>JGI20171J29575_12612837_pt1 | contig 192297 bp, 157 predicted proteins | sample TergutNc150P4_FD_29575 | JGI IMG/M metagenome (IMG submission 29575)
CCCAGCCAGGCGGCGGCTGGCGGCGGGTAGCTGGTCGGCGGCACACCCGGCCAGGCGGCGGCTGGCGGCGGCGGGTAGCCACCCGGCGGCACACCCAGCGCATCCAACATGCCGACCGGACGGCCACGTTGTATCTCTGCAGCGATCAGCTTACGCTGGGCAATGACGATGATCACCGAGCCGGACAAGGCAACGGCATAGAAAACAACCATCCCCAAGTCCGAAACCCCCAGCAGCAAGAACAGCACGCTGAGTCCGTTGTTCAAGATATGCAGCAGCATCGCCCACTTGATCGAGAAGCGCTGGCAGACATAGGCCAGCAGCAAGCCGACGAAAAAGGCGAAAATAGATTGGAACAAAATCATATGGTAGGCACCAAAAAGCAGCGATGAGATAACAATGGAGAAGTTCACCCCATAGCGCTGAAGCGAGCGCATAATGGCACCACGGAAGATGATCTCCTCAAAAATCGGGCCGACCAAAACGATATAGGCTATGCCCCAAAACGACTTGGCCAAGGCGTTGATAGTTTCATCCAGCATACCGCCAGAGGATGAGCCGCCTTGAGGCACCATCAACGCTTGAGCCAGGAATTCCCCTAAAGCCCAAACCGCGCCGACTCCCAAGATCAAGACTATGATTTGCAGAAAATGGGGTATATGAATACGTTGGTTAACATGTGTTAAATCTGATGTCACTAAGCGCTTGCCGCGCAGCGCAAACATGATGCAGGCACCGATGGCAGCCGCAGCGCAGGAGGCAAAGCCCATCCAAGGACCGAGCGACTCGAGTGTCAACGACTGGACTTGAGCCGTCAATTCATCGTAGCTCATGCCGATGTTGCTGGGGTCACTGGCGATCCTCATCATCTCTGAAAACAGGCCAGAGGCAAACATGCCGATAATCATGACAAAGGAGTTCACGATCAGCGTGATCACAAAGTAGCCGATCAGGCAGAGCAAGATGATCATGACCTGCTTTCGCAGATCCTTCTTGTAGAGAAACGGAATATCAGGCATCTCGTCGACCTCTCTCTTAGCTGCTTAGCTGTCACCCTGTCCTCATGTCTCCAAGACAGATTAAACGATATCTGGCCTATCCAAGCAATTTGTTTATCACCCTTTTAAAAGTCACGTTTGCCACAAAGGCGGCACAGTGCGCCTGGCCTTGCTGCCACCGCTGCCCACAGTACTAGGCAGCACAGAGTCTTTCGGGCCAAAGTAGGCTAAAAAACACCTATTTTGGCCCATTCAAACGGCTATTTTCGGGGTTTTTGGCTTCTTTCGAGCCAAAGTAGGCCAAAACATTCCATGTTTGGCCCGTTATGGCAGCGCTGATATCACGCCATGTCAATCAGCAAAGGACAGAAAGTGGCGATAGTCGGCAGAAGACCTGAAAAACAAGAACTGGAGCGGTACTACCATTCAAGCTCTCCAGAGCTGTTGGTCGTTTATGGCCGTCGGCGCGTCGGCGCGGCCTTCTTGGTCAAGCAGTTCTTTGAAAACCGTTTGCAGGGCATTCACACTAAAGACGAGTATTTCTGGACAAACTACATCGAGGACGGAGCACACCGGGCGTGGTGCGGCTATGCGTTCGAATCAGTCTGCAGGGCGCACATCAAGCAGATCAAGGAGAGGCTGGCATCACAGGGGTGTCTACCTCCACAATGTCTTGGCGCAGCAAGAAGTCACAGCCAGCCGCACAGATCGGCCTGCTGATCAGCCGTCGAGACAGCGTGATCAACCTTTGTGAGATCAAATATCTCAAGCATCCCTACGAGTTGGACGCAACAGCAGCCGCCGATCTAGAGCGGAAGAAGTCCGTCTTCCTCACCGAGACAGGAGCAAAGGATGCGATTCACGCTACGATGATCACCGCCTACGGCTTGGCACAAAGCGGTTATCGCAGCATCGTCCAGTCAGAAGTAACCATGAACGACCTGTTCCATCAATGATCTAGCAGCCTACTCATTGTTCGGTCAAGTTGAGTTGTTTTAGCAGCCAGGTCATCCAGGTTTCTTGGCCGGACACTATGTCGGCCTGCACCGTCATGCCGGCACTGGCCTCCTGGGCGGGGCTGCCGGCCTTCTGCAGGGTGCTGCTGTCCAGCGCGGCCTCGACCCGGTAGAACTGGCCTGCGCCCTCGACGGGCATCGAGGTGGCGGAGATGTAGTCCACCGTGCACTGCAGGCGGCCATACTGCTGGTAGGGATAAGCGCTGACCGAAAGCAGCACCTTCTGGCCGTGGCTGACCTGGGCGATGTCCTTGTCCGCGACCATCAGCACCACCCGCGGCCGGCCAGCAGCCGGCACGATGTGCAGTATCGCCGTACCCGGCTGGATGACCTCCCCTGCCGTCAGCTGGTCGTCGAACATCACGGTGCCGTCGCTGCTGGCGGTAATGGTGCCGTTGGCGATCTGCTGCTGAAGGTCGTTGACCTGTAGCTGGCAGGCATCACGCGCCTGCGTCGCGGTGTCCAGAAGCGTCTGTGCCTCCGAGATCTTCTGCTCCCGCAGCTGAGTGAGGGTCAACGTGACCAGCTGGCCCTTGTCCGCCGCTCCGGCCTGGGAGCTGGCCTGGGCGATCTGGTCTTGGTAGGCGGTGATCTGGGAGCTGGCCTGCTCGACGACGGTCTGGGCCTGCGTGTTGTAGCTGGCCAGCACCGAGTTCAGTTGCAGCTGGGCGCTGTCTTCGGCCTGCTTGGCGGCATCGACATCGGCTTGCTCCAGCACACCGGCGGCCAGCCCCCGCTCGGCCTCGGCATACTTGGCCGCCGCTGCGTCTAGAGCCTGCTGGTAGACGCTGCGCTCGCTGGTGAACGACCGGTAGATGGACATGGCGTAGGCATCCGGTGAGGAGAAGCCCTCGGAGTCGGCCATCGCCCCCTGTAGGCGCTGGTACTCGCCGATCTTCCAGTTCAGGTCGCCGATGCGCTGCTGGTAAAGCCCGGCCAGGGCTGTCGAGCCCTGCTGGGTCTGCGCAGACTGGGTGCTCTCCACCCGGTTGGTCTCGGTGATGATGTTGCGCTCGGCCAGGTAGTCTTGGTACATGGAGTAAAGCGGATCCTCCACGGCCAGCAGGTTGGTGCTGTCCAGATAGCTCTGCTTCAGGGTGTTCAGGCTGGCCAGCCTCTGGTTGGCAGCGTCCAGCTGGCCTTGGTACACACCGAGCTGGGACTGGGCATAGCCGATGTCCAAGACCACCAGCGCGTCGCCGGCATGCACCTCGGCGCCGTTGGCCACCTTGACCTCGGCTACCTTGCCGCCCGCCACCGCCGTCACGGCCTCGGCCTGGGTACCCGGCTCGATGATGCCTTGGGCGCTGACGGCCACGTCATGCCGCATCAGCAGCAAAAACAGCAGCGCCAGCAAGACTGCCGCCAGCAGTATGGTCAAAAACCACCTAGCCACCGGCGGCACACTGGCCTGCATGACCTCCTTGCTGTCGGTGATCTGCTCAAAGTAGGCTTCCTGCCTACCCCGCTTACCCAATCTGTTCCTCCTGTTAGCCATCAGGCCTGCCTATCGGGCATCTGTTTGTTCCAAAGGCCGCTGTAGGCCCCGCCGGCGGCCAGCAGCTCGGCATGGCTGCCGCTCTCCACGATGCGCCCGTCATGCATCACACAGATCAGGTCGCAGTGCATGATGGAGGAAAGGCGGTGGGCGATCAGGAAAACGGTAGTGTCGGCGGCCATGTTCTGGATGGTGCGCTGAATCACTTGCTCGGAGCTGGAATCCATGTGGCTGGTGGCCTCGTCCAGTATCAATATCTCCGGGTCGCGGATCAAAACGCGGGCGATGGCCAGCTTCTGGCGCTGGCCGCCGGAGAGGTTGGCGGCGTTCTCCTCCAAGTAGCTCTCGTAGCGCAGCGGCATCTTGTTGATGAAGCTGGCCGCGTCGACCAGCTCGCAGACCGCCGCCATCTTCTCCATGTCCGGCTCCGCCAAGCCCATCATCAGGTTCTCACGGATCGATCCGGAGAAGAAGTGCGGCTCTTGGGGCACATAGCCGATCCGGGTGCGCAGGGCGTCCAAATCGATGTCTTTGATGTTGTAGTTGCCAATGCGGATGTCGCCGGCCTCCCAGTCGTAGAGGCGCAGCAGCAGACTGACTAAGGTGGTCTTGCCCGAGCCGCTCTCCCCCACCAAGGCCACCCGTGCCCCCTTGGGGGCCTTCAGGCTGACACCCTCCAAGACCAAGCGCCTAGTGCCGTAACGGAAGGAGATGCCCTCGATGGCAATATCGCCCTTCAGGGTCGATGGGAAGAACTTGCTGCCGCCCTCGCGGGCATCTTCGCCCTCCAAGGCCAGTATCTCGCCCATCCGGTTGGCGGCCACCACTGCGGTCTGCAGCTGGGGTTGGAGGTTAATGATGTTGCGCACCGGGTCGATGAAATAGACCAGCAGGGCGTTGAAGGTGATCAGCCCGCCCAGCGTCATGCGGCCGTCGAGGATCTCCAACACGCCGACCCAGAGTATCACCGTGCCGCCGACTGCCGCTATCACCGTGGTGATAGTGCCTTGGGCGTTACCGATGAAGCCACCGGTGAAGACGCTCTTCAACAACCTGACGAAGAGGGTGTCGGTCCGGGCGCGAGCCAGCGCCTCGTTGCGGGAGACCTTGATCTCCTCGATGCCGTTGATCGACTCCACTAGGTAGGAGGTCAACTGGGCGTTGTTCTCCATCATCTTCTCGTTGATGTTGCGGATCGGTCGGTTGAAGGCGAACACCACGACCGCGTAGAGGACGACGACAACTAAGGCGATGACGAAGAGCATGGCGTTTTGGGTGTAGAGGATGATGCCGCCGATCACGGCCATCAAGGCATCGATCATCACCGTCAGGGCGGTGCCGGAGATAGCATCGCGGATCTTCGAGGCGTCCATGAAGCGGGCGACGATCTCGCCGATCTTGCGGGTGCCGAAAAACGACATCGGCAGCCCCATGACATGCTTGTAGTAGCCGAGCAGCAAGGGGATGTCCAGTTTCTGGGAGAGGTAGAGCGTCAGTTGGCCGCGGAAGAACTCCGTGACTGCCTTGACCACGTAGAGCGCGATGACACCGATAGAGATAGTGGTCAGGGTGGTGACCAAGTGTCCGGGGACGACCGAGTCCATGATCACTCGAAAGTAGAACGCCCCGAGGATGCCAAACAGGGTGATCAGCACGGAGGCCAAGAATATCAGGGCCAGCAGGCGCTTCTGCGGCAGCAGCAGCTTAAAGAAGCTGAGCAGGTAGTTCTCCACCTTCTTGCCGGCCACGAATTCCGGGGAGGGGGCGATAAGGATGATGATGCCCAGCCAAGTTTTGAGGAACTCCTCGCTGGTGTAAGGCACAACGCCCTTGGCCGGATCAGCAACCACCAGTTTGTCTTTGGTTTTTTTGTGGATCACCACATAGTGCAGCTCTCCGGAAGGGCTGGCCACCAAAGCGATGGCCGGCAAGGTGAAGTCTGCTGCGAATGCCGTGTGGTCGCCCTTGACCGGTCGGGCATAGAAGCCGAGCTGCTCTGCCGCCTTGACCATGCCGTAGGCGTTGGTACCCATTTTGTCGGTGCCAGCAGCTTCACGGATCTTCGATATTGAGATTTTCAGCTTGTAGTGCTTAGCGATAGTTGCCAGACAGGCCGCGCCACAGTCAGTGCTGTCATATTGTTTAACACAAGCGTACCGCTTAAGCATCTGCTGACCCGTCTATACGTGAACTGCCGCCACACCTTGCTCGGCTGCGGAATCTCCAGTAGCCGATGCGGATGAGTAGCGGGAATTTGACTAGAAGACAACCCCCCTACGCAACCGAAACCCAGGTTGTTATTATAGCAATAACAACCTGGGTCCGATTACCGTTCAATCAAGAAATAGCCCTTGATTCTTTGAGAGCGATAGAAACCTAACGCTTACCAACGAATCAAAAGATTGGTGAAGGGGGCGATAACCCTGACAAAGCCATCCTTCACGGAGACGTTGACCTTGGTGTACGGAGCATTCACCTTTACATCAACATCATCTTTGCTGACAACGGAGACGAAGACAGACACGAGGGACGACAAAAAGCCGCTACCATCATAATCCATCATCTCTTCCTTGCCGAGCTCGGCAAACCCTGCACCACATACGATTGAACGATCCATTGCCTCTTTCATTTCACTTTCCTCCGTTCTTACAGTTTCCTGCTGGACAAACTAACTGAGAACAGATTGTACCACACTGTTCGGACCTTGGCGTGAGAATATGGATTTTTTATGTTAATTGCTATCGACAATCCATCCACACTTTGGCTGCATAACTCCGTAGTAGATCATATAATACCCTTTCTTTTGCGTCATATTGCTATATTTAGGATACATTTGTAATATCATTTATATAAATTGGTTATGCAAATATAGCAGCAAATGATGGGCTGGTTCTAGGGAACATCTACCGCAACCAGTGCGCGGGCATGAATGAGCCGGGCAAATGATGGGCTGGTTCTAGGGAACATCTACCGCAAAGCATCTGTCTGGGAAGCAGCAGCAACACCTGCCTCACGGGTAACACGAACCGCAACTAAACAGACAGAGGCACAAGACATGCCAATACCACCAACTATCAACAGCCAGTCAATGGGAACCAAGTCGGCAAGCGGGCCAAAAAACGCCATGCCAAGGGGCATAGTAAGTGACCCGATCATCATGAACACCGAGAGCACCCGTCCCATGAAATCCGGGTCGGTCTTCTCTTGAAGAATAGCCGACATAGGCGAGTTGAAAAATGGCATGATGATGCCGATGACCCCCATACAGGCCAGATAGATCCAAAAGCTGTTGAGAATCCCTAGCCCCACAGCACCCAAACCGAAGGCCAGCGAAGCGGATGCCATGGTGAAAGTACGGTTCTTAAAGCCGCCCCATACCCCAACAATGACACCGCCAAGCATCATCCCCACTGAGAACACAACCTCCACAGCGCCTAGGCGCCAAGCATCTGCGCCGAACTCTCGAACAACCTGCAGAGGCGGGAGAAAAGCAGCTGGCACAGCAAAAACGTTAAAGACGATGCCTATGACCAAAAAGGCCAGAATGAATTTCCGATGTCGCATATAACGCAGACCAGCTGTGAATTCAGAGAAAAAGCCCGGTTTGGGTGTTGATGCTGCCAACTCTACATCAGCGTTGGAATCGGTCGCCGAGAGGGCAGCACTTCGCCGCCAGCCCCTATGGGTGCGCACACAGAAAAACACGATGGAAATGCCGATAACAGCAGTCGCCACGTCAACATACATCAGCGCCTGAACTGGAAAAAACGATAACAATCCCGCCGCTGCCATCGGTGAGGCGAATGTTGAGAGCGACTGGATAGCAGAACTGAAGCCGTTTACCCGAACCAGCTGGTCAGCAGGAACAATGTCAGGAAGGATGGCAGATACTGCAGGCAGTTGGATACCCTGTCCAAAGCCGCGCACCAACATACAAACGAAAAGCAGTCCCAACCACTGAATACCAGCCGAGAATAGAAGCGCCATAACCAAGGTCACCAAGGCAATGACAGCATCAACGAAGTTGATGAGGTATTTACGGTTATAGCGGTCCGCCCATACGCCGCCAAGGGGTGACGCAACGGCCATGGGCACCATCAAGGCGATAGTGAAGAGCATCAGCACGATGCCTGACTGCGTTTGCAGTGTCACATACCAGCTGATGGCATAGCCGGTGATCATCGTGCCGAACAATGTGACTGCTTGGCCCACAAGGAACAAAGCGACGGTTCTTTTCCAAGCAGGAGAAAGCGCCCCTAGCTCTTGTTTTTCACTAGCCACTGCCAGCCTTCCCTATGCCACCCCGCATGTCTGTTGCCACAGTCACACCCCCTTGCCTGCTTTACTGTATGTGAAAGGCTTATGCTGTTGCTAGCGGCTCAATGATCACCGCTGTGCCATAGGCCACTACCCCGCCGGCTGTCTGCGCCATACTCTCGGTGTCAAAGCGCATCATTACCACTGCGTTGGCACCCAGTTGTGACGCATTGGTACGCATCCGCATCATGGCCTCAGCGCGGGTCTCTTCGATAAGCTTTGTAAACGCAACCAGCTCGCCACCGACCATCGACTTAAAACCTGCTCCCATGGTCGAGAACATATTGCGTGAACGGCTTGTGCAGCCAAAGACCCCACCGAGGGTGCGCACGGTACGGTAGCCGGCAACGTTCTCAGTGGTGACAACGAGTATCTGCTGAGGGTCAATCATGTTTTACTCCTTCGCCCGGTTTTCATTGCACACCCCGTGCAATGTTTAGCGTCAATTTTAGCATTTTCCAGCCCTGACTAGACTTAAGCCATCAACAACAGCCACCCACAAATACGCCCAGATTACCGCATGATAGAAGACAGCCATAATGGCACCACACGAGCTTGGGGAAGTGAAATGCCAGATATCGGAGCAATCAAAAATGAGATACTACTGCTGCTGGATTGCGAGGAGGCTGCACACGGCAACCAACAAAGATTCCTCTTCACGCTGCTAGGCGATAGAGGCGACGACGATCTGGTCAGGGCCGAGTCCCTCGGTGGGCCTTTCTCTGCCGTAGACCTTGGGATCGTGAAATACCACTTCGAAATCGGCGTTGGCCGGGAGGGCCGACAGGGGCAGCAAACTTTCTGCTGGGCGTAATGTTCACGGGTGCACTGAGTGAGCTTGGTCTGCTGGTAAAATAGTGGAGAGCAGCATGGCTGTCGAGCGAAACTTCGAGATCCCGCTGCGAAACGGAGTAAGGCTTTGCGCAGGTGTTGCCCCGTCCGACGATTCGACCGACTGGGGCTGTTGCTAAAGGAGCTGGTAGAATGCAAAAGTACGAGGTTATTCGGGAGATGTTCAACCCTTGCGGTGGCGAGGCCCCAGGGAAGATCGACCTGCTGGAAATTGAAACTGAAGATATTGCCCAATGGCTGGCGTCTAGGTTCAGCAAGGAACCAGCATCCATCGAGCACTTAGAGAACAGAAAAGGCGCGATCATCTACAACGTATACATTGGCGTAATGCGGGAACGTTACAGCTTTTCAGCCATTTAGAGAAGTGCTGCCCTGTGCCCATGCTCGTCAAAAGCTTGGCCAAAATGTTTCTCTATGTTAACCACGTAATCCCGGAAAGTTAGGTATGCGGCATAAAGGGCTCGATCATCAGGGGCGCGCCCAATGCCTCGAACAGCACACGCTGTCGCCCCGGCAGGTTGCTTAAAAGGTTGCGGCGGCTGGTCTGAAGCACGATCACGCTTGAGGAATTAGACCTTCTGGCCTACTCGATGCTGCCGGTCTGCAGAATGCGCTCCAGAGCCGCCTCGTCCAGCACCGTCACCCCCAGCTGCTCCGCCCGGGCAAGCTTGCTGCCGGCCCCGGGGCCGGCCACCAGATAACTGGTCTTCGCCGATACCGATGAAGATGCCTTGGCGCCCAGTGCCCGGAGCATCTCCTCCGCCTCGTCACGCCGATAGCGCTCCAAGGTGCCGGTGAGCACAAAGCTCAGGCCGGCCAAGGGCAAGGCTGCTGCCCCGGTTGTTCCGACCGCCGCCGCCCCGGCGGCCTTGGCCGTGGCAGCATCCACCCCGACCGTGGCCGCCCCAGCCCCAGCCGCAGCCTGGGCGGCTGCCATCCCGGCGGCCGGGGTGCCGTTCGCAGCGGCAAGGCCATCAGGCACAGCACCAAACAGGCCGGAGCCTGCTGCGCCCGGCTTACCCCGATCAGCCTCAAAGCCAGGTCGGGCAAGCTGAAGCCCAGCCTGCCGTAATTCCTCGATCAACTTAAGGTTATCGGGGGCAGAGAAGAACTGGGCCACCGCCTCAGCGATCACCGGGCCTACGCCTTCTACCTCGCACAATTGCTCGGCCTCGGCGGCGGCTAAGGCATCTAGCGATCCGAAGGCCGCCGAGAGGCTGTCGGCGACCGTCTTGCCAACATTGCGGATACCCAGCCCGAACAGCAGCCGCGCCAGGGGCCGTTGCTTGCTGGCCACGATCTGGGCATGGATCTTCTCGGCCATTATCCGCCCCAACAGCACCGCTTGTTTCTCGTAGTCCCCGGTTTTGGATCGCAGCTCAGGGGTGAGTTGGCGGACGAACTTCTCCTCACCGGTCTCTAACTGCTCCAGGTCGTCAACAGAAAGGCGGTAGAAGCCAGCCACGTCGGCCACCTTGCCGCTGTCCACCAGCTTCTCGATCAACCGCGGACCGAGGCCGTCGATGTCCATCGCCGAGCGGCTCACCCAGTGGGACAGCCGCTCCAAGAGTTGTGCCGGGCAATCGGCGGCAACACAGCGCACGGCAACACCATCTTCGTCGCGAAAAACCGGCGATGCGCAGGAAGGGCAATGCTCTGGCATCTGCCAAGGCCCAGCGGCCTCTGGGCGCAGCGCCAGCACCGGCCCCAGAACCTCGGGAATCACGTCGCCAGCTTTGCGCACCACTATCGTATCGCCGATGCGTACGTCGCGGCGGTGTACCTCGTCTAAGTTGTGCAAGGTCGCCCGGGAAACAGTGGAGCCGGCCAGCAGCACGGGGTCGAACTCCGCCACCGGTGTCAGCACCCCTGTCCTGCCGACTTGGACGACAATGTCTCGCAGCAGGCTGGTGCGCTCCATTGGCGGGAACTTGAAGGCAATCGCCCAACGGGGGGCACGGGCTGTGGCGCCCAAAGCCCGTTGCAGCCCAAAATCATCCAGCTTCACCACCACTCCGTCGATCTCATAAGGCAGTTCATCGCGGGCATCGATGGCGGCGGCACAGAAATCGTGAACCTCCGACAAACTTGAGCAGCGCCGGATATGCGGGTTGACATGAAATCCCAGCTGCTTCAGCCAAAGCAAGAAGTCCCACTGGCAGACCTGCGGCAAATCGGCATCGTCGGCGACCGCATAGATGAAGGTGGCTAAATCACGCTGGGCAGTGACACGAGGGTCTTTTTGCCGCAGCGACCCGGCCGCCGCATTGCGAGGGTTAGCAAAAGGCGGCGTCGGCTTGGGTGCGGCCTTGCCGCAGGCCTCATAGTCGGCCTGGCGTTGCTGGTTGTCGGCAGCGATCTGGCGGTTCAGCTCCGCAAAACTCCGTTTCGGCATAAACACCTCGCCCCGGAACTCCACGCTGCCGCCAAGCGCCGTCAACAGGCGCAACGGCACGTCACGCAGTGTGCGGACATTGGCCGTGACATCCTCGCCAGTAGTGCCATCACCACGGGTCGCAGCCCGCTGGAGCTTGCCTTGGTTGTAGGTCAAAGCAAGTGATGAGCCGTCGATCTTCAGCTCACAAACAAACAGCGGCCGCTCTTCTCCTAGAGCAGCCGCAGCAGCCAGGGTGCGCTCTAGCCAGGCGTCAAGTTCGCCTAAGTCCATGGCGTTGTCCAACGAGTACATACGGCTGGCATGGGTAGCTGCGGCAAAGCCCTGGGCACCCCCAGTGTCCGCCGAAAACGACAGCCAGCCGACTCTTTGAGTCGGCGAGTCCAAGACCACCAGCTCCGGATGCGCAGCCTCCAACTCCAACAGCTCACGCAACAGCGAGTCGTAGGCAGCGTCCGAAATTTCCGGGGCGTCTTCGGCATAATAGAGGTAGTTGGCGCGCCCGATCTCCGCCCGTAGGCGCTCGATGCGCTGGGCGGCAGGCTCAGGGAACCCGGCTGTCGGGTCGCTCAAGGGCTGGCTTGTCATGGTTGGTCGGCACTCTCCCAAAATCGGCCGTTCAGCTGCTCTGGGCTGATGGCCGGATGATGATAGCGGCTGTGTACAGGATGGAATGCCGTCAGCACTCGCGACGGGCACCAATGCACACAGGCCAAGCAGGCCTCACAGTGATCGCTCCGAAAGGGAACAGGGGCACCGTCCTTGTCCAGCTTGATATTGTGAGCCGGACAAACCTGAGCACAGACACCACAGCGGGTACAAGCCGTGCCAACTTTGAAACTGATGGTACGCCGCCGGTACTCCGTATAAGCCTTGACCAAGCGACCAAGGCCCTTAAAAGAACGGGGAAAGGTGTTCTCGCGGCCACAGGCAATCTCTTCGGCGATATCGGCAACCTCCCAATGCACATGCTGCAAACGCTTGGCGGTCACCAAGGAGTCCGCCGCCAGCAAACCGATACTGCCCGGCATGTGCACAGATGCCGCATAGTTTAACAGCGCTCCCTTTTGCCGCAGCACTTCATCAGCATCCCAGAACTCGTTGCAGCCGAACAAAGAGTAGGTGGAGACGGCAAAATAATAGCAGTTTTCCTTGACCGGCATCGCCTCGATAAACCCGCGCACCATCTCTGGTAAAGCCGCCCGGTGTACGGGGAAAACAATGCCGACGCAATCAGCGCCCGTCAGAGGCTGATAGGGATCATCTAGCACCATCGACCCCGGAATGGATATCGGTTCACCCGCATTCAAACATTGCGCTAATTCCAAAGCCACAGCCAGCGAGTTGCCAGTAGCACTGAAATAAAACACTACACAGTTCTTCACTTAAAATTCCCTAACCAATTTTCGTTCCCAATTTTCGTTCCCGGCGCATTTTTCAAACGTTTACGATAACACGCAATGCCTAAAGAAGACAACCAAACTGGCAGACGGCGGGGGCAGCACCGGTCAAGGTGGTCAAGATAGGCTGAAACTACCCGCGCTTATTGCAAGTCATCAAAAAATGCTGGATAATTGTAACTCTAGCATTATTCTGATGTCAGTATATCTTGCAAGCAGGAATCGAGGCAGCCTAATGAGCGGGTGCTACAAAGACCGGATTTTGATCAGTGTGGAAGATGCTCAAGAGATCATGCTTGGGCATGTGGCTGCTTTGGAACCAGAGCGCATCGGCATTGCTGAGAGCTTTGGCCGGGTGTTGGCGGAAGACATCGAAAGCGACATCGACATCAGTCCCTTTAGCAGCTCGGCAATGGACGGTTTTGCTATATGCTTAAGCCAGCTCACAGCCAGCCAGGCAAAGGCTGCAAATTGCGGCCAGCCCTTGCGTTTCTCGATCATCGGCATTATCGGTGCTGGCGAGTCCTATACGCCTAGACTCTTGCCCGGTCAGGCCTTGCGCATCATGACCGGAGCACCGATACCCACCGGTGCCGATACCGTGGTGCCCATTGAAGAGGCCGAAGTCCTAGGAGAGTGTCCGGAGACACCAGCTGGCCTAGAGCTTGAGCTACATAACATGCCGGCTGTCGGCAGCCACATCCGTGCTGCTGGCGAGGAAGCCCGTGCCGGCGATGTCTTGTTGCACATCGGCGAGACGCTGAGCGCAGCTGCCTGTGGGCTTTTGGCCGCTGCCGGGCACACCCGGACAAGCGTCTACCGCCGCCCCCGGGTAGCAGTTATCGCCACCGGCAACGAGCTGGTCGATGCCTCCGAGGTGCCACGCCCCGGGTTCATCCGCGACTCCAATAGTTTCTCCTTGGCCGCCGCTGTCATCGAGGCCGGCGGCATAGCCGACATCCTCCCGCGTCTAAAAGACGACGAGCAGAAGTTCGCAACAGCACTCAGCGCGGCGGCAGCCAGCCACGACTTCGTGGTTACCAGCGGCGGGGCGGCCGAGGGCGATTTCGACTACGTCACCGCCACTATCCGCAAAATCGGCCAACTCTATTTCAACAAGGTGAACATGAAGCCAGGCAAGTCCCAGAGCTTCGGCATGGTCAACGGAACACCGGTAATCGGCTTGGCCGGCAATCCCTCTGCCGCCGCTTGTGGCTTTGAAATGCTGGTCCGACCCTGTCTACGCAAGATGCAGGGGCATTCTGCACTGTTTCGGCCAGTGGTGTGCGCCCGTTTGGCCGACGGAGTGCATAAGAAGCCGGAGAAACGCCGCCTCTACCTACGTGCCCGCCTCTCGGCTGACCCCAACGGCGGCTATCTTGTACTTCCCGACAGCCAACAGAACTCGGCGCTTCTAGGCGGTCTGAACCGCGCCAACTGCCTACTGATTGTGCCTGAGGGGCTGCAGCCGGCCACAGTCGGCAGCGAGGTGAACTGTGTGCGCATCGACCTGGAAGCCGGAACCGTCTGATGACCCACGACAGCCATGGCCGTAAGATAGACTACCTGCGCATCTCGGTCACCGACCGCTGCAACCTGCGTTGCCTGTACTGTATGCCGGATGAAGGTGTGGCCTTCAAGCCGCATTCTGACATCTTGAGCATCGAGGAGATAACGGCCTTCGTCGAAGTTGCCGCCACCTGCGGTATCAGCCGCATCCGCCTGACTGGTGGTGAGCCTTTGGTACGCAAGGGCATTCTCGACTTGGTGGCCAACATCACCGCCCTGCCCGGCCTGGAGCGGGTTGCTATGACCAGCAACGGCATCCTACTTGCGCAAATGGCTGAGAGCCTGAAGGCCGCCGGCCTGAAACGGGTAAACATCTCACTGGACAGCCTTGATCCCGGCCAGTACGCCGCCATCACTAGACGTGGCCGCATCGACGACGTGTATGCCGGCCTAGAGGCTGCGCTGGCCTGTGGCTTTAATCCCGTGAAAGTCAACGTGGTGGTGGTACGCAGCCTACACCAAGACCTGCTGGCCTTCGCCCGGCTCTCACTTGACCGCCCTCTGCATGTTCGGTTTATCGAGTACATGCCGGTCGGCAACCCTTCGGGTGCCAATAGTTGCGGCTGGACGAACAGCGACACCATTCCCAATGACGAGATGGTCGAACAGCTCGACCGAGCCAGCCAACGTTTTGGACTAGGCAACTTGATTCCACTGAACAGCAAGCACGAACCCGAAGGTTGGGGACCCGCCCGTTACTACCAGTTACCCGGAGCTAGCGGCACAATAGGCTTCATTTCAGCGCTCTCCCGCCACTTCTGCGCGGAGTGCAACCGCCTCCGCCTGACCGCCGACGGCAAGCTGCGCCCTTGTTTGTTCAGCGATACGGAGCTGGATGTTCGTGCTGCCCTGCGGGCTGGCGACAAGGCGGCGGTAAAGGCAATTATCCAGACGGCCTTGCGCGTCAAGCCCAAGGAGCACGGAAACCGCATTGGCACGGAGCGCAACATGAGCCAGATCGGAGGTTAAGCGCAAATGACCAAAAACCAGCCGCAGATATCCCAGCACAACCCAGAGGACACAATGACCAGCCACGCAGCAGCCGGAGGGCAGCCGCCGAGCTGCAAGCCGACGCACAAGGGACAGCCGACTGGCTTGCAGCTCGACCCGGCTGGCACACAGCCCAGCCTTAGTCACATCGATGCCCACGGTGCGGCACACATGGTGAATGTCGGCCAGAAGGCCGAAACCGAACGGCTGGCAGTGGCCGAAGGCTTTATTGCCATGGCACCAGGAACTTTGACGATGATAGTTGCAAACCAAGCAGAGAAAGGCGACGTGCTGGCAGTAGCCCGCATCGCTGGCATCATGGCCGCCAAGCAGACAGCAGCGCTGATACCGCTTTGCCACCCCCTGAGCATCACCAAGGTCAGCGTCGAGCTAGAGCCAGTGCAAGCTGGCGAGCGCGACGACGGCCAGGTGGGTATCAGGGCCACGGCAACGCTCGGCGTTTTTGCCAAAACCGGCATCGAGATGGAGGCCCTATGCGCTGCCTCGGTGGCCTGCCTGACAGTCTATGACATGTGCAAGGCGGTCGATCGCGGCATGCAGATCAGCGACATCCGTCTGCTCCACAAAAGCGGTGGCAGCAGCGGCATCTGGGAAAGAGAGCCGCTTCAAGCCCCCGAGACCGGCCAAACCCCAGAAAGCAAGGTTGAACAATGAGCATCAAATTAGCCATCATCACCTGCTCCAGCAGCCGCAGCTTGGCTGAGGACACAGCCGGAGCAGCCCTGTCCGAACGCATCGCCGCAGCCGGCTGGCAACTGCTGCGACACGTGGTGGTGGCCGATAGGCTTGAGGACATTGCCACGGCCATCGTCGATGCTGCCGATCAGGGCACAGACATCATCCTGACCTGTGGTGGCACCGGCCTGTCGCCGTCGGATGTCACCCCAGAGGCCACGGCCGCAGTTTGCGAGCGCAATGTTGGCGGCATTGCCGAGGCGATGCGCGCCGAAAGCCTGAAGATCACCGGACGGGCAATGCTCTCCCGCGCCGTTGCCATGCAGCGTGGCCGGGTCTTGGTCATCAACTTGCCGGGCAGCGAGAAGGCCGCCCTAGAGTGCTTCACTGCAGTTGCCGACCAATTGGAACATGCCGTGCAGATGAGCGCTGGCGGCGGCCACTGAGCCACGGAGGGGTCGGCCTCACGCCACATCGCGCCGCGCCCAGAGCGGCGGCGGTCAAGCCACTGGGCGCCCCCCTACGTCACGGCGGCGGTCAAGCCACTGGGCGCCCCCCTACATCATCACATAAAGCGAAACCATGAAGACACCGTTGGCGGCCTCGATCTTCATCGAACCGTCATAGCGCTCGACAATCGTCTGCACCGAAGACAGGCCAATGCCTCGCCCCGGACGCTTACGGGAGTAGAAGCTGTTGTCTTGGCGCCGATAGTAGCCATCGAAGCTGTTGTCAACGGTCAGAGTCAGGCGACGGGCAGGAGCTTGGCAACGCATACGCACAAAGCGTTTCGACTCCGGCAAAAACGCCGTAGCCTCGATGGCATTCTCAAAGAGGTTGCCGAAGATGATGCTGATATCGCTCTCCGAAACTGCACCCAGCTCAGCGGGAACTACCAACTGCAGGTCGGTATGGATGTTATACTCCGCTGCCATAGCCATGTAGTGTGAGAGCACGGCGTTGACTACAAAGTTGTCGGTTAGCAACATCAAGCTCAAGTTCGGGGCCGCGCCAGCGATCTGGTCGATATATTCAAGCGCCTCGTCAGTGTCGCCGTCTTTCAGATAGTCGCGTAGAACAAACAGCTGGTGGCGCATATCGTGGCGCATCGCCCGCACTTTCTCCGTCGACTCCGTCAGGTTGTGATATAAGGTGCGCTGTCTGTCCAAATTCTGGCTGATCACCTCGACCTCCATAGCCAGCTCTTTGGAGCGCTGGGCGTCTTCGAAGGTCTGCCGAACAGTACGCCAGCCTAAAATTGCCAGCCAGAAGATGAAAACGAACAGGCCGACCTGTAAAATATTGATACCCAAAGGTGCCTTAACATACATCGTATTCACCAAGTCGGCGATGACAAACAGCACTAGCAGCACACAGGGGAAGACCAAGCGCTTGGCGATCGGATTATGAAGCACATAGTATTCGTAAATCACATCTGCCATAAAAATTACTAAATAGAACGGTATATATATGCGCACTGCCACCCGGCTAACGGAAAAAGGCAACACCCCAGTAAGGTGCAAGACGATCAGCAGGATGGCTAAAACACAGGCTGTAGCGGAAAGGATACGCAGTAAGGGAAAGCCTTCCGAACGCATGATGATCTCCCCAAAAGAGATCATCGGTGCCACAATAGACAATAGGCCGATAAAACCTAATGAGTAAAGCACCGATGCGAACGGTATGAGATAAATCACCAGATCATTGATGCAAAAACTCCAGATGCCGGCAGCCAGACAAAACGCTCCCAGAAAACCAAAAGCCATAGCCGGCGGCATGCTCCTAGTGATCAACAAGGAGATGCCGACCAGCGAGGCCCCACCGAACAGCAAAATCAAGGCCAGTGCCAGCGGCAAGCCGTTGGCGGTGAACAGCTGAAAGGAAAGCATGGTCGGATCACCAACATAAAATACCGGCAGCTCCAAAGAGTGTGCCGATTCGGACAAGGTAAACTCAAAACGCAGTGTGCGCTCAGCGTTATTGTTAGGCAAAGCCACTGTGCCGACATACGGCGGTGGCGTTCCTTGGAAGTCCGGATAAGTCCCCTTCTGACCGGGTTGAGCCACTACATTATCATCGACATATATTTTCAGGGAAGCGTCCTGCACTTTGTAAAGCAAGCTGTCATGCTTATAGCTGCTAATGTTGCTGATCAATACCAGCTTGTCCCCCGGCCGCAGTCCCTCCACCACAGTTGGCAGACGAGCCTCTTGGGTGCTGCCGTTCGGCAACATCAAAACACCGCTGCGAATAGAGCGCAGTTCGCCGGAGCTGTACAGAACATTGCTCCGGCTTGAAAGCGCAAAGCCCACAATCAGGCTCAACAGCACCAGCATCAACACCACATAGGCAAGCATGGTTACCATGCTGATAAAACCCCGTCTGCCACCTCTGTTCCGTACCCTTTTTATCGGATCATTCCCTGCCGTTGTTCATTCCCCCATCAAATCAATCACTGTCACTTCTCACACTGTTAAACAAGTAGTCCTCGTAGGCATGCTTAATTTTGCGATGGTTCTTCACTGTAATGTAGGCAATAGCACCGTTGTCCATCACAAAATCGTCCCCCAGCTCGTCCACATGATCCAAGTTCACGACATATGAGCGATGGGAGCGCAGAAAACGAGGCGCCGGGAGCAGCTGTTCTAGGGAGTCTATAGTCATGGTCGTGGAATGGCAGGCATCCACGGTGTTGATCAAGGATCGACGGTTACGGGACTCGATGTAGATGATGTCGGCCAAGGGGATGATAATCGGAACGTTCTCAGAGGCGATGGCCAAGGTAGCACCTTGCCGCTTGTCACGCTTCATCGCCGCCAAATCCAAAGCCTCGCTGACATCGGTTGCAACCAAGGGTTTTAAGAGGTATTTATAGGCATTCAAACGGTAACCCTCGCGAGTGAAATCCTCACTGGTGGTGGTGAAGACCACAACCACCTGACTGTCTATCGCCCGGATGCGTTCGGTTGTCTCAATGCCATTCAGATCCCCCATAAAGACATCCATAAATACCAAATCGTAAAGACCCTTGTCAAAAGATGACAAAAGAGCCTCACCAGACTTGAAGTGATCCACAGAAAGGATACTGTCATTCCCACCTAACATGGCCTTCAAGGTATCAGCGTCAGACTGCGTGTCCTCGGCTATCGCAATACGCAAAACCGAACGATCAACAGTAGCATCTGACATAAAGATTCCCCCCTTTGAGCAATCTCTATGATTCCATGTGCAAATACGTTACTAAAATGATAACACACATTCGGTTTTCGGAAAGTGCCGATTAGTACCGTTGTGCCGAATCGCGACCCGAGCCGCCCCAGTGGCGTTCGGGCAAGCCACTGTGTCCACTACCTCCCCCATTTCAGATATCATCTCCATAGGCAACTGCACAGGCAATGGCCAAGCGGGCAGTGTTCTCCAAGTCTTCGACTACCAAACTTTCCTTCAGGCTGTGTACAGCGGTCATGCCGCAACCCAAGACTAACGGGCGGAGGCCTTTGTCTGCCAAGACATTGGCATCCGAACCGCCACCTGTACAACGCGCCTCAGCCCTCAGCCCGAGTTTTTGCGCCTCATTCAGCACCAGCTGCACCAGCGGGTCGGAAGCCTCTACCTTAAAGCCTGGGTAAGCTTGGGTCCAGTCTACCTCCACATCACCACCGCCCGTGGCCACGGCGTCCTGTATCGCCGCTGCGAGCTGTACCTGCACCTCGTTCAGCCGCTTGGCCTTTAGCGACCGGAACTCACCGGTGACAATGCAGGTGTCGGCAACCACGTTGTTTGCCCGACCGCCTTGGATGGTGCCGATATTGGCAGTGGTCATGTCATCCAGCCGCCCCAGATGCATCCCAGAAATCGCCCGGGCAGCCAAAACAATGGCCGACAGCCCGTCTTCCGGCTTGACCCCAGCATGGGAGGCGCGGCCAATAAAGCGGGCGGTGAACTCATGGTGGTAGGGCGCACCGATGATCACCACGCCTGGTGGCCCCTCGGCATCCAAAACCAGACAGGGTTCACCCGCAAAGTCTGACCCATCGATGGCTGCTGCACCTAGTAGCCCACACTCCTCGGCCACGGAAAGCAAAATGACCAGCTCGGGATGGGGCAGGTCGGTCTGATCAAAAGTCCTAACCATCTCGATGATCGCGGCAACACCTGATTTGTCGTCACCGCCCAAGACGGTGTCGCCGGCAGAACGGATAACTCCATCTGTAATTTGTGGCCGAATGCCCTCGCCGGGGCTGACTGTATCCATATGTGCTGAAAAATAAAGCCGCCCGGAACGGCCACGGGCAGGCATGTAAGCGATCAGGTTGCCGGTGTCTGAGCCGGTCTGCGCGGAGCTGTCATCGATTCGCACCCGGCAGCCACAGGCTTCGAGTTCTTTTTGGCACCAAGCGGCAACTTTGGCCTCATGAAACGAGGGGCTGTCAATCTGGACTAACTGGAGAAAGCACTGCAACAATCGCTCAGGGTTCACTGCCTGATCCTTTCATCTCAACTTATAGTGCATACATTCTACACTCAATTGACTATCACTGCATAATAGCAGCTCCAACAAAAGCAGCGAATAGGGGGTGTGGCCGGGTTGGACGGCTTTTGAACTCTGGGTGCCCCTGACAGGCTACAAACCAAGGATGCTCAGCAAGCTCGATCATCTCCACCAGCCGGGCATCGGGGGACAGACCGCTGATACAAAGGCCAGCCGCCGCCAAACGGTCACGAAAAGCATTGTTCACCTCATAGCGATGCCGGTGCCGCTCGTAGACGACCGGCTCGCCATACACCGCATAAGAATTGGTATCCGGAGTCAGGCAGCAAGGATAGGCACCGAGGCGCATGGTACCACCCTTGTCGTCGATGTCTTCTTGATCGGGCATTAGATCGATCACCGGGTAGGCCAGGCTGCCGCCCAGATCGTTGGCGAACTCGGCAGAGTTGGCACCCTCCAAGCCGGCCACGTTGCGGGCAAACTCCACCACTGCGGCATGAAGACCAAGGCAGATGCCAAGGTAGGGAACTTTTTGCTGACGCGCATAGCCAACCGCCGCAACCTTGCCCTCGAATGCCCGCGAACCAAAGCCGCCGGGTACCAAAATGCCCTGCATTCCGGCCAAGGTCTGCTCCACACCCGCGCTCTTCAAAGTCTCCCCGTCGATCAGGCGGACGTTCACTCGACAAGAATGGGCGACCCCAGCATGCTCCAAAGCCTCGACTATCGAGAGATAGGCATCAGGCAAGGAGACATACTTGCCAACTACAGCGATATCCACTGACTTTGTCAAAGACTGCCGTGCCGTCAAATAGCCCTGCCAAGCAGTGAGGTCGATCTCCTGCGGCTCAAGGTTCAAGGTGCTCAAGACCTTCAGGTCGAAACTTTGGCGATAGAGGTCTATGGGCACCTGGTAGATGCTCTCCGCGTCTTGGCAGTTGATCACATGGTCGGCCTTGACATCACAGAACAGGGCGATTTTCTCCCGCACTTTGTCGGTCACCTCGTGGTCAGAGCGGCAGACGATGAAATCCGGCTGAACGCCAATGGAACGCAGCTCTTTCACGGAGTGCTGGGTAGGCTTGGTCTTCACCTCGTGGGCAGCAGCAATGTAGGGCACCAAGGTGACATGGATGAAGATCACGTCACCCAAAGGCTTGCTCATCTTGAACTGCCGCGCCGCCTCGATGAAGGGCAACGACTCAATGTCGCCGATGGTGCCGCCGATCTCGGTAATGACGATATCGGCAGCGCTCTGGCCGGCAATGCGGGTCAAGCGGTCACAGATGGCGTTGGTCATATGCGGGATAACCTGGACTGTGCCGCCCAAGAAGTCACCGCGCCGCTCCCGGGCGATCAGGCTTTGGTAGATGGAGCCAGCAGTGAAGTTGCTCTCCCGGGTTAGGTTCTCGTCGATAAAACGCTCGTAATGGCCGAGGTCGAGGTCGCCCTCATGGCCGTCGTCGGTCACAAACACCTCGCCGTGCTGAAAGGGGCTCATAGTGCCGGGGTCGACATTCAAGTAGGGGTCGGCCTTCTGCAGCGTCACCTTGTAGCCCCGAGACTTCAACAGGCGGCCAAGAGAGGCGGCGGTGATGCCTTTCCCCAAAGATGAAACTACACCACCAGTGACAAAGATATGTTTAGCCATCCTTACTCTTCCTTCCTAGGTCATCGAGTTTTCTTAGCCAAGGGGTGTCATCGATGACCTTGCTGAACGATATGCGCTCTGCGAACAGGTTAAAAGCCAAGAGCACCAAAGCCAGAACCGCCAAGGTCCAGCCGGGAAGGGCTATGACAGACAAATAGCCAAGCACAGCACCCATCGAGTTGGCACCGGCATCGCCAAGCATGCCGATCTCCCGCAGGTCAAAACGCAAGGTAGCAAGCAAAGGCCCGATACAGGCCAAAGCAACGGCAACCGCACCAAAGGCCGACAGCCGGAAATAACCTACCGCAATAGATACGGCCCAGACCGCCATTACCAAGACCAAGCCCAGCAAATAGGCTTTAGAAGCACGTCCCGGCCTTAGATCGAAGAGGTTCATCAGGTTGGCCGAAAGAGCCAGCACCGCCCCAGCGGCCACCGCCTTGCCAGCACTTTGCCAAGTGCCATTGAAAAAAACCACAAAGCCAGTAGCCAAGGAAAGCAGGCCGATACCCACCATCTTCAGGCCGCCAGTCGTCAGCCGCCTACGGGCAAGCGCTGAGAGGTGCCCTCTGAAACCCCGGGTGCTGGAGTCACCAGCCCAGTCGTCATAGAGTCCGAAAGCAACAGTACCCCCGAGCAACGGTATTGCCGGCAACAACAGGCTCAGCCACTGCGAATCCCCCCAAACCGAGTCCTGGCCAAGCAAAATGGGCGAGGCCAGCAAACAGGCGAGCTGAGATGCCGCAAATATCGACACTATCCAGATCAACCAAACAATGCCGAGGCCGTTGAAGACGAGTCGGCCATGGAAGTTCGGCTCTTTGGGGGCCTTGTCTAAAAGCGACGGCACCAGCATCGCCATCGCCAAAACGGGAACGGCCACGCCGAACACCAAACTAAGTAGAAGCTCGTTCATAGGGAACCGCTCACGGACACTCGCTCATAGTGGATCGGATTCCTTCCATAAAGAATGCTTTGGGAAGCTGGAGAATATCGCTTCAATGGTATCATAAGCAGATGTATTCAACTCGGCTCTACAAAACACTGGTCGTCCTGATTGCCATGGTTCTGACCCATGGGATCGTCACTGCGTCCATATTTGCCTTAAATGCCAGCCCGAATGCGGCGGTGACGGGGCAGACGGCAAACAGGGCATCGCTTTGGCCCACGGCTAAGCCTGTGCCCGGGACGGCCGCCGGGGCGCAGGCCCAAACACCAACCGGGACAGCTGCCGGGGCACCGCAGCTCTCAAGGGCCGCCGATGCCCTCAGCTTCATGAATATCGGTACAGCAGCGCCCAGCCTAGCGGTTATCCCACCGGCCAGTGCGCCAGCGGCCGCCAGCCCGGCGGCGGCCACCCTGACGGTTGACCGGAAGGCGGCTGCGGAAAGCACACACCCCTTGGCGATCATCTACCTCCCTGGTTTGGACTTCAACAGTATCAACATCCAGAATGCACCCCATATCTACCAGCTGATCAGTGACTCAGCAGTTGCCAACCTCAGCGCACCGCTACCGGGAGGCCGTGAGCAGCTGCTCAGCAACCCACATATCGCTTGGTACTCGCTGCCAGACAACTTAAGCCTAGCCGCCGTCGATGCCTCCTTGCCGGAGGCTATGAGCACCTTCGACGAACGCTGGCTGGTCGTTTTGGTCAGCGACCCTTACCTTAAGGCCAAGTCCACTGCGCCGCCCAGCCGTGCGCTAACATCAGTTGTCATCCATGGCAACGACCTCAAGGGCTACCTGACCTCTGAAAGCAGCCATCGCCAAGGCCTGATTTGCGCCAACGACCTAGACTTGCTCGCACGGCACTTGAATTTCGAGCCAGACGACCCCAATTACTCAGATGCCAGCATCGAGGGCTTGGAGACCTTGGATAACACAGCGACACGACTGGGCAACCTAGCCCAAGAGCGGCAAGTTATCCAATCGACCTATGACTCCAAGACCATCGGCGGCCTTGGTTTCATGAGCCTCTTTTTCGTCGCCTTAGGCATCTCCTGCATTCTGATCTACCTCAATTACCGCGGCCGCATCGCCTTCCGCCGGGTGCTGATTCCCCTAGTCCGAGTTATCTGGATCGTCGTCTTGAGCTTTCCGGCAGCCAGCTTCCTGATGTTCTTGTTCGTGCCGCCCATGCCGTCTAGCCAAACAATGCTCGGCCTCTGTGGCATTTGGATGTTTGTGATCACTGTCGGAGCCTTGATTTTGGGCAAGATCCGCAAATGGGTGTATTCGATCATCGCCCTTTTCATCTTGTCCATCTTAGTGATTGTGGTCGGCCAACTCTGCGGCGGGCCGCTGGCAATGCCCGGATACATGACCTATGACATCTTAGAGGGTTCTCGCTACTATGGCATGGGCAACGAGCAAGGCGCGATGCTCTTCGGGTCATGGATCACCCTCACCGGGCTTTTGATCAACCGCTTCGGTGACCTGCGCGGTGTCAGGGCCCTCAAGCTATGGGGCTTCCCGCTGGGCTCGGCCGCTCTCTTGATCATGTCCAGCAGCCCTTGGCTGGGTGCCAGCTTCGGCCAGTTGATCTGGGGGACCACTGGTTGCTTTGTTGCTTGGTGGCTGTTCAACAACCGCCGTATTAATCCTTTGTTTATCGCCATCTCAGTGGTAGCCTCTTTCACGGTAGCCGTAGGGGTACTGTATTTGGACGTAATGCTGAACCCGCTATCCCATATGTCTTGGGTCATCCCGGCTATGGAGCAGGGCTTTCCAAACTTGGCCATAGCTTTGCTGCACGAGGTCTGGAAAGTGTCTTTGAACACCATGACCGCCCATGTTCCGGCTGTCGCATTGGTGTTTGCCGCAGCCATAGTAATCTTTTTGATAGTGCTGCTGATACGCAAACCGGGGACTTATCGGGAGTTCTGGCAGCGCAACCCGGCTTTTCGCAGCGCCTACGGGGTTTGTTTGTTCATCTCATTGATCGCTTTTTGCTTGGAGGATTCCGGGGTCTTCACCCCAGCGGTACTTTTGATCTACCCCGTCTCCTGTTTGATATGGCTGATCGCAGATTTGCACCGCTGGCATTTACGTACCTTGGCAGCCGGTGACGAGGAGCCGAGCATTCGCCAAATGCAGCAAGAGGCTATCGCCAAGGAGACATCAACCCATGCTGCTGCGCTGAACCGCCCGCCACAGCCAACGGCAGCAGTGCTTGCCCAAGAGGAACAGCGCTCCGAAACAACAGCCAGCATGATCGACCAGTCTTTGCAGGTTATCCTCGGCAGCTCGGCTACCGCAACCGCCGACCCGGCGGCCGGGTCGGCGGCGACAACGGGCGGCAAGCGCCAAGCAGAGTTCGAGTTACGGGCAAAGGCCGAACTATCGGCAGCCATTCGAGCTGCAACCGAGTTGGACACAAGGCTTAAGGCAACGGCGGGCAGGCCGGCCGAGGCCACCGTCCAAGCAGCGATCACTGTAGCTGATGGCGGCGAGGCCAAAACAGCAGGTGGCCAAAACAGCGGTCATGAGATATCGACGATTGTTGACGAAATATTGAAGTCGGCCGGAAGCAAAGAGCCTACCGAAAGCGAAGCTGCGAGCAAGGACGCCGAGACGACCGGGGACGAAAAGTCTGCCTTGATCGCAAATCCGGACGACTTGCTGCCAAGTGCGGCAGCATCGGCAGACCAGCAGCCCTCAGTCAGGCGCTCTACCGCCTTGATGTCTATGATCACGCTCGTCTCCCGAGTCACCGGCTTTGCCCGCACTTGGGCGATGGCTTTCGCCCTTGGCAACACCTTGCTCACCTCGGCCTACAACATCGCCAACGGCCTGCCTAACCAGATTTTCGAGCTGGTCGCCGGGGGTATTCTCTCCTCGGTGTTCTTGCCCATCTACTTGGCACAAAGGGAGAAACGCGGCAAGCAGGCCGCCAGCGACTATGCCTCCAACCTCTTCTCTTTGGGCTTGGTGGTACTCGGTGCCATCTCCATCCTAGCCACCGTCTTCGCTCCTCAGGTGGTGTTCACCCAAACCTTCCTAAACCAGAACTCCAACCAAGAGGCAGTCCAGCTGGCCTGCTTCTTCTTCCGCTTCTTCGCCATCCAGATATTCTTCTACGGCATCGGCGGGCTTTTGAACAGCCTGCTCAATGCCCATCGGGAGTTCCTCTGGTCGTCGATCGGGCCGGTCTTCAACAATATCGTGGTGGTCGCGGTGATGTTCAGCTACCCCTTCTTGGCCGCCACCAACCCGCAGCTAGCAATGACCTGGCTGGCTGTCGGCACATCATTGGGTGTGGTGGCGATGTTTGCCATCCAGCTGCCGGCGCTGATCCGCCTGAAGATCCCCTTGCGCTTTCGTATCAACCTCCGCGACCCGGCCTTACGTGAAAGCCTTGTGCTGGCGGTGCCGGTGACGGTCTTCGTGGTCATCAATGTCATAGTGGCCAGCGTGCTGAACGCAGTTGCCCTGCACACCTCGCCAGAGGGGCCGTCGGCCATCGCCTATGCCTGGCTCTGGTACCAGCTGCCCTATGGGGTGATCGCCGTAGCCCTCTCCACAGCCCTGTTCACCGAGATGAGCGAGGCCAGCGCCGCTGAGAACTGGACACAGTTGCGTGCCAATATTCGCATGGGGCTGCGCACTACCCTGTTCGCCATCATCCCGCTGGCCTTGATGGTGCTGGTGTTGGCCAATCAGTTGGTCGGCCTGTACAACTTCGGCAAGTTCACCCACGATGACGTACTGGTGGTTGCCCAGGTGCTCCGCTATTGGTGCTTGGCGCTGCCCTTCTTTGCCGCCTACCGTTTCATCTACCGCGTCTTCAGCTCACTGCGCGACCTGAAAGCCTTTATCGCCATCGATGCCATCGGGCGGCTGGTGCAGGTTTTCCTCTATGGCTTTTTGACCACTGGCTTCGGCCTTTGGCCGGGGCTTGGCCTAGTTGGCCTGCCACTGGCCGATGCCATCAGCTACGTCTTGCTTTGTGCAGCGATGCTGGTATTGCTGTATCGGAAGGTCGGCCACTACGGTTTAACTAAGATATTCTTGGACGGCCTGAAGGTCACCCTAGCGGCTCTGGCGGCCGCAGCGCTGCCCTTCTTCCTAACCGCACTGGGCGGGCCTGACCCGAACATACTGGTTTCGCTGGCCAAGGCCTGTCTCTGGGGTACTTTTATTATGCTGGCCTATTTCCTTTGCTGCCGACTGCTGCGGGTTCCGGAGGTGGCACTGGTCGGCCAGCTGGCAAAGCGTTTCAAGCAACTGGCAAGGCAGCCTGGCGGTGATCAGGACGGCAGCTCGGATGATGGCTTAGGAGACAAACAAAAGGGCTATCCAAACGGCAAGCAAAACGGCAAATCAGCAGGGGAACCGGCAAGGAAGGGGGCTCATGAGCATGAGTGCGAAGATGAACGTGAGCGAGATCGACAAAGATGATGCGGCAGACACAAACCCAAGCTTGAACCGGAGTTTGAGCGCGAACTCCGGCAAACGCTGCCATGTGCTAATACCGGCCTACAATGAGGAGCGGATCATCGCCACAACCGTCGAGGCCTTGAGCAGCTTGGCTGGCCAACCCGACATTTGGGTGATCGACGACGGCAGCAAAGATGCCACGGCTGAGCTGGCGCAACGGGCCGGGGCGAATGTTTGCTCCAGCCAACGTCGTTTGGGCAAGGGTGCCGCCTTGACCTTGGGCATAGAGCGGCTGACGGCAGCGATAGCCGACGGCGGCGAGGCCGGCGGCTCCAACCCCAGTGTCAATGGCGGCAGAAGCAGTGCCAGCAGCAGGGTTGCCAGCGCCAGCGATATCGTGCTGTTGATCGATGCCGACCTAGGGGCAAGCGCCGCCAAGGTCGGCCCGTTGATTGAAGCAATAGCCCAAGGACAAGCCGACCTGGCTATCGCTGTACTGCCCAGCCCACCGGACACCGGTGGCTTCGGCTTGGTGAAGAGCCTCGGCAAGCGCGCCATCCGAAATCTTGGTGGCGGCTTTGAGTCCCGAGCACCGCTCAGCGGCCAGCGGGCGTTGACGCTTGACACCATGAGGCAGCTGATGCCCCTAGCAGACGGCTACGGCGTTGAGGTTGTAATGACCATCCGAGCGCTGCAGGCCGGAATGCGGGTACTGGAGCTGCCAATGGCTCTCCGCCATCGCTTCACAGGGCGCGACCTAGCCGGCTTTCTGCACCGTGGCCGCCAATACCTCGACCTCCGAGCAGCATTGAGGCAGATGGGGAAAGGCTAGAGGCAACGTAGGCATACAAGAATCAGATACACAGGCTTGCTTGTTCATCATCAAGAGATGCTGCCCCGTGCGCCCATGGAAGAATCATCTCACCGCAGTTGGTGCCACATACCACTGCGTGACAGAGGAGCCACTCCCGAAAGTTGCCGTCACCGTTCCTTGCTTCAAGATGCCGTTCACCTGATTTGGTTTCTGCCCCTAAAAGCCAGACCCACTGTTCGTTTCTGCCCCTAAGTCTGAGGCCAAAATAGGAGCTGTATGTATTGCCGGCACTAGTTTTACAGATAACCTTGGTCGCCATAGCGTTGATGTTCTCGTTCCTTTGCCGCTCGGAAGGACGACGGCGCCAAGACTACCACATCCACTAGAACACCGTTGCCCATCCGGCCTTTCTAGCGGATGAACGATATGCCAGCATGATTATAGGCCAGATGATATGGCTTTGCGATCACTCGACCAACACAGTGCAAGGGGGAATTTAAAAAATATTTTCAAACCCTCATTTTGCTTTAACCTCCAGCTTCTAGAGTTGTATGCACAGAGGTACAAGTCGCAAAAAGCGATGGACTGTTGAATGGTGACAGGTTACTAAAACGATGAGAGGAGTTTGAGATGAAGCAGATGACGAAGAAGAGGATGATCGGAACGTGCGCACTGGCTCTGGCTCTGACCGCCGCCTTAGTGGTGCCGGCCACCCCGGCCATCGCGGCACCCAGCAGCACCAAAGTGATCTCGACAACAGCTATGAAGAAGATCGCCGTCAAGAAGGTCGGCGGCGGCAAGGTCTACAGCATCAAGCGGGCTTACGACGATGGACGCTTGGAGTACGACGTGGTCGTAGCGCGCGGATACAAGAAGTACGAGATGGAGTTCGATGCCTACAGTGGTCGCCTGATAGACTACGATGTCGATCGCTTGATCTATAGGACTGCCGTGAAAAGGGCGGCCGTGGCCAAACTCGGCGGCGGCAAGGTGACCAAGTACACCCCGACCTTCGCTTATGGTGACGTGTCTTGGAAGACCTACGTTAGCTACAACGGCAAGACTTACCTGATGTACGTTCAGGCCGATGGCGGCGGCATCGACGGCTTCAAGGCTCCGGCCGGAGCCAGCAAGGCCAATGGCTTGGTCAGCCCCAACACCGCCAAGAAAGCGGCTCTGAGCGCTGTCGGCGGTGGCAGCGTTACCAAAACCGTACTTGACCGAGACGATGGCCGCTGGGAATACGAGATCACGGTGAGGCACAACTACCACAACTATGATCTGACCATCGATGCCAAGACTGCCCGGCTGCTGGATCGCGACATCGACGACTGACATCCTTGGCACCGATAGTGAGCGGCACCCTCCACCTGCCCCACATTCATTGGATAGGAACTGGCTGGCGAATCCGTCGGCCAGTTCCTATTCGTGCGTTCGGGATGGGCGATCTGATCTGAGTTGTGAGTCATAACCACCGCTTTTTGCGTCAAACTGCCGCAGGATTGTCAACCCACGTCCATGTTAGCGGGTATTCGGCAAAACCAAAATCTTTTCAATTGTGACGCAAGCCCCAATGGAGGATTGATGAGAAGAAGACAACCCCCAGATTGACGCTATCCTCACCAAGACTTTCTGCTCCGCAAGCTCGGTGCTGACGGTTATTACATCGATGAAGGCTGTGCCAACCTATACCCGTCGAACTGATGAAGGCCCAGGAAATGGGCAGCCTTGGTGCCGCTATGTACGCTGGGGTAGGATCAGGAGTCTTTGACAACTTAGCCGACGCAGTGGCACACTGCGTCGATGTGGTCGAGTCCTATTCGCCTGACCCCGAACGGCATGCGCTCTATACAAAATCCTTCAACCGTTGGAACAAGGCCTATGACGCCCTAAACAGCGGCTATTACACTGATGAACTGATGGACAAGCTATGAGTTTATAGCGTTTATCGCCTAATTTTGAAAATCCGCCTTGGCTCTCTTGCTCGCCACCATCTTGCCGCACTTGTTGATGGATGCCAGTTTCGTCTATCGGCCTTGCCCAAGTTCCGGGTAACGGCGGATAAGCTCATCCACTATCCGTTGACAGTTGTTGCGGTCTTGGTAGGGGAAAAAGCGCTTTGTCCTGGCTCGGAACTCCTCGCCCATCTGCGGGTTGTCCAACAGCCTGATCAGACCACTGATAGTTGCCTGGTAGTCCCGGGCAACCTGACCAAAGCCGTCCCGGTCGAAATCGAAATAGCCGGCCGGCGCATGCATGGTGTAAAAGTCCTCTTCATCAAACTGGATATAAAAACAGGCCTTATTCAGATAGGCGAAGTCGAAGAGTATCGACGAGTAATCGGTCACAGCGATTCTGGCCTTCGACACCCACTCGTGGTTGTTGTAGCTGGCATCGGAGAAAAGAACTGCTTCGTCGGTGAGGTTGAAGTCGCGTTGGTTCGGCTTCATCAAGGGGTGGAGGGCAAACACCAGTTTGAAGCCAGTCTGATGCAACTTGTTGATAAGCTCCGGGTCGTTCAGCAGTCGGTCATAGAAACGAAAGAACTCAGAATCCCTAAACAACGGGTTGTACGATCGCTTCCCCGTCTCCAAGCCAGTCAGGTAACGCCGCCAAGTCGGAGCGACCAACAAGACGTTCTCCTGCATGCTGTTGTCCAAAAGATCAAAGCGGGGGAATCCCAACAGTTTGACCTCATTTTGCCGATAGCCGTATTTGTCACTGATCAGGTCGTGATACTCGGGTAGGTTTCCTGAAACGTATAGATGTATATTCTTTAAATCCTTGCGCAGATTGTGCGAGTAATCAAAAGGCAACATGCCATGGTTCAGATACACATAGTCAAACTGCTGTAGATTCCAGTAAAGTTCGGAGAGGTTCAGAGGGGCAAGATAATTGAAACCGTTATAACTCGAAATCAGTGTCTTGGCCTTCAAGAAAATTCTTTGTTCCAGCTTTGATCCCAGGGGCAGCATCAAAAAGCCTTCTCGCTTAAGCCTCTGATAATCCGGGCAAGAATCAGAGAGCCGGAAATAGATGCGGTGATGCCGCCCGCTGACACCGACATGTTCCTTAAGCTTCCGATACAATGCCTCGCCGTTGTTATTGGCACCGGACATGGCATCTGAGACGATGAGACACACACTGCGCTTCACTCCATATGTCAGAACATGTGCTGACCGCTGGCGAAAAGCCCGCCATGCCTGAACGGCAGTTATCACCTTAGCTGCGTTTTTTCGGCGGTACCAAACAGACAGCAAGTTAGCAGTCAAAAACAATACTTCACGGCCTAGGGCATTTGACCGCGAGAAACGGGCAACTCGCAGCCCATCGCTAGTCCTTGTCAAAATATGCTTTCCTTGAATGCGATAGGTGCCGTTCTGAGCGATGTGGGCGAAAGCCCTAGCAAGGCGACTCCGCCTCTGCGTCATACTTCGGAAAAGCTCTCCTAGCCTCAATCGACTAATCAAACTGTAACCCAAACTGCCTTTCACGCCATGCCCCTCACCCCATTGATATTGCACTCGGACAGAACCCACGAAGTCTGAAGGCAAACTAAAGCGCCGCCCTTCAGCTTGCAATACTTCGCCTCCAAAAAAGTACTTCGCAGCATGGGGATAGCGAAAATGTTCCAGCTCTTGGCAAGCCACCTGCTGGCAACAGCCATCCCGTTCACAAACAACATCTGTTCGAAAACCGAAGGAGGGCAAATCAATGGGCGGCAACATCAACTCGACTTCCAGAGAACCACCATCACAGCCGTTGACCGTCATTACCGTAACTTCTTGCTTTGCCACGTTGAACAGCTCCAAGCCATGGTGAAACACCGCTCCATCACTGCTAAGCTCCACTTGGCCACGCCACTGACCGCCTTCCTTGACGTCGATCAGAGACAGCTTCTCAGAAAGACTGAACCCCTTGATCCCAGTGATCACAATATCTTCGATATCAGCCAAAAACAACCTGAACTGCGCTCTGATCCTCTGGCAAACACTCTCAGGAACCGAAGCAAACATCGCTCGATTAAAAATATAGCTGCTATTGATATGCAAAAACAGGTATTGCAAATACCTCGAAATTCCCCCTCGCTCAAGCTTGCTCTGATCCCACAAGTCTTGCCAGATATCGGTCAAGCCGTGCTCCAACTGCTCGACGCTCAACAGCTTGAGCTTTTCGACAAAACGCCGGTTCCCATCAGTCCAACGCCGATACAAAGCCGCATGAGTATAATAAAGTTGCATATTGCTATGCAAGAGGCTGCGGACAATAAAATCAATATCAGAGTAAGGATAAGGATAAGGGTCTTCCTTGAAAACCAGCCCCTCAATTGCCTTGCGGGCGAACATCAGAGAGCTGACATCGATTTGCGGACACTTGAAGCATCTATCTAAGTCGGTCAGACGATTGGCTTTGAAGGCATCACGGGATGAGTGAAATTTTTGCGTACCACCTCGGAAACGAACATGAAAGGCCACCGACCCCAGCTCCGGATACTTCTCGAAAAGCTCCAAGCCAGTGCGAAACATACTGGCAGCAACCACATCCCTAGCGCCCACAAAAGCGATACAGTCCCCCTTGGCAACACCTAAGCCGATGTTTCGGGCAGCGGCAACGCTAACCCCCGGTGCTTTGAGCAGCTCGATATTAGACGGATAGTGGCTCGCCCATTCTTCAGCCAAACTAATGGTTTTTGCGGTGCTAGCAACACTTATCAATATCAGCTGAACCCGCTCGTTAAATCCAATATCCTGGCCAAAAAGGCTGGCCAGGCATTCTTCGAAGGCAACCGAGAAACCTCTCGCTGAACCATCATCGTCGATCACCGTTATACAGCTAATGCTGGGCGCATCCCTAGCCTCAGGGGACATACTGGGTCACCTACACTTCAGTATCTTCTTTGCCCGACGGGGCAGGAAAGTAATGGCTCGACCCAGTTTAAAGGAGATTGATTTGCGCAAGCATTCGATCTCCTGCTCTTTTGCCAACAACTGCTTGGTCAGACTGGCATTCTTGGCCTCAACTTTGGACAGCTCCTTGCGCAAGCCCGTCTGCTGCTTGATCTGTGCATAGACCTCCGAAACCAGCTTGCCATACAACCGGGTCGGCCTGAATAACACCGGATAAGGAACAAAAAGCCACTCGCAGCCCGCCTCGTCGGGCTGCTGATAATAAGAATGCACCCTCAACGCCTGGTCGGCAACCCGGAACCACTGATTAGTGAGACGCGCACAGGCACCGAGCGTTGAAATTGATGGATCATAGTGTTTGACAACCCTCTCCAACAACGCATTTGCCGAGGTTATCAAGCTGAAGGCAGTCTCTTGGGCACATCCGGGGCTAAACACCAAGTCGCGTTGTTTTGGCTGACGTCTGACCAAGGCATTGGCAAACAGCAAGCTAGCCTGACTGGAAAGCATGCTTTCGAAGCAGAACAGTGGGCCAGAATCAATCACGGCCTCAGAGAAGCGCAACCTAGCATTCAACAGATGCTGGCGCCTAGAGATCTGTTGGGATGTTCGGCCAAAAAAGTCCCCCCTACGAACGCTGAGCGCAAACAGCTCGTCACCCGACCATGGTTTCAGCGGATAGTCATGGACAACAGCATTATGATCTTTTAGATAACACAGAAGACGTTGCTGCTCAACTGAGCCAAAGTCTTCAGCAGCCGCAAAGAAGACGGTGTCAACCGCATGCTTGTCAGCCAACTCATATAGTTTGCGCAAGGCATCATGGTGCAACGAATAGCTATCATCCAGAAAGTAAAGGTACTCGCCCCGAGACTGGGCTATCGCCTGGTTGTAAGCAGCAGCCACACTGGCTCCCGGCATTTGCAGCAACGTCAGACGCCCGTCCCGACCAGCAAGCTGCTCAACTGCTGACCGATCAGCCTCGGGCTGACCACAGTCGATACAGATCACCTCGATCTCCTGCAAGCTCTGCCCTAAGACATCGATGATTCGAGTGGCAGCACCAGTAGCTCCACCAGCCATGGCCATAGCCACAGATACCAGTGGTGTGGCGCACTCTATCACCTCAGAAGCTAGTGGCTCTACGGCACTAGCAGCATCCAGCAATGGTGTGCCGAGCCTCTGATCGACCTCACCCTGACCAGAGTCGCCTACCGGAACAGCCGGATGGGAAATGTCAATACAGTGCTCGATCACCTCCCGATATAGATTAAACCATCTGTATTGGCGCAAATCACCAAGGATCGAAAGATCCATAGAGGCCAAGAAGGAGAACAGGCCACCGACTATCCGGCGACGCTCAGCACCTTTGGCCTTATGAAACCAAGATAGACAGTCAGACAGCTCGATCTCCATCACCAGCGATCGAATACGCTCATCAAAGGCCTGCGACAGCCGCAACACCGAACGTATCGAATCGTAGTGAACCTCAAAATTGGCGAAACGCCTAGAGACTAACGAGCCATCCATGTTGCAGCGGTAGTAGATCAAAGGCTCAGACAACGCCCCAACACGGTTCGAGCAGAAAAGGGATGCAAAATAAAATGATCGGTCATTGATGACGATATAAGACGGGAAACGCAGCTGATTTTGAATTAAGAATTGCCGTCGATAGACCTTCGACCAAGGGGTGACATTGCTCCAAACCCAAAACTCCGGCTCATCAAGCAGCGCGCCGACATGTAAGCCGTGATACTCGGGCAGCGACCGATAGGCAGTGCCTTTGGCGATCATCCGACCGGTCATCATATCCACCCGCCTGTAGGCAAAGACTAAGAAGTCCAAGCCATGTTCGGCCATCAGAGGAATAGTACGATCATAGATACCTTGATCAACCCAGTCGTCGGCATCCAAGAAGTGGACATATTCGCCTTGGGCGATATCCAAGCCGACGTTACGGGCTACGCCAGCATACTGGTTTTTCTGGGTCAGGACACGCAGCCGCGTGTCCTGTTGCTCAAAAGCGCGTAGGATAGCCAAGCTGGTATCGGTCGAGCCGTCATCAACACAAATCACCTCGATGTCTGCAACAGGCTGACGCAATACGCTGTTCAGGCAGTCCTCCAAGTACTTCTCAGCGTTATACACCGGAATAATCACTGATACTAGCGGTGATGTACCCATTTTTTTCCCCGCAGTATAGACAGTCGGTTTAGAATGATAACCCCTCGTCCAAGCGCTCTTTAATACCAGTGGTCGAAATACCGTCAGTGCGATCAAGAAAAACCAACTCGCAAATATCTGACAACATCATAAAACGATTGTCGTCTTTCCAATCCGCGCCCATCACCACGGTATCGACATGATAGCGCAAGACATCATCGCGTTTCTGCCCCCAGGTATCCTCGGGGATCACGAGATCCACATAACGAATGGCCTTGAGCATCTCGCAACGCAGAGCATAGGGATAAAACGCCTCTTTCCCCTTCAAGGCATTAAACTTGTCAGTTGAAAGTGCAACTATCAAATAGTCTCCGAGTGCCGCCGCCCGCCGTAAAAGCCGGATGTGCCCATAGTGCAAGAGATCATAAGTTCCATAAGTCAACACACGGCGAAACCCGAGCCCCTGCTGGACATCGGCGGCAGATGACCCGATCTCAGGCCACACTCTTTCCTTGTCACCAAAACTGCTCGTACTCATCTGCACTCATTCGTCCTTAAGCTGCTATCAAAGCTACCAATTGCGGGAAACGGACAATCAATCGTGACATATTCCGGCTCTAAAGGCAAGACTCCCGACATATACCAGGAAAGTGCCCGCAAGCAACAATCTAAGCATCCTTCAGCGATTTTCCTCAAGCAACGCCATTATCGCCGATGCGATAGATTTTGTTGCCCCATCAGAGGGAGTGGCCAAATAATGACGGGCAAACTCCGCGAAGGCATCGGCAGGGGCATCGGTCGGACTTTCACCAAAAGCCAATACCGCCCTAGTCAATAACTCAGCATCCCGAAAGCTCTGGTCACAGAACTGATGCTCTGGGTCAATGTTCAGGCCGGGAGATCCCCGATAGGTATCGATGTCCGGCAGATAGAAGAAAACCCGAGCACCGGCCAAGAATGCCTCGAAAGCCACTGCCGAATAGTCACTAACCACCACATCGACCAATGGCATCAGAGCCAAGCTGCCGCCATCGACTAAGCTGATGCCTGCTCCATAGCATCTCTCAGAAAAGTGACCATCGTCAGCATCCCTAGAGGCATATTGCACACCTATCGCTGCTTCTAACTGACTCAAGACATGAGGGCTGACAAAGAAGTTGCATTTGCCAGAGAGCTGCTCAGCCAGATGCATGACCCCTTTGGTAAACAATCCCGCCTCGTCATGTTGGCGGAAGGTCGGCGCGTAGAGCACGTTCAATCGGCCATTCTGAAGCTGCGGGTAACAGGACAGCAATTCTTTCCGATCAACGGCGCATTCAGCAGCTATTAGCTGGTCAAGGTCGGAAAAACATTCTCCATCAACAACATTCGAGCAAATCCCTTCACCTTCTGCTGACTCCCAGCCGGCAGCTTCCCGCTCAACTGCCTTCGGCCCTGCCACCGGCTGCCCAAGCATACCCCGACTGGCTAACAGGTAGTCAACCCGTGGCAGTCCCAAAGGTGCAATCCGTTCGCTGGGTACGTTAAATGCCTCAGCAAAGGCATGGATTGCCCCTGAACCGCCGGCCACTACCATGTCGTAATTACCGTGCATCTTCAGCTCCTCAGCTGCGCTTGCCCTTCTTCCCATAGGCGTATCCACCGACTGCCAGGAAAACCGCTTGAAAGCTCCTAGGGCATGCCAAAGCTGGACAACAACTGTACTGGACGGCAAGCGTGGTATCGAAACTGCTGGGCAATAGCCATCCGCTATGCAGAGGTTAGCCCTAGCAACAGCATACATCTGCCGCATGGTACCGCAAATCCTTCTGCCTGTGGAGCCTCGCTTGTGATCACTATCCAAGTAGCAGACATGTTCGATATCCCAGCTCGGCAACCGCCTAGCCAACTCCCAGCTTAGTAGCCGATAGTCCAAGGACGGCTCATCACATTGGCGCGAAAGGAAGGCGATGCTCTTCCGTTCCCGCCGCCGTCGACTGAATAACAGTCTCAACAGGCAGAAGAGCGCACTCATTCCTTTGGCGTTGAGCGTGTCAATTAATCGTGGCAACCATGTCCCTCGGATCGTCTAAACTACACGGACAAACAACAAATGCATGATCTTTGGCCGTTGCGTCACAGAAACTATGTTTCTAAATGCTAATATTTTAGACTAAAACTCTTGTATCGAACACTATGATCTGTTGGTGTTGGCGCTGTTTTCATGCCGTTGTTTGATCAAGGGAGTGATCCGCAAAGCTGTCTGGAGAAAACCGGGGGGACCCGGCATAGGAGCCCGAAATTTGCAATGTTCTCAACTCTAAAGGAAATCATCTTGGCAAACTTCACCCGTTTGCCTTCGTTTTGGAGCTATGGTCTGCATGATCTAGGCAAACGGAACCGAGATACCGTTCTTGGGTGGTTCTGGATATTTGCTCGTCCATTGATTTACATTCTGGCCTTTGGCATGGCTTTAGAGATTGGCTTTAGGCATTCCGACAGCCTAAACTCTACAAAGCCTTATCTGCTCTGGCTAGCCAGCGGCATCTACCCTTGGTTTTTCATCGGTGATATCTTCGGTCGCAGCGCCAACGCCTTCAAAGCCCAATCCAAGCTGATCAAGCTGAACTGCTTTCCATTGGCTTCGATTCCCAGTGTCAACCTGATGTCCAACTTGATCGTCTTTTTGGTCACCTTTGCGGCAATGATGCTGGTAGCTGTGCCATTTGGGGCTTATCCCAGTATCTATTGGCTCCAAGTCCCATTAATCATCGCCTTGATGCTGTTGTTTTACTATTGCTTCTCTTTGATGGTATCTTGCTTCTCTGCCTTAAGCCATGATTTCGCCAATCTGGTTAAAGTTCTCAGTACGCCGATGTTTTGGCTCTCTGGCATCCTTTTCGACACGTCACATATCTCCAATGTCGCTGTCAAGGTTTTTTTGATCATCAATCCTGTCACCTTTTTAGTCACCGCTTTCCGCGATGCCGTCTATTTCGGCAGATGGACATTCGTCGACTTGGGGCGTCTGCTGCCCTTCTTGCTTGTTGTCTTGATCACCACTCTGATGGCTTGGCGCAACTATCATGCCTTGAAATCCGAGGTTCTGGATGCGATCTGACCGTATCAAAATCACTTCTGCCGCAAAGCGTTTCGAAGTGATTCGCAACCTGCAAAGCAACGCTACCGATGTCATCCGTATCGAAGCAGTAGACAAACGCTTCCGTATCTATGAGGACCAAAAACAGCACTTCTTTTCACTCTTCTCCAAAAAATACCGCCGTCGCCTGAAGCTGCAAACAGCCATCCGAGATATTAGCTGTGTTATCCAACGCGGCCAGTCGGTAAACTTAATCGGCGAAGCTGCCTCCGGCAAAACCACGTTGATCAACCTGATTGCTGGAATCAAACTGCCAGGCAAAGGCCGCATTGTGATCAATGGCCGGGTGAGCAACTTCAACACTGCGATCACCGGCCTAGACACAAGTATCTCCGGTCGCCGCAACATGCTGCTCAAAGGGCAGATGATGGGACTGACCAAAACCGAGTTGGCAGTGACAATTCCCAAGGCCGTTGAATTCTCCGGTCTCGGTGCCGACATTGACAAACCGATGAAACGTCTAACAAAAAGCTTGTCTAACCGCATTGTTCCAGCTTTTTTACTTTCTTGTGATTATGATATTTTGCTAGTTGATAGTTGGATCAAGGGCATCGACAGAGAGTTCAGCCAAAAGTGCCAGATGCGCATCCAGGAACTGGTGGCAAGCAAGAAGACCACGGTAATCTATAGCTCACGCAGTCCGATGACCAAGATACCGGGATTTGACCGGGCACTGATACTCAAACAGGGACGGTTGATCTACGACGGCGTGATGAGTGGGGCTTTGGATTATTTCAAAGATCTCGGAACGCCATCGCCTATCCCTGACGATCCAGAGAGCGAACAGAACAAAACACCACTCGAACCAGAGATGTAACTATCTGCGCCAGCCCGGCTGCAGCTGCTGGAATGCGCCTTGCCCCCTGCTGGACTTCGAATCGATAACGCCGCAACTCTGCCCTTAGAAGCCACCGCATCCTGAACTTCTTTATCAGCACACCAGCCTCACTGCGCTCCAGCCAATAGCGCCCCAGCAACTGCTGATCTTGGAAACTGTCACTTGAATAGCTGCCATCACTCTGGCGATAGCGGAAATGGAGCGGAACCGAGTTAATTGGCCCCGCTTCACCGTGATCGTCACCGAAAAAACGGCATTCGCAACGCAGCTTCTGGACGGGCAACTGCGGATCAAGGTGCAATCGAAATCCCCGTCCTATTTCAACCAACTGATCGGCCAAGAAAACATCGCGCTCAGAAATCCTGATCTGCTCCACGACAAGCTCCCTGACAATGCCGTTGGCTTCCCAAAGAAAATGGTATCCGAGGGTCGGCAGCCCGTAATTTTGGCGTATAAAGCCCTCAAAGATTAATTCTTTGCGGCTTGGATCAAGATAGGCCGAGATGTTGTCCACCGTACTGCTGGACTTAATGTTGAAGAGCTTGAGATCGCCAAAAAAAAGCGAGCAGGAACGGGTGATGCGCAAATGGCGGTGCCATTTGTGTCCGTATTTGAGATTCAACAAGGCCACTTTGTGTGCCCGACCCAGTTTGCGCTGGGCAAAGATCACATCGTCATCTATCTCATCAACTAGGTCAAATAACGACTGACGGTAAGCGTTCAGCTCATCCGGAGTCAACACATCAATTTCTGCCAACCCGCGCTGCAAAAACCGCCACTGCAGATCATACATCACCATGTACTGCACGAATTTGAGCACACTGCCATCAGGCGATCGCGCCTCTTTAAACGCCCGTTGATAGAAACGTTCCACCGTATCCACGTACCAGTCTTTCCGGAGATGCTTGCCAGCAATGCTGTTACTGCCATCGCCACGCCGTCGGTAGTTGATATGGGATGTGGACACGACACCGTAGCACATACCATTAGCCAACAGCACATCGAGGATAAAGCAGGCATCTTCGGAGAGTTCCAAGCCCTCGTCAAAGCGGCTGGCAGCCAGAGCCTGCCGTCTGAACAGGCAGGAGTTGACATGCATCACAAAGCTAGCCGGCTCAGCATCCAGTTCGATCAGGCGATCACCTTGATCAAATTTTGAATTTAGCCGATGTTCGCCTTGTCGGCCTTCGAAGAAGATCACGCGCTGAGCGACAAAAGGCAGCATCTGACAGCCATCGTCTTCCAACGTAGCAAAGAGCTCCAGCATGTCGGCTAAGGAGCGCTCAGAAAGGCAATCGTCAGCATCCAAGAAATAGCAGTAGTCGCCACTGGCATGTTCAATGCCGCGGTTGCGGGCAGCGCTGACCCCGCAATTGCCCTGCTGGATGTATACCGTGTTGTTCGGATACTGCTGCGCATATGCCTCACAGAGTCTGCCGCTTTCGTCCGCAGAGCCATCATTGACCAAAATCAGCTGGATATCGGCCTCAAAACATATGCCCTCTTGACCAAGTACGCTCTGCACGGCATCCGGCAAGTAGCGCGCGGCGTTGTATATCGGAACGATTACGCTGACCAAAGGCCGTAGGCGAGGTATGTCAGAGGAATTTTGCAAAGTCTTCTTGCACTCGATTGACCAAACGCTCTGTATTGCAACCGTCATGGTGTACCACCAGTTGTCGATAGCGCTCGATATACTGCTCAGCCTGTGCCTGACTGTAATTCCTCTCGATCGCATCTCCCAGTTCAGCGTCGTCAAGGCAAACATCGCCGAAAACGCTATGCTCATCGAGCATCAGATGTGTCGGCTCACCGTAATGAGACATGCATTCTTCGAGCTCCCGCCAATAGAAAAGCACGTTTGCCCCCCGATAGAAGGCATCAAAAGAGATACTGGAGTAGTCGGTGATCAACAGTCTGGTTTTGCGCAGCAGCTCGTCATAAGATCCATTGGCCTCGCCAGTGGCATGCTGAAAAACCTCTTTGCCGAACAACGGATGCGGTGCCACCACCACTTTGTCCTTCAGGTGCTCGGGCACCTCCTCTAGAATCCGCTTGATCATCCGTACATAGCCAGCGTTGGCGGTGTCGTATTTGATGGCGTTGAACTCCCAGAAGCGCCAAGTTGGCATGACCAATATCTTATCGGCATCCGGGTATTGGTAGCTGAAATCGAACTTCGGCAGACCACTGACCACCAGCTCATCCGGCGCAAAGCCGGCTAAGTCGATAAAGTGTTGCGCTTCGCGGGGCGAGGACACCACTACCCGTACCTTGCCGCGCATATGGTCACGGCGAAAAGACGTTCGTTGCGGCGAGTCCAAGGAGATCATCATCATCACTCCATGCTGCAAGAACACATAGCCCTTTTTGCCACGGGAGATCTTGTGCTGCGCGAAAGGGTTCTGAACCCGCAGCTCCAGGCAATGGGCGATCGATTCGGTGCCGATAAACATCCGGCAACGAAAAAAGGCCAGGTAATGCCGAAAGCTGTGTTGGTAAATAAAGTGCCGACGATAGCTGTCGGCCACATCGAGCCGTTCGGCCATCTGTTTGGAGATCACATAATGGATCCGCGGCTGCCCCATGTCGACCATCCGCTCAAAAACCACCTTGGCGCTCTCCTCGTACTTCGAGGCATTCTTCTCGAACAGCAGGATCGGCCGGTTGAAGGGCATGAGCACTGAGAGCAGCCAAGCCAGGTAAAGTTTTAGGCGCCTATGCAACAGGTCTGTTTGGTTGCGGTGCCGAACAGTGAGCAACATCCCTCTGCCCACTGACTGCCGGAAAAAGGCCGTGGTATCCTGTTTTTCGTCATAGAGGAAATGCCCATGGGCGGCAACGTAGCGCCGCAGAACCACATTATAGGTGATCGGCCGGTAGATTCGGGTATCCTCGTCTACTTGGATATAGGCACGCATGGCGTTGTGGATCTTCATGTGCTGAAGGTCCTTCATCTTCAACTTCAAACGCAGCAGACAGAAATGGCGGTATCTGCCCTTCTTCGAGCCAATCAGGATCTCAGGCATGAAATATTGGTCGTTAATCACGATACGCATGTCTTCTAAAGCCACAGGATAACTGGTTTTGGTGATAAACAAACAGGTCAAACCAAGAGTTTGGCGCTTTTTGGAATTATGGAAAAAAGGCATAAAAGCACGAAAACGATTACGTCGCCTACCCTGCTGGTCACAGATAGGGTCGTCGTCACTCTCTTCGATGTCCTCAACAATGTTACCGTCAAACGCATCCGGGTATTCGTTTTTGTGCCTGATCCCCTTGGGGAGATGCCGGTCAGTATTCAAGAGCTGCCTGTCCTTTGCATTCGATGTTCCATTGCCCCCCTTTCGTTTCTTCTCCACCTCGGTGCGCGTCATCTGAGCGGCTACGGTACTGAGGGTGAGATGCATGCCATTTGGCTCAGACCATGCTATCTTCAATACGCCGGACGGCCTCTAACAGCCGGTCGTCCGGGGTGGTCAGGGAAATGCGCACATAGCCCTCGCCGCCCGGCCCGTAGCCGCTGCCAGGTGTGACGATAACATGCGCTTGGGTCAACACCTGTTCTGCAAACTCAGCAGAGCTTAGGCCTTGAGGCACCCGTGCCCAAATGTAAATCGAAGCCTTGGGAGTGGCACATTCCAAACCGATCGCCCGCAGCGCCCCGACCACTAGATCACGGCGCCTCTGGTAAAGGGCGCAGACCTCTGCAATGCAGCTCTGGTCGCCACTGAGCGCAACTATCGCCGCCTCTTGGATGGCTGTGAACTGACCGGAATCCAAGTTGTTCTTGACGGTTCCCAAGGCCTTGATAGCCATGGCATTGCCCACCGCAAAGCCGATACGCCAGCCGGTCATGTTGTAGCTCTTGGATAAGGAGAATATCTCGACCGCTACCTCCTTGGCACCGGGACGCTCTAGCAGCGCCGGTGGCCGGTAGCCGTCAAAGCCGATCTCACAGTAGGCGTTGTCGTGGACCAACAACAGGTCGTGCGCCTTGGCATAAGCAATTGCAGCATCGAAGTACTCCGGCGGCGCAATCGCCCCAGTTGGGTTGTTGGGGTAGCCGATGAACAGGATGCGCGCCTGTTCGGCAATGTCAGCAGGCACGGCATCGAACTCCGCCAACCAGCCGGTTTCTGCCCGCATTGGCATGTAGTATGTCTGAGCATGCATCAGCGTCGCGCCACCGGAATAGACCGGATAGCCAACGGCAGGTGCCAGCACATAGTCGCCGGGGTTGACGAAGGCCGTATGCAGATGCCCGATGCCCTCCTTGCTGCCGATCAAGGCCAAGGTCTCGCTGCTCGGATCGATAGGTACGCCAAAGCGGCGTTGCACCCAAGCAGCGGCAGCCTGACGGAAGGCGGCGCTGCCGGCATAGTCCGGATAACGATGGTTGGCAGGGCGGCGGATGGCCTCAGCCATGGCATCCACGATATGCGCGGGTGTCGGCATGTCCGGGTCGCCAATGGCCAAGGAAATGACATCGATGCCGGCAGCCCGCATCGCATCGCGCTTCGCATCGATTTGCACAAACAGGTACGGGGAGATATGGTCAAGGTTGCGTGCAGGTTTCATGGTATTCGGCCTCCTTTACTGAACCTCCATTGTACTAGACCGATGAAGTGAAGGTTACCGTGATCTGCCGGTACGCCTCCAGACCGCGAATGCGCGCCCCAAAACTTCTTTGGTACGCCAGAGCTCATCTTTATTCCCTTTTTAATTTCTGTTTGTTATAGTGGATACGTGTATTGGCTGCCAGATGGATTGGCTGCCAGATGGCGATCAGAGTTTTCAATGGTCAGAGTTGCGCCCCGCTTGCCAAAGCCGAAAGGAGCAAGGATGGGTCATTTCACAGCAAAAGTTGGCTCCTTTCTCAAAAGAACCGTGCGGGGCATATCCGAGGTGAGAGCCTCTGATCAAGAAACGCTCAACAAACTGAAGAGGGCCGAAAAAGAGCTGAAGGCTAGCAAGCGCGTCCTGAAAGCCGACGGCCAAGCCCGTCAGATGCTTGCCCAGTGGCTGGAGCTGAACCAGCAAGGCCAGTTCCTCATTGGCTCATACCTTTGTTTGCTCGGGTATCACAAAGTGGCGGTGTTTTCCGCTTTGCCTCCCAAGCAGCGCATCTCGTCGAAGCGTGATATCATCGACACCCTGCTGGTTCGGGAACTCAGCGCCGACCCGAATATCGAAGTCACTTGCCTTATAAGCGATAACCGGACCACGATTGGTGATTTGCCCAGCATCAAGCTTGCTGAACTGCCCTTGCGGATGCCCGTTGATGCCGTAATCATCCCCCTGCCCCAATTGAGCCAGCAAGCATGCGAGGCGCTGGGCAGCAACATCCCCATATTGCATTTGTCACAGATAATCAGCCAAATCCACTCCACTTTCACTGATGATGCGGCTTTAGCCCGCTCCTTGGTGGCTTTGAGGAACCGTGGGGTCGCGGTGCAGGTGATCGCCACCCCCAACAGCCCAGCCATTGAGCACCCCTCGGCATTCGAGAGATACCTGCTGGAGAAGAAGATCAAGCGGGGCGGTTCCGGTCCGAACATCCAGGAGTACTTCAAGCGCTCGCACACTGACGAGCTGTACAGCTTGCAGGAGTACCAAGACCTCTTGCGCATCGAGCTCCCGGCAGTCCCCTACAAGGACTACTGGCGACACACCGACGTACACAGCGACAAGGTGAATATCGTCGGCGGCGAGCGTCTGACAACAGACCTTCCAGAGAGCTACAACCGGACACTTCATGTCTTCGGTGACTCAACGGCTCTGAACTACGGCATGGAAGATCGCTTCACAGTAGCCAGCTGTCTGCAACGGCTGATCAACCAAAACAATGCGGCGGGCGGCGCTGCGGCAACCGAGGGATTGCGGGTCATCAACCACAGCCTGACTGCAGCCAGCACCCGCATGCTGGCCAATAAGATTAACGATACTGCCGTCGGCGATACCGACATGGTCGTGGTCATCCGCAGAAACGGTGCCTTGAACAGCTTGTTCGGCAAGCTGATGACCGCCAACGGCATATTCTTCTATGACACCCAGCCAGAGTTCGAGCGCCCCCATGACGACGGTGAAGTATTCCTGAACCAAAAGCACCCCAACTTCCGGGGCACCCAGAAGCTGGCCAGCATCATCTTCAGACTGGCCTTCGGCCCGGATGCCGTGTCAGCAGCTCCGGCTCCACAGAGAACAGCAGTCACAGAGACATTCCATCCAGACACCTTGCTTTATTCCTACAATCAGCTCAGCCAGCCCATCCCAGCCCTAGACGAGCGCGCCATTGATACCATCAGCCAAAGCGCGAAGTTCAGAGCCTATTTGAAGGAGCTGGAGGCAATGCGCACTCCAACCGATGGACGGGTCGGTGCAATTGTCATGAACTGCAACCCCTTCACCAAGGGGCACCAGTTCCTGATCGAAACCTGTGTAGCCAAAGTCGATAAACTCTACATCTTCGCCGTCGAGGAGGATAGGAGCGAATTTCCCTTCAACGACCGCATCGAGCTGATCAGGGCGGGAGTGGCACACCTAAGCAATGTCGAAGTACTGCCTAGCGGCAATTTCATCATCTCCACCTTGACCTTCCCAGAGTACTTCCAGAAGGGCGATCTTCAGGAAGTTGCCATTGACCCGTCCAACGATGTCGACCTCTTTGGCAGGCACATCGCGCCGGCTCTGGGTATCAGCATTCGCTTCGTGGGCGAGGAGCCCTTGGACAAGGTAACCCTACAGTACAACCAGACGATGCAGCGGCTGTTACCAGACCTCGGTGTGGATGTCGAGGTGATAGCACGCATCGAGCATGGCGGTGCCCCGATTAGTGCGTCAAGGGTGCGCAGACTGTTGGCGACTAGGGACTTCGCGGCCATAGCCGAGATAGTGCCCGCCACCACACTCACCTACTTGAAGGAGAGGTTCTCCGACTGACGGTGAGTCTTTAGTCGCTCTGGGCGAAAGACGGGGGCACTTCGCCGGTTAAAGCGCTATCTCGCCTTGATAGACGGTTTTTGCAGGCCCGGTCATCAGCACATGGTTGTCGGATCGCCAGTCGATATCCAAGACCCCGCCGCGTAGCTGCACCTGCGAGCGGCGCGGGGCACGCCCGGTCAAGGCGGCGGCCACCGCCACTGCCGAGGCGCCTGTGCCACAGGCCATGGTTTCGCCAACACCACGCTCATAGACCCGCATCGACAAAACGGTGCCGCCAAAGAGAGCGCGTTTTGTGCCCTGTTCCACATTCTGATTACTAGCGAGAACCCGAACGAATTCGATGTTGCACTGCTCGGGAAACTCACTGGCCTCGGCCAAAGGGCGGGCGAAGATGGCAAACTCGGAGTCCGAAAGCCCCAGGATGCCAGCCGTTGGCTCTTCCAGAAAACAAACTGCATGCGGGTTGCCCATATTCACACAGGTGAAACGGAGGGTGCCGTATTCGATGCCCGACTGTGACCTGACATCTGCTAGGCTGCCTAGCACCGCTTCCGTGACGATCTGGCCCCAACGGCCACAGATACCACTCGTCTGCGCCGCCGCCAACGTCGTAGGTACCAGCGCGGGAGCGAAGCACGGCTCACCCATGTCCACACTGGCCTGAGTCATCTGGCCTTGTTCGTCCACCTCGAATCTGATCGCCTTGTTCCCTGCCCTAGTGCCGGCAATCAAGGAGCGCTGCCCGTCCGGCAAATAGCCACAGTCCACCAAGAACTTGGCAAAGCAGCGTACGCCATTGCCGCACATCTCGGCTATCGATCCATCGGCATTGCGGTAGTCCATAAAGGCCAAGCATTCGCTGTCAGTCGAGGGGCGCACGACAATCAAACCGTCGGCACCGATGCCCAAGCGGCGATCACAAAGCCACTGCACCTGCCCGGCATCCAGTTCGGCTTGGCTCGCAAGGCCATCGATGACTATGAAGTCATTGCCTGTTCCATGCATCTTGGTAAAACGCATCCGGGTCACCCCATTCGTCCTAGAGAAGCGCCATTCAATGCCCAATTCCGTCCCTCACGGCCTCCGAGTCGCAATTTTTTCTCCCTAACCAGCGGTGTCAGAGATTGCTGGTCAAACCGGTAATGGCCGCGCTCTTGGCTGCGTTTTCGCGCTTCCCCAACTGTCCGTTTGTTGGATATCTATTATAACGGCCTCGGCAAACTCCGCCGCCGTGAGGCTGCCTGTGCAGCGCCCACGGCAAAGCTCCGTCAGGTCGTGCCACTCAATGCGCGGGTCACGTTTGAACCATGTTTCTTGGCGCTTGGCCAAGCGGCGGGTGGAGCGCTTGATGTCCTCTGTTGCCTCTGCCAGCGAAACTGAGCCTCGGAGCACCCCTACCAGCTCTTTGTAGCCGATGGCCTGCATCGCCGGGGTGTCATCTGGCAAGCCCCGGGCGAGCAGCGCCTCAACCTCTTGTAGCAGGCCAGCCGCCAACATGGCATCCACTCGGGCGTTGATCAGTTCGTAAAGCAAATCGCGCTGCACCGTCAAACCGATGAAGCGAGTTGGCAAAACAGCTTGGAAACGACTAAAGCCGGCGCTGGCCTGAACATAGCTGGTGCCCTGCTGGCAAAGCTCCAAAGCCCGCAGCACCCGCCGCACGTTGTTTGGGTGGATCAAAGCCGCGCTGGCCGGGTCACGCTCGGCCAACAGCGCATGAAAGCCTTCCGCCCCCAGTTCGGCGGCCTGTTGCTGCAGCTGCGCCCGCGACCTGCCGCCACTGCCACTGCCCTCTGCCTCCCTGCCCTCATCCAACTGGAAATCGTCCAAGGCAGCCCGGATGTAAAGACCAGTGCCGCCACAAAACACAACGGGCTTATCCCGGCTTTGGATATCGGCGATCACCTGACGGGCATAGCGCTGGTAGAGGGCAGCGGTGAAGCCATCCGCTGGGTCCACCAAATCGATGCCGTGATAGGCAACACTGCGCTCAGCAATCGGGGTTTTGGCAGTGCCAATATCCATGCCCCGGTAGACCTGCATGGAATCGGCGCTGACAACTTCGCCGCCAAGGCGGTAGGCCAGCGCGTCGGCCACTAGGGACTTACCGGTAGCAGTCGGGCCAACCACCGCGAACAAAGGCCGGCTCACGGGTGGCTCACACCAGCTCTCCACGCAAATACCAAGTGCGTGCCTCAGTCACCTGCACCTTCAGGATGCGACCGCAAAGCCGTTCGCTGTCAACACCCGCTGGGGCCGGCGCATGCACTGTTTGGTTTTTGGGGCTGCGGCCAGTCAGCATGTTCGCGTCACGCTTGCTGGTCCCCTCCACCAACACTTCGACCGTCTGCCCCAGCTCACCTTGGTTGGCTTGCCAAGCGCTCTGCTGCACCAGTGTCACCAGCCGCTCAAAACGATCCTGAATGACCACTGCCGGGGTGGCATCAACGACCTTGGCCGCCGGGGTGCCCTGACGCTTGGAGTAGATGAAGGTGAAGGCCTGAGAATAGCCGACTTCCTGTACCAGTTGGCAGGTGGCCTCGAAGTCGGCCTCGGTCTCACCCGGAAAGCCAACGATGATGTCTGTGGAGAGGGCCGGCGTGTTGGCGCCTTTGCCGGACATGGCGCAAGCCGCCCGCAGCTCATGCACCAACCCCAAGTAGTGCTCCACTGAATAATGGCGGTTCATGGCGGCCAACACCCGGTTCGATCCACTCTGGACGGGCAGGTGCAGATGCGGCATAACGGCGGCGGTGTGGGCAAAAGCCTCAATACTTTGCGGACTCAAGTCTTTGGGGTGGCTGGTGGTGAAGCGCAGGCGCGCCAGGCCGCTTTGCCCCACCGCCACCAGCAAATCGGCAAAGCGCGGCTGGCCGTACAAGTCGCGGCCATAGGAATTGACGTTTTGCCCAAGCAAAGTGACCTCGACCACACCTTCGGCCAACAGCCGCTCCAGCTCCGCCATAATGTCTGGGAAAGGACGGCTTTTCTCCCGACCACGCACATAAGGAACAATGCAATAGGAGCAAAAATTGTTGCAGCCGGTCATGATCGGCAGCCAAGCATGCCAAGCTTGCGAGCGCCGCGACGGCAAACTGGTGGCCGGCTGGCACTCGCAAGCCAACAACTCCACCTGATGCCCCTCGCCTGCCAATACGGCTTGAACTAGGTCGGGCAGCGCGGCGAGGTTATGTGTGCCGAAGACGATGTCGATGTGAGGAAGCTGCTCGATCAGCCGGGCACCGTCGCGCTGGCCAATGCAGCCACCGACGGCAATGATCCTAGGGGCAAGCCCGGGCTGCGGCAGGTTCTTCAGCGAGGCCACCTGCCCCAACAGGCGTTCGTCGGCCTTCTCGCGCACACAGCAAGTCATGAAGACCACCAGCTCGGCCTGCTCGGCTCCAGACACCGGCAAGGCCCCCAGCGACTCCAACATGCCAGCAATCCGCTCCGAGTCGTGGAAGCTCATTTGGCAGCCAAAAGTGCGCAGGTGGTATGTCAGGCCGTTCAAACGCTGCGATGCAGACATCAGGATTCGGAGAAGTTCGCCCCGTAGGTCACCCAATCGAAATGGGCATCCTCACCCATTTCGGCACTCTTGATGCCGCGCAGATAGCGCGGCTCGACTGCGAATCGGATGGCTGTACGGACATCGCCGTTGATATCGACATCAGCAAAGGCCGGCGCACAAACTATCTCAATGCCGACAGGCGCCAAGAAGCCTCTAGCAATGGCAATGGCCTTCACGGCCTGATTCACCGCCCCAGCCCCCACGGACTGGATCTCAACAGGAACTCCGTCCTTGATCATGCCAGCTATGGCACCGGCAACTGATGAGGGCGATGACTTTGATGACACTTTTAGATATTCCATATGCGCCCAAGCCTTCTGTTCTACATTCATACTTCATTTATGTTTCAATGTGTTCGGTTTTTTGGCTATGTTCCCAACAAAAGTCCATTGCTAAACAGGTAATGGGCAATTGACTGTCGCGGACTGTTTAGTATGGCATGTATCCCCTGCTTATGCAAGCATCCGCGCTAGGGAGGCGCCGTGATTAACTGTGCTTCCCTAATCGCCCTTGTTTTCGCCTGCTGTGCATGATAGCAAGGATGCCGACGAACAGGAGGCGCAACAGCAGCAGCAGGTAAAAAGCGATGGCAACCGCAAGATAGATGTTAGTGCCTGCGAGTATCTTCGAATAAAGCAGCGTGAACACAAGGATGGTGCAGGCCGCCGCAACCACGACCCCGATAAAGCAACAAACCATGTTGAAGACCTTATGAGTTGCATTCGAGCGCATAAGAGACCCGTAGAATCCCATTGCCAAGAGAATCAGCAGCACCATGCAGACGCTCAGAAGAAGACACACCTGATACGGGATCTGTGCCCTATAGTATGCGTACTGCTCCAACCAGACTGAAAACCATGGAATAGCAACAAGCATGGCCAGAGGAGCCAGCACGGAGGCTGTAAGGAATGTGAATATTCGCACCAAAACCTGCATATCAACTCACATCCATCCCAAGGCTACCGAGTGCCAGACAGTATCAGTGTGGCACTGCAACGCCCGGCTACTCAATGACACCGGGTATTTTCTCGCTGTCAGCAACAAATGGCACCTTGCCCGCAATGAACTTCTTTTTCACCGAAGCCCATTGGTCATCGACAGGCACAACATACGAGCCACCGGCAATGAAGGTCGAGACAGAAGGCACTTGGCCAGTATATATGTCGGTGCTAGCGCTCATGCCGCGCAAGCTCTGCACCATCGCAATGATCTGATCTGTGCTCATATCGGTATTAAGATACTTGCTGATAGTGGTAATCAGCTCAGGCATCGATGTTGCTGGTGATCTGAGCAAGTCATCAGCGACGACCTTTATCAGTTGGCGGTGATTGGCGGTCCGCTGGAAGTCACCTGCCCCATAGGTCTTTCGGCAACGGGCGAAGATCAGGGCTTGCTCGCCGTTTAGCTTCTGCTTCCCAGCCTGAATAGCTATGCCGTCATAATAGGTGTAGGCGGGAACATCCACCGTAACACCGCCCAGCGCGTTAACAATATCCTTAAAGCCAGTGAAGTCCATCTGCACATAGTGGGCAATAGGCACACCCACGAAGTCTGAAACCGCTTTTACCGCCTCTTTCGGTCCGCCGTAGATCATGGCTGCGTTGATCTTGTCTTTTCCGTGTCCCGGCAAATCGACCCTCGTGTCGCGGGGGATGGAGAGCAAAGAAACCTGTTTTTTAGCCGGGTCAATGCGACATAAGATGATGGCATCCGAACGTCCCGCCACCCCCGGCTGGCGGTTGTCTGAGCCCAGCACCAGCACATAGTAAGGATCACCAGCAGCTACTGGCTCGGTTGGCGACCCGCCTGAAACCTGTAGGCTTCCAAGCGGCAGGCCCTGCAACATGCTACTGACAGGAACCGTGCCATCAAAGTTGTTCGCTAGCCCGTTTACTGCCCCCAGCCGCCAAATGCCGAAACAGGCCAGCGATACCAGCACTAATGCGCCAACAACAACAGCGGCAATCCTTCCTTTGCCCAGCCTACGGTGTTTTGAGCTGCTGCCTTCCTCAAAATGGGCGTTTCCCTTGGGACTTGGCGCTTGCCCGTCGGCGTTAGCGGGGCCTGGCGCTTGCCCGTCGGCGTTAGCGGGGCCTGGCGCTTGCCCGTCGGCACCCCCGAGCTCCACAACTTGTTCGTCAACCTTCTCGTCCTCTACAGCAACTCGCTCGGCGGCCTCATCAAGACTCGGCTTTTGTCCATCAGTGCCTTCTGGGCCTGACACTTGCTCATGCCCATCTGCCTGTTCGCCGTTTTCTTGTCTGCTACTCTTCGGCATGCCGTTTTCTTGTTTACCGTTCTTTTTTTTAGTCATTGTCCAAACCCTTCTATCCTGTTCGAATGGCAGCGCCCTCGTGGCAAGGCATGTGCTGTGAGGGGCCGATATTCTGTCTTAACGTGTTTGCTCCATCAAACGCCAGCGCATCAACATCAATGCCGCACCGATCACCAACAATAGGCCGGAAAGCATCAAGAGGCGCAGATCAACAGCATGGTAGAGCGGCTGCCCATGAGCCACAACGGCCAAGTGTTCGGCATGAATGTCAGCCAAGCCCTGATGATCAGGGCAATCGGCATGAAAGGTGCCGAAAACCAAAACTACATCGCCACTTTGGCCATAACGACCGAGGTTTTCTATCTGGGCAGCATCTGACGGGGAGCAAAGCACACTAATGCTGGAATCACCCTCGTCCAGTGCCAGCCAGAACATGTCGTCAGAGGCTTTGATGATGTCGCCGACCACCTCGCCTTGAACACTCACCTTCATGCCATCCAGTTGGCGGCCAGCGGCATTCAGCGCTGGGATGCTGGATGTCGCCTCGTCGCCCGACGGCTCGGCTGCGGTCCGGACATCCGGCGGCTGAAGTTCAGTGTCCATATCACCAACAACCGGTGTGTCTGGCCCTTGGCTGATCGACGCGGCAAAAACGCTGCCGACCGCCAACATAACCACCAGCCCGGTGACAAGGCCGACAATCACCAACCACTGCCGATGCCGCTGGGGCTGGGGCTGCTGTGGCCGCTGCTGCTGCTGCTGGGGCTGGGGCTGCTGTGGCCGCTGCTGCTGCTGCTGGGGCTGGGGCTGCTGTGGCCGCTGCTGCTGGGGCTGGGGCCGCTGTGGCCGCTGCTGCCGGGGCTGGGGCCGCTGTGGCCGCTGCTGCTGGGGCTGGGACCGCTGCCGCTGGGGCCGCTGCCGCTGGGGCACCACCCTAACCCCTCCTCTTGCGCGGTTTGAGCGATGCCAGCAAGCCGGCAAACAAGGCGAGCAGAGTAAAAAACTCCAAACGCCCCATCCACATCTGCAAAACATAAACGACTTTCAAGGCCAAAGGCGCGTCCGGGGTAACGATCCCAGCCGAAAGCCCGGCGTTAGAGGCCGCAGAAACCGACTCCAAGGCAGACGGCAAGGCATCGTAGCCGGCGACAATGCCAGCTAAGGTGCCCAGCAGATAGCTGACGATGTACAAGAGTGTCACCACCATCGCAGTATTGGCGGCTTCGGTGCTGATCAGGTGGCGTCCGTTATGGTAGTAGCTGGTAGTGTCGCGGGCGGATCCCGGTGAGAGCAAGGCCTTCGTCCGGGCGACCACCAATTTGAAAACAATGCCCACCCGCAAGGCCTTGATACCGCCGGCGGTAGAGCCAACACTGCCACCGAGAGCCATAGAGATAATCAAGATCATGAATGCCCCACTGGAGAGCAGACTGGTTGTCTGATGAGTGGCGAACAACTGATAGCCAGTATTGGTAGCAGCAGAAACGATAGTAAAGAAGCCCCGCCGCAACAAAGTACCCATCTCGTCCAAATAACCGCCGGCCACCAGTGCTGCCGTGAACAGCACCAAGATCAGTGCGATCCAAGCCGCCAAGGTACGCAGTTCGATATCTCGGAAGAAGTCACGCACTGCCTCTTTCCAATTACCGTGCCAAAGGCGGGCATAAACGGCAAAATTCACTGCTCCCATACACATCAACACCATAGTGATGAACTCCAGCGGCCAAGAATGATAATAGATCATAGAAAGCCCTTGTGGTGCAAACCCACCTGTATCATAAGAACCAATTGTCAACCAAAGAGAGTGGAACAGGGCCCGCGGCGGCTCCATGCCCAAGATCATCGTGATACAGCAAAGCACTGAGGTGCCAATCAGCGTCACCACTGCGGAGAAGCGCCAGATGAACTGGGCGGTCCTCTTGATGTACGGCATCACAAACTCCTCCCGGCCTTCGGCGTTGTAGAAGGAGGAACCAGTCTTGCTGAAAAGCCCGATTGACAAAGCAATGACTATCACACCTTGGCCGCCAAGAAACTGCATCATGAAACGCCACATATTGTCAGCCATTGATGCATGGTCGATGTTTCTGGCCAGTGACAGCCCAGTGGCAGTAAAACCAGAGACACATTCAAAGAAGGCATCGAAATAAGATAAGAAATGACCGGAAAGCCAAAGCGGCACCGCCGCTACCAAGGCGGCGACGATCCAGATCAGGCCGGTGACCACAATGGCCTGTTTGCGTTTCAACTCACTGGGTGCCACCCGCGCCAAGCGCAGCAGCGATCCCACCGCCAACGCACAACCGATGCCCACCAAGTAATGGGCACTCACCGCGAATTCCCCGAATAGCAACGATACGATCAGCGGGGCGAGCATCAACACTGCCAGCAACTGTACCAAGATGCCTAGGTAGCGGCAAATGTTCGCCAGATCGTCGCGTCCAAACCGTGGCCACATCAGCGTTTATCCAATCAGAAGCTTCTCAAGAGCACAAACAGCGATGAGCAATAAGAGAAAAATCGCCATCACAGCCACCACCATGAACAGTGCGGCCAACGGTACATCCCGACGTAGCCGCCGGGATCTCGTGACCCCTTTGCGCAAGAGCTTCTTACCCGAATAGATAGCCATGTCTACGTGCCGCCTCGGCCTAGGAAAACGTCGGCCAATGCTGTTGGCGGCCACGCGGCAGTTTGGCGATGACCCCCTGCAGCAAGCCCTGCAGACGTTGGTCGGCCAAGCGCGATGCTGCCAGCACGTCATCGCCAGAAAGCGGCCTGTCACCGAGGCCAGCCGCCGGATTGGAAATCATAGAGATGCCCAGAACCTGCATGCCCAGCTGGACAGCGGCCAGCACCTCGAAGATTGTGGACATCCCCACAGCATCGGCACCAAGCGTCCTAAACGCCCGGATCTCTGCCGGAGTTTCAAAGCTTGGTCCGCGAACACCGAGGTAGACACCTTCCTGTAAGATCACACCAAGACCTGCGGCCACATCTTTGGCAGACCGCCGCAGCTCGGGCGAGTAAGCATGGCTCATGTCGATGAAATCATCTAGGCCTTGATCCTCGCCAAAGGTCAGGGGACTGGCGGCGGTGAAGTTGATGTGGTCGCTGATCAGCATCAGGTCACCGACGGCGAATGCCGGGTTGATACCACCAGCAGCGTTGGTTACTACCAAGGTGTGCGCACCCATGGCCCTGGCAGCCTGCAGCGGCAAGACGATCTGCTCCGGCGTGTTGCCCTCATAATAATGCAGACGCCCCTGCATACAGAGCACCGGGCAGCCCGCGATGCTGCCGAAGATCAAACGACCGGTATGCCCCGGTGCCGTGCTGGTTTGAAAATGGGGGATATCTTGGTAGCCAATGCTCACAGCGTCATCCACGGCAGCGGCACAGTCGTTGAGCCCTGATCCAAGAATAATAAGCACCTCGGGGCTGCCCGTCTCAAGGTGACTTTCCAGCCGTCTTGCGAGAAAATCCAGAGTCTCGTTGATCCGGTCTTTTAGAGCCATCGCCTACCTTTCCCATACAACCGCCGCCGCACACCTTCCCTTGGGCTGGAACTTGGCCAACGCTTTTGTTACTATCAGTGCTTCATTATACGACAGGAGATTTGACTTATGACAGAACCGCAACGCCCTTTTCGTGAACAATTCACTGCACGGGGACTGATTATTGGACTAATCGGCTGCGTAATCATCACCTCTAGCTCCATTTATGTGGCCTTGAAACTGGGAGCTTTGCCTTGGCCGATTTTCTTCGTGGTCCTTTTGGCATTGTTTTCTTTGAAGCTGTTCTCACGCCTGCCGGGCACCAAGCCCACCAACATCAACGAGGCCAGTGTCTCGGCCAGCGTTATGAGCGCCGGTGCCATGGTAGCCGGCGGCCTAGCCTTCACGGTGCCCGGCATCTGGATCATGCTCGGCAACACCGAGCTGGCCTGGTGGAAACTTTTGGTTTGCGCGTTAGGCGGCGTGGGTATGGGCATCGTGGCCTGTGCCCTGTTCAGGACACACTTTATTCAGAAAAGCGCCTTGCCCTACCCGGTCGGCCAAGGTGCTGCCGAGACTTTACAGGCCGGTGATGGCGGCGGCCGCAAGGCGGTGCTGCTGTTCAGTGCGGTAGGCGTGGCCGGGTTCTTTACTTTTCTCCGCGACGGCCTGAGGCTGGTGCCGCCGATGCTCGGTGACCAGTTGAAGATACCGGGTGTGGCTTTCGGGGTCTACGCCAGCCCGATGGCATTGGCCATGGGATTCATGATCGGCTCGGTGCCGGCACTGGTCTGGGTGATCGGCGGCGTGATCGGCAGCTTTGGCGTGGTGGTCGGCGGGCCGGCCTTACTGGGCTGGAGCTTGGATTTCGCCCAAGATGTCCGAGTCAGTTTGGGAATCGGGCTGATGATCGGTTGCGGTGTCGGCATTGCACTGAAAGAGGTACTACCACGCGCCAAGAAGCTGTTCGCGCCGTTGGTTGGCCGCAATGCCGGCGAGGCCATCGTGCCCTTGCGTTGGGCACCGTTCTTGCTTGCTGCCATCGTCTTGGTGCTGGCCTTCGTGGCCGGCTTCGGATTGTTGGCCTCGCTGCTTTTGGTGCTGCTGACCTGGCTGGTGGTGACTATGGCAGCGCAATGCACCGGCCAAGCTGGCATGAACCCAATGGAGGTCTTCGGGGTCATCGTTTTGCTGGTCTGCGGTTTAGCAGTGAATTTGGGTGGTGTTGAAGCCTTCCTAGTAGCCGCCACTGCCACGGTAGCTTGCGGCTTCGTGGGCGACCTGATGAATGACTTCAAGGCCGGGGCGCTGCTCGGCACCAGCCCACGGGCACAGTGGATCGGCGTCAGTATCGGCGGCGTGCTGGGTGCCGTAGTGGGAACGGCCATCATCTTGCTCTTCGTCACGGCCTATGGTGCCAGCGGCTTCGGGCCGGACGGCACGTTCGTCGCCGCCCAAGCGACAGCGGTGGCCTCAATGGTCGGCGGCATCCCTAACTTGCCAGTCTTTTTGGCCGGATTGGCCATTGGTGCCCTAGCCTACACGCTCAAAGCCCCAGTGATTACTCTGGGACTCGGTGTTTATCTGCCATTCTACCTGACGCTGGCAGTAGCTATCGGCGCTGCGGTACGCTTCGTGGTAAGCAAGATTGCCCCCCGCTGGTCAGCCCGCGAAGACGGCATGGTGTTAGCCTCCGGGCTGCTAGGCGGTGAGAGCATAGTCGGCGTAATCCAAGCTTTGGTGGTCGTGATCAGCAGCGGTTTTGGACTCAGGTAGGCAAATGCAGCCTCAGACAAACAGGCAGCCGCCTTGTTGATGCCTCCCAAACCTGCACGGCCTTGAGGAAGCAGCGATTCCCATATACCCTTGGCACTGCTCACTTGAACGGAATTGGCCAATTTGGGCGGTATGCGGGAGTTTTCTTGGTATAATCAATGGACTATCCGAACGAGGGGAAGGCGAGACTTATGTTTTGCACAAACTGTGGCCGAGAACTTCTAGATGATGCCAAATTCTGCACATTCTGTGGAGCAGCTCAGGATAACCTTGTCATCAGTGAGCCTGCTATGCCTGCAGATCCGCAGCTCCCGGTCGAGCCAACACTGCCCGGTGAGGCGGCTGTCTTAGCGAGCAGTGCGGCGGTGGCTAGCGAAGGGGCAGCTTCTGCTCCCCTTGGGGCGGATGCTATGCCGTCTCCAGCAGCAGCGGACAACGTTTTAGGCGATGTCGAGGCTGCCCCCGCACTAGCTGAACCTAGTCCGATGCCAGCCAACAGCAATGCGGCCGTGGCGGCAGATGGCTACCCGAACACCAATCCAGCGGCAGTGCCGGTTGCGGTACCAGTGGCAATACCGGTGGTGGCACCAGCGGTACCACCAGTACAGCCGGTATCACCAGTGGCGCCAACGGCATCAACACCAACACCGCCAGAGCCACCGATGCCACAGGGCGGCAGTGGCACACAAGGCCAGTATGCAGCACCGTCCGCCGACACCGTAGCGCAGGCTCCGGCCTATACCGTCCCCACTGGCCAACAGCAAGCAACGGGCGGCAAGAAGAAGACTTGGATCATCTTCCTAGTTATTGCTGCCGTCTTGATACTCCTAATTGGTGTCTTGGCCTTTGCTGTCGTGGGCTTTCTGAACTTTCAGGCTGATAACCTCCGGTCATCTGGGGGCACTGCAAGCATTAGTAACTCTAGCGGCTCCAGCAGCGGCGGTGCTGGCACCACCGATAGCGGCGGCAGCGCGTCAGGCACTGACATGCCTTCCGGATACAGCTCGATAGCCAGTGACGATAAGATGGACTTTGCCCTCGGCAAAGCAGGGAACTCTGCAGGCGGCGGTATCGAAGTCGAGATCTATGTCAACAACAAGACCAGTAGCAATGTGTTCTTCTTATTCAACGACAACAAGATCAACGGTGCAGCGGTAAATGACTCCAATGTCTACAGCAGTGTCTACTACGATGTCAAAGCCGGCAACAGCCGTGCTGGTGTAGTGTACCTTGATGACGTAAAAACCGTTGATGACCTGAAAACTTGGTCAGGAACCATTGTGGTTGTCGATGTAGATAGTTATGACACCATTGCGAACTACCCGTTTAGCCTTACCTACAAAAAATAGGTTGGTGCCCCGGAGAGATCGATCGGCATCTTCTAGGCAGACCCCGTCATTGGGCTTGACCGGCAATCTTTCCCTTGATCAACAGGACGAAAGATTGCGGCTCGGGTGGCCGGGTGGGACGGAATCACAAGTTGATCGGCATCTAGGGAAGAAGTCCGTCCAGCAACTCCAGTAGCTGATGGTAGGCACTATCAGCCTGCTGTTCTTTGGACACAGGGTATTGCAAGCGATGGGACTTCACGAAGTATAGGCCGCCCTTGGCTTTCAGTGCGGCGGCCTGCTCTGCCCCGAGCACTAGGCCTTCCAGCACGAAGGCTTGACGTTGTACGGTTATGCTGGTGATGCCAAGGGCAACCGCCAGCAGACGCACCCGGTTGCGGTCAAGCAGATTGCTGGCGGCGGCGGGCAAGGCACCGTAGCCGCCTTCCAGACGTGATTGCAGCTCGTCGATCGTCTCCAGATCTAAAGCTGCCGCCAAACGGCGATAATAAAGCACCCGTTCGTCTGCTGCAGCCATATACTCCTCGGGGAAGAGACAGGGCACTGGCAGCTCAACACGAACCTCTGAGACATCCTTCGCAGATGCCGTTTTCTGTTCCGAGTTCTTGCCGCTACTGCCATCGGCGAACTCGCGCATCACAGCTTGCCCTTGGCCCTCGGCCGTGCGTACTGCTTCGTTGATCATGCTGGTGAAGAGGTCGAAGCCCACTGCCGAGAGGTTGCCGCTTTGCTCCGCCCCGAGCAAGGCACCGGCACCACGGATTTCCAGATCACGCATCGCCACCTTCATGCCACTGCCCAAGTCCTGAAATTCGTCGATGGCCGTTAGGCGGCTGACTGCCTCCGGAGTCAAAGAGGATTCCGATGGGAACAGGAAGTAAGCGTAGGCCTGATCATGTGATCGTCCGACCCGGCCTTTTAGTTGGTAGAGCTGTGCCAGTCCCAAACGTTGGGAGTCCTCGATGATCAGGGTGTTGGTATGCGGATTATCCAAGCCGCTCTCGATGATAGTGGTCGACACCAACACATCAAACTGACCAGCGGCAAAACGCTCCATGACATCTTCCAGCTGGCGAGGACTCATTTGGCCATGAGCCACGCCAATGCGCACCTCCGGTGCCACGGCCATGACCCGGGAGGTCGCGTCATCAATTGAGCGCACCCGATTGCTGACATAGTAAACCTGCCCGCCCCGACCGACTTCGTGGCGGATCGCCGCGCTCACCACGTCCTCATTCCACTCCCCCACCTGTACCCGTACAGGAGTACGGCTGGTGGGCGGAGTGTCGATCAGGCTCATATCCCGCACCCCAGAAAGAGCCATCTGCAGGGTGCGCGGAATCGGTGTAGCCGTGAGCGTCAGCACGTCCGTCTGCTCACGCAATTTCTTTAGCTGCTCTTTGTTCTGAACGCCAAAGCGCTGCTCCTCGTCAATGATGACCAGCCCCAGATCAAGCGGGTTAACATCAGCAGAAAGCAGACGATGGGTACCAACCAGCATCTCCAAGCGCCCTTGGCCAAAACGTTTGAGAATGGCCTTCTGCTCGGCAGCCGTGCGGAAGCGAGACAGCACATCGACGTTCACAGCAAAGGGCTCGAAACGCTCGGAGAAGGTAGTGTAATGCTGTTGGGCGAGAATGGTGGTGGGAGCCAAAAGCATCACCTGCTTACCTCCCTGAATGGCCTTGAAGGCCGCCCGTATGGCCACCTCGGTCTTGCCAAAGCCAACGTCACCGCAAATCAGCCTGTCCATCGGCCGCGAAGACTCCATGTTCGCCTTGACATCGGCGATCGCCGCCAGCTGATCAGGGGTTTCTTCGTAGGGGAAGGCCAGTTCCATCTGGTACTGTAACTCGTTGTCCGGAGCATAGGCAAAGCCCTGCTCGGCGATCCGCTGGGAGTATAGCTCGATCAGATCAAAAGCCAACTGACGAGCGGCCTTGCGTGCCTTGCCGCTCGCCCGCGCCCAGTCCGAAGTGTTTAAGCGGGTCAAGCGGGGGGCAGCAGAATCGGAGCCGATGTAGCGCGTGACCCGGGCGATCTGCTCCACCGGCGTGAACAGCTTGTCGCCTTTGGCGTATTCCAGATGCAGGTAGTCGCGTTGGATACCGGCCACTTCTTGGCTCAAGATCTGACGGAAAAGGGCGATGCCATGCGCTTCGTGCACCACGTAGTCACCGGGTTTGAAAGGAAAGGTCAGTGAAGTGGGGTCAACCCGGCGGCGGCTGGCCACACCGGACGTACCGCCCCGGCCACGGCGGGCAACACTGACTGCCGAGTTGTCGGTCAGGGAGAGCAATGCCAAGCGGGCAGCGGGAACGCTGAGCGCCGTCGGCAAGGCAAGATCGCAAACCATGGCGATGTTAGCGGCCGGCATGACGGGCTGCTGCTCACCCTCCGAGCGCCGCTCGACAAAGGAGACGTGTGCGTCAGACAAGGCCAGCTCGATTTCTGAGCGTAGGCGGTGGTTGGGCTCGCAGACCAAGGTCAAGTAGTCACTTTTCAGCAAGCCAGACGCAGCAGCGGCCAAGCGTTCCTCTGAGCCATTAATGCCGGGATGCTTGACCTCCAAGCGCAAGTCGAGGCCACCCGCACCGGCAATCATGGCCAGCAACGACAGCCGCTGTTGAGCACCAAAGTCCAACTCACCAGGCTTGGTGAAAAGCGCCGCCAAGGCCGCCTTGGCAGCAGCAGTGCCCGAGATATGGCGCTCAACGCTGCTCTGCTGTTCATCAAAGTAGCGGTTGGCATCGTCAAACAGCGAACGCGGCTCAATTGCCACCACCAACGCATCCTTGGCCAAGTAGTCCAGCGGGTTGGCGGTTTGCTCATAGAGCCAAGGCAGGTAGAAGGGCAGCTCGGCAAACAGGTTGCCGGCCTCGATACTCTCGATATGCTGGCGGTATCCGGTGGGCAAGGCAGCAATATTTTCTCCCTGTAAGGCATACAGGCAGCGCAGTGCCCGCTGGGCGCTACGTTCGTCTAGGACCACATCCCGCGCTGGCCAAATATCCACAGCCGCTAACATGCCAATAGACTGGCCGGTCAGCGGCACCAGCCGCCGCAATGCCTCAACGTCGTCACCAAAAAGCTCAATGCGCACCGGATGGCCGAGGCCAGCCGGCCAAACATCCACGGTGTCGCCCCGACGGCTGAAGCTGCCGGGCAAATTGGCCTGGTCGTTGCGTTCATAGCCCCGTTGGACAAGCGCCAAAGGCAAGTCGTCCCAGCTCAGCGAATCCGGTAAGGGCTGCCCTTGAACGAGACGAAGGCTGGCTGGCAAAGAGCCAGGAGGCGGCAGACGGCCGAGCAGCGCCCGGGCGCTGGCCACCACCAGCGCTGGCCCGGGGAAGCACCGGTCAATGCACACTTCCGGCATTGCAGCCGCCGAGCCGCAATCTAACAAGGCCCGATTGATCGGTGCTGCTTCAACAGGCGGTTGTCCAGTAGGCGTTTTTCGATCGAACAGTTGCCCGGTCGGTGCCTCTCCGGCTGGCAGTGGCCCAGCGGTTGTTGCCCCAGCATAGCCGCCCTGCAAAACACTGAGCGCCCGCGCCCGCTGGCCGACTGCGGCCACATGGTCTTCCGTAAACGACCCCTCACGCCAAGGCTGATAGCTCAAAAGCGGCAAACGGAGAACTGCGGCGGCGGGCAGCCAGAGCCGCAACTCCCGCGCCAACTGATCGGCAGCAACCTCTCCGCTGACCAACACCAACGTCGTGCGCGGCACACGAACAAAGTTAGCAGCCACCAGCAAAGCACGTGCCGAAAGCGGCACCGCAGCCACTGCATCGTCGCCTTGGTCAAGTTTTCCGCGCAAGCCAACCAGCGCCTGTGAAGCAAACAGGTGCTGAGAAACAAGCGAGATCAAAGATGAGTCAAACACATTAAAAAGCTTAGCGCAAACCAAGGCAACCCACAGGCGAGAGGAGAGTCGTTGAACATCTAAAAACACTATGAAAGGGCGATGCCCCCCGTAGGCACAACCTCAGTTGATACGGTGGGACAGGGAAGGGGGGCGGTTCCTGTGTTCCGCATGCTCACATGCGAGACACAGGAACCGCCCCCATCATATGACCCTGTGCTCCTTCTCCGAAGCTACAAGGATCATCCCGGTCAGCGGCTCACAGTGTGTTCGAGACCGCGTGAAGGCCTGCCCTTGCCATGCCGTCTGCTAGCTATCGATCTCAATGCTAGTGCCCGGCGAAGGTGGAAAAGAACCAGCGGGGAGCCACCTTGTCCATGCCGGAGCTGGCAGCGTCCTGATCCTCAAGGTCGTGATCGTAGAAAAACTTCAGGGACTCGTAGGCCGCAGCACCATCTGCATCTGGGAACGGTATCTGGAACTCTATCTGGGTGCTATAGACGGCAATTTCTACAGGATAAGGCGCACTGTAGAGGAACTTGTATATATAGTCCCTCATCGACCCCATGTCGATGTTAGCGTGATTTAGCAGGTTGTCGTTCTCGTCAAGACATATATAGCCGCCGCTAGCCTCCGGGTGCTGGGAGAAGTACGACGCGATGTTGAGTATCTCGGCCCGCTTGGCTTCCACCAGCGTTGGCATCATGTAGCCCGACATGTAGTCAAAGCCGCCCTTGGGGTGGGCGAAGTCCTTGACGGTCACCTTGACCTTGGCCAGCCTGCCGTTGTGGGAGCGTATGGTGACGGTGGCGGTGCCGGCCTTCAGGCCGGTCACCTTGCCGGAGGCGGACACCTTGACGCGGCTGTTGGAGGCCGAGTAGTAAAGCTTGGTGCTCACCGGCCTCGGGTACTCGTAGGTGGTGTAGTGCGATGCCTCGGCCTCGGCGTAGATCTGCTTGACCTGCCCCAAGCCGATGGTGGCCGACCTATTCACGTCTATGCTCTGGACGTTGGTCTTCTTGGCAGCAGGGCTGTGGGTCTTGGAGGACACCGCATAGGTCAGGGCGCTGTAGACCCTCTTGCCGCCGACCACGTCGTAGGAGCGCATCTTGTAGCGGTAGGTCTTGTTGGCCTTAGTGGCCTTGTCAGTCCAGCTGGTCGCCTTCTTGCCCACCGTGGCGACCTTCTCATAGGCCTTCTTGGCCGGGTCGTAGCGCAAGACAACGTAGCCGTCGGCGCCCTTGGCGGCCTTCCAAGTGAGCTTCAGGGTGTCGGAGTCCACCCGCCCGGCATAGAGGGCGCCGGGGGGCGCAACGGCGGGCGGCATCGCGGCCGCATAGGCCTATGTTACGGCGAGCCGCGAGACAGGGCAGAATACTCTGCCTTCTCCTGATCGGCAGCTCAAAGGATTGCCGGTCAAGCCGGCAATGACTGGGGGTTTGTTTAATTCGACGCTCCCTTGGGAAAACATGGCCCTGCCACAACTGGGGGCTGCCGTGCCTCGGGGCCGCCCTCCGATGTGGCCGCCCTCCGATGTGGCCGCCCTCCGATGTGGCCGCCCTCCGATGTGGCCGCCCTCCGATGTGGCCGCTCTCCGATGTGGCCGCTCTCCGATGTGGCCGCTCTCCGATGTGGCCGCCTTGCCCCCATGCCGCGCCGCTACCACGAATCGTCCCGGTCGGCGGCCTCCAAGGCCTTCAGGGGCTCCGGCTCCAGCAGGTCGTCGGCCATCACTTCCCGTGACTCGGAGCCGTTGGCCGGGCCGACGATCCCCTTTTGCTCCAAGTCGTCCATGATCCGCCCAGCGCGGCCATAGCCGACCTTCAGCTGCCGCTGTAGTCTTCCATAATATTTCGGATCAATTAGGTTCCTAAACACACTGTTTAGGGAAGCACTGACTTGATGCCCGAACTAGATATCCTCCCCTGTTATGCCCAGAAGCTTCGCTATCTGCCTATTGATTTTATGCGTTTCATTATTTGTCAGAGCCCCACTAACACTCCAGGCTCATTTCGTGCGACAGTGAGTATTTTTTTCTGTCATCACAAAGCTTGCCTGCTTCAAACTGTTGCTATTGCTTGGATCAATCCTTACTTGCGTCGTAGTTTCGTGGCAATCAAAAGTTCTGAGCAGACATGGCACAACGGAATCTAACATGTCGCCAAGCTCGCCTTGGATAAGTGTGAGAGTTAAAGACGGTTAGACAACGAGATTTTGGAACATTGAATTAGGCCTCCGTCAAAACGGATGACATACGCCTTGATATTAGGATAATCTCAACTGGCTTTAACCAGTGAGGCGACATCGTATCCGTGTTCGCGCAGATACTCTGTCGCTGCCTTTTCGGTGAGGCCGATCGGCCTCGGCTTCGGATCCTTTAGCTCATCGTAGTCCACCGGGTTGAAAGCATAGCATTTCCTCATATTCACAATGTTCGGACAATGGTAGCCATGGCGGCAATCTCTCCAACCCACATTCAGTCAGCCGCATTTGGAGTAGCCGCAGTTGCGGCAGACTACGCAGGCCCCCTCGTGTTGCACTGGCTCGAAGCATTCCGGGCAAAGCGCTTGGTATTGGCCGGGCAGCACGGGCGGAGCCGCTTCGGCCGCTGCTGCGGCAGCAGCTCCAGCAGCGGCTCCAGCAGTTGCCCCGGCAGCCACCGCGGCTTCAGCCGCCTGGCTCGCTTGGCTGCCAGACGGGCTGCATCCTGGCAAGACGGCAGCAGCAGCCCCGGGCAGCCCGGCAGCCCAGCCGTTTGCCCCCTCAGCACCGCCAGCTCCATCGCCCGCCATCTCGTCGCTGTCGGCTGCGGCGTCGGCGGCGGCCCCTGGCATCTTGCCTCGGCTGTTCTTGATCAGTTGGCTGGGCTTGATGGCCTCGGCGGTCAACGATCCACCCCGGCGGATGTGCTCGTCCACCTTCATCAGCACCCGGGCGATGGCATCGGGGCAGCTGGTGCAGCTCATGCTGTCTTGACGTACCGTCGAGGGGCAGCGGATGCCCTTCAGTTGATTGCAGATCGACTTGACGGACATGCCGCTGCGCAGTGCCACGCTGGCCAAACGCGCCGTGGCCTCGCTTTGAGAGGGGCAGCCGCCCGCCTTGCCGGTGGATGTGAAAACCTCACAGATGCCCGTCTGATCGTAGTTCACCGTCACGTAGAGGTTGCCGCAGCCGATCTTCATTTGCTCGGTGAAGCCGCTGGTCACCGCTGGCCGTAGGCGCGGCATGATTTCGCCGAAGGCCTGGACGGGCAGCGCAGCGACAGCCCCGCCACCAGCAATCCCAGCGGCTCCAGGCCCGGACTGTTCGTCACCCGCCATGCCCCCACTGGCGCTGCCCTTATCCCCATCTGCCCCAGCCCCGGCGTTGTCGGCGCCAATGACGCTCAGCACCTGACTGTCACGGCTGCCGTCGCGGTAGATGGTCACGCCCTTGCAACCCTCTTTAAAAGCCAGCACAAAGACCTCGGCCACGTCTTCGTGCGTCGCCGTGCTCGGAAAGTTCACAGTCTTGCTGACAGCGTTGTCCGTATGACGTTGGAAGGCAGCCTGCATGCGAATGTGATAAAGCGGGCTGACATCGTGAGCGGTCATAAAGACCCGCCGGATGTCAGCCGGGATCGCATCGATACCCTCCAAACTGGCAGCGGCAGCCACTTGGCGCATCAACTCCTCCGAATACAGTCCGGCTGCCTCCAGACGCGCTCTAAGGATCGGGTTGACCTCCAAGAACTCATCACCGTCCATGATTCGCCGCAAAAACACAAAGGAAAAGACCGGCTCCACTCCCGAAGAACAACCGGCGATGATAGAAAGCGTACCGGTGGGGGCAATGGTGGTGGTGGTGGCGTTACGCATGGCCTCACCACCAGCATAAACGCTTTCCGCAAACAGTGGGAAACTGCCACGCTCCAAGGCCAGCTGGTGCGACGTGCGGCGTGCCTCGGTGGCGATGTAGGCCATAATCCGTTCGGCCAGCTCCAGGGCTTCCTCACTGGCATAGGGCACATCCAGCGCCAACAACATGTCCGCAAAGCCCATCACACCCAAGCCGATCTTGCGGGTGGCCTTAGTGGTATCGGCGATCAACGGCAGCGGATAGCTATTGATCTCGATGACGTTGTCTAGAAAATGCACGGCCTCGGCCACTGTCTGCGAGAGCTGTTGCCAGTCGATGGCGTAGCTTAGAGCAGTTTGGCCGCTCTTGACCTTCGGATCGTCAGTGTCACGCTGGCGCAACATCCGCGACAGGTTAATGCTGCCCAAATTACAGCTCTCGTAGGGCAACAAGGGCTGTTCGCCACAGGGGTTGGTGGCCTCGATCTGGCCTTGTCCGGGCACTACGTTGTCACGGTTCAGGCGGTCCAAAAAGACAATGCCCGGTTCGCCGTTGCGCCAAGCGGCATCGACGATATGCTCGAAGACCTCGCCAGCGCTTAAGCTGCCCGCCGCCTGCCCGGTATGCGGGTCGATCAGCCCGTATTCCTCGCCTTGCTCCTGAGCCCGCATGAACTCTTCAGTCAGGCCGACCGAGATATTGAAGTTCACGATATCGGCATTGCTCTTCTTGCAGTCGATGAAGGCCATGATGTCCGGATGATCGACGCGCAGGATGCCCATGTTGGCACCCCGCCGCGTACCCCCTTGCTTGACTGCCTCTGTAGCCATGTTGAAGACGCGCATGAAGCTCACTGGACCTGAGGCTACGCCGCCAGTGGAGTTGACGGTAGAACCAGCCGGACGCAGACGCGAGAACGAGAAGCCCGTGCCACCACCGGATTTATGGATCAAAGCGGCGTCTTTTACAGCCTCGAAAATCTCTTCCATACTGTCGCCGATGGGCAACACAAAACAGGCCGAGAGCTGACCCAGTGGCCGGCCGGCATTCATCAAGGTCGGCGAATTGGGCAAAAAAGCCAATGAGGTCATCATTTGGTAGAAGCGCTCTTCTAGCGCCTTGGCCTCGCTGCCGCATGTCCCAAAACGCAGATCGGCAGCGGCCACCGTGGCGGCCACTCGCCGAAACATCTGCTCCACAGTTTCGATAGTCTCGCCTCTTTCGTCTTTGATCAGATAACGCTTGCGCAAAACCTCCAGCGCCGTACCAGTGATATCGCTGATAGCCATTATTGTCCTCTCGTTTTTAGCCTACGGGCGCTATGAGAATACCCGGTGGAAGTGCTCGACAGTACCCGATAATCTGAAAGCATCATATATTGTGCATGGTGACGGTTATCTATACTACTTATTGTGAGGAAACTGTCAAGCATCAAATTGTACTGCGCTCATTTCCGCAAGGCAGACGGTTTGCCGCAAATGCTGTGTTCTTCTTTATAATGGGCAATAGCAAACCGGCGATGAGAAAGGCCAGCCCATGCCCCGTGAGTCAAAAGCCGCCAAACAGCAGCGTGCGCTGGCTGTTGCCGAACGGCTGTGCGTCACTTACCCCGAAGCCGAGTGCGCCCTGCACTTTTCTGACCCCTTCACTTTGGTTATTGCCGTGCTGCTGTCTGCACAAACAACCGACATCGCCGTAAATAAAGTAACACCGGAACTCTTCAGACGCTGGCCGGATCCGGCGACGATGGCCGCTGCCGACCCCAGTGATGTGGCTGAGGTGATTCGGAGTATCGGCTTTTATCGGGTCAAGGCCGCACACTGCGTCCAAACCGCCCAGACATTGCTCAGCGAATACGGCGGCAAAGTACCTGCCGAGATGGCCGCCCTCATCCGCCTGCCCGGGGTCGGCCGTAAGACCGCAAACATCGTTTTAACCAACGCCTTCGGCATCGTCGAGGGCATTGCAGTGGATACCCACGTCTATCGCATCGCCCATAAATTGCGCTTTTCTACTGCCAACTCCGACACGCCAACCAAAGTGGAGCACGATCTGCTGGCTGTTTTCCCATCAAGGCTTTGGGGCGAAGTAAACCACCGTTGGGTGCTGTTTGGTCGGGAATACTGCGTCGCCCGGCGACCGCGCTGCGCCGAATGCCCTTTGAGCGACCTTTGTCCATCCAATAAGTTACAATAATAACGTAGTCAGCCACTGCCGGGCCATTCGGAGAAAGCAACACTCAACCATGTCGTGCCCGTTTAGAAAGGACAGCTGTGTCAGCACATATCCTGATTGTTGAGGACGACGAGAATATCGCCCATATGATCGAGGCCACTTTGGCCATGGGGCATTACACCAGCGAGATAGCCAGTGACGGCAGTGAGGCTATTGCCGCTATGCACGTCTGCAGCTTCGACCTGATACTTTTAGATGTCATGCTGCCAGGCAAGGACGGCTTTGAGGTATTTGGGGAACAGGGGCTTGGCACTCCTGACGCACCCCCGGTTATCTTCCTCACAGCCATGGACGATGTCCCGAGCAAGGTTCGCGGCTTGCGGATGGGAGCCGAGGACTACATAGTCAAACCCTTTGAGTCCGTTGAGTTGTTGGCCCGCATCGAAGTGGTGCTGCGACGCTCCCAACCACAACACCCGGCACTAAAATACGGTGCGATCAACATCGACCCCAGCCGCCATCTAGTGACCTTGCGCGGCAAGAAAGTCAGCTTGACACCCAAGGAATTTGACCTGCTGATTTTTTTCGTCAACAACATTGACATTGCCTTGACCCGTGAACGCCTACTTTCAGCCGTCTGGGGCTATGACTATTTTGGTGAAACCCGTACTGTAGATACCCATATCCAGAAGCTACGCAGAAAACTCGACTTGTCCGACGACTTAGTTACTATCCCCCGTTTAGGCTACCGGTTGGAAATGCGCCACGACCAAAGCAACGGCCAGCATAACAATACGGATGCCAAGGAAGCACCTTCGGAAACACTGTGAAGCTCTGGCAAAAGATCTTTCTGACCACCTTGTCTTTAGTGATTGTAGTGGTCAATGCCTCGTCGTTGATCCTTCTCAAAAACAATCATGATTTGGCTATCGTGCATGAGCGTCAGACTGCCCTGACCCGTCATAGCTATCTGGTGTCTGAGATCCAAAACAGCATCGTCTACAAGCAGCTGGTAGAGCGGACAGAGAACCTCAACGGCGATCAAATCAACGAAGTTCTAAACAGTGTATTCGAGCGTCAGAACGACGACATGGCCAGCAGTGCCGCCCTTTACTTTGGACGTCAGGCCACGTTTTCGACAAATACCTTGTCTGGCAGAGCAGAAGCCATACTGCTGGCACTCCCCGACTACTCGTCCACTATTGTCACCGACGGTAATAAGAACATCCTATTGGTGGTTTCAAGCCTCGTCCTCAACCAGCGTCCTTACCAGTTGATCACCTCATACGACATCACCTCGACCTACACCCTGTTTGATGCTGATTTCAACCAAATCCGCATCATCAGCATTGTCTCTGCCCTGATTATTGCGGGAATCCTGCTGCTTTTAGTACGCACCTTGCTGCACCCGTTACAAAACCTCTCCAGCACCACCCGACAAATCGCCAGCGGCAATCTTAAGAAGCGGGTGCGTGTCCAAGGCAACGACGAGGTGGCCGAAGTGGCCCAAAACCTAAACCTGATGGCCGACTCCATCGAACAGAGTGTGACCGCCCTGAAACGCCTAGCAGAGTCCCGACAAGTCTTTATCGGCAACCTGACCCATGAGATGAAGACCCCTTTGACATCGATACTGGGCTTAGCCGACCTGCTGCGTGTTCGTCGTGAGGTTTCCGACAACGAACGTCAGGAGTTCGCAAATATCATCGTCAATGAGACCAAGCGCCTCCAAGGACTCTCCGGAAAGTTAATGGAGTTGCTCAGCGTCGGCAGCATCGCCCCCACACTGGAGTGTATCGATTTGCAGGAGCTTTCTGACGAGCTGGATGTTAGCCTACAGCCAGTGCTGGCCACTCAACACGCAACACTGGTCTTCGAGGTGCCGGAAGATCCGTCGGAGCATACGATATTGGCAGATCAGGAACTTTTGCAATCCCTGATCTATAATCTTGTGGACAATGCGATCAAAGCCTCCGGCAAAGACTCGACCATCATTTTCCGGGTGCAGGCAATAACGCTCCAAGCCGAGAAGAAGATCCGCATATCGATTATCGACAACGGCATAGGCATCCCGGCCGATCAAATTCAACAGCTTACGGAGCCTTTCTATATGCTGGATAAAGCGCGCACTCGCAAGCATGGCGGTGCCGGTCTTGGCCTTGCCCTTTGCTATGAGATCGCCAAAAGCCATGGCTCAAACCTGCTGATCCAAAGCGAGCTGGGGGAAGGCACCTGTGCCAGCGTGGACTTCGAGCCATACTGTAATCCAAGTGAGCCAGCCGAGCCAACCAAGAAAAAGGATAAGGCCACTGCAACTGCATCTGCCACAGAGTCCAGCAAGGACACATCAGATGTGACTGGCCGCAAACAGAAAAAGGCAGTATGAAGCGCAACTACAACAACCTGTTAACCGTGCTGTTAACAGCCTTGATCATTGCCGTTGGCATTATCTTGCCAACAATCCTCTATCCGACTTTGGATCAATACCGTAACAACGTCATCCGAATCACTGCTCCCAACGACGGAGCTGATGGTGTCTACGTCTTTGACAACCCGCTGCCACTTTACCCTTGGCGGCAATATTCCGTTCGCGACACCCGCCCTTTGACCGCCAATGAGCGCTCTATCCTCCACGACCATGGGGTGCCAGAATTCTTAGAGACAGTGCTGCGCGACCGGGGCATGAAGATTGTTGGGACTGACCCGGCCACCCGAAACCGATTGCTGACCAGCTTCACCTATCTCAACCTTGACGAAAGCAACGGGTCACCCTGTTACGTATTGAAGGACTTTGATCTGAATGGCGACGGACGCACCGACCTGAGTTGTGCAGTGAGTTTGACAGGCGATGTGATTTCTTTGTTGTTGTCACCGCAGTGGCAGACTGTCAGCCTACCAGAACAAGGAACCCCCAATGCCTTGATGCTTTTATCCGATGCCCAGAATAACCGGGCAAACAAGGCAACAACGGCGACAGGCGCTGCGAGCGACTCTAAGACGACCTTCCCGGACAGCAGCAACAGCGCTCAACCCCTAGGCGGCGGGCAGATAGTCGGTCAAGGCAGCACAACCACCCCGAGCTCCGAAAACCTGACAACCTCATCTCCAGACAAGCGACCGCCCGTTGACAAAGACATGCGCATCTGGCCATTTGCCTATGCCATAATGATTGAATCCCGGGCTAATGGCCAAACAAAACTGGCCAACCCCTTCTCGCAATTGGATAACTACTATCACTATTACTACGGCTACTCATATCTCGCCTACCTACGCTTTCGCGCCGGTATGCCTGCTGTTCTGGAAAGCACGACGGCCGTCAACGACACCGACCTTATCCCCGCGGCCTTTTCTACAGAAGACTACGACCTCTATATCTACAATCTGAACCAGCCCACCTCGCTCCGCCTGATCCTTTATCTGGACAAAGAAAGCGGCTACTGCCTCGGCTTCAATATTCAGAATCTTTAGCAAAATTAGCAAAAATGACGGGATTGGCCAACGGCAGCCACGAGAAAGCTTGAGAGTTTAAGTTTTTACAATTTTCTGACAACTGATTGACTATATACCCAAAACATCAGAGTAACATAGATAGCGTTGAGAACTGAACAGAACGTGTTTCTCTCAGTGAGGCCGGATTGGAGGCAGCAGTTCCCCCGGGTTGGTTCTTCCTCCTTGTGATTCATCCCAAATCCTTTCTTTCAACTGCCTTTCATCCGACCTCGGCAACGCCCCACCCCCTTTTTGCCGTCCTTTACCAGCCACTAAAGAAACGGCAACAAGCCCCACAAGCATATGCCTTGTGGGGCTTCGCTCTTTCAGTCATTATCTCTTACATTTCGCATACCGGGAGCGTACTTGTCTTTATGGACCCGCTGTCCGGATTTTTTCAATGGCGCATCGATCAACAAAACGATCTCACCTTTCAGCGGACTGCCACCCGCGTCGGCACCAAGGCGATCTTCAGCTTGCTGCAAGACTTCCACTGCCGAAGCAACAATTACCTCCTCATGCATCTTGGTCAACTCACGTGCCAAACAGATCTGCCGTTCACCGAACATATCAGCCAAGACTCTTAATGAGGCCAGCAGACGATAAGGGGATTCATAGAATATCAGCACCGCATCGAGACTGGCCAGTTGGGCGAGAATGATTTGTTGGTCTTTTTCCCGGCGCGGCAAAAAGCCACCGAAATAGAAGGCCGAGCATTCAAAGCCACTGGCCACCAAGGCCGTAAGAACGGCACTGGCACCCGGCAACACTTCAACTTGCAGCCCGGCAGCCCGCACCGCCGCTACCAAGACGGCACCCGGATCACTCACAGCGGGAGTGCCAGCATCGCTGACCAAGGCCAGATGCTCACCGGCCGCGATGCGCTCCACGATACCTGCCGTGCGTAGGCGGATAACGTTTTCGTCACAACGCTCGACCTTAACCTGCGCCCCAAGGCAGGAAAGCAGCTTCCTGGCCATCCGGGTGTCCTCTGCCAGCACTACGTCTGCCGCCTGCAAGGCCTCTCTTACCCTGGCAGTGATGTCGCCAAGGTTGCCGATCGGGGTAGCACATACTGAAAGCTTACCGGTTTTCTGATCCGACGCGGCGGCATCCGGAATCGACATGTTGGCTTTATGCCCTGACATCCGGCTCTCCTGATTCGACTCCGATCACTTTCCCATAAACCACATCGTCTGCCTTCAGCCTCCTGCCGTCGGCGAACAGATAGCCCGGTGCGACTTCTTGCAACGGAGTGACCACGAAATCCCGCTGCAAAGCGTAAAGGTGAGGCAGGCGCAGCAGCTCATCGTCGCTTCGCACTCCCTCAATGTCGATAATATCCAAATCCAGGGTGCGTGGCCCCCAATGCTCATGTCGCAACCGCCCAAAACGCCGTTCCACAGCTTGCAATTGAGCAAGCAACACATAGGGGTCAAGGCCAGCGTCCAGCTCAACGAGCATCACTGCATTGACGAACTCCGGCTGACCTTCCAAGTGCGCCGGTTCACTGCGGTAAAGTCGGCTGGCACGCACTAGTCGCAAGCCGGATATTTCCTGAACTGCCGCCATAGCATCGCGTAAGGTGGCCTGAGCATCCCCCAAGTTCGCCCCCAAGGCGATCACCGCCCGTTTGCTAGATAAGATGTCGATGTTTGCTCCTCCAATCGTCTTGTACCCCGCCAATTATTCCATCGCTGTGGCTACTGCCAGTAAATACCTTATCACTAAAAAGGTGCTATTCATGGTATACTTTTCCATCGTAGTCGTGGTGGGTGTAGCTCAGTTGGTTAGAGTGCCAGGTTGTGGCCCTGGAGGTCGTCGGTTCAAGTCCGATTACCCACCCCAGATTTTTCAGCTCCACGCGGGCTTTAGATCGAATATAATGTATGCTTGTCTTTGAGTGTTAGATGAGTTACGGGCAGGGTATTTCCTGTTCTGGCAGCGATCCAGGCTACCATATGAAAGAAAATTGTTTTATGTTCGGGCCGTTAGCTCAGCTGGTAGAGCAGGGGACTCTTAATCCCAAGGTCCGGGGTTCGAGTCCCCGACGGCCCACCAGATATACTCACAATCCATTGACCATTTTTAGCGGGTCGATGTTTTTTTGTCTCCTGCTACTTCTCCAAGGTTATAATGTCATTGACTTAAAAGTCAACGGTTAGGCGGACGAGGCTATTTGCTATTACGGCCTGATCCACAGCGAGAACAAGAAGGCAACTGGTGGCGAATTCTTGAACTGGATCATCTTCGACGAAGGCCAAGGCTGCGTCCAGCATGCTGGCTACATCCCACTTCGACAACACTGAACACGAACCTGAATAGGACTTGCACCATGACAGACAATTATGAAAAAAACTATGAATCCTTGAGATCTTGGCTGGCGGATTTGGATGTAGAGGCAGTTTATCAGCGGCTGGGACTGACGGAGCCAGTTGACGGTTGCCTGCATCTTGATTTACTGCGCCGCCATTACCGTATCGATCAGCACGCAGTGCATGACGAAGGCGGCGAGGGCAAACCCAATGTCAACTGTCAAAGTGCCTTGATCTGGTATCTGACATATGGCGGTGTCGGCGAACCGCACTACAAGTTCCAACCCTTACGAGCATTCACCGAAGGATTGGTGTTCGCTGGCAACAACCAAGACGGCAACTGGCAAGCCAGTGCGACTGAACGGGCTTTTGCCAAAAACGAGGAAAGCATTGTCCAAGCCATGGGCATACTCGGAGCAGAGCCAATCGAAGCCGGTAGTGGCTTTGACTATGCTTGGCGGCTGCTGGTGTTGCCGAAGATGCCCATAGAGATTCGGTTTTGCCGCTCCGATGAGGAGTTCCCCTGCTCGATCAAGATTTACCCGGATGAGACGGCGATGAACTATCTGCCCTTTGAGGCATTGGCAGTTTTTATCGGCTGTATTTATGGTGAGATCACCCACATCGGCCGAACTTTGAACGGCGGCTGAAGGCCAATTAGCAGAGCCACTCCTCCGCCCCGTCTTCGCCCTATCCCTCGCCTATCCCCTCGTACCGTCTGCTATATCACTAATCGATAGGCTACGCCACCTGTCGGTGGCGTAGCCTATCGGGTACCACAGTACGGTTATGCTACCGTCCTCTAACGCACTCAGTGGCCGGAGGCACAGGACAGCTACTCTGCCGCAGCCACTGCCTTCTCATCATCCCCACCGGTCTTGACAAGTGTCTTGTATTCCTTGGTCGTGCTCGGCGCGGTATATTGCGCCAGCATGGTCAGGCAGTCCTTGGGGCAAGCCCGCACACAGGTGTAGCACTGAATGCAAGCAAAGGGGTCGATCTCCCAAGTCTTGCCCGGCTTATCAACATTGATAGCCAAACTCGGGCATTTCTTAGCGCAGATACTGCAAAGGCTACAAGCCTCAATATCGTTGACAATGCTGCCCTTGGTCATCGCCGTATAAGTCGGCGCAACCACTGGGTACATCTTGGTGGCGGGCTTCTTGAAAAGATTCCCGAAGGTCACACCACCCAAAACAAAGCTTCCCATCTAGTGGCTCCTCTCTTCTAGAGAAACGCCGGTTGATGCTGGTATGCCAAACTCTAAGCCACGTTTGTCCATGGCGGCGTATCGCGCAAGCCGACGTAACATAATTAACCGATACTTCCTAACGCTCCGTGCAGCTGATGCAGGGGTCGATAGTCAGGATGTTCAAGGGCACATCAGCAATGTCACAACCTTGCAGTATCTTGGTCATGCCACCAATGTTTTGCGCCGTAGGTGTACGGATACGGAAGCGCTCCAAGAATTTACTGCCATTGCCTTTGGCATAATAAAAACACTCACCGCGAGGCTGTTCCAAGCGGGAGGCCGAGACGCTACCGTCTTCGGGCGACCCCTTGACCTTGACCATTACCTCACCGTCAGGAATCTTGCTGACCAGCTCGACAATGATATCTATGGATTGCAAGACCTCTAGGGCACGAACTTTCGCCCGGCCATAACCGTCGCCGTCTTCACAGACTATCGGCTCAAACGCGCTCAAATAACCATAGCCGCCGAAACCGTAGCAACGGATGTCTTCCGCAACATTAGAAGCCCGGGCAAAGGGGCCGACCACGCAGTTGTCAATAGCATCCTGCTTGCTCAGATAGCCTACACCGATCAAGCGGCTCTTCACCGAGCCGTCGTTTAGGAAGGTCTTGGTCAGCTTGCTGTACTCGTTTCCCATGCCCTTCAGCACATCAACAATGCCCTTCAGTTCCTCATTCGTGATGTCATGGTAAACACCGCCGACGTTGCAGGCACTGAGGATCACCCGACCGCCCGTGGTGGCCTCAAAAATATCGAGAATGCGTTCACGTATCCGCCAGCATTGCATAAAAAGGTTCTCAAAGCCAAAGGCATCAGCCGCCAAGCCCATCCAAAGCAGGTGGCTATGAACACGGGACAGCTCATGCAGGATCACTCGCAGATACTCAGCGCGCTGGGGCACTTCAATGCCCATCAGGATCTCAATAGTCTGCGAGTAGCCGAGGCTATGGCCGAAAGAGCAAATGCCGCAGATACGCTCAGTCACTGAGACAAAGGTGCTGTAATCCTTTTTCTTTACCAGTTGCTCCAAGCCACGATGGACGAAGCCAATTTGCGGGATGGCTTCGACTACTGTCTCGTCCTCCACTACCAAGTCGAAGTGGATGGGCTCTGGCAGAACTGGATGCTGAGGGCCAAAGGGGATTACTGTACGTTCAGCCATTAGTTGCCCCCTTCCTGTCCGTCGGTGGGTTGGTCAGCAGATTTGCTGTCACGGTAGGTCACTGTGAAAGAATTGTCGACAAAGGGCGATTGCGGGTTCATCGGGGTTGGCACGCTGACACCATAGAACTTGCCGCCGAAGTCGATGGCAATGTCTTTAATGTTCACGCCGAACAAGTCGTGCACTTCGTTTTCAAACACCAGCGCGTTAAAGAAGATGTCACTCACAGCCGGCACCGTTGCGCCAGGCTCGGCCACCAAGCGCAACTGTTCAAACTCCTTAAAATCGGAAAACGAGTAAAGCAGCTCCACGCCACCAGGCACGGTCGAGCCAGTGAGAGCCACAAAACGCCAGCCCTTTTGCTGGTAGTCACGCGCCTTGTCATGAATCTCGGCAATCGTGGTGTTAATAAAAACTTGGGGATCCATAGCCATTGCTCATACCTCCAATGCTGCTTTGACGGCTTCGTCAACCCGAACGCCATCAACGATCTTGGCAGCAGCGGTGACATCAGTGACCACCGGACGCGGAGCCAGCCGGTTCTCCTTCAAGGCGCTACGGCGCTCTTCGAGGATGCCCAAGCCGGTTACCACGGCATCGATAATCGCCTCCGGGCGAATAGCACACCCCGGAGCATAAACATCGACCGGAATGGCATTGTCAACGCCGCCCAAAGTGTTGTAGCACTCCCGGAAGATACCGCCGGTACAGGCGCAAATTCCACAGGCAATGACCACTTTGGGGTCAGGTATCTGCTCATATATCTGTTGCAGCACTTTGATGTTCTGCTCATTGACACTGCCAGTGACCAAGAAAATATCAGCATGCTTGGGATTGCCAGTGTTGATGATGCCAAAACGCTCAACATCGTACATGGGTGTCAAACAGGCCAGTACCTCGATGTCACAGCCATTGCAGCTGGAAGCATCGTAGTGCAGCAGCCAAGGGGATTTTGCAGTTGCAGTCACTATATCCTCCTAACCCAACCAGTGCCAATTAAGTGAGACCAAGTTAACAGTCACGCAAACTAACGTAACTATCCAAGACCATCTTAACATGGCACCCCACTTAACGCGGGCAAAGTTGTTGTCAATGAATATCTCCAGAAAATACACTACCAAAAGGGCAACGATCGCGATCGGAATGGCCAGCCAATTTCCCCAGACGAAGAAGATGCCAGTCCATCCCAAGAAAAGGATGTTCTCGTACCAGTGGGTAACCTCGACCAAAGCCAAGGTGCGACCGCTCATCTCCGTGGAGATACCCTTGACCAGCTCTTGGTGGGCATGATGTGAATAGCTAAGGTCAAATGGGCTTTTACGGAACTTGATGGTCAGGATGAAGAGGAAGCCAACGAAGATTAAGGGCAGACAAGTGATCAGCGGACGATCCAGTGCGAACACGGCGCTGGTGTCAAAAACACCTGGGTTACTAACCCCGTTCAGAACGTCCATGCCCAAATAAAAGGCGACGCAAAGCATGATGACCATCGGCTCATAGCTCATAACCTGGGCAATCTCGCGCTCAGCGCCGATCTCCGCATAAGGGGAGCGGGTCGAATAGGCCGCGATCACGAAGAACAGGCTGGAAAGCGTGAGCACAAAAACCACCAGCAGGAAGTTGCCGCCGGCAAAGAAGATGACGCCGGAGATGATGGCAAAGACCAGAGACATCAGGATATAAAAGCCCTGATAGCTGTTGACTGTCCACTTCTGCTTGTTCCAGAGCTTCAAAACGTCATAGAAGGGCTGTAGCAGGGGCGGGCCGACACGGCTTTGCAAACGGGCGGTGATCTTGCGGTCGACACCGGCCAACAAGCCGCCCAACAATGGGGCAAAGATGGTAAAGCAGACTAACGAAATGATGAAAGATACTATAGTCATGTGTCAGCCTCCTATATCTGAATGAAGTTCAGGCCGATGGAAATCGCCGCTGCCAAGCCAATGACCAATAAGGCGATGGTCACAATATAGGATGGCAGATAAAGGGCTTTCTCCCCGAACACTTTGTCCAAATACCAGTTACGCTGGCTAGCCTTGGCAGTCTGGGAAAGCGAGTTGGTGTACTCCCGCTCCTCGGAGTTGGTGCCAACACCAGCCAAGTAAATGCCCACTTCGGCCTTGGAGCGTGGGCGGAAGAACTGGATGGCGAAGATTGCCAGCAAAAGCAAGGCGATCACGGCCATGATGATCAGGTTGTCCAAACTGATTGCAGCAGTGAGCAGCGTTGCGGGGAAGGCCGCCTTCAGATACGGAACCACCGAGAACTCCGAGATCAGCGGGAAGAACACGCACATGGCAAAGGCTAAGAAGGCCATCAGAGCCAACGAGAACCACTCCGTCTTATGCACACCCTTCTCGGCCTCATTACTGGCGTGGGAGACAGCAATGATCTTGCCCAGCCACTTCGACCAGAACATGAAGGTCGCCGCCGATCCGAAAGCCAAGATAACCAGCAATATCATGTTGCCGGTTTCGGCCAGCGAGACAATTGTCGCCCATTTGGAGATCAGCATGCCGAAGGGGGCAACGAACATGCAAAGGATGCCTAGGGCAGTGAAACGCGAGATGTTCGGCAGACGGTCGAACAGCTCGTCCATGCTCTCGATATCGCGGCTGCCGATATGGTGCTCGGTAGTGCCGACGCAAAGGAAGAGCAGAGACTTGGCCGCTGCGTGGAAGATCAACAAGAAGATGGCCGCCCAAACAGCCTCCGGCGTACCAACGCCGGCGCAGGCCACAATCAGGCCAAGGTTGGCAATGGTGGAATAGGCCAGAACCCGTTTAGCGTTGGACTGCGAAATGGCCAAGCAAGAGCAGCCCAGGAAGGTCACGCCGCCGACTAAGACCACGATCCAGCCGTTGAAGTTCACAAGTCCGGTGGCAGTCGTAATACCTAGGCAAGGAGCCAGCTTGATAAGCATGAAGACACCGGCCTTGACCATCGTCGAGGAGTGCAGCAAGGCCGAAGTCGGGGTTGGTGCCACCATGGCACCCAAAAGCCAAGTATGGAAGGGCATCTGCGCCGCCTTGGTGAAACCAGCCAGCGCTAGGAGCATCACCGGGAGCATCACCAAGACTGACGGCCCCTGGGCGATGAGTGCGCTCAACTCCAAAGTAGGCTTAGTGCCGGCTACTGCCCCGGAGGCCAAGATCACCAAAGCCACGGAGAAGGCGATACCGCCGAGCAGGTTCATGTAAATCTGCCTGAAGGAATTGCGGATAGCCTCATCAGTGCGGGTATAGCCGATCAAGGCAAAGGAGCAAACGGTAGTGACTTCCCAACCGGTCAACAGCCAAGTCAGATCGTTGCTCAAAACAATAATGAACATCGCCGAGAGGAAGACAAACATCAGGGCAAAGAACACCGGTCGCCTGTCCTTTTTGCCATGTTCGTCCTCGTGTTTTTGGAAGTCTACCATGTAGCCGTTGGCATAGATGCAGATGCCGCTACCGATAATGCCGATAACCAGCACCATAATCGCCGATAACCCGTCAATGTAGAGCTGATGGCTCATGCTCTCCAGAGCGTGATGCACCCAGAAGATCTCGAGGCAAACCACGACTACACCTTGCACCAAGGCCATCAACACCGCGAGGAAACGCTTATAGATAATACCCTTGGCAATTATGTAGACGCAGCAGATGATATCGATGGCCAAGGCAATATAGCCCAGCCACTCGGCATCCTTGATCAACAACGTGTCGCTGCCACCGGTTATGTAGCGCAGCCCAAAAGCCAGCGAAGCCAAAATGATCAAGGCGGCCAACACGACCACCAAGCCACCACGCACTTTTGCGTTACGAACCAAAAGCATAATCCCGGCAGCGATCACCGGAAGGACAATTAGAACTGCTAGGTTCAGCTGTGTTATAAAGTCCATCTGTGTTACTACGTCCATCGACACCCTCCTTCAAAGCTATTGGTGCCCACTTCCATCTGTTTAGCAGATGTTACTGACAATTTCGATTTCACAACTTCTCCTTCCAGCAAGATAGGGCGTACACGACTATCCAGTCGTCTTGGTGAAAACCGCGCAACCGCACTGCGAGTTACAACAACACGAGCCGCGGTGACCTAAGTTGGGATTGGCTCCTTCCGCAAAACCAGCTTCGCCGCATGACCTAGAAGATGTTTCCTGCCGCCCCCGACAGGGCGCCCCTGCCAGCTTCCCTATTGCTCAAAACGGCAATAGTCTTAGGCATCTCTTCTAGCTCCTCGTCCAAGACTCCCCAGCCCTGGTTCCAATCTCCAACCCGACAACAGAATGATAACGTGCTCTAAACTGTGATATTATATCGCACCTACAGCTGGGATGCAGTTCTGAGATTTACTATAAAGTTAAGATACTTTTCCTACAAAATGTATGAGAAGACAACGGCACTAGTCGGTGGCTTCCTGGGGAAGCAGCGTAAAAGATTGCGGCTCAAGGCCGCAATGACTGTACTTCGAGCATTGATCAACACTTCCCAAGCAGCACCTGTGTTAAAATCATCGGAACAAGTGCCTGTCAAACAGCGAGGAGTCCAAATGCATGACAATCACCATGGTCTTGACCAGACATCCAACGATCACGCCCACTCGCATGGGCACGGGCATGCACATACGCATGTGCATGAACATCCGCACACCCATACACATGAACACCCGCACGACCATCCACATGCCGACAAGCATGAACATCCCCATGAGCACACACACAGCCACCCCCATGAACACACGCATGCCCATCCACATGAACACCCGCACGACCATCCACATGCCGACAAGCATGAACATCCCCATGAGCACACACACAGCCACCCCCATGAGCACACGCATGCCCATCCAGATGAGCATGTGTGTGCAGAGGACCATGGTCACGACCACAGCCCGAGCCACAACAGCGCCGCCAACGGCAGCAACTCAGGCTTAAAAACATTGAAGTTGCTCTCTTACATGTTGGAGCACAATACCCAGCACACTCAGGAATTATCGGAGCTCGCCAACAAACTGGATAGCCATGGATTTGCTGAAGCCGCCCAACAAATGGCCCTCAGCGTCGAGCACTATCAGAGGGGCAATGATGCCTTAACAGCAGCGCTGCGCCTAGCAGAGAGGAAAGGGGCCTGAAATGTGCCTTTCGACTATCTATTATGCCGATGATAAAAAACATGAAGAGCCACTGGCCGAAGATGTTACCGAGGTGCGCATAAGAGACGGTTGCCTTGTTTTTACCGACCTGATCGGCGCGGACACCGAGATAGCCGGGGATATCGAGTGTATCGATTTTGTCCGCAGCTATATCACCGTGAGAAGACCCGAGGGCACTGCCTAGGCTTGGCCTTTATCCTATACCCATCAGCTCAAAGGAAAGCAGCAGGTACCATTGAGATGGGATGTTCTCGTAATCGATTTGGATCAATTGCTTGATGCGGTCCAGCCGATAAGCCAAGGTGCTACGATGGATAAAGAGCTCGTTAGCAGTACGGGTATAGTTGATGTTGTTCTTCAGTAGACTGCAAAGGGTATTGCAAAGCTCGCTGCCGTGCTGCTGATCGTACTTTATCAAGGTTATTACATCAGGATCGCAAATCAAGTGAGCCGGCAGCCTTTCAGTACAAAGATCCAAAAGCATCGGTCGGACTACATTTTGAAAGCTGTGGCGGCAGGCTGTCGGCTGGATCTTACTGCCAACTAATAAGGCCAGTTCAGCCTGCGTATAATAGTAACGGAAGGCTTCAAACCCCGAAAACCAGTTGGACATCCCCGCCTTGATCGAATTGTCCTGCAAAAACTGGTTAAAAACATTATCAAAATCCGCTTCATCGCCGGTAAAGATATCGAGGTTGACGAAGGAGACAACATTGCCTTCATAAACAAACGTGCCATCCTGTGCAAACAGCGAAACAATGCGCTCACTGATAAAACGCAGGGGATGTTCGTTGCGATTCAATGGATCGACATGCAATTTCAAGCACCGGTAATGGTGGCTGGACAGCCAACCATGGGGATGCAGGGCACTTTCCAAATTGTAATGGGTCAACGATTGGTCAGTCATATAGCAGCTGATGGTTCGGGAAAGGCTAAGACCCTGTAGGGCGTACTCGGGCAGTGCAACGCTGGTTTGGCCAATCATACTGTACTCAGCAAAGATTTCCTGTATCCGGTTATGGATTTTTCCGAACGGTGCATCGCTGGCAAACGACAATACCGCGTTGAAGTGTTTTGCAAATTCATCGGGCAGCGAGCCTATGACCAGCACAGTGGAGTCATAGTTGCCTTTGGGGGTCTCGACCACCTGATTGGCCTGGACTAAGTAAAGGCAGGAGTCGACCCATTCCATCTGCTCCTCTGCCAATAAAAGAACAGAGAGGCCAAGCTGGCTACTGGGCTGGCCGACAAGCTCGAACTTGAACTCCTCGCGCAGCCTTTCCACTATCGTAGCGGCACTGATTTGCATGGGCATCACCTCTTAACGCCGCTCCCGAATAGAGCCGCTCCGGGGAAGCGCCGATCAATCAGCTCACTTGCTTCCGACAGTACATCAGGTGGTCAACGAGAATACCGCCGGCTACAGCCAAGTCCTCAGCGCTAAAGGCAAATTGTAAACTGGAGTCAAAGAGCAGCACCACCGAAGCCGGGAACTCATCGTCCTCGCGCCAAAATCGTAGGCTGACCGGTAGTCCATCCAAGAGGTCAAAGCGATAGCCCAAATCACAATTGTCGTCCAAAAGTTCGCCTTGAAAACCGTTGTTGCCCTCCATAATAGCCCGTAAGCTCTCCAAGTCTTTGGAGAAGCCCTTGATCAAACGACGGCTAACCCGGCCGTTGAAGCACTGTTCATAAGTGTTAGCGCTGGGCATATCCCGATAATGCCATTCCTTTCCGGTAGCTGGGGCAAACTGTCCCTCGCAAAGATAGCGGATCACCAAAATACGCTCGTAGTCATTACCGTCAGGATGTCCACCGATGCTGGTCATTGTGAAGTCCGGCCAACTAGCCCGATAACCAAACCCGGCCAAGGTAAAGCAAAATTCGCGGCTGTCCGAATCGTAGCGCAAATTAGTGCGCTCAGACATAACCAGGGGGTCAAGGCTCTGGTAGATAGGGAGATAGTATTTGAGCGCATTAGTCGTGAGATTCTGCTGCCCCGGAACAAGGTTGTAGACTCCCTTTGACTCCAAACCGCTAGCGCTGCCATTTGCAACAATCATAAGATTTCCTCAATTCGATACTATACCGTTTACACTGTCCCCTTTGATGTGGGATGAGATGCTGTTTACCGCTCAGCCTTCTGTTGTTGGATTATCTCACATAAGCCCCGGCCGAGGCTGGTAGAGAGGAAGGCCAAACACTCGAAGTCCATGTAAAACGGCGCAGTCTCATCGTACTGCACCTGCACTTCAGCAGGAAATTCTTCATCTGGCTCAAAATATAACAGGCGCATTGGCATTTTCGGGAAAACAAGAAACTGCCAACTGTGGCCGCTCATCAGCTTGCCCTCATAGGTGCCGCCCATTGCCTCAGCAGCCGCCGCAAACACATCGTATTTGCCCTTTGACTCCCGAAGCAGGGCATCACAGATGAACCAGTTCTCATCGTCATGACCTTCCATCACGCCAGACAAGCGCCCGATGGGCACAAAGCTTAGCTTAGGCTCAATGCCACCCTCGGAAAGGATGTAGTGGATCACTAAGCTGCGGTCGTTGATGTGTACCGGATCACGCCCGTCGACCTGTTCAACGCCCTGATTGGTTATCAGATAGCGATGTGTCAAGAAATTTATCGACACACTGCCATCGTCATTGGTGTTCAAGCCAAGGTTTTTAGCATGGCCGACAATGTCGCAAGTAGCGAGCTGGGGCAAAAGACCAATGTATATTTGCTCATAGCCAGTGGGCATTGCTTGATCCTCTCTCTTATCCTTCTACCACTGCCGCATGATACTCACACATACCAGCACAATCGCCGCAGCCACTGCATTTGTAGGAGTCAATCCAAGGTTTGTCAGATGGCTCTTCCCTGATGACTGCATACTTCGAACACTCCTCTTGCACCCTACAAGACAGGCAATTGGCACAGAGCTTAGGATCAATATACACTGTCCTCATTTGTAGGCTTGTGCCTTAGCAGCTTTTATCTTCTCTTCTGCGTTCTCCCTGCTAGCAGTCATCAACCTTTCATACATCTCTTCACCCAAACATTCCTTTGCCATCTTGCACCAGTTAATGCAAGAGATGACATCGTTAAAAACTACGAACCCACAACTGGTGCAGGCCAGCTCGATATCGGTAGAAAACAACTGCACTTCCGCACCACACTCCGGGCAGGTCTTGACTTCAAGAGTCGGTGTGCCTGTGAAGTTGGCGGCTCCTGGACATCCGTTAATAGCCATCTGCGATCACTTCCTCACTTCACGATAACCGGCTAACAATTCCGGGCTTGACTAGTTATCGTATTGTCTCAAACAATGAGGCATCAGTATGTGGTAAAAACAACGCAGCGCTATATTGATCCATATAACCCAGTTCAGTGGATAGATCCAAATAGGTCATCCGGTGGGCAACCTCGAAAAGAAGCTGCCGATGCCGTGCCGAAATCAATGCCATATGAGCACCACTAACCGAAGTGTTGCCAATGAAATGCACTTTGTCATGGATCAATTTCGGCAACAAACCGATAGCCATGGCATCGTCACTGTCCAGATAGCGGCCAAAACCGCCGGCAATCATCATCCCGGAAAGATCCTCAAATCCCAGCCCGACGTTTTGCAGAAGTAGATACATGGCAGAGAAAATCGCTGCTTTGGCGCGGATGATGTTTTGGATATCGTTCTCAGAAACCGCCACCCGCATATTCTCAGCGGGCTCAATTACATAGGTGGCGCTACGGCCATTGATCTCAATGGCCTTGCAAGGACGTTCGCGCTCCAACTGGCCAGCAAAGTCAATCCAGCCGCTACGCAGCAGGTTGGCCACCAATGAGATCATGCCAGAGCCGCAGATGCCTTTAGGGGTTTGACCACCGATCACCGAATAAGTAGCCTCACCAGTCTCCGGGTCCACCGACACCCGCTCGATGGCACCCAAGGATGCTCGCATGCCCTGGTTGATGCCACCGCCCTCAAAAGCCGGTCCGGCCGAACAGGCGCATCCCATCAGAAAGTCACCATTGCCTAAGACCAGCTCGCCATTGGTACCGATATCCAAGAACAGATAGATATCGTCAGTGTTTTTAGAGAGGTCGGTGCAGAGTAGACCGGAGATGATGTCGCCACCCAGATAACTGCCTACCGAAGGCACGATCAATATCGGTGCCGCCGGGCAGATGTCAATACCCAAGTCCGCAGCAGTATACAGTGGCACCTCATAGACTGTTGGCACATAGGGATCGAGGCGAATGTATTCCGGTGGTACCCCCAACAGCAAATGCACCATGGTTGTGTTGGCAGCAACGGTCATGTCATAGATACGCGCCGCCTGACCGCCAACTTCCTCCAACAATTCTTGAAGCAAATGATTGATGGTCTTAACAACCTTACTGCGCAGCTCTTCTAGACGATCAGGTTTTTGAGCATAGTTGATACGGCTGATCACATCTAGGCCACATGCGATCTGGCCGTTGTAGTCTGTTTTCGATGCCACTATCCGTCCAGAAGTCAAATCGACCAGCTGTAGAGCCACTGTAGTGGTGCCGATATCCAAGGCAATGCCGAGACGCGCCGGAGCAGAAGCCTCATCAGAGGCTGATTTGGCCGGCAGCACGTCCACCACCCGAACCAAGGAACCCACAATGTGATAAGCAACTCGCAGTGCCTCATCTTCCCGAATCACTTCCGGAAGATCGCGCAAGAGCGCCAGCGGCAAATCAACATCCAACGAGCTGCCACTATCTAGGGCAGAGTCCAACGCCCCTCGCAAAGCAATAACAAAGCGGTCGTAGTCCGACCGACCGTCGCCGGCAACCGGCTGGACGGGCGTGATCTCAATCAAGCCAACCAAGGGCTGCAGATCGTCTTTGCTAGGCAAAAGTGCCGGGTCAACCAACATAATGTCTTCTGATTGCTCGGAGAATACGCCTTTTTCGTTCTCTACATTAGAGAGCAAACGAACACGCACTTGCGTTGGATCGCTGAGCAGTGTCTTGCAAGCCAGCGCATAGCCTTCATCCAACATGTCCTTTTCCAGAAGGGGGTTATCCTCGCGGATAACCCCTCCTGAAAGCACCTGAACGATGCACTTCTTGCATATGCCCTTGCCACCGCAAGGTATTTCCACCGCTAATCCTGCTTTGCGCGCCGCATCGAGAATGCTCTCGTTTACTTCGGCTTCAACCGTTACTCCGCTCGGCAAGAATGTAACCGATGGCACTAAAACCTCCTTACTGATGACAGCGAGTGTTTACTTGGAGAGCACTGCCTTGACATAACTCTCAATGTCGCCGGCCTCTTGTGGGCCGATCAGCACTTTCCAGCCAGGCATAGCCTCTTCCAGCTCACCGCTGATCTGCGCAACATAGCCAGGGATGATGATCTCCCGTGTCTTGACTTGACCCTCCAAGTCAAAGGCTTGAGCGGCCTTGCCGATTTGCGCACCACCGAACTTACCGGCTGCCCAAGCAGTGAGAACTGACATGCCCTCACATTCTGGCAGCAGCAACCAAGCGCTAAGGCCGGCATTCTCGATTTCACCAGAAACGATGAAGTAGGTCAGCGAGAAGTTGGTGGTCACGAAGACCGGTGAATTCTCATCCGGATCCCCGATCGGATAGACCTTCGGCTCTACCTGAATCGGCTTCTGCGGATCAGTGAAGATGTTCTGACGCAGGGTCATCAGGCAGACCAGCTGGGCAAGATCAAAGGTGGGCAGCACGACAACGCCACCGTACTTGTCAATCTCCAAGTTGGCCAGCATTGTGTCTTGCAGTATGTCACCACTGTCAATGAAGGTCAGCGTGGGATAGCCAACATCCTTGTTGCCGTCTTTCAACGCCGTACGGCGAATGATGGTGTTGAATTGCAGCCGCTGGGCAGCAGTTTTCCCACCAAGGTCAAGCAACAGGTTACCAAAACCGTCGGCCTTGAACTTTTTGGCCAAGTTGATAACATCGTCCAAACTGTCGCCGCTGACAGCCATGGTCAAACCATTGGCTTCTGCCAAGCCAAGCATCTGCGGTGCATTAGCAGCATTGACTCCGGCCAGGATGCTTTTGGTGTCCTTGACGGCAGCTGCTGCTGCCTCAGCAGCATTGGGGTTAGCGGCATTGATAATAACCGCCTTGCCAGTGACTTCGGCAGCCTTTTTGACCAAGGCTGCAAAGGCATTGTCGTCGTCGGATTTCTGGGTGACAGCGATCGCCTCGATGAGCAGCAGCTCACCAACCCGAATCAGCTCATAGTCCTTGACTGCTTGGATGGTTTTTTCCGCATCCGGGTCGTTGTCGTTGACGTTCACCGCAATGATCGTTTGGTTGATGAAGGTCTTATCGTGACGATAAAGAACAGTCTCGCCACCAATCTTGAAATCGCCGACCTCGATCGTCTTTACTGGCGGCTCACTATCGGCACCGAGAATCTCCTTGGCCTCATCGGAGGCGTAAGGGCACTCCGCCAGACTGGCTTTCTTAGAAGCCAGCTTCATCGCGAAAGCAAGGCAGGTGTCAGAACCGCACTCCTTGCAGTTCGTTTTGGGCAACAGCTTTTGTATTTGAAGTCCACTTAATGCCATGACAACTATCCTCCTATTACGCGTTCTGTTGATCGAGCATTTCGAATATTGCATTCTTGGCAACCTTGGCTGCCTCCGGATGGTACATCACCAAGATGTCGCCACCGGCTTGCAAGAGCGTCATCGCAGTGGTTAACTCCCACATCGCAGAGCGCTTCTTGACATCGCCCCAAAGCGGGTAATCCGCCTCGGGAGCTTTGAACTCCTTGCACTTGGCACTCTCAAAGCCAGCCGTGACGATCATCGGTGCGCAAAGCATCTGGTCACCGCCAAGGCCGGTCAAACGGATACGCTCCATGACCGAATAGGTGTACTCAACACCGTAGCCGATTGAGCTGGACAGAGGATCCATGATGATCCGGTTCTGAGGCAAGCCCATGTTAGTAAGCAGAATGGCCATCTGCTTGCTGATGTTCACATCGATGGGTGCTTGGGAGACGAGCGAATGGCCATAAGCCATGGCAGCACCGGCGATGGTACGGTAGTTGTCCTGCTCAACCCAGTTCAACAACAGGTTCTCACCTTCGAAGCTCTGGGCGATAGCCTTGAACACCTCGTTGTTGGAATCAAAATGGCTGGTTCCAGTAACAATCAGGGGTACATCCACAGCCTTCAGAACCTCACCGACGAGATCCACGGACTGCTGCGGGCTGCGGTTGCCTTTCTCAGGATGCGTGGCATCCAAGCGCACGGAGATCATGTCAGCGCCATACTTCTCCACACAGGCAGCAGCCATAGCAGCCGGATCATTAACCAAATCTCCGTAAACCTCACGTAGAATCTCCGGGTACTTATCGGAAACCTCGTCGAAGACCTCCATGGCTAGCAGCGGTCGATTGGGCATCTTGCCCTCGAAGAGCTGGAAGGGCATGCAGTTGTGGCCACCAACGGTATAGGTCTTGGCACGGGTGCCGCCTTCCTCCTTGGTTGCACCAAGCTTGACTTCCCAAATCTCATTCTCACAGACCTCTTTGTTCACCGGGAACGATGTGACTTCGGCGATCAGGTCAGCCGCCTTGGGCTGCGCACTGACGGAAACCGATGCACCAGCAGCAGCTGTACCGCCGGCTTCACCTAGGGACACGGACTTACCCAAGAACTTCTGGGAAAGAACCTCGATGATCGAGGCTACAACGTCCTCAGTGACCGACGAGCGCACCTCGGTGGCCATCTGCTCACGCAGGGCCTCCATATCCGCACCGCTGAGCTCAGTTGTAGTGCCAGCGGCAGCGGCGGCAGTCTCGACCTCGGCAGCCTTCTCAGTCTTGTGCACAGCCGGAGTGTCGTCTTCTTTCTGCATGTACTCGGTCATGTCGTCCATCTCCAGAGCCGGATGGTTGACCTTCTCCATAAAGGCACGCAGCTCCTCGGCAGTGGTGGCGATGGTCTCGTCAGCGATCTTGTCGAACATGTCCGCAACACCCTGCTCATCCAAGCGCTTCTTCATATCCTCGGCGATCGACTCTTTAAGCTCCTTGGGCATCCAAGCCAAGCGACGGAAGCCGCCCTCTGCCGAGCAGAATTTACGAGAGGTCAAGAAGACCTTGCCGATGCCGACAAAGCCCGGTGTCTGCATACCGCCGCCGACGTTACCGGCCAGTGATGAGAAGGTCATGCCGCAAGGCGTGTCGCCCAAAAACTCGCGGTTGACAACCATCACGCCGTTGACCTCCGGCACATAAGCCACGATCGCCTCAAAGCAACCGCAACTGGTCATCGGCCGATCCATGATGGAATAGGCACAAAACTCCTCGATCGCTTTATGGCTGCTGGTGTAGACAAACTCGTTGATGCCTTCCCAGACGCCTTTGGACTCATCAAGACAAGTACCCTTGGCGATCGGTTGGTTGGGGCCGGTGGGGTCGATCTCGTGGGCGGCCTTGCCATCCAGCCAGTTATAGGCACCGCAGAGGCCAAGGCGCTCCGGTGTGATAACACAAACGTGGTTCGGGGCAAAGCTCTGGCAGAGCAAGCAGGAGTAGAAGATGTCCACAGAGTCGTCAGTCATAGCCTCCAAGCGGCGGTTGCGCTCGTCATAGACTTTGCGAGCAACAGCTTGGCGCTTCTCCACTTCCTCGGCATCGGTTACCAAGGTCACCTTGACCTTGTCGACGATGGCCGGGTAGTCGGCCAGCAGCTTGGCATGCAGGATCTCGCCGTAGTGGCGCATCCGCAAACCCTTGTTGTAGCCGTCCTTGGAAACACGGGTCCAAACGATGTCGCGCTGACCCATGTGCCAAATGCCCTCAGCACCGTTCACCATGTGGTGCACTTGACGCTCGAGGATCGGCTCGAAATCGACCTGCATCTTGCGACCGGCAGCCTCGACCCAGATCGCCAAGGGCAATGCCGTACCCGGCTCGACCTCGTCGATATCCGGGCCGATCAGCTCGATCTCACCGTCCTCGATGTCTTCTGGCTCGACCATGGTGACAAACTCGAAGGCCGAGGTCTTGTTGCCGCCGAATTCGACCTGGGTGTCTTCCTTGCGGATCCGCTCGCCCTCGAAGGCCGGGCCGTAGGCCACTGGCACAGGAACGTCAACGATCTTGATCTTGCAGCCTCTGACATCCAGAGCCTTCTCCACGATGGTTTCCAGCGGCACGTTGGCAACAACATGCTCGTAGGTACAAACGCCCGTAGGCAGGATCTCCGGAATGTTAGTGTCGGCGATGGTCGGGAAGCCGTAGTTGATGGCACCAGCAGCGGCGGCATATTTGTCCGGCGTAACCTCGCCCAACGCCAAGACAAAGGCGAAGATGCGGTCCTTGTTGTATTTCAGATGTGCCTCGAAGTCACCGGGTTTGACACCGCCGAAGGACATTGCGGCGCGGCTGGCGAAGCCGAGTGCGTAGATCAGGGCGGAGACATCGCTGCCGAAGGGCACCAAGCGGGTCTCCCAACCCAGCTGGACACCTTCTTCTTCCAGTTGCTCGGCAAACTGCTTGCCGTTGGAAGTGCCGCCCATGAAGACGTAGAGGTTGCGCTGCTGAAGCTCTTTGGCAATGCTCACGGCGGTGGCGTTATCGGCTACCGAGCCGCAGATGGCAGCAAAGCCAGGGGCTGTGCCGTCCACGAACTCAATGCCGCGCTCGCGCATGATAACATCGGTCGCCGCACCCAGCCAAATGCCGTCGACCGGCTTGGGGCCGACGAGGTACTTACAGGCCTCGAGTATCTCGCAAGCAAACAGAGCAGCCACGCCGGCATCCAAAGTGTTGCCTAGGTATGGCAGCCAAACATCGTCGACCGGGCGGGCGGGCAGCAAGTCCCGGGCACCCTTCAAGACTTCTTTGGCATCCTTCAGGGTCTCCACCTTCTTGCCGGTGAAACCATAGATTACCGGCAGATAATACGCAGTGTCCGGAAACCCGACGGCGCCGTCCTCGCCAAATTCCTTGATAGCCTCGTCAAGCTTAGCCTCCGCTTTGACGACCCATTCCACTGCTCCGTCAATCGCGGATGTTGCTATGATTTTAGACATCCTAGTCTTTCCTTTCCTTCATCTAATAGACTGTGTTCTACGAGTCCGTTGACAGACAAACACGATTAATGAGCCGAGCGGCGATCAGCCATGTCGAACAGCTTGCGCTCAACCTTCTTGTTGATACCCAGAGCATCCCTAGCCGCGTTCAGTATCTCGATGATCCGCTCAACAGCCTCCATGGGATCCTCAATCAGATGGAACGATGCACCGAATAGTTCTTTGGTGTCCTCATACAAGAACTTGCTCACTTTTTCGGAACCGGACACATAAAACTCGTTGCCCAAGATGACGTCAACACCCGATGCCACACAATAGCAACCGATGGCAATAGCCTTTTCGCTCATCCATTCCGGAGCCACGCCAACTGCCGGCAGACCGGCGATATCGTCACCCAAGCCGCCTTCTTTAACAATCTCAGTGGCAGCTTCCAAGATACGGGAGTTGTCCACGCAGCTGCCCATATGCAGGATCGGCGGAATGCCGACGGCCTCGCAGACCTCAGCCAAGCCGGCACCGGCATGCTCACGGGCATACTCCGGTGTCATGTAGCCGGCCTTACCGGCAGCGATAGCCGCACACCCGGTCTCGATAACCAAGACGTTCCGCTTGATCAGCTCTTCGGCCAAAATACCGCTGTAGCTGTCGGCACGCTGCTTGGGATTGTTGCAGCCGACGATGCCGACGATGCCCAAGATCCGGTTTTGGATGATGGCGTCGTTCAGCGGCCGGAAGGAGGCACGATACTTACCGCCCAGCATGTACTTGATAGCGTCCACCGAGAAACCGGCGATCAGCGGCTCATGCTCGGAGGGTATCTTGACCTTCTCTGGGTCGCGATTCTTGAAGTTATCGATCGCCCGCTTGATGATGTTCTTGGCCGACTCGATGGGTGCCTCTTCATCGAAGCCCATGTGGGTGGCACCGGCCATCTTGGCGATCTCCTGGGTGGAGACGATCTCGGTGTGATAATGTGCAGCCACTTCCGGAAGTGCTGGCATGCAGCACTGGACATCGATGACCATCATCTCCACAGCACCGGTGATGACAGCCAGTTCCTGCTGCAGGGAGTTGCCGGCGATGACCACGCCCTGACGCATCAAGACCTCGTTGGCCGTGCAGCAAACGCCAGCGATGGTAATGCCCTCGGCACCGGCAGCTTTGGCATATTCCGCGATCTCCGGGTCTTTGACGGCGAAGGTCAGCATCTCAGAGAGGGTCGGCTCATGACCGTGAATCAGAATGTTCACGGTTTCGTTCTTCAGAACGCCCAAGTTGGCCGCTGACTTCAGCGGCGCAGGGGTGCCGAAGAGAATGTCGGAAGTCATGGAAGCAATGCGGGCACCGCCCCAACCGTCGGCCAGCGAGGTACGGAAGGCATGCATCAAAAGGTTTTTGTAGTCGTGGTCCACGCCCATGGTGGTACGATGCATGGCCTCGACACACATCCGGTCAACGCCCTTGGGGGCAACGCCGGTCTGCTGCCAAATGCCTTGGCGTTTCTGAGGAGCCAGCGCCAACGTGGCCAAGTAGTCTTCCTGAGACATGAAGTCATGCAGGAAGATGTCGGTCAGCTCCAAGGCGATCTGAGAGGCCGTCTTGTCCTCGGTCTCAATGCCGTAGAGCTTGGCCACCCGAACCAGCGCCTTCTCGTCTTTGATGGTGTAGCCATGACCCTCGCCCTTGGCGATCTCCCGAAGCTTCAAAACCAGATGACGGCCATGGTCGGAGTGCGCAGCGGTACCGCCCACTACCTCACGCAGGAAGTTGCGTGCGGCAATGGTGTCAGCGGTGGCACCGCAGATGCCCTTCGGAGCCTTAGGGGTGATGCGGCACGGACCCATGTGGCAAATGCGGCAACAAACACCGGATTTGCCAAAAGTACACTGGTTCTTCTGGGTTTCCATGCGGTCGAAACAAGTTTCAACACAATCGTCCAAAGCCTTGTTCAACATCGCCAAGGACGCATTGTCCACGACTTTGTTTGCGTTCTCAACAATCTTGTCTTTCAGTTCTTGGTCTTTGTCTTTCTTTTCTTTATCTGCTGCCATACTCTTTTCTCCTAACCTTCAAATCGTACATTGCGTCGAACTCCTCCTACTTGCCTCTTGCTATCCTTTGCGGGCAGATCATACGGACGACATCCGTCTGCACTCGTCCCGGAATTTTAGAAATTTTTGACAATCTCGTCGACTTTCTTAATGACGGCATTGTCTGAAGGAAGCTCCAAGAAAACTCGTGAATCCTCGGCGAACTTCGCCACTTCCTCATCGTCGGGCAAAAAGTAAATCTCGTCTGCCCCGGTCGCAACACGGACCTCTTCAGCAGCTTTCGGCACCTGGTCGCTACGCAAGCGGTTGATCACCAAGACCAACTTCTTGTAATTCAGCTTCATCTCATTGGCCAAATCATGCAAACGACCGAGCGTCCTGATACCCGCATTGGATGAGTCAGAAACCAGCATCAGCACGTCAACATCGGCCACAATGCGGCGAGAGAGGTTCTCTAGCCCGGCCTCATTGTCCAAAACAACATAGGGGTACTCGCCAGACAGCTTCTGGATCACGGTTTTCAGCACACCGTTGGCGTAACAATAGCAGCCTGCTCCTTCTGGACGCCCCATCGATATCATGTCGAATCCCTTGGACTCCACGAGGCTCTCGTTGATCTTCATTTGCAGCACCTCGGTATTAGAGATGCCGCTGTCTTTGTCCTGAGCGTTGTCCCGGGCTTCTTCACGGGCTGCGCCCACGGATTTGGTAACCGTGACCCCCAGCGCCGTGTCTAGACAGCTATTCGGATCGGCATCAATAGCCAACACCGGCTTCTTGCCGGCCTCGATCAGCTGCTTGACGATCATTGACGAGATGGTTGTCTTGCCAACACCACCCTTTCCGGATATCGCCACAAAAAACGTCATGCGCAAACCTCCAGTTTATCGAGTATTTCCTGATAGATAGCCACCAGCTCGGGGCTTGCGGTATCCAGAACCGATACGCCGTCACGATCCGCGGCCCGGATCGTGTCAGAATAGGGAATGATTCCCAGAGGCTCTGAGGGAAGCTGTTCGCGAACGTAGTCCTCTTCCCCGGCATTAGCTACCTTGTTAGCAACAAACTCCACATGCTGAAGGCCGATCTCTCTGGCCATCCGGTCTATGGTAATAGCAGCATCGATCGAACGCTGGCCGGGCTCGACGACACAAACCACCACATCCACGCCCTTGACAGTAGAACGCCCCAAATGCTCAATGCCTGCTTCCATGTCCATAATCAAAGTCTGGTTTTGGAACAAGACCAAGTCGGTGGTCAAGGATTGTGCGAAGACGTTCTCCGGACACGCGCACCCTGACCCACCGGCTTGGATCGCACCAAGCACTAGGAGCGAGATGTTGCCTCTTTTGTACGCGAACTTGTCAGCTACGTCATGCACCTCGGGATTGAGCTTGAAAACCTGCCCATACCGGTTCACTTTCGCGCCAGTGCGCTCTTCGATCAGGGCGATCTGTTTGGAGATCGGCACGATCTTGCTTTGCTCGGCATGCGAGATGCCCAAGGCCTGAGCCAAGTTAGCATCCGGATCAGAGTCAAACGCCAGCACCTCGCCGCCCTCTTTGGAGAGCAGCAAGGCAAGCGCAGCAGCAAGGGTGGATTTGCCTACTCCACCCTTACCGGTAACGGCGATTTTCTTTCCCGCCATTCTTAGAAACCGTACTTTTCCCTCATACGGGCACTGAGGGCCTGAAGCAGCTCGAATACGCGCTCGGCATCGTCGACCGCAATCGAGCCGGTACCGCAGGCCGGTGTGAGGAATGCCTGGTCGAGAATCAGGGATTTCTCGATACCAGCAGTGCTGGCCAGATGATCCATGACATACTCCAAGCGCTCCTCCAGCGAGTCCACCGTCTCATCACGGATCAACGATGAAGTCGGGCAGATGCCCCAAGCCAAGGTGCCGCCGCGCTCCAAATGGCGCTTGACATGCTCCGGATACATGGCGATGGTTTCGCCGAACTCAAAGGCATCGAAGTTGACGATATCCACACCAGCATCGATCAGGATCGACCACTCGGTGTTGCCACAGCAGTGGATGCCGGCCAAACCACCGTCTTGGTGCACGGCATCGATGGTCTCGATCAGAATATTCACAACATCCTCACGCTGTACGGACACGTAAGTCGACGATCCGAAGGCCGAGAGGATCGGCTCATCGATAAAGCAGACAATGGTATCGGCGTAGGAAGCGAACTTCTGGATCTGCCAGCGGCATTTCATGGCGATGGCCTTGGTGATCATGTCGCGGAATTCCTCGTTGTAATAAATCGCCCGCTTGTCTTGGTCGACCAGCGTCAAGGCAATTGAGCAGGGCCCGGTGACCTGGACCTTCAGATAGGGCAGTTTGCCGCCCTTGGCCTTCAGCTGGCGCTCCATCTCGTAGATGCCATGAGAGTACTCCTCGCTGATAGCCATAGCCGAACAGTCGCCATTGCCCTCATCAGGGTCCATGGCCATGATATAGGACTCGTAGAAGTTCGCAAACTCCTCCGAATAGTCACCGTCAGTCTGGAAGAACATCCGGCCCTTCTCGGTGTCCAGCACGGTGCAGGGCATACCCTCGCTGTATTGGATTTCCATCTGTTCTTTCAGCCCGAAATAACCAAGCTGTGGCCAGATCGGCACATCCAGCCGCTTCAAGGACAGCTCTACTGCGTACTTGGGGTCGTCAAAAGGCATCGAGCCAATTGCTGTTGTAATACATTGCGGTTTCATCAGGTCTCCTTCTCCTCTTCAGAGTGTTTCGTTTTCTTCGAAATCGATGCCGCTCAGAGAGCCTTGACAGCCTCTTTGATCGCCTTGATGTGGGCAGGAGTGGTGCCGCAGCAGCCGCCGATGATGTTGGCACCGGCCTTAACTAGATCGGGCACCAGCTTGGCCATGTCTTCCGGAGTGTCCGGGAAGGTGTCCTTGCCGTCTACCTGGATCGGCAGGCCAGCGTTGGCGTGCAGCAGGATGAAGGCATTCGGCTCAGCCTTGTGGATCCGCTCCACGATGGTCAGCATCCGGTCGACACCGTTGCCGCAGTTGGTGCCAACGATATCTGCCCCGGCCTCTAAGGCAGCCTTGGCAGCATCTTCTGGCGTGGTGCCCATCATGGTACGATAATCGCCGTTCACCGTCTGCTCAAAGGTAAAGGTGCAGATCACCTCGAGGTTGGTGTTCTCTTTGGTGGCTTTGATGGCCAGTGCAGCCTCATCGGTGGCAAACATGGTCTCGATGCAGACTGCATCCGCGCCGCCTTTCTCCAAGGCTATGACCTGTTCTTTATAGGCGTCGTACATTTCCTGCTCGGACACTTCCTCAGTAACCAGCAGCTTGCCGGTGGGGCCGGCAGAGGCGATTACCCAGTTGTCCTCACCAGCAGCGGCACGTGATGCCTTGGCCGCCGCCTCATTGATCTCAGCAACTCGACCGGCCAAGCCGTAATGCTCCAGCTTATAGACAGTGCCACCGAAGCTGTCCGCCTCGACCATATCCGCACCTGCATCAATGTAGCTTTTTGCAATCTTAGTTACCTTGTCGCCGTGATCAACGGCCCAAAGCTCCGGACTCTCGCCTGGCTCCAAGCCCATCTCGATTAGAAAGGTTCCCCAGGCCCCGTCGGATACAAGAATCCTTCCCGCTTTAAGTGCATCAACGATTTTTCCACGAGTCATGCGCACATTCCTTTCTGCAAAACACCATTAGTCGGTTCGTTTACCGTTCGTCATAAACAGAAGATATGATACATTATCTGGCGAACAATGAACCGACCGTTTAGCAGTTCGCATAATATTTTTCTAGAAGCGTTAAATTTCTACCAAAACATCAAGGTTTTGACCAACCGTCCGCGACGCGCTGTAGCGTGCGTCTGCAGTGTCTCTCTAAAGCTTTTTCCCTTCGTAGTAAGTGCAGTTCCGGCCACCCTCTTTCTTGGCACAATACATCTGTTGATCAGCCTCGTCAACCAGTTCTGCCAATTTTCCAGATATCGATGATTTCTTAAATATTATGCCTTGACTGACAGTTCTAGGAAATACTATACTTGCACTATTATACTTTTTTACTAGTTCACCCCATCCCGTATGCTCGGCTAGCTGGCTTTTGAACCGCTGGGAATATTCTATCACCTCACCTTCTGAACAGCCGTAGAGGCAGACCACGAACTCCTCCCCCCCCCATCTGGAGACAAGTATCCTACCCTTGCAGTCGGCCATCGCACTTCTTGCCATTATCAGGGATTCTCCGTAGATTTTGAGCACATTGTCACCCTCGTCATGACCGCATACGTCATTGACTTCCTTGAACTTGTCAGCATCTGCCATGATGATCCCCAAGCTTTGCGACGACTGCTCGGCCTTTTTGTAGTCCCAGATCTTCTCTAAAGCAAAGCGATTGTATAAATCTTCAAGCATTATTGCCTGAAAAAGGCGGTTATATAATCTGAGATTATCAATTATGGTATTGACGTTCATGTAACTGAAGAGGTATGGCATACCCTTGAAATCCAGAAGTCGGGGGACAAACAGCTCGGCCGGCTCAACCGAAAGTTCGTGCCTCAGCAACTTTGTAGCCTCTGGATTACAGACTCGAATATACATATACATAAATATCCAGATGAGTTTCTCGGCCTCTGGGTAATAGGTATCGTGATCCTCGCATTCCGCAGCAGAGGGAAACCTCTCAATGAGCATCGCTCGAACATAGGCTACGAGTATCCGCGTCAACGGAAACTCGTGGAACCTATAAGCCGCAAAGGCACCGTTTTCCTCCAAGGCTATCGCATGGATTCTCTCAAACGCTGCTGCAACTAGCCCGTCGTCCAACCCGTCTTTGTTGCACGCGAAGACCTTGCCATAAAGCTGACAAGCGCTTTGAAAAATCCTATACGTCTGCTGTTTGACGACTTCGTCGCTAAGAGCACTGTCCAATGTGCCTCCATATCGTTGAGGGAATAATTGCTCGACCTTCTGGACGATTAACCGCAATCATGCTTGGCACCGTCAATGTGGCACCCCGGACCAGTCGCCGAACTGCTCCCTCAGCTCTTTGATGTAGGCATCGACGGCCTCCTTGATAGCCGTATCAGTAGCCGCTATCTCAGCATTGCCGATTTGCACATGGGTCTTCCTTGCTTGCAGCTCTTCTTTGCTGTAAGCACGATTCAAGAGCGACAACGCGCTCGTTGACTCTTCTTCCATACCAACTTCCCCCCTTTGGCCAGTTGGCCAAATGTCTTTTATTCTTTCTGTACGCCATTTGTGTTTCTTTTCTTGCTATTTACAGTTTATCCTGTGATCCTTAAACATTCAACTGTCCGCAACCCAGATGGAGTAAATCCTTCGGAAAACTCGTTTGTTGCTGCACTTTACGCCCTTTAGCCGAGCAGCCGCTTCAGTCGCCGCAGTTTTTCTGGGTCGATACGGTCGCCCAAAGCGTATTTGACATGGGAGTCTTGGCTGTTGTCTTGCTCTCGCTCCACACTGAGCGACTCCATCTCAGTATAAAAGCCGTCGGCAGACATCCGGCTGACATGGTTGCCAAGCACTGTCCATTGGGTGGCGGCATCAGATGTCACCACCAGCACCTCCAAGCCGCGCTCCACCGCTGCCTTGGCCTGCTCTTCGATAACACTGTCCGCCGTTTCTCCGGCTGCCGAGAACACCACCTCAACGCCGCCCATCAGCGTCGAGCGACCGTCAGAGAAGGCATTGTTGCCGCCATCAAAGACCACCACCGACCGGTACTCATGACCGGCGAAGTTGACGACATCGTTGACCAAAGCGTCCCGGGCAGCGTTGAAACTCTCGTCGCCGTAGTCCGGCATACGCTCCAAGAACGCCCGATAGCGCCCACCGGAACGCAAAACGTTATAGCCGTCGACGATCAGCAGCTTTTTGGTTTGGGGGATACGTTGGTTCGGCCTCTTGGCCATCCTACACCCTCCTTCAGGGGTTGCGGCAAAAGCAAAGAGCGGCCCTTGTCGCGCTCATCTTCCCTCATCGGTTGCGCCGTCGCCATTCGTACATGATAGCCGTGGCAGCTTGGGCGATATTCAGAGATTGGGTGCAACCATATTGCGGCAGCTTCAGCATAAAGTCGCAACTCTCACGCACCAAGCGAGCCAGACCAGTGTCCTCGGCGCCCATCACCAGCACAATTCGCCCCTCCAAGGGAGCCTGCCAGACGTCTTGGTCGGCGCCCTCCCAAGCGCCGGCTACCCAGAAGCCTTCATCCTGCAAGCGCTTCAGCGCTGCAGACAGGTTAGCTTCGCAAGCCACCAGCAGATGCTCCACGGCACCGGCGGAAGTGCGATAGACGGTTTCATTGACTTGGGCGGCGCGGCGGTTGGGGATCAGGACACCCGTCGCCCCGACCACCTCGGCACTACGGATCACCGCCCCGAGGTTGCCGACATCGGTGATGTGATCCAAGGCCACAATCAGTGCGCTCTGCTTTCCCTGCGCCCGCTGGACTAAGTCCTGAAGGGTGGCGTACTGGTAAGAAAAGCCCTGTTCACGGGATTCAAAACCCCGGCTCTTATCCCGCCATTCCGTCATCGGCACTCTCCTTGATCCCGTGAGACGAGCACCACTCGAGTACCCAAGGCTGTGTCTTCGACGGCCAAGCCCAGTGCTGTCAGGCCATCGCGAACAGCATCGGCCAACGGCCAGTCTTTGTGCGCCCTCGCCTCGCCCCGCAAAGCGAGCAGTGCCTCGGCGGCCTCAACCGGATCGCCGCCATTGTAGGCCGCCAACTGCTCGGCCAGCAACACCAAGCCGACGGGCAGGGCTGGCTGTTGGTCATCACTGGCGGCGGCGAGCACCACACCAAGCACAGCCAACAGCTCCTGAATGGCCTCGGCGGCCTCCTGCAGGGCTGCCAGTAGCTCCAAGGTGTCATCAGCGGCGGCCAAAGCGACATTGACCGCCGTAACCAGTCCGTAGATGGCAGCCACTGCAGCGGCGCTGTTGAAATCGTCGTCCATCTGCTCCACGAAACGTGTCCGGCAGGCCGCTGTCTGGGTGCGAAGCTTGGCGGCCGTATCAGATGCTGCCGGGATGCCGGATCTGCCCCCTTGTTCGGTCGGCGGCGCAGCAGACGCGGCGGCCTGGGAGGTGGGGCCGCCAGCCGCCAAGGCGGTCTGCCCCAAACGCCAAGCGACATTGCGCAAGACGGACTCGATGCGCTGCAGGGCAGATGCAGCCTCATCTAAACGCTCAGCGGAGTAGTCAAAGGGCGAACGGTAGTGGGTCTGGGCCATCAGCAGCCGCAGCGCCGCCGCCGGCACCTGCCGCAAAACGTCTTTTAGGAACAAGGAGTTGCCTTCAGACTTGCTCATTTTCTCGGCATCAAGGGTCAGCATACCGCCGTGCAGCCAATAGCGGGCAAAGCCGGCCTGATGGCAGGCCTCGGACTGGGCGATCTCGTTTTCGTGGTGGGGGAAGATCAGGTCCTCGCCGCCGCCATGGATGTCAAAGGTGCAGCCCAAGTAGCGTTGGCTCATCGCCGAGCACTCCAAGTGCCAGCCCGGACGACCGGGTCCCCAGGGGGACTCCCAGAACGGCTCGCCGGTCTTGGCCGCCTTCCAAAGCGCGAAATCCAGCGGGTCATGCTTGCGTTCGTCTGGCTCCACTCGCGCCCCGGCTTGCAACTGGTCGATATCCCGACCGGAAAGCACACCGTATTGCGAAAAACTGCGCACGGAGAAATAGACATCGCCATCCACCTCGTAAGCATGCCCCTTGGCCACCAAGCAGCTCACCAGCTCGACCATCGCCTCGATTTCCTCGGTCGCCCGGGGCCGCACTGTAGGGTCAGCGACTCCTAGGGCACGCATCGAGTCGATGAAGGCTTGGGCATACTGGGTGGCTACTTCGTCCGGACGACGACCCTCATCTTGGGCGCGACGTATTATTTTGTCGTCAACATCGGTAATATTTTGCACAAAACGCACCTTGTAGCCGGAATACTCCAGATAGCGGCGGATCATATCAAAGGAGATGAAGGTACGGGCATTGCCGATATGAATATCATTGTAAACCGTGGGACCACAGACATAGAACCCCACCTGCCCGGCCACCAGCGGCACGAATTCTTCTTTGCGGCGACTCATACTGTTGTATAGCTTCATAATGGCAGCTTCTCCCGAGGCAAATCGCTATTCCCTTCGGGTGACTCGCTATTCTCCCGATGCAGATCGTTTAGATGACTGTTCAGATTTTCTTCCAACTTGGCTAGTCGCTGCTCCAATTGGGAGATCTGCGCCTCCACCGGGTCGGGCAACAGGTCGCGGCGGTAGGGGTCAGCTGGGCAGATGCGGATGCCTTGCTGGCTGACTACATGCCCGGGAATGCCGACCACAGTGGAATCCGGCGGCACGTTATCCAACACCACAGCGCCGGCTCCGACTTTGCTGCGAGCGCCAATGGTGATGTTGCCGAGCACCGCCGCGCCGACTCCGATCACGGCACCGGCCTCGACGTTCGGATGGCGCTTACCGCCCTCCTTGCCAGTGCCGCCCAAGGTCACCCCTTGGTAGATGGTAACATCGTCGGCCACGTCGGTAGTCTCGCCGATGATCACACCCATGCCATGGTCGATGAACACCCGGCGACCGATAATCGCGCCGGGATGGATCTCAATACCAGTGAAAAACCGCGTGACCTGAGACACGAAGCGGGCCAAACCGCGCCGCCCGTGCCGCCAAAGCCAATGCTCGCAACGGTGCGCGGCCACCGCCTGAATGCCGGGATAGTTCACCAGAATGCCAAGAGTCGAGGTGGCCGCCGGATCACGTTCCTTAACGGCTTGGATATCTTCTCGCAGGGCGCTTACCATGGGCTCAATCTTGCCTCTTTCCCTCTAACAATGCAACAGCTGTGGCCGAAATACCTTCGCCTCGGCCTGTGAACCCCAAACCCTCGCTAGTGGTCGCCTTGACACCAATCATCCGAGTGCTAATACCCATAGCCGCCGCCAAGGTTTGGCGCATTGCCTCTCGGTAACCAGCCAGCTTCGGCTGCTCGGCAACGACCACGGAGTCGATGTCTAGGATATAAAAACCCTCACCGGCAAGCATCTCGGCCACGTTCTTTAACAACAGCAGCGAATTGGCACCACAGTATGCCGGATCATCATCTGGGAAATGCGACCCGATGTCATCCATTCGAGCCGCTCCGAGCAATGCGTCGATTATAGCATGAACCAAAACGTCGGCATCAGAATGCCCCGACAAACCACGGAAATTCCGGATATGCACACCGCCAATGACCAACGGTCGGTTGTCGTTAGGTGCAGCAAAAGCATGCACATCATGGCCGATGCCGATATGCAGACCAACACCTACTGGCAGGCTCATAGCTGCACAGCCGAAACTTGGCTGGGGCGGTCCAGCTCACAATCTGGCATAACAGCATTGATCGGCATCTCCCTAAGAAAAGCGCCGCCGGCCACGAATGCCCTCATTCTGCCCCTTCATCCTTCAGCCGAATCATCAGGCCGGCTTCCACGGATGCCCAATCCTCGGGTACCGTGATCTTGATGTTGTCCCTGGGACCGCGCACCAACACCACGTTCCCCTCGATCCGCTCCACCAGCGAGCTGTCGTCAGTGCCCACAAAGCCTTCAGCCAAAGCGGTGGCATGGGCAGTGCGGATCACCTCGGAGCGAAAGACCTGAGGGGTTTGAGCAACCCAAAGCAAAGAACGGTCCGGGGAACCGATGATATTGGTGCCGTTGACCACCTTCAGGGTATCGATAGCCGGATAACCCACCACCGCGCCATCAATCTCTAGGTTACCGCGGACAGTGGAGATAACATGATTGATCAACTCCGGGGTGATCAGCGGTCGGGCGCCATCGTGCACAGCTATCAGCTCATAGCCCTCAGGCACGGCATTAATGCCGACAAAGGACGACTCCTGACGGACCACCCCTGCCGCCACCATCACTATCGGGGTGACAAAGGGAAAGGCATCAATCGCCTGATGGCAGTATTCCTCCATCCGCCCTTCTGGTGCCGCTATGACGATCAGGCCGACATCAGCCACGGCATCAAAGGCCTCGGCGCTCCACGTCAGGATAGGCTTGCCATGGATCTCCAACAGCTGCTTGCCGCCAGTACGACCGAAGCGCTCTCCGGCACCACCGGCCACGATCACGGCAGCCGTGCTCGGGTGGTCGGAAACCTGGCCTTTGATGGCCGTCAATGCAGCAACCACACCGTCCAAACGCCCCTGTTTCAGCAAAACCCCGGGAGCCTCCAGCACCGCTGGCGTTTTTACCGGATCCCGGGAACCACCGGCAGTCGATTGTTTGTTCAACCGGTTATTCGCACTAACGGGATTTGCGGGATACTCTGGCATGGCTGACCAATACTGTTCTTCGGCTCTTAAGTGTTACCCAAAATGGCGGGGTTCTTAGCTATTATGATCAAAGTGATAATAAGAACGGCTGCAGCAATGACAACGCTCAGTAGCGACACGATCAGGCCAATCTGCGCCAACTCCCGGCGTGGCCCGTAAAGACCCAAAGCGGAAAGCACCACACCGGAGACAGCAGGGAGAAACGCTATCCCACCCAGCCAACTGAGCAGCAAAGCCATGCTGCCAAGCGCGAAACCGGCTACTGCACAGCCCTGCAAGCGCCGCTGCTTGGCAGCCTCATCACTTGTTACCGGACGATTGGGGCTGCCGGGCGTTGACCGATTGGAGAAGGGGAAAACGCTTTGGCCAAAACCTGCGGCAGGGCGCTCCTGTGTCTGCTCGGATTGCCCAGCCTCTCCGGAACCGGCAGCCGAGACAACGCAACCAGGATTGTCCATAAGCCTGTCTGTCCACTTCTCACCATCCCAGAAACGGATTTTATCAGAACCCCTTTTGGGGTCGGGATACCAACCTGCAGGTACCTCTGACACGTCTCCTCCTTTTGCCAATTACCGACTCTACTTATCTGCGCCGCGCCGCAGCATGGCGGCTTGACTGTTGGGTTTTGAAATTATACCACGTCCCCAAAGAAAGGCCGATCAATGCTGCTGGACGTGCTATGCGAGGCAAAGGGCAGGGCAAGGGAACACCCTTTTTCGTAGGTTATATGCAACTTGCTCTGTCTTTTTATCATACTGGCGGCACCAGCCAATGAATCGGAGCAGCTATGTTATGATTGTGGTTTGTGATTAACCATTTGGTTTATCGATTATTCAGCACCTTCTTGGGGAGAGACAGGGAAAGGAAAAAATAAAGATGCATTCTCGCTTCCGCGTAGTTGTTGCCTTGTTCATGAGCCTGCTGCTGATAGGTTTTTCGCCCACGTCTTATGCTGCTGGCAATGGATCCGTGCCTAACCCAGCCGATGCCAACAGCAGCCCGTCTGACGCTGCCAGTGTTGCTGCAGCCCCGACAGGCACCGTCTCGAATGGTGCCATGACCAACCCGGCCGATGCCCCTACAGATGCCAGCGCTGGCGGCACTGCGGGTGCCACTACTGATGAGCCGACACCTGAACCTGATCCAACGCCAACTCCCACCCCGGTTCCAACACCAACACCAACACCAACGCCAACACCCACTCCACAGCCCACACCCAAACCGACCCCAGAGCCAATGCCCGCCCCAGAGCCTGCACCGATGCTGGAGCAGATACTCCCCGGCAGCATCTACAGCATTGTCTCAAACAGCAACGCCGGCCTTTGTGTGACCATCTCAGGCGGCTTACGCAAAACCGGCACTGAAGCGGTGGCATCAGTATTCGCAGACGAGCTGTCGCAGAAGTTCATGGCCGTGAAGACCGGCAGCGACACAGTCGCCTTCCAAGCCATCCACTCCGGGCATTACTTGTCAATCATCAACGGCAAGGTGGTGCAGCGAAACGGCTCTGTCGGCCCCGGTGCCGCCCAGAATTTCAAGCTGCTTCGCGCTGAGGGCGGCACATTGTTATTTAACGCCGCCAGCAACTGCTACCTAAGTGTTTCGGCATCTGGCAGACTGGTGCTTTCCCAGTCTGCCAGCGACAGCAAAAACCTCTTCAGCCTGTGCAAAGTCAATGTGCTAGACTCCGGGCATTATCGTTTTTACACGCCGAACAAGGGCTTTATCAGCATCAAGTCGGCCTCTAAGAAAAGTGGTGGCAAAGCGGTGTTGGCCAAAAGCAGCACAAGTGCCGCCCAAATCTGGACAGCCAGTGTCTCGGCTTCAGCAGACACCATGAGATTGGCCAACTATCAGTCGGTGTTAAGCCTGTCTTTGAACGGCGGCTCTACCGCAAACGGCACAGCCTTGGTACAGACGGCCTACAAAAGCCAACAAAGCCAGCTTTTCTCTCTGCTGCCAGCAGGCGGCGGTTGGTTTGTGCTGAAGAGCAATCTCGGTGTCTATGTCACGGCATCAAGCGGCAAGGTCGGTGCCTACCTAAAAACCACTACCAACAAAAACAAAGCCTTGAGGTTGCGTTTCCAGAGCAAAGACTATAAACTGCCGGGAGCAAAAAGGGACTATCGCCAAGGTTTGATCCATGACTACAAGCCTTGGGAAGACCAGCGCTATATCGTCTTGCATGACACTGAGGGACTAGGCACCCCGGCATCGGTGCTCAACTGGTGGTCGCGTCCCAAAAACCCCGGGGTGGCAACACATTTCGTCATCGGTCGTGATGGCAGCGTCTTGCAAGCCGTACCTTTGGACAACGTCGCCTATCATGCTGGCAGTGGCGTACCCAAGCTCTACAGCACCTTTAAGACACCGTATGGCATGAACTACCACTCCATCGGCATTGAGATGATCCATGTGGGACGCGACCAGTCACACCCCTATACCAAAGCACAGCTACAGGCGCTTGACCGGGTAATCGCCTATATCGACGGCTATTACGGCAAAAAGTGTACGATCATCGACCATAAAGCCTGGGCAATCGGCAACTCCGACACCTCGCCGGAATTCGCTAGGTACCTGAAAAACTACAAGAAGTACCGCAGCTATAAGAATCCCTAGGGAAGCGCCGCTCCAACACCCAAACCCCAGTCATTGCGGGCCCAGGGACGGCAATTTTTCCCTTGGTCAGCAGGGTGGACGTGGTGCCGTAGTGGGCGTGCCGCAGTGGGCCTTGATGCCTCTGGCGGGAACCTGTGCGCCCGCCTCGGACAGGGCGGCCGCCCCGACCGGGCAACCGGTCAAGGCGCCCAGACGGGCATCCCAGCTCGGCCAGCCAGCTCGGCCAGCCAGCCTTGCCCGGCCGACTTAGCCCTCAGCCTGCAGGCCGTCACCGGAGCCGGAGGCCGAGCCAGAGCCGACTCCAGAGAAGATCGGGGTGATTAGCTCCTGCTCGCGCTGGATGCTGGTGCGCTGACGCGGTCGGGGAATCTCGCCGGCATGGCCATCGAAGACAATGCCGCTGCCGTCATAGTCCACATCGATGATCGTTCCCGGCTGCCATCTGCCCTCTAAGACCTGCTCTGAGATGGGGTCTTCGACCAAACGCTGGATAGCACGGCGTAACGGCCGGGCACCGAAGGTGGAATCCGTCCCCTCATCAGCAATGTAGGTGCGAGCAGCCTCGGAAAGCTCGATGCTCATCCCCTGCCCGATCAACCGGTCACGGAGATCAGAAACCATCAGCTCGACGATGGCGGCGATCTGCTCTCTGTTCAGCGACTTGAAGACGATGATCTCGTCGATACGGTTCAAGAACTCCGGACGGAAGAGCTTCTTCATCTCGCTCATCACTCGGCTGTTGATCTCGCGGTCGGAAAGGCCGCTCTTGCCGTCACCGGAGCCAAAGCCGATCGGGGTGTCTTTAGCGATCTCCCGTGCCCCAACATTGGAGGTCATGATGATCACAGTGTTGCGGAAATCAACCTTGCGCCCTTGGCCGTCGGTCAGGCGCCCCTCCTCCAGAATCTGCAATAGGATGTTGAAGACGTCCGGGTGGGCCTTCTCGATCTCGTCGAAGAGGATCACCGAGTACGGCCGTTGGCGCACCGCCTTGGTCAGCTGTCCGCCCTCATCGTAGCCGACATAGCCGGGAGGCGAGCCCACCAAGCGGGAGACAGTGTGCTTCTCCATATATTCACTCATGTCGAAGGAGAGCAGGGCATCCTCGGAGTTGAAGAGGAACTCGGCCAAGGCCTTGGAAAGCTCGGTCTTGCCAACGCCTGATGGGCCCAGGAAGATGAAGGAACCAGCCGGGCGCTTGGGGTCTTTGAGGCCGGCACGGGAACGGCGGATGGCCTTGGACACCGCGCACACCGCCTCTTCTTGGCCGATGATCCGCTCGTGCAGCACGTTTTCCATGCGCAGCAGCTTCTCGGTCTCGGCCTCTGTCAGGTCAGCGACCGGCACGCCGGTAGTCATGGAGACGATATCGGCGATCTCCCGCCCAGTCACCGCGACCACTTCCTTGACGCTGTCCTCGCGCCATTTCTCCTCCAAGGCGCGGCGCTGGTTCATCAACTGGCGCTCCTCGTCGCGGAGCTTGGCCGCAGTCTCGAATTCTTGGGTGGCTATGGCCTCGTCCTTCTCGGCACGGACTTTGCGGATCTCCTCGTCCATGCTGTGGACATCGGCCGGAATGGTCATGTTGCGGATGCGCATCCGGGCTCCGGCCTCGTCGATAACATCAATGGCCTTATCCGGCAAGAAGCGGTCTTGGACATAGCGGTCGGCCAGGCTCACTGCCGCCTGCAGTGCCTCGTCCGTGAAGCGCACCCGGTGGTGCGCCTCATAGCGGTCGCGCAGCCCGGTCAGGATCCGTACCGCCTGCTCTTGGCTCGGCTCGTTGATCATCACGGTCTGGAAACGTCGCTCCAAGGCAGCGTCCTTCTCAATATGCTTGCGATACTCTTCAGAAGTGGCAGCGCCGATCACTTGGATCTCACCACGGGAAAGCGGCGGCTTGAGAATGGCTGCGGCGTCGATGGAGCCCTCGGCCGAGCCGGCACCGATGATGGTGTGCATCTCGTCGATGAACAAGATGATGTCATCGCGCTCCTTGGCCTCTTTGACCACGCGCTTCATGCGGTCCTCGAACTCGCCGCGGTACTTGCTGCCGGCCACTAGGGCCGAAACATCCAAAGTGATCAGCTGTTTATGGCGGAGGATGTCCGGCACCTGCTCGCTGGCAATCAGCTGCGCCAAGCCTTCGGCGATAGCCGTCTTGCCAACGCCCGGATCGCCGAGCAAAAGCGGGTTGTTCTTGGAACGGCGCGAGAGTATCTGCATCACCCGCTCGATCTCCGCCTCCCGGCCGACCACCGGGTCGAGCTTGTTTTGCTTGGCCTGTTCAGTGAGGTTGGTACCGAAGTCATCTAGGAAGCTCTCGCCTTCCTGAAAATCCTCTTCATCGCGGGCCTGAGGGCCAGCGAAAGCCGATGATTTGTGGAGGATCTCGATCACTGCACCCCTGACCCTTGCAGCATCAATGCCCAGTTGGGACAAAGCTTGGACGGCAATGCCGTTGCCCTCGCGCATCATGCCTAACAACAGGTGCTCGGTGGAGATATAGTTCTGTCCCAACTGCATCGTCTCACGCAAGGCATACTCCATCACCCTCTTGACCCGCGGCGTGAAGCTGAGGTGGCCACTGGGGGCCTCTGAGCCTTCTTCGGTCAAATTGGTGACTTGCGCCAAGATGTCGTCATAGCCGACGTTCAAGGACTCCAAAGCCTGCGCGGCGATGCCGTCCTTCTCCCTCAGTAGCCCGAGCAACAGATGCTCGGTGCCTACAAAAGACTGTTTGAGGTTGCGGGCCTCATCTTGTGCCATGGCCAGCACGTTACGAGCTTTATCGGTAAACCTATCAAATGACATTTCCGGCTCCCTTGACATGCTCCTGGCAATACAGCCCGGAGCGGCTTATGCTTATGATTCTTCGCGCATATGGGGAAAGAGCAGCACATCCCGGATGGATGCCGAATCGGTAAGCAACATCACCAAACGATCGATACCGATGCCGACTCCGCCAGCTGGCGGCATACCGTACTCCAAGGCCCGAATGTAGTCTTCGTCATACCCCATTGCCTCTTCGTCACCGGCAGCCTTCGCCGCCATTTGGGCGGCGAAACGTTCCTGTTGGTCAACCGGGTCGTTAAGCTCTGAGAAGGCGTTGGCATACTCAGAACCACAAATCAAAAGTTCAAAACGATCGGTGACATTAGGGTCGTCGGCTTTCTTTTTCGCCAGTGGCGAAGTTTCCAGCGGGTGTTCAGTCACAAACGTGGGCTGTATCAGATGATGTTCGACCAGCTTCTCATACAGCTCAGTGATTATCTTACCTTTCCCCCAAGACTCTTGTAAGGAAATCTGATACTGGTTCGCTAAGATTTTTAGTTCTGTTAGTGTCCTGTTAAACGACACCTCTTCACCCGCTGCCTCGCTCACCAGATCGATCATCGTCTTACTATCCCACTCGCCACCAAGGTCAATGGCCTGTCCCTGATACTCTATCTGCAGACAGCCATTGGCAGCCTGGCAGGCTTCTTGGATGATGTAGCGGGTCAGCTCCTTCATGCCGTTGATGTCGGTAAATGCTTGATAGGCCTCAAAGGTGGTGAACTCCGGGTTATGGAAGGGGTCCATGCCCTCGTTGCGAAAGTTGCGGTTAATCTCGAAAACCCGCTCAAAGCCGCCGACCAGCAGCCGTTTGAGATGCAGCTCAGGAGCCACACGCAGGTAGAAGTCACGGCTGAGAGTGTTATGGAAGGTACTGAAGGGGCGGGCGGTGGCACCACCGGGAATGGGATGGAGCATCGGTGTCTCCACCTCGACGAAGCCGCGGGCTTGAGCGGCCGTGCGAATGGCGGCGATGATCGCAAAGCGCTTGCTGAAGACCTCTTTGACTTCCGGGTTGACGATCAGGTCAACGTAGCGTTGGCGATAGCGGGTCTCTTTGTTCACCAGGCCATGGAACTTCTCCGGCAATGGCCTTAGCGACTTGGAAAGCAGGGTGATTTGGCTGGGAAGCACGGAGAGTTGGCCGCGACGGCTGCGCAACATACTGCCCTCAGCACCTATCCAGTCCCCACAGTCGAGATCCTTGGCTGCGGCAAACTGCTCATGACCAAGCACGTCTTGGCGCACAAAGAGCTGGAGGTCACCCGTAGCGTCTCGGAGCACAACAAACATCAGCTTGCCTTGGTCACGGATAGCCATCACCCGACCGGCCACACTGACCACATCGTCGGTGCTAGCACCGTCCTCCAAGTCACAGTAGCGCTCCTCCAGATCGACGGTATGCGCCGTGACTTCAAAGCTACGCCGATAAGGCTCTTGGGCAGATTCGATCAGTCGCTGGCGCTTGGCCCGGCGGCGCTCGCTGTCTTCGGTCGAGACTTGATCCGGCAAGTTGTCTGTCGCCACAGTTCAGCCGATCTTCATAATCGTCAGTTCCAAGGTATTGCCGTTGGGCAGCTCAGCAGTGGCGACTTCGCCCTTCTTCTTGCCCAGCAACGCCGCGCCCACCGGCGACTCGTTGGAGATGCGGCCCTCTGAGGAATCCGCCTCGGCAGCTCCGACGATGGTAAAGCGGCGCTCTTCGCCATCGGCCATTTTAACCAAGACGCTCGACCCCACAGATACCTTGCTTGGCCGCTTGGGCGGCTCGGCGATCACCGATCTGGCCAAAACCTGTGTGATCTCAGCAATCCGGCTTTCCAGCCAAGCCTGCGCGTTTTTGGCATCATCATACTCGGAGTTCTCACTAATATCGCCGAACTCCCGTGCTATCCTGATCCGCTCGCCGATCTCGACGCGCTTCACCGTTTCCAGCTCATATAGCTCTTGTTCCAGCTTCTGTTTACCTTCAGCTGTAAGCATAGTCTCTTTCGCCACGGCGCTCACTCTCCTTCGCAGTCCGCTTGGTTGAAACAAACAACGCGGTGAACGTAACAATAGTCACGCACACCGCGCAAATCCATCGACGCTTCCGTTAGTTTGAAGAGGACTTCCTAGCCCGTTTTTTCTTGGGAGCAGGCTCTTCTTCCTCGTATTCTTCCTCGTCGTCAACACTCTCTTCCGCGTTAACGATCTCTCCTTCGTCCAGCTCCTTACCCTCAATGCCATCTCGGACATTCTTCACAGTCCGACCTAAAGACGCACCGAGCTTCGGCAGGTTCCTCGGGCCAAAGATCAAGAGCACTACCACTAAGATGATGACAAGTTCCATAGGGCCCATCCCGAGAAACCTGGCAGCATACATCACAGGCATCTGCATCATATTTTCTCCAATATCCAATCATGATCGGAATGCCGAGAGCAACCGACCCGTTTTCATTGCAAAGTGCAGACGATAGGTTACCACGAAACCAAGGCGCTGTCTGCACTGAAGCCCGAAAAGGCGATCCACGATTGATCGGCATTTACCTAACCCCGCCGTGGCGCCAGACGGGCGTTGGTCTCTAGCCAGCCTTCGACAGTGCCTACGTCATAGCCTTCTTCAGCATCGATGACCAAGGCATACATCTCCTCTTCGGCCAACAGCGCCACCATCGCGTCAGTAAGCTGGATCTCACCGCCAGCACCCGGTTTGGTTTCAGCCAAAAGCTCCATGATCCGCGGCGAGAACAGGTAGCGCCCGAATATCGCCAGGCGGCTGGGAGCAGCTTCTGGGCTGGGCTTCTCCACCAGCTGCTCTACCTGCCAAACGCCTTCCGTCGCCTGTAGCGGGCAACCACCAATAATGCCATAGCGACCGACTTCCTCGGCCGGCACCTCGACCACGGCTATCACGTTGGCTTGCCGATGGGCTTCGGAGATGGCCTTCATCCGGGGCAACAGCTGTGCATCGGGTATCAAGGCATCTCCGAGCAGCACGTAAAAGGGCTCAGGTGTTGGGCTACCCGAGCCGCTCGGATCACTCGGGCTGCCCAACACCGCCCCGCTGGCCGAGAGTACTGCGTGCCCCAATCCCAAAGGCGCAGACTGGTAGACAAAGCCCACGGGCATCTTGCCAACCGCCTCCACCGCTTGGGCATAATCGTGCTTGCCAGCTGCCAGCAATTGGGCGACCAGCTCCGGGTCAGGCGAAAAGTGCCGTTCAATGGCCGGTTTTGCCCGATTGGTAATCACCAGCACCTCGTCGGAGCCGGCCACCAAAGCCTCTTCCACCACATATTGGATCGCCGGCTTGTCCAACACTGGCAGCATTTCTTTGGGAACCGCCTTGGTGGCTGGCAAAAAGCGAGTTCCAAGGCCGGCGGCAGGAATTAGTGCTTTCATGGGTTTGGTCTCCTTAATTCCAAGCAGCAGGGCGCCAGCCCTCCTGTTTGAATGGTATATCCAGCTAATAATCTTAACTTTTCACACTGCGTATCAAGACAGTATCTGTCATAATAGCGTAAGAGGAAAAACCAGTGTGGCAAGTCCTATATAACAACTGTCCTCCTACATGTCCTCCGGGGATTCCCGAGAGGACGCATAGGCTGCAGCAGGTACCCCCAATCCTGTACGCCCCCTGTGGCCTATGTGTTCTCTCGGGAATTTAGGAAAACACCGTTTTAATCATGTTACGTCATTTGGAGAATCCGGAGAACGAATGAAAACAAGTGGGTCAATCCAGAACATTTCCATTTCCAACCCGAACGGCCCTCGAATCGATAGTGTTCATTTTGGAACAGACGGCTGGCGGGCAATTCTGGACGAGGACTTCAACCCCTGCTCTGTGGCTAGGGTAGCCGATGCCTGCGCTCGGGCATTCTCCCGTCAGCTAGACGACTGGGCGGCCAACGCTGCATCTGGGAGAACCGCCACTGCTGTCGACGATATCAGCGGCGCCGTTGCTGCTGCTGCCAACGGTGCCAGCAGCGCCATTGCTGCTGCCAACATTACCCTCAACGCATTGGCCACGTCTAGACGAACGGGGCAAACGGAGCAACAACCGGCCTTGGTTATCGGCTATGACTGCCGTCGGGAGGCCGGCAAATATGCAGCCTTGGTTGCTGCCGTAGTCGCCGCTCACGGGTTTCAGGCCATAGTCTCCGACCGCTATTGTCCCACACCGGCACTCTGTTGGTCGATTGCCCATCTTCCTCAAGCCATCGGCGGCATCATGCTCACGTCTTCCCATAACCCTGCTGAATACCTAGGTATCAAGCTGCGCATGGCCGACGGTGGTGCCTCGCCTAAGAGTTTCACTGACGAAGTGGAATCATTGCTCTCAGACGATCTGCCAGACTGCTACCCCCATGCCTTGGCGGCCTTTGCGGCAGCGGTCAACGCCACCCCGGAGAACCCGGCATCAGCACTGAGCTTGGCACCGGAGCTTTGTTTCGCCAACCTGATGGGCGACTATCTGGAGGCACTGGTGGCCAGCGTCGATACCGAGATGATCCGTCAGGCAGAGCTGCAGGTGGTGCTCGACCCGCTGTTCGGTGCTGGGCGCGGCTACCAAGCACAAGTGCTGGCCAACATGGGGGTACAGGTATCCGAGGTCAATGGTGCTGCCGACCCCAGCTTCCAAGGCTTGCATCCAGAGCCGATACTGCCTTGGGTAAGCACCGGCCAAGCCGAAGTGGTGTGCTTGGGCTATGATGCCTGCCTGATCACCGACGGTGATGCCGACCGCATCGGTGCCATTGATGAGCATGGCAACTACGTTACCTCACACCGCATCATGGCCTTGCTCATCTCGCATCTAGCCGAGGACCGCGGCCAGCGCGGTCGGGTGGTGCGCACCTCGGCCGGCTCGAACCTCTTGATGCGTCAGTGCCAACGCCTAGGACTAGAGCTGGCCACCCGTCCGATCGGCTTCAAGTGGATCTATGCGGAAATGCTAAAAGGCGACGTACTGATCGGCGGTGAGGAAAGCGGCGGTATCGGCTTTCCGACGCATGTTCGCGAACGCGACGGACTGCTGGCCGGGCTGCTGCTGGTAGAAATGATGGCGCAGCGGCAAAAATCGCTCTCAGCGCTGGTCGAAGAGTTGCTGGCCGAACTGGGCTGCTTGGAGTATGCCCGCCGCGATCTGCGTTTAAGCGAAAGCCAAAAAACGCAATTTGTAGAGAAACACCTGGCAGTGGCAAGCAGCGAAGCTCCCGGCGGCCTATCTGCTGGAGACATCTCCCCCTGCCCAGCGGCCGTCGGCGGCAATGCCCTGCCCTCATTCTACCAACCACTCTTTGCGGCACTCCATGAAGAGCTGATAGATGTGGATCAAAGTGACGGCATCATGTTCCGCTTCGCCTCCGATGCTTGGCTGCTGGTACGCACTTCCGGCACTGAGCCGCTGGTCAGGGTGTATTCCGAAGCCAGCGACAAAAGCCGGGTGGATGAGCTGTTGGACATCGGCTGCGCACTGGCCGAGGGCGAGATTTAAGGAGGGGCCGCTCAGCTGGCAAGCTGGCATAGCGGCATTGATCGCTGTCTAGGAAGATGCCGATTAATCCCAAACCGCAGTCATTGCCGACTTGACCGCTAATCTTTCTCCTGATCAGCAGGGCTAAATATTGTGACTCGGGAGCCCTGTGGGACGGAATTGTGAGTCGATCGGCGACTCTTTAAACCTTGTACATAAAGTTGAAGAGGTCCTCACGCTGCAACACCACCTGCATGTTCAAGGCGGCGGCATCAGCCGCCAAAAGCTCCTGTAACCCGTCAAAGCTGGTAATCTCTTCGTCCACCGTGACCAGCATGGTCATTGAGAACATCTGGCCGAGGATGGTTTGCTGGATGTCATCGATGTTCGCCCCCGCCTGGTAAAGGGTGGTGGCTATCGTCGCCACCACACCCTTGCGGTCACGTCCGAGCACACTCAATACTGCCTTGGTCAACATAAACGCTCCTTGGAAGCCGACGGTCGTTACAAGTAGGCTCTTAAGCCCCAGTCAAGCCTCTCTATTATAGGGAAAGGGCTTGGCGAAACGCTTGGGGCAGCCCAGTTGCCAAGATGGCGTGGCCTGACTAATCGGCATCGCCGCCCTAAACCGATTTTGGCTTTCTTGGGGATGGATGTATAATCGGATGGACACGTACCGAATCGGACAAAGGAGCTTTATCTGGTGGGTGAGATATACCGCCGTCCCAATAAAGACCAATGTGGAGCAGAGGCTCCGCGCTCCGATGCCATGCAGGCCAACAGCCGCAGGGCTTGGGAAGAACGCTTGCAGGCCGAAGGCATGCCCAACGGCATGCCCGGTCGGAAGCGGCTTGGCCGCCGCCGTGCCAAAAAGATTGCCGTTGCTATCGGGGTCTGTCTGCTGGTGGCAATTGTCGGCCTTGGTGCTTGGCTGTTTTACTTCAACAACCAAATAAACGCCAACCTGCAGGACTTTGCCGCTGGTGATCTGGAGGCTTTACGGGGAATACTACAGGCACCAGCAAGCGCTGACAGCCCCTACTACGTGTTGGTGGTCGGAACAGACTCACGCGGGTCCAGCGACCCCGAGCGCTCGGACACCATCATGCTCTGCCGCATCGACCCGGTGAAGAAGCAGACCTCAATACTGTCGATTCCCCGTGATGTCAAAATCGAGCTGCCCGGCTATGGTGCCCAGAAGATCAACGCTGCCATGGTCTATGGCGGACCAGACGGGTCTGGCGGGCCAGCCGGAGTGGTCATGGCGGTATCGAATTTCGTGGGTGTGCCTATTTCGCACTATGTGCAAATAGATTTTTCCGGCTTCCGGAAAATCATCGATGCCCTCGGCGGTGTCACGGTGACCGTCCCGGCCTACACCTATTACGACGGCATCTCGCTGCAACCCGGCAAGCAAAAACTCAACGGCAAACAGGCCTTGGTCTTCGCCCGGTGCCGCAAGACCTATGCCACTGGCGACTTTCAGCGTGCCGCCAACCAGCGCCAGTTGATGAAAGTAGTGGCCCAGGAGATCTTGGGATCGCCGCCGACCGAGATGCCCGGCCTGATCACCAGCATCTCCGAGTGTGTACGCACCGACCTAACTGCCAGCGGCATTCTGCAGATAGCAGACAGGATGCGGGGCATGAACACCGCCAGCGACATGTCCGCCGGCCAAGTGCCCTGCACCGCTAGCTATATTTCCGGAGTCTCCTACGATCTCCCCGATGCCGACAAGTGGCCAGCAGTGAGACGGAAGTTCATCGACGGCGTGGTACCCTTCGTCTCCGACAGCGAAAAACAGCCAGGAGTCGACGAGTAGGGAACGAGGGCGGCATGCCTCGCCACAATATCACTTGAGGATCTCCTTCGGCATTCCCACTAGAATCACTTACTTAGGCAGCAGCAAAGTGCGCGCCAAAGTCAGCCGCTGCTGCTCGCCGCCGGAAAGCAGCTTGGCTTTGTGCTTGGCTTTATCCTTGGCTTTGTGCTTGGCTTTGTGCTGCAGCCCTAGCTGCTCGAGCCGCTCGTTGATGGCCAAGTCAGCCTCTGCGAACCCGTTGTTGCCGGTCAGCACGAGGCATAGGAGCAAGTTGTCGTAGACGGTGAAATCTTCGAACAGGTTGTGATCCTGGAAAATGTAGCCCATGGCCTCCCGCAGCAGCCTCTTCTTCTCCTCTTCGTTGAGGGTATTTGTCGGCATCCTCGGCATTGTCCAAGCTCAACATATATTTTTACCAATTCTACATATTTCTGAAAAATGGATACTTATTAAGTTATCAACTACTTCATCAGTCTTGGTTTAACGTTACCCCCAGCGGCTCATTCAGATCTTACGGCTACCCGCAGACTAGCTGCAACCAGCAACAGACCGGCCACTACCAACGCTGCCACCAAAAGTACCGTCACACCCGTTAGGTCAGTGCCGCTAACAGCAGATACTGCAACGACTGGCACCACAGGTGAGCACCAAGCCGGCAGCGCCGACTCGGCCCAAAGCCCGCCACCGATGGTCATGCTCAGCAAGAACAGCGGTAGGAATAGCCAAGTCGTAGCATGGTGGCCAAACAGCTGTGCGGCCAAGCTGCCCAAAAGCGACACGTAGAGCACCACTGCCAGAAAACCAAGGCCGCACCAAAGGTCAGGCGCAGCGCCTAGCAACAGGGCCATGAAGGCCAGATAGAGCAGGATCACCACCGTCCAGACCAGCCAGACCACCGTCAAAGAAATCACAAGTTGACGCAGGTAGGCACGGCGGCCATGAACCAGCAGACGCTTATCCTGGTGGCTGGGAACTGTCAGGGCCGCATGCAAAAAGGCCAACAGCAACAGCAGGGCAGATACGCCATGCACCGGAGCCGGGCTGCCAGCGGGTATCGGAGTACCCGGGCCATCGTAGGCCACGTCCAACAGGTCACCGGTTGGAGGCAATGTGACTTGGTTGTCTGCCGCGCTAAGGCTACCCAAAGCCACCTGAAGGGCATGTTTTGCCCGCATCTGCAATATCACATCAGCGATCTGCTCCCGAGCGAAGGCATAGTTGGTGATCCCCGGAGCCAAACGATAGACCACCGGTAAGCGCTTGCCTTGGTCAAGGGCGTTGCCAAAGCCATCGGGAATAACCAGCAACCCTTGAACAACATTTTGGGCAAACACCACCTCCGAGCTAAGGGAGTTGTCGACGCTGACAACATCTAGGCCGGAAATCGTGCTCAGGCCGTCTACCAGTTCAGAGGCCTGCGCAGAGCCATCGATATTTTGAACCGCTATGCTCAACGGCGGGTTGCGGTCGGCCAGCACATAGGAACTGGCCTGAGCCAACAGCAGTTGAAAAACCACGACCACCACAAGCAACACCAAGAGGTGGCGCTGGGACTTCAGCTTCAACCAAAACTGCCCGGCCATCAGCACCATCGCCTAATGAAGCGCTGATTCAATGCAAAAGGCCTGTTATTGCAGATCAGATCCGCAATGACTGTAGTTTGGCCATGATTGGCCAACATTTTGCTAGCACTCACAAGGACCGCCGCCACTCCAAGTAGCCCACTGCACAGGCCACGGCCATGGGTACTAAAAACAATAGCAGTTGCATGATGTCCAGGGGGGCGCCGAGGCTCCAAACGGAGAGTTGGTTGGAAAGCCAACTGGGGTTAAAGATGCGGATATTGGACTGCATCAAAGCGGTCGGATAAAAACCGCCGCCAGCAAAAAGCAAAAAGAAAAGAACAGCCAAACAGCCGATCAGCGTCCGGGTCGTTGCCACTTGAAGCTGCTGGCGAAAGCCACTGAACATCAAGTAAACCGGGCAAAGCAGCAAAGACAGCAAGACCGCAGAAAGCATAAGGCGTAAAATGTTCGGCCCTTCACCAACCAGTTGCAATATCAGCCCCAAGACCAGCCCCAAAACCAAGGCAATACTGGCGGACAGCAAAAGCTGGGAGGCGATCAAGTGACGGTAGCGAACGCGCTTGGTGTAAAGGTGGCGAAAATAGCCGCCAGCATATTGCCGCGCCGCAACCACCGCAACATAAAAACAGGCGATAGAAACCGTCAAGAAGAGGATCAAGGTCAGGGCTTGGGCATAATAGGGGGACACCGTTTGCGGAACATCAACATTGCTGGTGCGGGTAAAGGCCTCACCGATCAGCTTCATGTCAAAGCTGTCGGTCGCATCACTTAACTCTGCATAGCTGGAGAAAAAACTCTGAGCCCCCTGCCTAAACAGCAGCGAATAGCCCTGTAGCTGATCCAGTGTGTCTACGGCACTGTTGGCCACCGTGTAAATCACCGGACCCAGAAACGGATCATCTGACTTCACGGTGATGGTGGCATGGCCGCCATATACCAAGACATCCAGTGTATCGGCGGGCAAATAAATAGCTGCGTCCACCTGATGGGTAGCCAGTAAAGTCTCAGCCGCATCAGTACTACACATTTGAACGCTTTTAACAAATTTTATAGTACTTAATTGACTGTTTAAATTGCGAACCAGCGCATCATTGATATTGCCATCACCGTAAACGACGGCCAAAGACACTTGGGGGACATCCTGTGCACTGAACAACTGCTTGGGCAAGCTGAGCAAAACGACAGCGATCAATGCCAGAAGCACGGCCAACAAGACCGCCACAAAACGTAGGGTAGCTTTCAAATTTGCCAAATAGAGCGCCACGGTCTTCTGAAGGCCGCCCAGCACAAAGCTCAACACAAAGTAACCTCGGCTTTTGGCAGTGCCAAAATGTGCTCACAAATGCCCGAGAAGTCCTCGCGGTCATGTGAAACCATGACAATAGCCGCACCCCTCTCCTTCTCCGCATAAAGCACATGCCGCGCCTGTTCGCGTGAGTCCTCATCAAGGAAGGCAAAGACCTCATCGAGCAAGAGTATTTGCGGACTAGAAAGCAAAGCAGCAGCAATGGCACACCTAGCGCGCATCCCTGAAGAGCCTTTGGAGAAGACCTTCTTCATAAAAGGCAGTATCTCCAGCCGTGCTGCCACCAGCTGCACTTGCTGACGAGCCTGCTTGCCGCGCAGGCCGCTGAGGTAGGCTTCCAGCAACAAGTTGTCGGAAAAGCTCAACGACTCCTGAAAGCCACCGTGTTGCATCACGTAGCCGATGCTGCCGTTGACGCTGACGCTGCCCGCCGTCGGCCGCTCCAAGCCGGCGATGATATCCAGTAGGCTGGTTTTGCCGGTGCCGTTACGGCCGACAATGCCCAAGCCCTCCCCAGCTTGGAGCTGGCAAGTAACCGGGGCGAATAAATCTTCGCCCCGGCGCTTTTTGATAGCGTTCAAACTGACTATTGCCACTGTTGGCACACTCTCACGAAACCCGGGATAACCCTTCAGCTAGCCTTGGCATAGGCAGAAAGCGAATCCTGATTAGATGAGAACAGGTTGCCCCCATAGGGCGACTCCGGGGCATCCATGATCTGCTGAAGCTTGGAGTCGCCATCCAAGTGGGTGCTGTTAATGCCAGTAATCTGAACATTGCAGACGATGGGAACCCCTTCCGATGTAAAGCTCATCTTGAGCTTGGTGAGAATATCGGCATCAACAGTGAAGCCGATGTCGATGTTGCCTAGGGTTGATTGCTGAAGTGAGCTTGTCGCTTGTACGCAATAAGATCGCAGCTGATCAGCGGCATCCGCATAGCTGCTGTCTTTGTCGCCAACACTTTTCGCATAGTCGCCAAGTGCCTGTATCATGGCCTGCGGATTGATCGTACCCTGATAGTCAGTGGCACTGCCGTTAACTTTAGTGCTGGCATTGCTCATGAACTTGTCTTGAACATCCTGCTTATTCACTTCCACAGTCATGAAATCACTGATGATTTTAGCCAGCTTGTCAGCGTTTTCGCTGTCCACACCCAAGCCGTACATTGGATTAGAGCTGAGGTCACTACCAGCGGCATCACTGAGCTTCTGGGACATCTGCTCGATGTAGGCCCTGTCCAACTTGCCGTTGTTGACTATCTTGTTCAGGTCAATGCCGATATTGTATTCTTCGTTGATAGCAACATTGGCATAGTCGATGACACCGCTTTGCTTCGCGACAACTTGGATGCCTGATCCGCCGGAAGCCGAGCTGCTGGCACTACTAGCCTGATAGACAATCAATGTGTTATTACGCAAGACCACACCATAATCACCAACATAGCCCCAGATGGTCGAGCTGGCGAGATCTTTGCCAAGCTCCCATTTAGCAGTCAGGCTAGTACCCATTTCCGCTGTGACAGTAGCGCTACTGGTATTGAAGAGGAGGTTCTCCGTACCCTTGGACATGGCCTCTAAAGCAGTTTGCTGCTTCGGCTTGACTAGGCCGGGAAGCACTAAGGCCACCACGACTATCGCAGCAACAAGCAAGACAGCGATGCCGCCGATGATGAAGGGCAGAGCGCTACGCTTCTTCGGAGCCTCTTGAGCTGTTTCAGGGACTGCCGATACTCCGGCCGGGTATGCTGCCGGTGGCACTGGCGGCTGCTGGTCGATGCCGGGCTGCGGAACTGGCGGAACCTGTGGCTGCAGCACTACCGGTTGGGCTACCGACTGCGGTTCGACCACCGGTTGCGGAGCCGGCGGCTGCGCAGCAACGGCCTCGGTTGGCACTGGGGGCACTACGGGCGGCTCAACGGGCATTGCCGGAGGCGGCGCAGCTGGTTCCGGAACTGCCGACTGACTGATGTCGGGCACTGCAGCCGCAGCGGCCACGGAAGCGGCGGCAGCGGCCTGATTGGCAGCATCTTGCTGATCAGCACCGCAATAGGGACAAAATCTCGAAGTGTCGGGGACTTCTTTGTCACACTTCCAACATTGCATGACACCCATCCTTTCTTGTTAGTTGTTCACTGCTAGTATGATCCTTTATATTGTAACCTTGAAAACCATCAACCAAGCAGCCCAAATTGAGATTTTGCTGTATATCGCTATGAAATTATTTCGGATGCCCTCACCAAGAATCACAGCACTGAACAGAGTCTGAAAAAACACCCTGGGGAGATGCCGATTAGCCCCAAACTCCGCCCCACACGGCTCCCGGGCCGCAATCTTTAACCCTGCTGATCAGGGGGAAGATTGCCGGTCAAGTCGGCAATGACCGCAGTTTATGAGTTAATCGGCATCTCTCTAGCTGTATTATGATTGTTTGCAATAGATGTTGTAGCGGCTTAGGTGGCGGCCGGCGTGAGTGAAGCCCATGGGCAGCCAGAGCAATAGGAAGGGAGCTAGCAAAATGAATGTGCATTACTATGAGTACCCGGTTGGGGTTGTCGGCATAGAGGCAACAGGCGATGCGATAACGGGCATTTTCTTCGGTAACCGCAAAAAGGCAGATGACGTTATTGGAGAGACAAGCGTCATCAAAAGCGCGGCGACACAGCTTGACGAGTACTTCGCTGGGAACCGTAAGGGGTTTGACTTGCCGCTTTGCGCTCACGGGACAAGTTTTCAGCAATCCGTCTGGAAAGCCTTGTGCTCCATCCCCTATGGCGAAACTAGGAGTTACGGAGAAGTGGCACGCGCTGTGGGCAACGCGAATGCCTTCCGTGCCGTAGGGGCGGCGAACCACTGCAACCCGATTGCGATTGTGGTTCCCTGCCATCGCGTTGTTCGCCAAGGGGGCAGTCTAGGCGGATACGCGGGCGGCTTGGACATAAAAAAATACTTGCTCGAATTGGAGAAGTCATGCTCTTTTTCTCTTGGCTAAACCAGCACGGTTCTATCGTGCCAGTCACAACTGTTGTCATGCCTTTGATGACAGTTGTGACTGAAAACAGATACAGGGTGCCGCTGGTAGTTGCGGCACCCTGGTGGTTGACCCGCTATGGCTTGCTACTCTCTACGAGGTCACTTTGACTGCGTACTCTGAGCGGTCGTCTAGGTCTACCAGCAGATGATCGCCCTCGTGAATCTGGCCGGCCACGATTTTGGTGGCCAAGAGGTCGACGATGTTTCGCTGGATCAGGCGCTTCAGTGGCCGTGCCCCGTATACCGGATCAAAGCCATCGATGGCCAGCTGTTCGGCTGCCGCCGGTGCCACTTGGACACTGATCTTGCGGCCTTCTAGGCGCTGGCAGACCTCAGCCAGTTGCAGATCGACGATGACATCAATGTCGGACATGTCCAAGGCTTGGAAGATGATGATGTCGTCGATGCGGTTTAAGAACTCCGGCCGGAAGGTGGCCCGCAGGGCTTCGTCGATCGCCCGTTCCAAGCGGCGACGGCTAAGCTGCTCGGCTTGGGGCCCAAACTCGGCTTGGCCGGACCCACCTGAGCGCTTGACCGAGTGTTTGGAGCCGGTGCCCTCCATGCCCAGCCGCTCGGAGATCTCGCTGACCATTCCGTCGACCATGCCCTTCATGCCGCCGGCATCAGAGAGCTGCGCCGCCATGTCGCCCTTGTCCGCCCCGAAGGATGAGCCCAGCTTATCCAAGGTGCCTGTCGGCTCTTCGCCGCCGGCGAACTGACGGGCGTTGAACTCCCGAATGAACTGCGAGCCAACGTTAGAGGTCATGATGATGATGGCGTTGCGGAAGCTCACCTGCCGTCCCTGGCCGTCGGTCAGGCGGCCGTCGTCGAGTACCTGCAGCAAGACATTGAAGACATCCGGATGAGCCTTCTCGATCTCATCTAGCAGAATCACGCTGTAGGGGCGGCGGCGCACAGCCTCTGTCAGTTGGCCGCCCTCGTCATAGCCAACATAGCCGGGAGGTGCGCCGATCAGCCGCTGGACGCTGAACTTCTCCATATACTCGCTCATGTCGATGCGCACCATCGCCCGCTCGTCGTCGAAGAGGAAGGCCGCCAAGGTCTTAGCCAGCTCGGTCTTGCCTACTCCTGTGGGGCCTAGGAAGAGGAAGGTGCCGATGGGCTTCTCTGGGTCGGCCAAGCCAGCCCGCGAGCGACGGATAGCGCCGGAGACCGCAGCCACCGCCTCATCTTGGCCGACCACCCGTTTGTGCAGTTCGTCTTCTAAATGCACCAGCTTCTCCAGCTCGCCTTGCATCATCTTGCTCACTGGAATGCCCGTCCAAGTAGAGACGACTGCGGCGATCTCCTCCTCGCTGACCTCTTCTTTGAGAATGCCGCCGTCGGCCTGCTTGTTCTCCAGCAGCTTGGTGGCAGCTTCTAAGTCGTTTTGCAGCTGGGGGATCCGCCCATAGCGCAGCTCACTGGCCTGCTGCAGGTCGCCGTCACGGGTGGCGCGTTCGTATTCGCCCTGTGCTTGGTCGAGATCGGCCTTCAGCGTCTGCACCCGGGTGATAGCGTCCTTCTCGTTTGCCCAGCCGGCCTTCATGCCGTCCAACTTCTGCTTCAGGTCGGCCATGTCGCGGCGGAGGTTGTCCAAGCGCTCCTGGGAGGCCTTGTCGCTTTCTTTGAGCAGAGCTTGCTCCTCGATCTGCATCTGGATCAACTGGCGGTCAGTGGCATCTATTTCCTCGGGCATCGAGTCGATCTCGATGCGTAGGCGACTGGCAGCCTCGTCCATCAGGTCGATGGCCTTGTCCGGCAGAAAACGGTCAGAGATATAGCGATAAGAGAGCTCGGCAGCAGCCACTAAGGCGGTGTCGGTAATGCGCACCCCGTGGTGGATCTCGTATTTCTCCTTCAGGCCACGCAGTATCGAGATAGTGTCCTCAACGCTTGGCTCACCAACGTAGACCGGCTGGAAGCGGCGCTCCAAGGCGGCATCTTTCTCCACATACTTGCGGTACTCGTCCAGCGTGGTGGCACCAATGGTGTGCAGCTGGCCGCGCGAGAGAGCGGGCTTCAGCATATTGCCAGCATCCAGTGAGCCCTCACCGCCGGTACCGGCTCCGACTATCGTGTGCAGCTCGTCGATGAACAAGATGACATGGCCATCAGAGTTCTCCACTTCGCGCAGCACAGCCTTGAAGCGGTCCTCGAACTCACCGCGGTACTTGGCACCAGCCAGCATGGCAGCGATGTCCAAAGCCACGATGTCCCGGTCTTTGAGCGAGGATGGCACGTCACCGGCAACGATGCGCTGTGCCAAGCCCTCGACAATGGCCGTCTTGCCGGTGCCTGGCTCGCCGATCAACACTGGGTTGTTCTTGGTGCGGCGGCTGAGCACCTGGATGGTGCGGCGGATCTCCTCAGCCCGACCGATCACCGGGTCGAGCTTGCCGGCCCGAGCGGCCTCGGTGAGGTTTCGCCCATAGTGCTCCAAGGCATCGAACTCGGTTTTAGCATCCTGGTCGGTAACCCGGGTGTCACCACGCAGCTCGTCATAGGCCTGCTCTAGGCGGGCATGGGTCACCCCAGCCATACTCAACACCTTGCCGGCAGCACCTTTGTCCTCGGTCAGGGCAATCAACAGATGCTCGGTGGTGGTGAAGCTGTCTTCCATCTTAGCCGCAATCTTCTCTGCCGCATCAATACAGCGGACAAAACGTTGCGAGGGCACCGGCACACCCAAGCCGTTGTTACCGCTGACCTTGGGGGCTTGTTTCAGCTCGTCGCTGACCGCAGTCTCTAGAGCCCCGGCCGATGCCCCAACCCGTTCAATAATACTGGTCAGGTTGGCCTCGTGGGAGTCGAGCAGCGCTTTCAACAGATGCTCGGGCTCCATGGTGCTGCTTTGATAGTCTGATGCGACACCCATTGCCTGTTGGAATGCCTCCTGTGCGGAGACTGCCAGTTTATCAAGTCTCATATATATACCTACCCCTCACTCATTCACCTTCAAATATCCGCAGCGCCTGATTGGTAGTGCGCGCCAATGCTACGATGCGGTTGCGCAGCTCGTACTCATGGAGTTGCTGCTCCATGTTGCTGATTTTCTTGCGCAGCAAGTCGGCCTCATCGCTTTTTTGATCCAAGCGATTCTGAAGGTCGATGATGCGCATTACACCGGCTAGGTTGATGCCTTCAGCAGTCAGCTGGCCGATCAACTCTAGGCGGTCGATGTCGGCCTGAGAATAGAGCCGGGTGTTGCCAGCCGAACGCTGTGGCGTCACCAAGCCGCGGGTCTCGTAGATGCGCAGCGTTTGTGGGTGCAGCCCGGCCAGCTCAGCAGCAACACTGATCATGTAAAGCGGACGGTTGCGGTCAGTGGACATGTTCTTCCCTGCTTTCTTTCTTCGCCACTGGGGCGCTGCCGAGGGCTTGGGCGATCTTTGGCCGAATGTCGGTGCCGGCCGGGTCGCTGGCTTGGGCAAAAGCTTCCAAAGCGGCCTTTTGGCCATCATTGAGCTGGCTGGGCAGGGTCAAGTGAGCTATGACTTTCAGATCACCAGCACCCTCGCCTTTGACCCGGGGCGCGCCCTTGCTGCGCACCACGAAGGTCTTGCCGTCGGCTGTACCCGCCGGAATGCGCAACTTGACCCGGCTGCCGTCGGGAGCAGGAACTATGATTTGCGCCCCCAGGGCTGCTTCGGCTACCGAAACCGGCAGGTCCAACTCGACATCAGCGCCATCGCGGCGATACAGCGGATGGGGCAAGATATTCGTAACGATCACCAAATCGCCCTTGCCGCCCGCGCCTTGGCCGGCCGATCCCCGGCCTTTGTAGCGTAATTTGCCACCGCTCACTGCCCCGGCCGGCACCTTGACCTCGATGTTCTGCTCTTTGCCATCACCGGTCTTGATAGTCACTCGCTTATTTGCGCCCTTGAAGGCCTCTTCGAAGCTGACGTCCAAGTTGACTTGGACGTCCCGCCCCTTGGCTGTGCCTTGGGGGAACTCCCAGTCAGTGCCGAAGGCTCCCTCACCGCGGCTGATGCGGCTGAAAATATCACCAAGGTTGCCGAAGTCACCAACCACAGTGCGCCAGGATTTTCCGCCCTTGCCACCACCGCCTTGGCCGCCGGCCCAGTTGAAAGGCCCGCCCGCACCACCATAGCCAGCCGCCCCAGCCCCGGCCGCGCCGGCGGCACCGCCAAATGCACCGAAACGCAACAGGTTGTCGTACTCGCTGCGCTTCTCCTTGTCTGAGAGCACGTCGTAGGCGTTGGATACTTCTTTGAACTTGGCCTCATCACCGCCGGCATCTGGATGATGCTTGCGCGCCAGCTTCTTGAAGGCCTTCTTTATTTCATCGGTGGAGGCACTCTGTTTGACACCGAGTATCTCGTAGTAGTTCTTTTCTGTTGCCATCGCCTCCCACCTCCTTTTTGTCCTGTGTCGGATGCCTTGACGGATCAGCGCCTAAACAGCGCTGCTGCAACTGGCATCCTTGTCGTTTTCGTTGTCGTCTGCGGCCGTAGCCGCTGTTGCCTTGTTATTGCCCACAGCAAACGCATCGGAAACATCAGGGGCAACACGGGCAGGCCCGCCACTGGAAACCGCAACCATGGCGCTACGCAGCACCCGATCACCCATCCCATAACCTTTCTGGTAAACCTGGGTCACCGTCTCATCTGGCAGGCTGGGGTCATCGACCCTGGCCACCGCTTGGTGCAGGTTGATGTCAAAGGCCTCGCCTTCGGGATCTATCTCCATCACGCCTTCCTTGGCCAAGGCCTCTTTCAGCTTGGCCAGTACCGCTGTGATGCCCTCGGCCAAGCTCTCAATACTGGCAGTATCGATATGCCCGACCGCCCGTTCCATGTCGTCAATGACCGGCAGAATTCGCTCCACTAGATGAGCGGCGGCCCGCTGCCGTTCTGCCTCGCGCTCAGCGGCCGTGCGCTTGCGGTAGTTGTCCCACTCGGCCTGCAAACGCAAGAAGCGGTCGTTCATCTCAGCCAGCGCGGCTTGGCTGGCTGCCAAGTCATCTGTCACTTCTTCCTGACAGGCATCTACACCCTCGGAGTGCTCCGCCGCTGCGTCATAGGATGCCTCTACATCCCCGACCGCAGCAGCGGCATCACTGGCCGCTGTCCGACCGACTGCCACATCACGCTTCGCCGTCGCCCGACCAGTCGCCGGTGCGGCTGGGGCTGCGGCCTTGCCGTCCGCTGCCGATTTCTTGTTGGCAGCGGACGCAGTGCTCTGATCTCGATCATTCTTAGCCACGTTAGCCTCGCTTTCAGCCGCCTTGGCCACTATTTCTTCTCGTCGGGGTCGACCACTTCGTATTCAGCATCTACGACCTCGGCCTCGGCAGGGTCAGCAGTGCTATCACTGGCCGTAGCACCATCTGGCGCAGCCTCGGCAGCGGCCTGGGCATCGGCGTAGACGATCTCTGCCAACTTGTAGCTGGCCTGTTGCAGCGCCTCGGTCTTGGCGGCAATCTCGTCAGTGTCCGTGCCTTCCAGGGCCTTCTTCAGGTCCGCAATCGCCTCATCGACGCTAGTCTTAGTGTCTTCAGGCACCTTGTCGCCCAGCTCGTTCAGAGTCTTCTCAGTGGCATAGACTATACTGTCGGCATTGTTGCGCACCTCGACCTCGTTTTTGCGCTGGGCATCCTCGTCGGCATGAGCCTCGGCATCTTTGACCATCCGATCGACTTCGCTGTCCGAGAGGGCTGTCGAGCCGCTGATGGTGATCTTTTGCTCCTTGCCCGTACCTTTGTCCTTGGCGCTGACATTGACAATGCCGTTGGCATCGATATCGAAGGTCACCTCGATCTGGGGGATGCCCCGAGGTGCCGGCGGGATGTCGGTGAGGTGGAACTTGCCTAGCGTCTTGTTGCCGGCCGCCATCTCGCGCTCGCCTTGGAGCACATGGATCTCCACCGAGGTCTGACCGTCAGAAGCGGTGGAGTAGATCTCTGTCTTGCGGGTCGGAATGGTGGTGTTGCGCTCGATCATCTTGGTCATCACGCCGCCCATGGTCTCCACGCCCAGCGACAGCGGGGTCACATCAAGCAGCAGGATGCCCTCAACATCACCGGCCAACACGCCGCCCTGGATAGCCGCCCCGAGGGCCACTACCTCGTCCGGGTTGACACTCATGTTCGGATCCTTGCCAGTCAGCTTCTTCACCAGCTCCTGGACGGCAGGCATCCGCGTGGAGCCACCGACCAAGATTACCTCAGCCACCTCGCCGATCTTCAGACCCGCGTCACGCAGGGCAGTCTCCACCGGCTTCTTGCAGCGTTCCAGCAGATCATCGGTGATCTTCTCGAACTCCGCCCGGGTCAGCGAGTAGTCGAGATGCTTGGGCCCTGATGCATCAGCAGTGATAAAAGGCAGGTTGATGTTGGCTTGTTGGGTGGAGGACAGCTCCATCTTGGCCTTCTCCGCCGCCTCCTTCAAACGCTGCAGAGCCATCTTGTCGGCACGCAGGTCGATACCGTTGTCCGCCTGGAATTTGTCGGCCAGCCAGTTGATGATCCGCTGATCCCAATCGTCGCCGCCCAAGTGGTTGTCGCCGTTGGTCGAAAGCACCTCGAAGACACCTTCCGAGATCTCCAAGATGGAGACATCAAAGGTGCCGCCACCGAGATCGAAAACCAAGATCTTCTCGTCTTTGCCCACCTTGTCCAAGCCGTAGGCCAAAGCTGCGGCAGTCGGCTCGTTGATGATCCGCTCGACTTCCAAGCCGGCGATGCGGCCGGCGTCCTTGGTAGCCTGGCGCTGCGAGTCGTTGAAGTAAGCCGGCACTGTGATGATAGCCTTGGTGATGGTCGAGCCGGTATATTTCTCAGCATCGGTCTTCAGCTTCTGCAAGACCATGGCGCTGATCTCCTCTGGCGTGAAGTCCTTGCCATCGATGTCTACCTGCACCCGGCCGTCCTTACCAGACTTGACGTTATAGCTCACGGTATCACGCTCTGATGCGGTCTCCTTAAACTCACGGCCAATAAAACGCTTGATGGAGGAAACCGTGTTTTCCGGGTTGGTCACCGCCTGGTTCTTGGCGGCCTTGCCAACAACCCGCTCGCCGTCCTTACGGAAGCCAACTACGGAAGGGGTAGTGCGGTCACCCTCGGCATTGACGACGATGGTCGGCTCGCCGCCTTCCATCACAGCCATCGCCGAATTGGTGGTTCCCAAGTCAATTCCTAAAATTTTTGCCATAATAGACCAATCCTTTCAATCAATAAAACTGCCCAGACTTTACTTGGTGAGGTACTGGTTGGTGCTGGTACACTGCTGCTGTGCTGCCGTCGCGCTGCTCTAGCGCTCCTGCCGCGCCGGTACTTTATGTTCTTTACACATAATAAAATCTAAGTCGTTCATTATAAGATTTTGTTAACGTTCTGTTGCTATGAAAGGTGAACGGTGATCCAGCACCCGCCGGGCGGGCGATGCCCAGAGCGACAAAAACCCGGGAGCATCTATTAACGCTGTTGCCTCAGATTGCAAGCAGCGCTACCCCAAGCCCCCCGTGTGAACGAAGCCACTACTAGCGGCAATGGTGCCGTTCACACGGACAGGCTTAGGGTAGCACTGCTTGCAAGATAGCGTGGTACGCTTAGTCGGCGTCTCCCTAGGCTGCTGCAACCCAGAAAAGGCTGCAGCAGCCTAGGGAGACGCCCGGGAATACGGTTACTTGCCAAGAGGCACAGTCAGGGCGACTGCCTTAATGGCTGACCCAAAACTCAACTTTCCCCTTTTTGACTGGCTTGCCGTTTGCAGTGTATTCGGCCTTCAGGGTAATTGCCTTGCCCACCTGGGCAGTCTTTGGGATGCTCTTGGCAGCTAGCCCTGCCGTTGGGGCAGCTATCACTTTGACCGAGACACCAATGCCGGAGCTGTTCTGGACATCAGAGCTGGCCTTCTTCTGGCTCTTATCGGTATAGACAAGCAGCTCGGTCACCCGCCAAGTCCCCTTGTCACCGCTCTCAAATTTACGGGAGCTGCTCCACCTGTTGCTGTCCCGCTTGCGCGGTGGTCGCAACAAAACGCAATAGATTTTAGGAAATCTCCATAATAAAACTATAAACCTTATAGTAAAACAATCATTTAGGAAGGTTGATGAAATCCCTCTGGACAATGGCCGGGCAGACTGTTCATCCGACTATTCTTCGGAAAGCTTGGTCATCTGGCCGGAGAGGATGCGTCGCTCTAGGTCGGCCAGCTCTTGCGGGGTATTGACGTTCACGAAAGCACCACCCCGGGGGTCAGCCGCCAACACCATCTGCTGGTCAAAGCTGAGCAGATGCGCCTGGCCAAACCAACTGCTGGCCTTCTTCTCCCCTGCTTCCAAGGCCGCCAGGACCAATGGCAAACAGGTCTGTCGCCGATACACGGCATGAAAAGGCTCGAAGCCATGGCTGGTTTGAGGCACGGCGGCATCGGCAGCACTTTGCAGCAAGGCATCACGCTCGGCCAGCAACAGTGGCGCACTGGCAAACACCATGTCACAAGCCACTACTGCAACATAAGTTTCAGTCGCGTGGTAAAGGGCGCTATATAGCCCGGAAAGAGCACCGCGCTCAGGCCAGACGTCGGAGCAAAACCGCAACGGCCAGCGCCGACCAAGCTCGTCACTGAGAAAATCCCAACTCGACTGGTCGTTGGCGGTGACGATCAGCTCATCGGCAATCGGTGCAAGACGACCCAGCACCCGCTGGATCAAAGGCTCGCCACAAAACGGCATCAAGGCCTTCGGCGAGCCCATGCGCTTCGACTCGCCGCCGGCCTGGACTACTATGCTCATCCTGTCTGAATCGTTCATAGCAGGAGTATAGCAGGTGCCGACGGCTGAATATTGACAATCAGTGCCAAAGGCCGTAGCATGACTGCCGTGACTGCCAAACAAAAATACGAGCTGCTCCGGCAATATCTGTGCACTCTCGGCAACGTGGCTGTAGCCTTTTCCGGCGGCGTGGACTCCACGCTGCTGCTAAAGGCCGCCCACGACACCTTGGGCAGCGCCGCCATCGCCGTCACTGCCCGGTCATGTTCTTTTCCAAAACGTGAGCTTGACGAAGCCAGTGCCTTCTGTGAGCAGGAGGGCATCGAGCACGTCATCTGCGACCATGACGAACTGGGCATTGCGGGCTTCTCGGAGAATCCGACTAACCGCTGCTACCTCTGCAAAAACGGGCTTTTCAGTATACTCTGGGCGGTAGCTCACGAACACGGAATTGCCCACGTGGCGGAAGGCTCCAACCGCGACGACGAGGGTGATTTCCGCCCGGGGCTTCAGGCGGTAAGCGAGCAGGGGGTGAAAAGCCCCTTGTGCCATGTTGGCCTGAGCAAGCCCGAGATCCGGGAGCTCTCTCGCGAGCTGGGGCTGGCGACTTGGAACAAGCAGTCCTTCGCTTGCTTGGCATCACGCTTCGCGTATGGTCAGACAATCACCCCGGAACGGCTGGCCATGATCGACCAAGCCGAGCAGGCCCTGATCGACCGGGGCTTTAACCAAGTGCGAGTGCGCTACCACGGTGAGTTAGCACGCATCGAAACCGACAGCGACGGATTTAGCCTGCTTGCCAACCAAGCACTGCGCCAAGAGATTTACGCGGAGTTCCAGAAGCTGGGGTTTGCCTACACGGCCCTAGACCTCATCGGCTACCGCACCGGCAGCATGAACGAGGGGCTGGGCATCTGACCAAGGGGAAGACGGCTTGCCCTGCTTGCAAGATAGCATGACATGATTAATTCGGTGCCTCCCTGTCTAAAGCATGCTGGCCGGAATCGCCCATACGTCGTCTGCAAGCGACAGGCGTTCTTTGGTCATACGGACCAAAGTGCCGACACCCCTCTTCTTGCCCGGAATGCCTTCCAAGAAGCAAAAGGCCTTGGCCATTGGCTTCGACAGGTCGACTGGCCCTATATGCCGGGCGATGTACAACGGTGGTGGGGACAGTGGCCACAGGGCTGTAGTCCATGACTTCGAGATCCTAGCCTAGCCGTCAAAAAGCACTCTCCTTCAGCGAGGCTGCGATGAAATCGGCTAGTGCTGCTATTTGCTCAAAGCCGAAGGTCGGCAGGCCGGCTTGGGCGGCTTGGACAGCGATGCGCTCGATGTCGGTCACCACCGCGACGCACCGTGCGCCCGACAGGTCCAGCGAGCGCGCGGCATCCGCCGGGTTGGCTGCCCGGACGAGCTCGACACTGGGCAAGCTGCTTGAGCGGTAGCCCTCCACCAGCACTACGTCAAGTGTTGGCGCACCGCTCGCGTCGCGGGCAGCGGCGCTCATTTCGGCTAGGATCTGCTCGACGGGCAGCTCCCCTGTTAGCTGACGGACGCTGCCGATCTTGTCCGGTGCGGCCACCACGGTGTAGCGGCTGCCAGCCTGGACGTGCCGCCAAGAGTCCTTGCCTGCCACGTCCATCTCAAAGCCGGCATGCGAGTGGTGCTTGACCGTGCCGACCCGCAGGCCGCGGCTGCAAAGCTCGGCTATCAGCTTCTCCAGCAGGGTAGTCTTGCCGGAATTCTGGCGGCCGATGAAGTTCAAGGCCGGGATAACACCAAAGAAACACCGATCAATCATGCCACACCACCTCGCAAGCTAAACTCACAATGACAAGTTCAAAAACAGAGTCAATCGCTACCATCATCCCGCTGTTCAGGCTTCATAAACAACCAGCTCTTCACGCTCGATGTTCTGACGAACGTCGGCAAACAGGGAGTCCGTCGTCACAACATCAACGGGCACCCGAAGTTTTTCTTCCAAGGCCAGTTCGAGTCCGGCCAGGCCAAAGAGCCCCCTCGGCGTGCCCTTGTCGATGATATGGAAGTCGATGTCGCTGCTTGCAGTTGCCTCGCCTCGTGCGTAAGAGCCGAAAACAGAAAGCTTTTTGATGCCAAAATCAGCTGCAGCAGAAGCGACCACCCTTAGGATCGGCGGGATGGATACGATTTGATATCCGTTGTTTACGATGATCAGATTCCTTTGCCTCCCTTTCTTTGATTCGGGATTCTGTCAAAGGCTATATCGGAGATACAGATGTCAGTTCTTGTTTTGCACAGAGTGTCCATAGGCTACCGCCTCCCCTGCTACCAGCGAGGCTGGCACATCGATCAGGCGCTGGTTGTCAGAACCCCGCCAAGGCAGCTCCAAGGAGCGCAGATCATCCTTAAACGGCCCGTCTACCAGCACGTCTACCAACTCCAACAAGCTACGTGCCGCTGGGCTGGGCGCCTCACAGGCCAGTTCCTCGTAAAGATAGCCACTATAGGCCCAAACATTCAAGTGGGGCAGCTCAGCTCGCAGCCGCTCTGCAAACGGCAGCAAGGCCGCTGCCTGGTCGAAGGGCTCTCCACCGGAGAGGGTCACCCCGGCCAGCAGCGGGTTGGCACGCACCTGCGCCAACAACGCCTCGGCAGACACTAGTTGGCCGCCCGTCAGCGACTGGGAGCCGGGGTTATGACAGCCCGGGCAGCGGCGCCGGCAGCCTTGGACAAAGAGCGCAAAGCGAATTCCCGGACCGTCGACAATAGAGTCGTCAGCCGTGCCATAGATGCGAATCACGGTCTCCCCTGAAATGTGCCAACCGATCCTGCCCTGCCCGGCCATGAGGCAAGATGACCCGCCTTTCCACCAATCAGCAGTACGAAAGATTGCGGCCCTGAGCCCGCAATGACTGGAGCTTTGCATTAAATCGGCGCTTCCCTAGACCCCATGCTTCAGACGGTCGTGCTCTTCGGCACGCTTGGCGTTATTGAAGCGATCCAGCGTTCCCACTAAATAGCCCGTGATGCGGCGGATGCGCTCAAAGGGGCGGTCGCCTTCCTCGCGGCCACACATCGGGCAACGGTCGCCGATGATGCCGTTGTAGCCACAAACCGGGTCGCGGTCTACCGGGTGGTTGACGCTGCCATAGCCGATGCCGCTTTGCTTCATGTGCCGGACAACGGCCTCAAAGGCCCCTAGGTTCTGCGCCGGGTCACCGTCCAGCTCAACGTAGCTGATATGGCCGGCGTTAGTCAGCGCGTGATAGGGTGCCTCCAGCTCGATCTTAGTGAAGGCATTGATCGGATAATACACTGGAATATGAAAGCTGTTGGTATAGTAGTCACGGTCTGTGACACCGGCCAGCACCCCGAAGCGCTCAGCGTCCATGCGCACGAAGCGGCCAGAGAGCCCTTCGGCCGGCGTGGCTAACAACGTAAAGTTCAGGCCCATAGCGCTGGACTTGTTATCCAAGAAATTGCGCATATGACCGATGACCTCTAGGCCGAGGTTCTGGGCGCGCTCGCTTTGGCCGTGATGCTCGCCGATCAGCGCCACCAAGGTTTCCGCCAAGCCAATAAAGCCCATGGACAGCGTGCCGTGCTTCAGCACCTCGCCCACCTCATCGTCCCAGTTCAGACTATCAGAGCCCAGCCAAACTCCCTGACCCATCAGGAAGGGCATGTTATAGACCTTCTTGGTGGACTGGATGGCCAGCCGCTCCAACAGCTGCTGGCAGGCCAGCTCCATCTTGTTGTCCAGCATCTCAAAGAACAGGTCGATGTCGCCTTTGCCGCGAATCGCCAGCCGTGGCAGGTTGATGCTGGTGAAGGAGAGGTTGCCGCGTCCCGGGGTCACCGCCGCCTGGGGGTCATGGACATTGGCCATGACCCGTGTACGACAACCCATGTAGGCCACCTCAGTATCCGGGGTGCCTTTGTAACAGGTGGCATTGAAGCTGGCATCCATGAAGCTGAAGTTAGGGAACAGGCGCTTGGCGCTGACTGCGCAGGCCTGCTGGAAGAGGTCGTAATTGGGATCCCCGGGGTTCGCACTAACACCGTCTTTGACCCGAAAGATCTGGATCGGGAAGATGGCCGTCTCGCCACTGCCCAGCCCCTCTTCAGTAGCACAGAGGATGTTTTTGATCACCATCCGCCCCTCAGCAGTAGTGTCCATGCCATAGTTGATGGAAGAGAAAGGCGTCTGCGCTCCCGCCCGGGAATGCATGGTGTTCAGGTTGTGAATAAAGGCCTCCATTGCCTGATGTGTGGCCTTGTCGGTGTCTTTCCAAGCCTGACGGGTGGCATAGTCCTGGGCGTGGGCAGCAGTGGCCGCATCCAGCCTGCTAGTCGCTGGTGCTGCCGCTGCCGCTGCCGCTGGTGCTGGTGCTGGTGCTGGTGCTGGTGCGCTTTCCTCCCCGGCCCGGCCTGTTGCGGCGCTGCTGCCGAACTCTGCCAGCAGTACCCCCCGCTCGTAGGCCAAGTAGGCCGCATCCATGGCCAGTGTCGGCAGCATCTGGCATTCTTTCTCCACCTGATCCAGCAGAGCCTTGACCCGTTCCTCCGCCTCGTCCAAATCCATCAGCAGCTCCAAGGCGGCGGTCAGGGCCTTGCGGTAAAACCGACGGTAGGTCTTGCGCACACCAACTGCCATGCCGTAGTCGAAGTTCGGGATGCTCTGGCCGCCATGCTGATCGTTTTGATTGCTCTGGATAGCGATGCAGGCCAAGGCCGAGTAGCTGGAGATGTCGCTGGGCTCCCGCAGTACGCCATGGCCGGTGGAGAAGCCACCCTCAAAAAGCTTGACAATGTCGATCTGGCAGCAAGTGGTGGTGAGGGTGTAGAAGTCCAAATCGTGGATGTGGATGTCGCCCTCGCGGTGGGCGCGAGCAAAGGGCTCAGAGAGCACGCTCATCTGGTAGTACTGTTTGGCAGTCTCCGACCCATATTTCAGCATGGTGCCCATTGCAGTGTCGGCATCGATGTTGGCGTTCTCCCGCGCCGTGTCATTGGCCGCCGCCGCCGCATGGGTCAGCTGGTCGATCTTCTGCATCAGCAGGGTGTTCATCTCCCGGGAGCGGGTGCGTTCGCTGCGGTACTTGATATAGGCCCGGGCGATCTGCACAAAACCGTTAGCGGCCAACACCTCCTCCACCAAGTCCTGCACACCCTCCACGGTCGGCAGGGTAACAGTGGCACCGGCAGGAGTGCCTGCGGCGATGCGCTCCACCACCTGCTTGGTCAGGCGGTCGACCACTGAGCGCTCCTTGGCCACTCCAGAGGCGGCGAAGGCCTTGTTGATGGCATCGGCGATCTTGGAGGCATCGAAGGCCACGGCTCGGCCGTCACGCTTGACGATGGCCTCGATGGCGGCCGGGGGCGCGGCGGCGGGTGCGGCAGGTGCCGGAGGTACGGCGGCTGCTGGGAGCACCGCAGACTCGTCGATGGCAACAGCGGCGGAGGCGGTACTGGCGGCACCGCCAGCACCAACAGCAGCGAAGCCACCGGGGCTGCCGAGAACGCCGGGGACTCTGGAGCTGCCGGCGGCAATGGCCGGATACACCGGAACACTGGCTCTTATTGTATCGGTTTCGGCGATGGTGCTGGGAACTATCACGGTTTCGGTTGGCACTAGATCTGCTTCCTTCCTTCTGTATTTACTGCTACGTTTAAGCTGCTATCTAATATCACGTTATGTCCCATGCTGCATACATCCAACTACGTCCCCCCTATTCGGTCGGCGACCCGACGGCGAGCCAGATGCTCGGCGACGAGCCGCATGTTTTGAACCATCCACGAACCCACCTGCTACAAGACCAAACACCAGCTTCTGCCAAGCTTGCTGGTAGACTCATAGCCCGCGTTTACAACTACAAAAAAATAACTATATATTGTGGTTTTATGATTTACGTACACTGAGTATAGTAGCCGAGCTGAAGCGTGTTGGCAAGACACAAGATGTAGGAAAAACCCTCTGCAACAAATGAGGAATTAGGACAGCAGCGCACCAGTAGTGATTCTCTTAGTCCACGCCATCATGAGCACCTCTCTTCTGAGCGGCCAAGAAGCGCCATACACAAACCGCAAGCATCAGGACGATGAGCAAGATGCCAATAGGCACCAAGGCAGCGGACCGGGCACCCGGCACCGCCTGAAAGACATACACAGTACTGCCGTCATCCATCAAAACGCCATCCGTTCCCCGGTAAAAGCCGCTGCCCACCAAGTAGGCGGCAGGCAAGGGCAGCCAGAACAGGGCCCCAGACGAGCCGCAGACAAAGAGCGGCACCAAGGCATAAGCCAAGCCGGAACAGAGCGCAGCGATGGTCGAGCGGCTACAGAGGTATACCAGTAGCACAAGGGCGGACAACAGGCAGGCTCCCAGCAGGCGGAGCCAAAACATCTGGAAGAGCAGCGAGCCTAAAGAGATGGATGCCGTGCTCAAAGCAAAGAACGGGATGCTTTGGATGGGAAAGCCAAAGCCAAACAGGCTGCCCGCCCGGGCGGCCTGAACCACATCGATGAGCAAGCAGCCGCCAACCAGCAACAGGCAGACCAGGCCGGTAATGCCGAGTTTTAGGGCAGCCAGGCGCATTCTGCCCTTAGTGGCTGTGAGGTTCAACGCTGCCATGCCACTTTTATCCTCGCCGCTAAACACCAACACACTGAGGACGATGACAGCTAAGACCAGCAAATAATCCGGCTGCTCAGAGGCCAAAATGGCCGACCAACCAACGGGATCTACAAAATAACGGTTTGTTGGGTCGGCGGCCACATATTCGTACTGCTGGTAGAGGTGCTCGCTAAGCGGCCTTGCAATTTGCACATCTGTCTCAGCTGCTGTAACCTCATCTAACTGCTGTGAGTTTATCTTAGCGGCTGCGAATTCCTCGAAGGCCTCTTCGATACGGCTGTCCGAATCGTCAAGGCGGGACTTCGCACTCAAAAGCTGCTGCCGCTTCTCGGCGGTCAAAGGACCCATAAGCGCAGCTATCTGCTCTTGGTACTGGTTTTGGAGCTGCTGCGTTTGAAACAACGGCGGCGGCGCTGTTGTCAAGGCAAGCCCCAGCTTCAGGGCCAGCATCAAAACGATGAACAGGAGCATCCCCCTTTTGATCAGCAGTTTCTTCAGCTCCTCGGCCGCAAGCCTCATCCCTGCTCCCCTCTGCTGGCTGCCTTGCGCCGCAGAAGGGCGCTATGCCTCATTGCACCCCTGATGGGCAGCCGTCGGCCCCAAGCCAAGTGTACAACAGCACTGGCCGTTGCCACCTCGACGAGGCCTACCGCCGCCAGCGTTTTGGCAAAAACGGTGCAGTGCCTGCCCCTGCGGCTGGTGCGCAACAGCGGCTGGACACCGGATTCCCTCTCTTTTGCGAACAACGGGCAGAAGGCCAGGACCATCAGCAGCCAAACCAGCAAAGTGGAGAAGCCGTAATGCAGGTACTGGTTGGTTTTGGACATCTCGTAGTAGTTCTGGATCACCCTTGTGCCGTAACCCTCGGCCACCAACTGGCTCTTCTGGGCATCGTAGTCGTTGCCAACCGAACGATAGAAGTCAACATTGGCCGCGGCCTCGGCGCTAAGCTGCTGGACAGTGCTGTTGTAGAGGAATATCCGCTGCATCTCTTGGCGGTGCATATCGAAAATATTCATATCACCGAAGGCATAACCGGTGTAGAACTGGTCACTGGGCGCATCTGTTTCGTATGACCCCGAGGCGATGACTGTCGAGAGGCGTTGGTAGTTCTCCATCACGAAATCGATGTGCTCTTTGGTCATCGGCCCGGCGATATCTTGGTAGAGCCGCCAATAGCCTTGGTCGCTGGCATCACCACTACCGGTTTCATGAGTAGTGATAGAGAAGATATTCAAAGCCAACAGCAGCACCATGGCAACCAGCACACTACGCCGCTTGATGACCTTGCGCAGCTCCTCGCCAAGCAGTCTCATCTAGGGAGATGCCGATCAAGCGTGAAAATGGCACTGACTCTTCGTGACCTGTTTGTGCTGCTGCTGAGCGGTGGCATGGCGCAAATCATGCCACGCCAACTTCGCCGACAGGCGCATTACCGACCGGGGAGCCAACCTCGCCAACAGGCGCGTCACCGTCCGGGGAGCAGCCCGGGGCAACGGGCAGCGCCAGCAGCAGCGCACAGGCCAGCCGGCTTAACACCGCATCCGTCATACTGCTCTCCTTAATGTTAGGCCCCCTTCAGCTAACCAAAACGAAACGATTGTACCGTAAGCAGATGCACACAACAAGTCCTCAGAATCTGTGCTTCTTGTGAGCCTTGGTCTGCCGTATCTGTTCAGGGTGAAGCGGGATGAGGATGAGTGGCCGAAAACTGCAAGGGGCATCCGCCATCTGCTTATCCCCGAGGCGTATTTCCGCAGAGGTAAAGGGCGCCGGTTGGCAGGGTGCAGCTCCCTAGGGCCTTAGCATGGCGGCCGGTATTACGTGTGTGCCGTCGTGTCTGGTGTATGCGGTGTCTCCGGTCGTGACTAGTATCTTGGCTACCCTGTAGTTGGTGAACGTCTTCGCAAACCAGTTGAGGTGATCAACTTGGTTGCCCACGGCCTCGGCTCCCAGCTTGACCTCGATGGCCGCGACGCGGCCAGCTTTCTCGATGATGAAATCAACTTCATGGTTGCCGGTGCTGGTACGGAAGTGGTTCAGCTGTGCTGTGATGGCTTGGGCATAAGTCTGCAGACTGAGCGCAAGCAGGGACTCAAAGAGCCGACCGGCAAGACTTGAGCGCTGTGGCCCGAACAGGGGTATGCTGTCGTCGAGGAAGCCGTCCATGGTGATGCCCAATAGCCGTGCCGCCAAGGCCGGGTCGGCCAAGTAGTGTTTGGCGGTCATGCCGAGGTACTTGAACTGGGAGTTCATTGGCAGCCAAGGCTCCACCCGGTCGGTGATCCAGAGGTTGTCCAAGATATCGCGATATGCCAAGGTCGTGCTCTTGGCAGGTTTGTCTTTGTCGTCTGGGATTGCCGCATCCAAGATGACTTGGTAGGGGGCGGTGCTTCCGGTTGCCGCCGCATAAGCACGGAGCCAATTGCGCAGGACACGCGGTTTGCGCACGGTATAGCCCTGGTCTGTGAACTCCCTCTCGAAGAGACTCTCAAGGTAGCTGTCGATGAACAGGGTCGCCCCCTTATCGGGCAGGCTACGAATGCCGGGGAAGCCAGATCGGATGATCTCTCCCAGATAGTCTTCGAGGCCGACGCTGGTCGATCCCTCGACCATCTCGACCTTGCCTTGCAGGATGTCATCGAGGCTGATTCCGGAAGTCTCCGCTCCTTCTCCCAGCCGCTCGGCTAGCGACAATGGCCGCATCCGGATTCGGGCGATCCTGCCAGCACCGCTGTGAACGGCTGCGCCTTTGGGGGTTGCGCTGCCAGTGAGGACGAATCGTCCGGGCCGGTTATCGTTGTCGACCGCCCGGCGGACATCGTCCCAGATGCTGGGCAGCCGTTGCCACTCATCGAATAGGACAGTTCCCTCGGAGCCAAGGAAAGTGGCCGGTGAAGCGGCGACTAGCTCGCGGGTAGGGGCGCTGTCGAGCCTATAGGTTTTATCAGCCAAACGCTCGGCGCTTGAGGTCTTCCCTGCTGCCTTGATGCCATTGATCGCAAAAGCAGGAACATAGGTCAGATAATCTTGGAGCAAAGGATCAATAAGCCTTGGGATATAGTCAGACATCAAACTTCCATACAGGTGGTATTCTGCAATACAGTCACATTCTATATTCAAAAACAGTCGTTTGCAATAGACTAAAACAGTCTTTTAAAAATAATCAAACCAGTCATTTACAACTAATGTTTGCTATGTTGAACCACCGTTGACATGGAATGGCAGCATCGAATAGTGCCGTCATGGCTGCAGTTTCAGTCCACGTACCCTGCGACCGACGAAAGACTGCGGGCCTGAGCCCGCGATGACTGGCGCTGCATGTCAATGCTGGTTCAACAGGGCATTTATTCAGGTTCTCAATAAATCGGTGCCTCCCTAAAGCCACACCCCGAGCACCACCAGCGCTGCTGCGGACAACAGCGCCAGCAGCACCCGGCTTGCCCGCAGGGTCTGGGCGCGCAGGTGCGTGCGTCCCTTGCCGGCGTAGCAGCGTGCCTCCATGGCTGCCGCCAGCCGGTCGGCGCGGCGGAAGAGCTTGACGAACAACGGCACCAGCACCGGCAGCCAAGCCCGCGCCCGCCTGAGCGGCCCGCCCCGGTCGAACACCGCGCCCCGCGCCTGTTGTGCCACCATGATGCGTTCGGCTTCGCTGGCGGTCAAGGGGATGAAGCGCAAGGCGATGGAGAACATCATGGCGATGTCCTCCGTGGGCAAACGGAGCACGGCCAGCGGCCGCAGCAACGACACCAAGGCATCAGAGAGTTGCACCAGCGAGCTAGTGTAGGTCAAAAGCGAGGCTGCGCTGAACAAGGCGACGATGCGGACAACCAAAAAGCAACCGCGCAGCAGGCCGAGCGGCAACAGGCCGAAGCTGCCAATGAGGCTGACGCCGCTTTGGGCACTGGGCAAAGCCAAGGGGTCAAGAGAGAAGGAGAAGCCGTTGGCCAGCAAGACGAAGACCAGGATAACGGCTAGCGGTACCAGGCCACGCAAGGCAAAGGCCAGAGGCACCCGGGCGGTAAGGTAGGCCGCAAGCAACAAGGCACAGAAAAGCGCCAGCCCCAGCCAATGATCGACGAGGAAAAGCCCCGTTACGTAGCCGACCAGCAACAGCAGCTTGAGCCGGGTGTCAAGGCGATGCAGCGGGGTGTCAGCATCGATGTAGTTGCCAAAGGGCATCACAGCTGCCATGGCCGGCCTTCCTCGAGCGGCCTCAGCCGCCCGGCAACGAGCTGTAGGTGTTGGTCGGCCCGCCCGCCAAACTCCAGCAGGTCGTGGCTGACCACCACCACGGCCACGCCTTGCCTAAGCTCAGCGGCGATCAAGCGGTGGATGAATGCCCTCCCCTGGGCATCAAGCCCGGCCGTCGGCTCGTCGAGCAGCAAAAACCTCGGGCGCATGGCCAGCACACCAGCAATGGCCAGCCGCCGCATCTCACCGCCGGAAAGCGTGAAGGGCGAGCGTTCCATAAAGGCCCGTGCATCCAGCCCGACCTGCTGCAAGGCCTCGGCAACCAGCTCAGCCTCGGAAAGCGGCGTGGGCAGCCGGGGGTCGACGGGGTCGTTATCGGCTGTCTTTCTCCTTCGCCCCCTACCCCGTGCTTTTTTACCGCTGACGGCCAGCAGCCCTAAGTTGCGTGGCCCGAAGGCGATGTCTTCGGCCACCGTGGCGGCGAAGAGCTGGTCCTCGGGGCTTTGGAACACCAGCCCCACTGCCCCGGGCACCACCGCTGTTGGCGCCTGCGAGGTGCCGTCGGCGATGCTGACACTGCCCGCACTGGGCTTCAGCAGCCCGGCTGCCAGCCGCAGCAGAGTAGACTTGCCAACGCCGCTGCTGCCGGTAATCAGCGTATAGCTGCCAGCCTTAACCACGAGTGAGAGTCCCTTGATTACGTAGTCGGGGGCGGCGGTAACGCTCGGGTAATAATAGGAGAGGTTGTCGAGCCGAAGCGCCGGGGACGGCCGAGGTTGGGGCGGCAACGGCGCAGCGGCAGGTCGGGACGGCGGCCGAGGTTGGGGCGGCAACGGCGCAGCAGCAGGAGCGGCGGCGGCGATATCACCTTCAGCGACCTCGGCAACAGCCAGCCCCCACCTGCCCAGCGCCTCGGCATCGGCGAGCAACGCTGCTGGCTCGCCAGCATATACCAGCCGCCCGGCGGCCAGCACCAACAGCTCGTCAGCGTCAGTCGCAAAGTGCAGGTCATGGGTGATATGCAATATGCCCGAGCCTTGGTGGCGCTGCTCGGCGATCAGCGCTGTGAACTCCGCACAGGCCTCGGCATCCAGCATCGCGGTCGGCTCGTCCAACACCAGGTAGCGCGGCTGCATCGCCAAGATGGCGGCCAGCACCAGACGCTGCTTCTGACCCCCGGAAAGGGTGTTGGGGTCACGGCGCTCCAAACCCTGCAGCCGCACCGAACGCAGGGCCGTCTCAACACGTTTTGCAATCTCGGCGGGCGGCAAACCGAGGTTCTCCGGCCCAAAAGCCACCTCATCCAGTACCAGCGTCGAAACCAGCTGGTCGTCCGGGTCCTGGGCCACCAGCCCGACTGCTGAGCGCAACTTATGCAGGGTATCGGCCGCGCCACTGTCCATCCCGTCGACTTCGACATGCCCGGAGCTGGGCAACAGCAGGCCGTTGGCCAAGCTGGCCAACGTGCTCTTGCCTGAGCCGTTGGCACCCAGCAGCACCTTGTAGCGCCCCGGCTGAAGCGTCAGCGACACCCCGGCCAGCGCCGGCTGTGCCGCTCCGGGATAAGCAAAACTGACATCATCGAATTTAAGCATGCCCCTCTTTCGATTAATGGATCGGCCAATGCTTGCACTGTGGCCACCCAAGGTCCATCCAACAGCTCTTTGATATTCTTGCACAGACTGACAGCGAGTGCCCGGTAAAGCCCGGCAAGGCTCGGCAAAATAGCGAATTGTTATAGAGACACCGGTCAATGCCGACGCTGGCGGCCGAATAGCCCTCTGAACAGGCCGGCTAGCGTACCCGCACCGTAGCAGATGTGCATGGCCAGCACCACCAGTGGCAAGGCCGCAAAGCGGGCATTGCGCTGAGGGCTGTCGGCAGCAGCCTTGACGCTGATCGCTATGGCGCAGGCCAGATAACAGGCCGCGAGTGCGATGAGCGGCAGCCAGCTGAGGAAGATGCCGAGCAATATCGTTGCCAGCAGGCAAACTGAAAAAGCTGCTGGCACCAAGTGCGCAAGGGACACGGCCTTAGGTTGCACAAGCAGGGTGCGACCGATCCAAAAGCCGTTGGCTGCCTTTTGGCTGAGCAGCGCCAAGAGGCTGGAGCGCAGGTACTGCTGCGAGCGGATGCCCGGATCCATATGGATTCGATAGCCGGCTTGACGGATGCGCAGGCTCATGTCATTGTCCTCAGTCCGCAGCAGCCTCTCGTCGTAGCGGCCTACCGCCTCAAGAACCTGACGACGGTAGGCACCATGAAAGACCGATTTGACATCGACCCCGGCTGTCTGCGGGTTGCGGCGATAGGCCGCTGGACTACTCCCAAAAGCCGAGCTTTCCGCAGCCAGCAGCACTTCTCCCCAAGGGTTAGGCTTTCGCAAGGCCACTGGCCGCAAGCCGCCGCAGGCCCAGTGGCCGGCTTGAAGCACCTGAACGTTGCGGCGCACAAAGTCCGCCGGAATGCGGGCGTGGGCATCAATGCGCAAAAAAACGTCGCCAGCATAAGCAGCCAGGGCAACGTTGCAGCCGTGTGGAAGAAAGCCGGCCGGGTTCTGAAGAAGCAGCACCCGCTGAAAGTCATGCTGCCCGGCGGCAAAGCCCTGCATCAACTGCTGCGTACAGTCGCTGGAGGCGCTGTTCACTAAGAGCAACTCGATCATATTGTGGGGGAAATCCTGAGTGGCAATGTCAGCAAGCAGGTCGGGCAGACAGTCCTGCTCGTTATATGCCACCACTACCAAGGAGACCAACTTGATGGGCGGCAGCGGTGCGAAAACGGCATCAGCCGGCAGAGCAACATCATCTGTCATGTCAGCCCCCGCCGTTGCCTGAACCGGCATTGTCGCTTAGATCACAACCTGACCCGGCATCGCCGTTCGTGCCGTCGGCACCGTTTTTGCTGCCAGCGTTGGCGCTTGTCTTTACAAACACGCCCTCTTGGGAGAAGACCACGGCAAAGGTGCGCCAGAAGATGCGCAGGTCAAGCAAAAAGCTGATGTGCTGAACGTAGTAGATGTCCAGGGCCAAGCGGTCGCGCCACTGGATGGCGTTGCGCCCGAAGACCTGCGCGTAGCCGGAGATGCCGGGGCGCAGCTGCAGCTTGCAAGCCTCATCACCTTGGTAGAGTGCCGCCTCCTGCAAATCGTCCGGCCTGGGGCCGATGAAGCTCATGTCGCCCTTCCAGATATTGAAGAGCTGCGGCAGCTCGTCGAGGCTGGTGCGGCGCAGCAGGCGGCCAATGTTGGTCTGACGGGCATCGTCAGCGGCATTGTAGGTGGAGCCGTCCGCCGTGCGCAGGTCAGGGGCATCAACGTGCATCGAGCGCAGCTTGTACATGGTGAATGGTTTGCCGTCTTTGCCCATTCGGGCGGCTCTGTAAAAAACCGGGCCTTTGTCTTCGTGGCGGATCAAGGGAGCCAAGATCGCCAGTGCCAAGAGCACGAAAGGCGAGGCGATAAGCGCCAGCAGCAGGTCAAGGAGACGTTTGCCAATACGGACGTACACTTAGGGCTCCGAAAGCTCCGCATAAGCCTCGGCGAAGCAGTCGCAGACGTATTGGACCTCAGCATCGGTAAGCCGGGTGTGCAAAGGCAGGCTGACCTCGTTTTGATACTGGGCATAGGCTTGGGGAAAGTCCCTGATGTCAAAACCAAGGTTGCGGTAGGCGGTGAGCAGCGGCAACGGCTTGTAGTGGACGTTGGCGGCCACGCCCCGGGCAGCCAAAGCCTCAATGACACGGTTGCGGAAGGCCTCGTCCCGACCAAGTAGGCGCACTAACAGCAGGTGACCACTGGAGCAGAAATTAGCACCGTTGTGCTCCAAGATGTCCAGCTGATAGCCGCCTGCCCGAGCCGCTGACACCAATCCGTCGCGGTAAGCGGTTATCAGCTGTTGGCGGCGGGCCAGAAGCTCCGGGTAGCGGGCCAACTGGGAGGCGGCTAGAGCGGCCGCCATGTCCGTCATGTTGCATTTATAGAGAGGCGCCAGCACGTCGTACTCCCAGCTGCCCAAGCTGGCCTTGCTCAGGGCATCCTTGCTCTGGCCGTGCAGGGAGTACAGCATCACTTGCTGGTAAAACTCGTCATCGTCAAGACGGCCAGCGCGCCAAGTAAGGGCACCGCCCTCGGCAGAGGTCAGGTTCTTCACAGCATGGAAGGAGAACGCCGTGAAGTCGGCCACCGAGCCGCTGGCACGACCCTTGTAACTAGCGCCTAGGGAGTGGGCCCCGTCGGCAATCAGTGGCAAGCTGCCAAACACGGTCTGCAGGGTACCGGGCTGTGGCCGATAGCGGGCTGCTACCTCGGGAACCGCCAACGCCGCAGCCAGTGCGTCGTAGTCGCACATCACACCGGCAATATCCACGGCGATCACAGCCTTGGTACGCTCGTTGACAGCGGCGGCCAACTCAGCAGCCGCCATGTGGTAGCTGCCTGGCGGCACGTCAACCAATACCGGGCGCGCCCCGACGTGGACAATCGGACTGGCCGAAGCCGTGTAAGTATAGGCGCTGGTAACCACCTCGTCACCCGGGCCGACCCCCAGCAGCCGCAGCACGCACTCCAAGGCCGCCGTCGCCGAACTCAGACAGGCCACGCGGGATGTGGCACAAAACCCCGCCAGATCAGCCTCCAGCGCCTTGGCCCTCGGCCCGGTGGTGATCCAGCCCGAGCGTAAGGCATCGCTAACGGCTTGGATGTCGGCCTCGCTGATGTCCGGAGGCGAGAAGTCGATGCGCATCTCAGCTAACCCCTAGGGAGATGCCGGTCGACACACGAGGCTCGTCATTGTCGGCTTGGCCGGCAATCTTTCCCAGCACCACTGTTGGCGGCGCAGGATTAATTGACGTTGCCCTGAGCCCCCAGCAATTATTTAGGTACCGTAATAATTGTAACAACTGCCCAACCTCCAGCGGTTATCTGTTTACTAAACAAGGCGCTAGCTGTATTCTACACTACGCTGCGGCGCAAAACTTTCCGGTTCAACACAGTATGAACTCATCTTTGCCGCTGCAACCTTGCCAAAGGAGGATCAACTTGCTCAAACTAAAACGTTTTCTGAAGCCTTTCCTCGCCGCTTTGGGCTTGGCCATCGCCCTGCTCTTCGTGCAGGCGCTGTGCGACCTCAACCTGCCCAACTTGATGAGCAATATTGTCAACGTTGGCATCCAACAGGGCGGTGTCGAGGACGGCACGCCACGGGCACTGTCCGACAACGGCTACCGCTTCGCCAAAAGCTTCATGAGCGAAGACGACCAGAAGCTGCTGGACGACAACTACCAGCATGTTCAAGAAACCGACCTAGACAGCAACGGCCAAGCTTATCAGGAAACCTGGCCACAAGCCGATGGCGCACAACAGCTCTATGTGCTGGAGCCAGATGTCAGTCAAGAAACCCTAGGGCGCTTAGACACGGCCTTCGGATCCACCACTTGGACGATGATGAACCTCTTGAAACGGGTCAAAGCCGCCAACGATGACGGCACACTGAAAACCACGCTGGAGCAGCAGGTGCATGAGCAAGCGGTAAGTCAGATTACGCAGAGCCTGAAAAACTCCGACCAACCCCTGCCCCCCGGCATGTCCTACGAGCAAGCTGCAGAATCGGTCTACCAACAGCAGTTGGCCAAGGAAGAGGCGACCGGAGCCGAGAGCAGCGGCGCCTCTGGCAGCTTTGGCACAGGCCTCGCCGGCCTCCCCGACCTTGATTCCAGCTCCCTAGGACCCACCGACGAACAGGGCAACACCAATATCCAAGAGCTGGACATGGCCCAGATCTACCAACTCCAACCGCTGCTGGACATCCTGCCCGCCAGCTGGTTTGCCGATGCCCGAGCAGCAGCGGCGACGATGGACCCGACACTGCGCAACCAGAGCGCCACCATGCTCACCGCCGCCTTCTACAAAGAGCTCGGCCGGGACATGACTCAGATCGAGATTTCCTACATCACCCGCATCGGCCTACTCATGTTGCTGGTCACGGTGATTTCTGGCATCGCCACTGTCTTGGTCGGCTACATCTCATCACGGGTCGGGGCCGGCTTGGCGCGCAACCTGCGCTCCGCCGTCTTCAGCAAGGTGATGCAGTTCTCCAACGCCGAGTTCGACCGTTTCTCCACCGCCTCGCTGATCACCCGCTCCACCAACGATATCACCGTGATACAGATGCTGGTGGTGATCGGGGTACGGATGATCTGCTACGCGCCGATCATGGGCATCGGCGGCGTGATTATGGCCCTGCGCAAATCCGTCTCCATGAGCTGGATCATCGTCTTGGCCGTGGTAGTGCTGCTCTGCATCATCATCGTCTTGCTGATCGTGGTGATGCCGAAGTTCAAGATCATGCAGAAGCTGATCGACCGTTTGAACCTGGTGGCCAGGGAGACGCTCTCCGGCCTGATGGTGATCCGTGCCTTCAACCGTGACGACTTTGAGAAGGATCGCTTCAAAGACGCCAACACCGCCCTGATGCGTACCAACCTTTTCGTCAACCGGGCCATGACTTTTTTGATGCCGATCATGATGCTTTTGATGAACGGCCTGACCATCCTGATCATTTGGGTCGGTGCCCATCAGGTGGCCGCCTCCCAGATGCAGGTCGGCGACATGATGGCCTACATGCAGTACGTGATGATGATCATGGTAAGCTTCATGTTCGTCGCCATGATCTTCGTCTTTGTGCCCCGCGCCTCGGTCAGCGCTGGCCGCATCGCCGAGGTCTTGGAAACCGAGCCCTCGATCATCGACCCTGCTGAGCCGGTTAACCGCGACGATTCCAAGCGGGGCCTAGTGGAGTTCAAGAAGGTCACCTTCCGCTTCGACGGTGCCGAGGAGGACGCCCTTTGGGATGTCAGCTTCAAGGCCCTGCCCGGCCAGACGGTGGCCTTCATCGGTCCCACCGGCTCCGGCAAGTCGACCATCTTAAACCTCATCCCCCGCTTCTACGACGTCACTGCCGGGGCGGTGGAGGTGGACGGGGTGGACGTACGCCAGCTCGCCCAGTCCGACCTGCGCAGCCGTATCGGCTATGTGCCCCAGAAAAGCGTTTTGATGGGCGGCACCATCGCCAGCAACATCAGCTACGGCGTGTCTCAAGGCCAGCTGGCAGCGACAAAAATGGATCAGATCGCAGCGGTCGCCCAAGCCTCCGAGATCATCGCGGCGAAGGAAGAGGGCTACGATTTTGAGATCGCCCAAGGCGGCAGCAATGTCTCCGGCGGCCAGCGCCAGCGCCTCTCCATCGCCCGGGCCTTGGCCATCGACCCGGACATCTACCTTTTCGATGACTCCTTCTCGGCGTTGGACTTCAGCACCGATGCCGCCCTGCGCAAGGCGCTGCGGGAATACACCAAAAACGGCACGCTGCTGATAGTCGCCCAGCGCATCGGCACCATCATGGATGCCGACGTGATCAACGTCGTCGAGAACGGGCACATCGTCGGCTGTGGCAGTCACTCCGAGCTGCTGGCCAGCTGCCCCGCCTACTACGAGATCGCCGCTTCGCAACTCTCAGAAGCAGAGCTAGGGGCCATCCCGGGCGGCCAGCAGGCTGGCGCTGCCCCGGGCGGTGGGGCAGCCGGCCAGCAGGCTGGCGGCACCCCGGGCGGCGGCACAAACGAAGCCGCCGACGGCGCCCCGCCGAAGGGCAGCCCGGCAGCCAGCGGCTCCCCAGCCTCGCTGGACGAAGGAGGTGAGCTGTGATGGCCAAGAAGAAAAGCGATGCAAACCAGCCGGAAATCATCGACATCGACGCGGCGGCGGCCCCGGAGGTGCCCGGTACTGCTGCTGAGACCGCTGCCGGAACCGGCAGCGGCAAAAGCGGCAAGAACAAGCAGTCCTACGCCAGCTACCGGGCGCGGGCGACACAAAACCGCCGGGGCCCCGGCCGGACGGTGCGCGGCGCCTTCGGCGGCGGCGGCCGGGGCGGATCCGGCCGCCCCGGCGCACCGGTGGAGAAGGCCAAGGACTTCAAGGGCAGCCTGAAGAAGCTGCTGCGCTACCTGGGGCGCTACCGCCTGGCCCTGGTCTTCGTGGCGGTCTTCGCCATCGCCTCTACCGTGTTCAGCATCGTCGGCCCGAAGATCCTCGGCACCGCCACCACCGAGCTGTTCGAGGGCATCATGGGGCAGATCGCCGGCAGCGGCGCGGGCCCGGACTTCACCGCCATCGCCAACACGCTGGTCTTTTTGGTCGGCCTCTACCTGCTCAGCGCCTGCTTCCAGTTCGTCCAAGGCTGGGTCATGACCCGGGTCTCCAACAACGTCTGCTTCAACCTGCGCCGCGACATCAACGAGAAGATCAGCCGCCTGCCGCTCGCCTACTTCGACCGCGTGGCCACCGGCGACGTGATGAGCCACTTCACCAACGACGTCGACGCCATCCAGCAGAACCTGAGCCAGAGCGTCACCCAAGTGATCACCTCGATCGCCATGCTGGTCGGCATCCTGGCCATGATGTTCTCCATCAGCTGGGTGATGGCGCTGATCGCCATCGTCACCCTGCCGGTATCCGCTGCGGTGATCGCCCTGATCGTCAAGCGCTCGCAGAAGCACTTCGTCGCCCAGCAGGACTACCTGGGCGAGGTCAACGGCCTGGTGGAGGAGAGCTACGGCGGCCACGCCATCGTCAAGGCCTTCAACGGCGAGGCGGCTGCGGTCGCCGACTTCGACCGCAGCAACTCGACGCTCTACAACTCGGCCTGGCGGGCGAACTTCCTCTCCGGACTGATGATGCCGATCATGAACATCATCTCCAACCTCGGCTACGTGGTGGTCTGCATCATCGGCGCCTCGCTGGCCATCAGGGGCTCGATCACCGTCGGCGACATCCAGGCCTTCATCCAGTACATGCGCAACTTCCAGCAGCCGATCGTGCAGGTCTCGCAGATCTCCAACATTTTGCAGCAGACCATGGCCGGCGCCGAGCGCATCTTCGCCTTCTTGGAGGAGGACGAGATCGTGCCGGACGTCGCCGACTCCGAGGCCGTCAAGCCCGCCGAGGTCGAGGCCTCCGTGCGCTTCGATCATGTCTGCTTCGGCTACGACCCCGAGGCGCCGGTGATCAGGGACTTCTCCGCCACGGTCAAGCCGGGGGAGAAGATCGCCATCGTCGGCCACACCGGTGCCGGCAAGACCACCGTCGTCAAGCTTTTGGAGCGCTTCTACGACGTGGACTCCGGGGCCATCCTGATCGGCGGCCACGACATCCGCAGCTTCAAGCGCAACGACCTGCGCAGCCTGACCGGCATGGTGCTGCAGGACACCTGGCTGTTCAACGGCAGCGTCGCCGACAACATCCGCTACGGCAAGCTGGATGCCACAGACGAGGAGGTGCGCGAGGCGGCGCGGATCGCCCAGGCCGACCACTTCATCCGCACCCTGCCCGCAGGCTACCAGATGGAGCTGAACGAGGAGGCCACCAACGTAAGCCTCGGCCAAAAGCAGCTTTTGACCATCGCCCGGGCGGTGCTGCACAACCCGCAGATCCTGATCCTGGACGAGGCCACCAGCTCCATCGACACCCGCACCGAGCTTTTGATCCAAAAGGCCATGGACAACCTGATGGCCGGGCGCACCAGCTTCATCATCGCCCACCGCCTCTCGACCATCAAAAACGCCGACCTGATACTGGTAATGGAGAACGGCGACATAGTGGAACAAGGCAGCCACGCCGAGCTGCTGGCCAGGGGCAAGGCCTACGCCGAGCTGTACAACTCGCAGTTCGACGTGGGGGAAGGGTAGGCCAGAAGGGAGCCGCCGCTCGTCTCGAATTGGTCTTGATACGAGTCATGCTTTCCCGGGGCGACAGGTTGGAGGCTTCCGTGATAGAATATCCTCCTTACGCCCTCGTAGCTCAGGGGAGAGAGCACAGGTTTCCTAAACCTGGTGTCGGCCGTTCGAATCGGCCCGGGGGCACCATCAAACTGCGAAGCTGAGCCACCGGAGCATGGCCGCCCCTGTTCCGCCCCGGTTCCGGTGGCTCAGCTGTCTTCTGCCTTTTCGATCAGCAACCGATTCAGGGCCTGTTTGCCTTTGGAAATATTGCTGGCCACCGAACCCACCTGCACTTGCAGTATCTTGGCGATCTCCTTATAGCTGAAACCGCCGAAGTAATGCAGTGTCAAGGCTGTCCGCTGGGCAGTGGTCAATTTTTTCAGGCAACCTAACAACAGCTCCCGGGCTTCCAAGGCATCCATCCTGGCCTCCGGCTGATCGTTAGGGTCGCCCGCCAGTTGCCGCTCTATCATCTCAACTGCTACAGCCGATTCCAATCCCAAGTCGCAGTCTTGGTGTTTGCGACGGCGCTGGTTGGCACGTAGACAGGCACGCGTAATGATCCGCTGTAGCCAAGCCGTAAAGGCCTCCGGATTCTTCAACTGTCCGATGTTCGCTATGACCTGCGCTATTACGTCTTGGGCAACATCCTCCGCATGGCTGGGATCATCAAGCTGCAAAGAACAGCTGACGGCGATCATTTTGCGAAAGCGGATAACCAAAGCCTCCAAGGCACTACGCTCCCCCGCTACCGCCGTTTTGATCAGCAAGTTCAGTTCAGTGGCAGTACCAGAGTCAGAGCCGGCCGCAGCCGTACTACCGCCAGCGTCTGTGTCAGGGGAACGTGACATGATTGGTCGGTCGTTCCCTAAAACATGCTGCCGACGCTGATAGCCAAGGCCAGTAACAACGCACCCAGAAAAACAGGATTGCTAAAAGCTATCCTGAAGGGATGCGGCGTTGGATCAGGCGGGGATGCCAAGGTGGTATCGGCCATTGGCGCACCGGCGGGCACATCAACCGGCGACCCTAACGCGAGGCGCATGCTCACGGGCTGCATAACCCGCAACTGCTCGGCAATGCGCTGTCGCCTAAACACCAAGATCAGCACAGTTCCGATAACGCAACAGAAATACAGGCCGTTCACGGCAAGACCCAGCATTATGAGCGAGCCGTCATTTGCGCCGGCCAAATTAGCGGCCGCCAAAGTAATGGCCAGGCTGAAGCCATTGTTTAAAAGATGCAGCAATATTGCCCATTTCAGGGAAAACCGGTAAGCAGCATAACCCAGCAGCAAACCAATCGCGAAGGCAAAGACCCCTTGGAGCAAAATCAGGTGATAGGCCGCAAAAAGCAACGAGGAAATGACGATGGCAAAAGTCGCCCCATAACGCTCCAAGGATCGCATGATGGCACCGCGAAAGATCAACTCTTCAAAGACCGGCCCGATCAACACAATATAGACGATCCCGACCGGCGACATCAATGTGTCGATGGCGGCTTCGTAGGCATCGCTCAGCGAGGGACCGAAGCTGCCGATCAATCCGTCTATCACCGTGCTAACGTAGCCTACCAGCCCTTGGGTGCTGAGCATCATGACGGCCAGTGCCAGTAAAACCGGAATATTGACCGGGCCGTTGACATGCCCGATATCATGGGCCAGCAGCTTCTTGCCACGTAGGCCGAACATTGCCAGAAAACCCAAAACAATGCCGACAATCGCTGTGATGCCGTTAATGTAGCCTGACGAAGCTGCTATCGCTGCCTCAAATTCAGAAAGATCGTTAGGACCGATTCCCAAACTACTAACAATATAGAAACTCCAAGCCGCACTGACCATCATCGTCGAGACGATAAGAATGGCAAAGAAGCCCAGCATCACCAAGACAATCCGAATAAGCAAGCGACGCAATTTGCTCCGATACTGACTGGCAAGCTCAGCCATTACTGATACCTCTTGCCAAGATACTCGACCCACCCTGCTGGATGCCTGTCGCCGGGGTCATGGTGTGTCCAATGAACGGTGCCGCCCTCTGATGAGTACTCGTAAATCCCGGAGAAGCCCAAGCGCTCCCCGACCTTCAGGCCATCCACCCTTGGCGCGATGTCGATATTGTGAGCAATCAGCAGGGTTTGACCGCTGCCGAGTTCGACTATCAACCGCTGGTGCCGATCACCTTTCAGGTCGTCATCCAAGAGCCGCACGATCTTGCCCTCTCCTGTCACTGCTACACCGCTCCTTTTTTCCCGATACAGCTGATTGATCTGCTCATCTTGGCTCAATGAGGCAGTTGAGTTTGCGGCATCAGACGTACAGCCAGACACAAGAACAAACGAGCACAAGGCCAGTGCAACAACAAGAAGGGTGCCGATTAATGCTGCTATACCAGATTGTGAGGCCGAATAACCCGCCTTACTGTTCCCCCCGTACATCACTCAGCCGTCAGCCTCACTCACTGCGCAAGGCCTCGACCGGGTCACGGCGGGAAGCCGCCATCGAGGGGATCAGCCCGGCTACCAGCGACAACAGGCAGCTGATAGCGATCAGCCCGAGGGAAGGCAGCAGCGGCAACCTGACGATATTGGCAACATCGAAACCCTGTTCGATCAGGATGTTCGCCGGTATACAGGCCAAGGCGGTAAAGAGGATGCCGATCACTCCAGCGGCAAAGCCAATGATCAGGGTCTCAGCATTGAAGACATTGCCAACGTTACGCTTGCTGGCACCGATAGAGCGCAGGATGCCGATCTCCTTTTTTCGCTCTAATACCGACACATAAGTAACAATACCAATCATAATCGACGAAACCACCAGAGAAATACCAACAAAGGCCATCAAGACCATCGAAATGATGTTGATGATGTCTGTCACCGAGCTCATCAGGGCCCCGACGATGTCGGTATAGGTGATGACCTTCTCCTCTTGATCAGAGTCTCTCATCCGCTGGTTGTAGGAGTCTAGGATGTTCAAGACCTGCTGCTTGCTCTCAAAATCCTTGGGGTAGATGGAAATTCCGGAAGGGCTGCCCCAGCTAGCATAGCCGAGGTCTTTCATGTTGCCGTCATAGCTCTTCTGATCGTTACCCATCAAAGTCAACATCAGCTGCGTCAATTCGTCTTCGCTGAGGTTGAAATGAAAGGCATCGGCCAAGGCCTTGGAGTCGATATGCATGATCGAAGACATGCTCTTGCCCAGCTGAGCCATGGCAGCGCCCATTCCCTTTTCCAGCTGCTTTTGTAGGGCAGCCATGAACTTGGTCATATAGCTGCCCATCGACTTCTTCAGATAGGTGTTCAGCGAGGTGCCGATCTTTTTGGTCAAAGGCTTCAAATCGACATTTTTGGAGAAGGCTGTCTGCAGCTTCTTTTGCACAGCCGGCTTCTTCAGCCATTTATTAAGGTCGCTGGCCAAGCCGTTGGTCAGGCTGTCGGTACTGATGCCTTCCGCCTTCAGAAAGTCGCTGATCACCTTGGCGCTCGCGGTAGCCAGAGCCTCTTGGTCGATCAGTCCTTGCAAACGATTGGTGATATTGGCCGACACCTGAGGCTTGGCCAGCCAGCCCGGGAAGGCAGCGATCATATCGTTGGGGTCGATGATCCCTTGGCTGCCGCAGTACTGGAGGTAATCAACCATCACATCCTGGGCCAAGGCGTTGGCACCCGGTATGTCCAATATCGCCGAAGCCGCCGAGGCCAGTTCGGACTGCGTTTTGGGCTTTTTCAAATAAGCCTGAAAGTCCTCGTTGATCTTTTTGGCTTTGGTTTCGTAGCCCGGCATATTGTCACTTAAGTAGTAATTGAGCACCGTATTGGCAAACTTGCCCAAACCGGCCAGCGGCAGGTCATTCATGGTGATGGAGGAAAGCAGGCTGCTGATGTTAAGGGTCGGCATAGTCGGCATGCTGGCCATCAGCTCTTGGGGGTTGATGAGGTTTGAGAAGTCGATCTTCGAGAGGGCACTGGCATCGAACTTGAAGGCCTTCTTGATGCCATCCGGATCAATGGAAAGCATCTTGCTCATATCGAAATCGTTGTTGCCCTCTTTATTCAGCACATCGAAAGTCTTGTTGGTGAAAACGTCTTTATTCGGATACTTGATCTGGGCTTTGACGATATCAGAATCGGCGGCACGCTGCATCAGGTAATCGATCAGCTCCGGAGTATAGTTGACCCCCGGTCGCAAAGGTGACAGGGTGCTGGACGAGCTGGAGCCGACCACGCCGACGATCCTGATCTTCTCAGCCTTGCTCACCAAGTTACGCATGTACTTCTTGTCGTTTTGATGACTCACATACATCTTATAGGTACTGTCATAGGTGTAGTAGTCAACGGACGGCACCAAGCGCAGATCGACATCTAAGACATCTTGGTAACTGAAGTTCACGGTCTCAGCGGGAGGGGTGACGCTTTTTTGCTGCTGAAAGTCGTCGAGCATCTTCTCCATCTCAGCCGGGTCCTTCAAACCCAGCACATACAGCAGGTAGTCGCTGATGATATCGTTTGGCCCCAGCACCAACAGGCATTCGTTATAAGCTTGGGGCCAGCGGCCGGCCAGCACGTCGTATTGCGGCTCCACTAGGCTGCGGTCACGGGGCAGTTGGTTGAACACACCGCTGCTCATCCCCAATGTCATGGCGCTGCTCATGCCGCTGCCACTGCCGCCGCCGCCGGCACGGGTGCCGCCGCTCATCATCTTGCTCATCGGGTCGGGGTTGGCCTGATAGGCCTTCTGCGAAGTGTCACCGAGGTAGATCTGCGGCGTGATGTCGTATTTGTATTCGATGGCGTTCACATACTGCTGAACATGGCTTTGCGAGTCGTCGTCCAAGAACACCTTCAAGGCACTGAGGTCGTTGGCCGAGATGGATGTGAACGCCTTGGTCAGGATGCTAGTCACCCGCAGGTTGCCGTCGGCAGCGTCGCCGTTGGCGCTGTTGCTGCCATCGTTGCCAACAGATTCTTCGGCAGCACCGCTGGAAGCAGCCATCATTGCCATCAGGTCGATGCCGGTCTTGTTGATGGTCAGCGGGTATTGGGAGAGCGTGCTTTGCTCCACGTCTTTGATGTAGCTGTTCATGCCGTTGGCCAAGGCCAGAATGGCAGCGATGCCGATAATACCGATGGAGCCGGCAACGGCAGTCATGGCCGTTCGCCCCTTCTTGGTCATCAGGTTGGAAAAAGAGAGGGCAATGGAGGTGAAGAAGCCCATCGATGCCCGCTTGGGCACCCGGGGCGCGGCAGCCAAGGCGCTGACCGTCGGGACATAGGGGTTGGAGTCAGAGACGATATGGCCGTCTGAGAGGTTAATGGTACGGTTGGCATAAGTGGCCGCCAACTCCGGGTTGTGCGTAACCATGATCACCAGGCGCTTGTCGGCGACTTTGGTCAAAAGCTCCATGATCTGAACACTGGTCTTAGAGTCCAAGGCACCGGTAGGCTCGTCGGCCAAGAGAATCTCTGGGTCGTTGATCAGTGCCCGGGCAATGGCCACCCGCTGCATCTGACCACCGGAAAGCTGGCTGGGTTTTTTGCCCATATGCCTACCTAGGCCGACCTCGTTGAGCATCGCCTGGGCACGCTTGCGGCGCTCGGACTTGGAAACACCGGAGAGGGTCAGCGCCAGCTCGACATTGGCCAGCACCGTTTGGTGGGGTATCAGGTTGTAGCTCTGGAACACAAAGCCAATGCGGTTGTTGCGGTAGGTATCCCAGTCACGGTCCTTGTACAGCTTGGTGGACGTTCCGTCGATCACTAGTTCACCAGTGTCCGCCCGATCCAGCCCACCAATGACATTCAGCAGCGTGGTCTTGCCGGACCCCGACGGCCCCAAGATAGCCGCGAACTCGTTGTCGCGGAAAACAACCGAGAGGTCATCCAAAGCCTTCTGCTCAAAACCGGCCGTAGTATAAGACTTGGTGATATGTGCCAGCTGCAGCATTCCTAGGCTTTCTGGTTTCTTCTGAAGGATTAACAGAGGGTCGAGCACACAAACACAGGTTCATTGTACGGGTCTTGGCCACTGGTCTTTGCTAGCATTGGATTACGGTTGAGCAACCAAGTTCGCCGCAACCCCGTTACCACCCGGGTAGCAACGGCCTGTTTATGAGAAAATAGACTATTGTTGACAAAGACCGCCCATCGGCAGGAAGGCGGTTGCCAATGTGCTCGTCATCTCGCAACGGGGGGCGTATTGGTCGTTCATGACAGATGGCCTTATGGTCGCTGTTCGGCTACGTTAGGGTGGTTAATGATGCGAAAGTTCTCACGAATTTGCAAGTTGTCGCTTAGTTTGCTGTTGCTGTTCTCCCTGAGCTTGTTGGCTGTCGGCTGCAATAAGCAAGCCGATGACCCGATGAATGGCACAGTACCCAGCGATGCAGTCGCTGCAACGCTGCGCGGCACCAATATCATGGAGGCCGATATTACTGCCACAGTAAACGTGATGCGCAAAGATGCTAACGGCAATACAGCGGATGATGTCACTTGGACTGTGATGCTGAAATGTAATGACTACACACCGGACTCCCTGCGTCAAGCCATCATCAAAAATCAGTTCATGATGCCCATTGTGGTGCTTAGCGAGGCCGGCAATGCCGGTATCACGCCGGATGCCAAGGTCATTGACGACCAAATAACCAAACAGAAAGAACAAGCTCAGCAAGCCAAGCAGGCACAGGCGGCCACACAGGCACCCCAGCAGCCAAGCACGGGCGACCCTTGGGTTGATTACCTGAGATCGATGGGCTACGCCAATGAAGACGCCTATCGCCGTCTCTTGGAGGCCCAGAATGTCGCAACCCCGCTCTTGCAGCAAAAGATTCCGACTACCGACCCCACTAAAAACGAGATCAACTCCTTCCTTGAAGAGAATGCCCCCTATATGGTGGGCAAACGCTCCAGCACTATCATTATCCCAATTAACGATAAAACCACTGCTGCGGCCGCCAAAACCGCAGCCCAGACGGCCTTAAACCGCATCAACAAGGGCGAGAAGTTCGCCACAGTGGCCGATGCGGTCAACAAGGCCAATGGCACATTGACCGCTGCCAGCAGCACGAATTCAACAGCCAGCACCACGACAGATACTGCTTCTGCCAGCACCAGCGCATCCGGCTACAGCGGGCTGACCGCTGGCAAAGGTGGCGACGTTGGCTGGGAAGCACTGGTGAGCTTGCCGACAGAGTACTCGACGGCCTTGGGCAAGCTGAAAAAAGGCCAGGTGTCTACTGCCCCGGTAGTCACCGATAGCGCCGTATACGTCATCATATGTACCGACAACTACGAACTACCAGCCAGCAAAAAGGTCGACACCAAAGCTATCCCCCAGAGCCTGCAGGATGCCGTAATGCCACTTCTGCAGGATGAACTCAACCAGCAGCGTCAAAACGACTACTTCAACAGCCTGACAAAGGATGGTGAGGCTGAAATGGTCATCAACCCGATCCCCGACGGCTTGCCCTATAACGTAGATATGAACCTAGCTCCCACCCTGCAGCAGACCGACACTTCGGTAGGCACCGGTGCTGAAGCCAAGAAGGGCGACAAGGTGACGGTGAGCTATGTTGGCAAACTGGCTGACGGCACGGTGTTCGATGCCTCCGACCAGCACGGCGGCAAGCTCGACTTCACCATCGGCAGCGGCGATATGATCGCCGGTTTTGACCAAGGAGTCGTGGGCATGAAGGTCGGCGGCGTGCGCACCTTGGTCATTCCAGCAGATTTGGCTTATGGTGCAGGTGGTTCCAGCAATGGCGCTGTAGCCATCCCGCCCTACGCTGCCCTGACCTTTGACATCAAGCTGATGGCCATAGGCGGCAAAACCACAGGCTCCGACGGGGTTGGCCTGTCGTCTGGCCTTGGCACAGCCGATAGTGCTGCCGCTGACGCTAGCGCCAACACTAACCCCCCCAGTGAGGCCGACGAAGGTAAGACGGCTCAATAAGCAAGCACTAGCTGGCATGGATGGCGATGTCAATTGAATTGTTGACAGGCAGCCAAGCGGTGGCATTAGGGGCCTTACGCGCTGGTGTCAATGTGTTTTGCGGCTGCCACGAGACTGCTTTATTCGGGGCGCTGGAATACGTCGGCAAACGGGCACAACAAGACCGCTTGGAAGGCCTGAGTGTCGAGTGGCTGACTGGTGAGAGAGATGCTTTGGAAATCGCAGGCAAAGCCGCGCAGCACGGCACCTACGCCTTGACAGCCATTGGCCAACATGGCTTGTGCGCCGTTTTCGATGTTTTGATCAGCCAGAGTTGTCTTGGTGTTAGCGGCCTAGCTTTGCTGGTAGCCGATGACTTCGATGTTTCGGATGTTCGCCAGTTCGCCCAGATTGCCAAAGTACCTTTACTCGCCCCTGCAACCGTAGAAGAGGCCGAGGCCATGGCACGTGCAGCCTTTGAGCTTTCCGAGCGGTACTCGACTCCCGTCGTCCTACATCTAACGGCAGTTGTCAGCCATGCAGTCGTGGCGATGGGGGATGCACTGGATGAGCGACCGCCTACTGTCAGCAGCGCTAGACCGCGACAGCAACTGCCCGAGCCGCCGCAGCCAGCGCGGTCGCAGTCGCAGTCGTCGCAGCCGACTGCCCTCGGCCACGCTCGTCAAGATCACTCGCTGCTCGCCAAGCGCTTCAAACAACTCAGCCAGGCCAGCTCGGCCAGCCCCTTCAATCACATCGAGCAAACCGGGCGCTCAGCCGCCCCCGCCCACCTTGGGGTTGTTGCCAGTGGAGCCACTTGGACCAAGCTGCAAGATGCCATCGCCCAGCTTGGCTATGTCGGCGTTCTGCGGCTGCTGAAAATCGGCATGCCGGTGGCCTTCCCAGAAAAACTAGCCTTGGAATTCATGAACGGCCTTTCCGAGGTGCTGGTATTCGAGGAGCCGGAACCAGTAATCGAACGTGAACTGCTCCAGCTAGTCGGTCAAAAACACCTGAAGGTGAACGTCCTCGGCAAGCTCTCCGGCACCGTCGGTTGGACAGAGAGTGGTTCCACCAATACCATACAACAGAAGATGCTGGACTTCCTTTCGGCGTAGAAACAATCCGCAAGTCCCACACCTCAAGAATTCCCCTCGCCACCGAGAAGCAGCAATTCTCCAGACCATTAGAGCTTGCGATATCCGGAAAGACTTGACGTGCTACTGTACAACGCTGCAAGATATGGTGTGCCTACATTTACAAATATATAAAGTACCAATGTGCTCGTATAATAATCTGTTCTGAAGTGGCATTGCATACGTTCTATCCATCTGCAGCCTCGGCCGTCAACTGGCCTGCACCTTGTTTTTGTTCGGCGATGCGCCGGTTGATGTGGCCGAACTCGATGCGCATCATGATGGCCGCCGTGACCACCGAGGTAACATCACATATCGGATATGCCCAGTACAGGCCGTCCAGCGCAATAAGCTGTGGGAAGAGCGTCGGCATAACGATCGGCATCAGGTAGATCAGCGGGATCATGAAGATAACCTGTCGGGTCAAAGACAAGAACAGCGACTTCATCGGCTGGCCGGTAGACTGGAAGAAGCCGGCGGCCAAAATCTGCAGCCCCATTACCGGCAACATAAACAGTTGTACCCGCAAAGCACCGGTGGTGAATTCCAAAAGGTCGTCATGGACACCAAAGAGCATGGCGATAGGCCCGGGGAAGAGGCGCACTATGACCCAGAAGAAGAGTCCAAAGACGACAATCCAAGTGAAGGCGACCCAGAAGGCCTTCTTCACCCGCTCATAGTGCTGTGCCCCGTAGTTATAGCCGATCAAGGGCTGAACGGCAACAGAAATGCCCATGATCGGAAAGAAGCTGAACATCGCCACCCGCCCGACCACACCGATGGCCGCCAAGGCGCCGTCGGCTCCGATCACGCTCATCGCACCATACTTATTGAGCTGTTGGTTCAAGATAATGTTGATCACTGCGGCGGCAAATTGTAAGACGAAGGAGGCGGAACCCAAGCTGACAATGCTCCAGGCCAAGCGCGGCTTGATACGTAAGAAACGCCGATGCAGATGGAAGGGAGCCTTCTTGCTGAAGATGAAATAATGCATCACCAGTGCCGCACCAACCGCTTGTCCGGCCAGAGTCGCCCAAGCTGATCCGGCTACACCCCAGCCCAAATGCAACACAAACAGCCAGTTCAAGGCAATAGAGACAGCAATGCCCGCCACCATGGAATACAGCGCCCGCATCGGGTCGCCAGCGGTACGAATGAAGTTGTTGAAGCCCATGCTCACGAACTGCAAAATAACACCAGAGCCGATGATCCGCAAGAAGACCTCGCTGGACTCGTAAACGCTTTCGCTAGCACCGGAAAACCGAAGGATCGGATCCATGAATATCCAGATCAAGACAGCGCAGACAATCCCAGCGACAAGTAACATTGAGAAGCAATTGCCCATGATTCGCTCGGCCTCGTCTTTTTTGCCCTCCCCCAAACGAAGCGAGGTAAGAGCGTTGCCGCCGACCCCGATGAGCATCGAAACCGCCATGGAGAAGATCATGATCGGCATGGCCACCGTCGCCGTAGCTTGGCCGACAGTACCCACGCCATGTCCCATAAAGATGGAGTCAACGATATTATAAAGCCCGTTGACCACCATGGCGATGATCGAAGGGATGGCGAACTCGGTGATCAATTTGGATATCTTGGCTGTACCGAAGCGCTCAATCTGCTTGACGCCGTGCTGCTCCCGTACATCGGCAGCGTTCGCTAGAGCATCGTCTGGCTCGGCAGTCGGCGAGGCGGATGCTGGTTGGCCGAGATCAGAAACAGCAACCACCTCGCGTTTCGGGCGTGGCGCGTCGGATTCTGCTTCTTTCTGAGGCTTTGGGTCTGATGTGGAGTCGTTCATATACATAGTGTAGCACTAGGGAGACGCCGATTAATCCCAACTGTAGTCATTGCCGGCTCAGGGCGGCAATCTTTCCCCTGATCAGCAGGGCGAAAAATTGCGGCTCGGAGGCGCAATGACGAAATTGTGAGTTGACCGGCACTTCCCTAGAAGATGCCGATTTGACCCCCCTTGGGATGACTCTGCCGCCCCAAAGGGAACTATGTCGCGAACGTAAAGCGAGAGTATCGGGTTGATCGAAGAGACAGCCAGAGTCAAGATCATGGTCGTCAGGAAAAGCCGGTGGCGAAGATGATTGCCACCATGCCCAGCCCTGTTCGCAGCAACATCGGCTTGCGGCCTTTGCGGTCGGCCAAGCGTCCCCAAAGCGGCAAGATCACCGCTAGGAACAAAAACGGGGCGGCGGACATCAGCTTATCCCGTGGCGGCCTTGCTTGCGCGGCAGCACAGCGTGACCGAACTGCACACAGTTCAATATCCCTCGGGCAGCAGTGCGGCCACTGTGGCCATCCGTCCGGAGGCGGCACCGTCACGACGAGCAGAATGCAAATCCGGGCTGCTGAATGTGGAGAGCGGACAAATGGAGATATCGCTGGCCTTAAGACCGGCTGCGGCCAAGATAGCGGCAGCAGAAGACGGCAGATCAGCTAGCCAGTGGCCGGGGCGATTCGGGACGAAGAAAGCCTCGGGATCAGAAACGGATGCTTGCTCCAAACGCCGTAACAGAAGGGTGCGCACTTCTTCGGAGATCTCGTAGTCGGTGGCAGCGATGCCCGGCCCGACCCAACAACAAAGGCGGGCGTGAGCGTAGCCGGGTTCAGCTCGCAACGCTGCGACAGCAACCTCAATGATGCCTGCGGCCAAACTGCGCCAGCCGGCATGAACAGCAACGACCAGCGGCCCAGTAGCGGGGGTGGCGACCTCGGCGGTGAGCACAATCGGCAGGCAGTCGGCGGTAGTGAAGGCGGCTGCCCAGCCGGGGGTAGCAAGCAGGGCAGCATCGGCAAGTGGCCTTCCTAGAGCATCAAACTCGATTTGATCTGAGCAGACAGCAGCCAGTGACACTACACCGGGCTGTGATCGGCACTGGCCTAGGGAAGTGCTGGCCAATGCCGTTGCATCAGATTGTGGAACATGATGGCCAGCTTCTCCTCTAGTCGGCAAGGTAAAAGATTGCCGGTCAAGCCGGCAATGACTGTGGTTTGGTATTGATCGGTGCTCCCTTATCCTGATAAGGCGTATGCCGTGCTCCAATGTCAGCCAGACTAAGCGCAGCTGCCGAGACTCAAGCTGGGAGGCCAACAGCTGCCGGCTCTTCTCGCCGACCTCACTGTCGGCCCTGAAGTCTGCCTTGCCGCCCGAGCTGCTACGAGCTTTGACAGTGAACGCCAACACCGTTGGCGGCAAACCGACAGCCGGGATTACCTCGAACTCACCGATACTGCTGACGATCCGACATCACCAGCTCTACTAGCTTAGATACCACCTCGGTCAGCGGCAGCAAGCTCTTCACCATGCCCTTTCGAACTTTCAGTTCCACGTTGCCCTCAGCCAAACCGCGCTTGCCCACTATCATCTGGTATGGCCAGCCGATGAGATCAGCGTCGGCGAACTTGATGCCCGGACGTTCCTTGCGATCGTCAAGCACCACCTCTATGCCGGCCTCGGCCAAGGCCGCCGCCAAGTTGCGGGCGGCTGGCTCTACCTCATTATCATCCATCGCCAACGGCAATACCACGACTTCAGCAGGTGCCACGGAGATCGGCCAAATGATACCAGCCTCATCGTTTGACTGCTCGACCACAGCAGCCAGCGAGCGGGTTACTCCCCAACCATAGCACCCCATGATGAAGGGATGCTCGGAGCCATCCTCGTCCATATAGTTGGCACCCATGCTCTCAGCATACTTGGTGCCAAGCTGGAAGACCTGCCCGACTTCGATGCCACGCTCTACGGCCAACGGCTGCCCGCAGAATGGGCAGCGGTCGCCAGCTTGAGCTGTGGCCAAGTCGATCCAGCTGTCCACGGCGAAGTCCCGCCCTGGGCGCACCTGCTGCAAATGATAGTCGGCCTCGTTGGCACCGGTCAGCCAACTGGACAGTGCCTGCAATGCCGGGTCGGCAGCGATGCGGATACCCCTCGGCAGTCCGACCGGCCCGATAAAGCCCTTTACCAAGCCGCGCTCGGCCAACTCTGCCTCACTTAACACATGCCAGGGATGCTCAGCATCAACATTGAAAGCCTTGGCCGCCTTGATCTCGCCCAGCTCATGGTCGCCGGGGATAAATGCCACCCACGTGCTGCCATCACCTGCCGCCAAGGCGATGGCCTTGACGGTAGCCGCAGCCGGGATTCCCAAAAAGTCACACAGCGCCTGGATCGATCCGTCAATCGGGGTATGGATGCGCTCTGGTTGTGGAGTGCCAGCACCAGCGGCGGCAGCGGTCGGGGCGGCAGCGGCCGGGGCGGCAGCATCGGTGACGGCCTCAGTGGGCAGCACACCGTTTGTGCTGCCGTCACCTGCCATAAAAGCCTCGTGCACCTCAATGCCAACCTCGGCCACCTCGGTATTCGCCGCATAGCCGCAGCCGCAATGGACGATCTCGGCTTCGCCGGAAGCAGCCAGCGCCATGAACTCACAAGTCACCTTGCCGCCGATCTGGCCACTGTCGGCCGCCACTGGCACATAGCGCAGCCCCAGCCGCTCACAGATGCGCCCATAGGCGGCAGACTGCAGGTCATAGTGCTCCTGCAAACTCTCATAGGAGGTATGGAAGCTGTAGGCATCCTTCATCAAGAACTCCCGGCCACGCAGAAGCCCGAAGCGTGGCCGCACCTCGTCGCGGTACTTCCACTGAATATGGTAAAGAGACAGCGGCAGTTGCTTATAGGAGCGCAGCTCACCGCGGACGATCGCAGTAATCAGCTCTTCTTGGGTAGGTGAAAGTGCAAAGACGTGCTGGTGACGGTCTTCCAAGCGGAAAAGCTCCGGCCCGTAGTCGTCCCAACGGCCACTCTCATGCCAAAGTTCGCCAGGCTGGATGATGCTCATGACCATCTCTTGGCAGCCGATGGCATCTATCTCCTCGCGCACGATCTGCTCCACCTTGCGCAGCACCCTGAACCCAAGCGGCAAGAAACTATAGACTCCGGCCGCCACCTTGCGCATCATCGCTGCTCGCAACAACAATCGATGCGAAACAACATCGGCATCGCCGGGATCCTCCTTTAACGTCGGGGCATAAAGAGTGCTCATGTATAGGATGCGCGCTGCGGCCATCGGCTCGTCCTTCCTTAATGTCGAGGGATTGTATATCACATTGTACTCCAGGAAAGCGCCGATTGATGCACGGAGTGCCTCCCGCACGGCCTTATGTCGGGTAAAGCGAGGCTTGATTCGGCATAGGATGCAAAACTTACCGGGTCATCAACTTATCCGCCTCCCAAGCTTGGGCACGACCACGAACAGCAACGCGATACCGATCATTGCGCAACCCAGTATCGTCAGATGCAGCACACCGAAGCCACCCGCCCGGGGCAGGTTGTACTGGGGGTAGTTGGGCAACAGCATGCAGCCGCTCAAGCTGCCATTGCCGCTTTTGAAGGCTGGTGGCAGGTTGACGCTGTCCGATCCGTGCGCAGTAACAGCAATGCCCATCGTGGCACTGATCTCTACCGACCACTGCCCGTGAGGCAGCTGGTAGCCGGGCAGTGCCTCGACCTCCACCAGCATGTAGTGCCCGGATTCCAAGCCGGCGAATTCCACCAAGCCATCGGCAGCACTGGTAACATAAACCGGGGCACCCCAACAGCCCGGTGCACTGTCGTCAGCCAGCCACTGGTGCTGATGGGAGTCATCGGCGCAGGAGTAGAGGGCGAACCTGACCCCTTCCAAGGGCGAATTGTTTTGGTTCACCTTGTAGAAGCTGAAGCTGGTGTTAGGCAGCCCGTAGACGAAGTAGACGATAGTGTTGCCAGTGACAGAGGGAATCGAAGCCGTAGTGCCCAAAGTGAAGCTACCTAGGCCATTCGGCGGATTCGGGCCGATCTTGTAACCCTTTACGCTATGGTCGGCGATGGTCGGGATAACCTTGCTGTAGGCAGCGCCAGACATGAAGTAGGCCGCTGTGTCAGCCACAGCAGGAATGGCGGCACCGTTGATATCAACGTATTTCTCCGTAACCGTGAAGAGTGCGGCGTTGCTCAGTTTAACGGGAAGCGACTGGTTATTGCCACCATGAGCGTTGTAGCCGCCTTTGGTCTTCACTGAATAGATCTGCACACTGTCGTCAGCCACCCGCAGCACACTCCGCACCGCGCCGCCGAGATCGGCAAAAACATTGTCTGTGCGTGCCGTATCCTGGTCGGAGCTATAGGCGAAATGCTTGAAATTGGCCGGCAGCTCCAAGTTCTTCAAGTGGCTGTTGTTGGCTGCAGCGAAAATGCGTAACGGCGTGGTTGCTGAAGCTGAAGGGGCGGTATTGAAGCTAGCGTTGACATAATAGCCGTCACCGGTGTTATCGTTGACGTTGATGGCCGGGATGGTGCCACCGGCATAAGCCTTAACCTCTGCCGCAGCGTCTAAGCGAAAGGGCATATCCCCAGAGCTGGCAATGCCACCACCGATGCCCGATGCTGAGTCGCTCTTCGCAACAATTTTGCCGCCGACGATGCTGATGGCATCGCCAGGCAAACAGGCAGACCAAACACCAATGCCCGGACCCCAGCCGCCTTGAGCATAGATGTCACCACCTGTTATATTAATAACTATTGTTGTTATACCGTGCACTAACCCGATAGCCGTATATTTAGATACTGCTCGGACTTGACCGCCATTAATGGTGATATAGCCTTGAGAGCCAGTGTTGGTGCCGGAAGTGCCGCCGATAGCCGCGCCTTCACCGGAGCCGTTGAGATTGTTAGTATTGATGACCTCGGCATCGATCACACCGCCATCGATGGTAATATTGCCAACCTCCCCGAACAGCCCGGCGCCAATGCCGGCTGCACGGGTGTACTGACGCACAGTCACCGATCCATCAACTATCCGGAGGTTGCCAGCTCCAGCACCTTTGGCACCAGGGCCGTTGTCGTCACAGGCACCACCGCCGCCGATGCCAGCGCCGGAACGACCCGTGCCGTTAGCGTCGCCGTTGCCTCTCTGCGATACAGATACCGTACCGCCGTTGATGGTGATAGCACCGCCGTTGCCGGCACCGCCGGCACTAGAAGCGCCGCCGCCGCCGATGCCAGCGCCAATCGAGGTGGCTGTGACCTTGACCACGCCGCCGTTGATAGTAATGGTGCCGCCGGAGCCACCGATGCCGTTGTTCATGCCATCCATAGAGCCGCCGCCGCCGATGCCAGCGCCGGTGGACATGGGGCCGCCGGGCGTAGTGACATCGATGTTGCCGCTATTGATGGTGATACTGCCGCCGGAAGAGCCGAAGTTGCCGCCAATACGGGCAGCAATGGGGGTGACGGTGCTATTGAGCGTAGTCGGGTTGACCACTAGACGGTCAGTCGTATCGTTGCCGTTTAGGCTGTTGACTGTAAGCCCGGCACCATCAGGAACAGCAATGCTTGTGCGGATATTATTCGTGCCGTCCAACACCAGCGTCAGATTGGCTGCAGTACCGTTGACCGATCCAAGCATGTCGATGCCGCTGACGATCAAAGTGACATCAACACCAGACTGGATATTGATGGTACCGATCATCGACGTACCGTATTTTTGTCCTTTGCTTGAATTGGGGTTGTTGGGCACACCACTTTGAATAAGGCGATAAACCTTGCTGGTAGCGCTGGCGTTAAAAGACAGAACTCCGAGGGAGCCGGGGTTTTCATTAAGGCTAGCAGGATTGTAATTGCTCGCGGCTCCGCTGATAGTAAAGCCGGCACCAGTCTTGCCTGCTGGCTTGGAGAGGTCGATGGTATCGTCTATGACATAACCCCTAGCTGCTTTTTGCGGCTTAGCATCGACAGTAGCCGACCCCTGTGGCAAAACGGGTTTGGCAGGCACTGTTTGAAGTGTTTCTGGCTCACCAGTGGTGGTAGGCTCAGAAGGCTCTGATTTGTCCAAAGCCAAGAGATCTATCTCATCATCGTCTGATTTCCCCTGTTGCCCCAAAGGCTGCCCCTCTTCATCTGTGACATCAGAAGGCAGCCCTAGGCTGTCCATATCTCCCGGCTCTGAGGAGACGGCCACCTCATCTGTGCCACCAAGGCTGTTCAGGCTAACCTGATCACCAGGAGCAACAACGGCATCCGAGTCGGTCGGGGCATGCCCGTCACTCAAAACGAGCTGACTAGCTACCTCGCCCATCGAAGCTGGCTCATCAGAACCAGCTGAGGCAAAAGCCAATCCGTAACCGATAGGCACAAGGATCACTAAGAGTATCAAAGATGCGAGCAAGCGTCGCATCTTCCTCGTCATCATAAACCCTTTGTTTCGTTGTTTTTCGTGCAATAACTGACTGTACGCCTTTTTTTGCGCATTTTTCATGGCAAGTCCCCAAACCTTTAAAATAGTGCCCCATTTGAATCTCTTTGCGATCTGCAGAGGTTCTGAACCGCATAATCAACACAACCTATTTATACAGTATTTAAGCAGCTTGAAGGTTTTTGCCATTCAGCACTTGTTGATGGATTGTTATTATAGACGTTCGATCTCCTCGAACAAGGCATCGATGATCTGATCTTCTCCGACAGTGTAGAGCACTTTGCCCCTGCTGAACACAGCACCCTTACCCCGGCCACAAGCCACGCCAACATCGGCCCCCCTCGCCTCGCCGGGGCCGTTGACCACACAGCCCATAACCGCCACCGATATCGGCTTGTCAACTGCCGCCAAACGCTGCTCAACCTCAGCAGCAATGTGCATCATGTCGACCTCTGTGCGCCCACAGGTTGGGCAGCTCACCAGTTCTGGCTGACGATGCCTAAGACCAACCGCCGACAGCAACAGCCAAGCCACCTTCAGCTCTTCAACCGGGTCGGCGGTAAGCGACACCCGCAACGTATCGCCGATGCCGTCCAGCAACAGGGCGCCGATGCCAGCTGCTGATTTCACTGCGCCTTGGAGCAAGGTGCCAGCTTCGGTGATCCCCAAGTGCAGCGGCAGCTGGGGCAAGTCCCGTGCCAACAGCCGATAGGCTGAAACTGTGCTCGCAACCTCATGGGCCTTGGCAGATACAATGATGTCCTGAAAACCACGTTCTTGAAAATGTTCGACATAGGACTCGGCGCTGGCCGCGAGTTTCTCCGCCAGTGAGAGATCCTCGAAATCAGCGATCTCAGGAGCCAGTGAGCCGGCATTAACCCCGATACGGATAGGTATTTCGGCTTCCCCGGCAGCATCGATGATCGCATCCACCATATCGCCATCACCGATATTGCCGGGGTTGATGCGCAGCTTGGCGGCACCTAGGCGAGCTGCCTCCAGCGCCAGCCGGTAATCGAAATGGATATCGGCAACCACCGGCAACTCGGAGCACTCGGCGATCTGCGCAAAACCCGCCAGTTCGCGGTTAGAGGGAATAGCGACCCGGACAATCTCGCAGCCAGCCTCAGCCAGTTCAGCGATCTGCACCAAGGCCTCCTGCGGCTGATCGGTATGCACGGTAAGCATGCTCTGCACCGCCACTGGCGCACCGCCGCCAATTGGCACATCACCAACACGGATCTGCCGGGTCAGACTGCGAGGGACATCCTCGCTCATATTCCCACTTATCCTCCCAGAATATAACGTTGGATGTCTTGCCCGGAAAGCACCACGAACAACAGCACTATCAAGCAAAGGCAGCCCACCGAGACTATATTGATCACCCGTACTGGCAAAGCTCGCCGCGTTAGCTTCTGGATAGTCTCCAGCACGATTTTGCCGCCGTCCAATGGCGGCAAAGGCAGTAGGTTCATCAGGCCGATACTGATGCTCAGGGCGGCGGCCAGCACAATGAAAGAAAGGAAGCCGTCGGAAGCAGCATTACGTGCCTCGAAAGAGACTCCGATTACTGAGGATGACTGGCCGACCATTGTGGTAAAGGTAGCCGGATTGAAGAGTTGGGCGATGGCGCCCGCCACTATGCCGACAAAACCGACAGACCGAGAAATGGCTTGGCCAAAGGAGACTGGCACCCGTTTTGTGGTTGGCGAGATTCCCAAGAAAGCCTTGCCGTCTTTGTCGCCTAACGTGCAGAGGAAATCTTGGTTCTGACCGCCCCTGAGCACTGACACTACGACTTCCTGGCCAGGACTGAGGGTAGCGGTCAGGGCACTGAATTCATTCCAGCTGTTGAACCGTTGACCATCGAGAGCCAGCAATTGGTCGCCAGCCTGAAGACCGGCTGTGGCGGCCGGCGAGGCAGCCACAACTTGCTCAACCCGCCAAGGGTCCGCTGGCTGGGTATCGCCCATGTACATCAAGGCGGCGCTGAAGACGACAATCGCAAAAATCAGGTTGAAGGCCGCTCCGGCCAAGAGCATCAACACTCGCTTGAACCATGGCGCACCGCAATAGGTGACCCGCCGTTCGGCTTCAATCAGGGCATCAACATCAGATAGCGTCCGAGGCTGCCCTTGGGCAAAGTCGCCGTCAGCCGGCATGGAGTAAATGCAGTCGTCACCTTTGAGGCGTTTGCGCTCGATAGTACCCCAGTCGTAGAGCTGATCCAAGTCACTTTCAAAGTCATAGCCGAGTACAGACTGGCATTCCGCCGCAGCCGCCCCGCTGACGCTCCCCGACGTAGCGAGAATGCCTAGCGAGCGCGCCAGTGTCGGGCTTTGCTCCTCTTGTTGCGCCCCAGCAATCAGGGCATAGCCGCCAAGCAGGAAGGGGGTGATACCGAACTTGGTGCCAAAGGCCTTAAAGCCGATATTTGGGCCGGGGAGGCCGATCATGAACTCCTTGACCCGCATGCCACAGAGCCTGGCAACTGTGTAGTGCCCTGCCTCGTGTACCACCACGATCAGCGAGAACATCACCAAGCCCCAGAAGATTACCGAGACAGCATTCAATAGGGAATCCATGATTGATCAGCGCCTAAGCCAAACTGATGTAGATAGTTCGGGCAGCACCAGCAGCGTCATTAGGTGTGCTGGTGGCGGGTACAAACTGATAGGTAACCGTGACCACCCAAGCCCCTGGCAAGCCATCGTTGGCAGTGCGTCCGGAGAACAACGTGGTCTGCTTGCTCACCTTGCGGTCGGCTGAATCCGGATAGTCATAGCTGGTGGCAGCCCTCATGTCGGGAGCTGCGTACTGGAAATCCTTGGGGCCGATCCCGGCGCTTTCCAAAGCATTCAATACCAGCTTGTCGTCGGCCAAGAGACTGGCGAAACCAGACTTGGGGTATCCCAAAAGATCCATATCCGCCGAATAGAGGATCGCTATAACATGCCCTTGGCTGTCAGTGCTGAGGTAGAGATTGGCAACTGGCGGAGTATCTGAGCTCAAGGAGATGCTGGCATCGGCAGATGGCGCACCGCCACTTTCCAGCTGCGGCAGATACCTCAGAGTTGCCAGCTTTTTGACATTAGGGTTGTTGGAATCCTTGGCATCCTCGTTTTTATCCAAGACCCATTGGGAGCCTAACTTGGCGCTGGCCTCGTCGATGGTCAGGCCAAAAAGTGGCCGCATACCCGGAATACTGGCTGTCTTGTAGACCGGTTTGGTCTCTACTTTAGCATTGTCAGTGCCACTAGGAACCAAGTCGGTACTCTGTTTCAGTACCGGCTGTTCTTGGACAGATTGCTTGAATAAGGTGTGGTACCCAAACCAAGCCAAGGCAACTGCGGCAAGGATTAAGACGACTATCGTTACGATCAGCAAGTTACGGGTACGCCTAGAGCGCGCCAGCCGAGACCTTTCGTCGCGAGCTGTCGTTTTCATCGGAAATGGAAACCCCGGTTCGGAATGGCTCGGCTCTGGCTCGGGCTGCAGGGTGGCGGCGGCCAAGGCATCCAACTCACTGTCGCTCAAGTTCACCGGTGGAGCTGCTAAAACGTCCGGGGCCAAGGGATCACCTTGAACATTCTGTTCCTGTTGGCCTTCTTGGCCTTCTTGGCTTGGATTCTGATCTTCCATGCTATGGGCTCCTTGTCTTCCTCAAAGCTTCATTCAACGGCCAGTGCAGCAGCAACAGCAGCGGGTCATCTGCCTCAGATCCAATAGCGGACGAGGAAAAAGGCAACCACCAGCACGCCTAACACCGCCAAGGTGAGAATGACCCGCTGGACGAAGGACATGGGCGGACCCAGCTCATCGGTCAACGAATTGGGTTTCACGTCTTGATCAATGGCAGGTGTAGCGAGGCCAGTCGCAGGTTCGGCAGGTTCAGCCTCAACAAAACGGGTGGCCGCATCTGTGTCCAGCGCCTCGACAACGACAGCCGACGGGGCTGTCACGCCCGATGCCCCACCGCCGATCACCGTCAGCTCATCCTCATCAGCCAGCGCCTGTGGGGCCTTCGAGCCATGCGCCTCACGCACATGCTTAAAAGACGAGTGGTCACGATCTGCACTCTCCTGTTTGTTCATGCTGCCATTATACCCGGCAGCACCCAAAGGCGCAGGACGCCGTTACCAAGACGTGCCAGTACCCAGAGCTATTCTTGCAGATGCCTCTGTTCAAATTGCAGGAACCCCGTCACGTTCGTAGATCTGCCGGAACATGCCCGGCAGCACACCACTCAAGGTATGCTTTGCTCATCTGAAGGCCGCTGGCGCCTTTGCTCCTCAAACCTGAGCTGGTCGGAGTGGCCGCTTAGGTCCTGTAACACACGCAGCTTATCCTCGTTTGCCAGCCAGCGGTCGGCTGAGAAAATATTGGAATCCTTGTATTTATTCTGATAAGACTGCAAGGCTTGGGCAAAGTCGTCGATACTGTAGTAGGCAGCCCGACCCCAGAGATCAAGGCCGGCCGGCCTTTGCGCAAAGGCCTCAGAAAGAACGTAGAGGTCAAAGTAACTTGCCAGTGACTGCATGCGGTGCTGGGACTACTTGAAGCGGGCGGCCAGTTCGCCGCCTAGCTCATCGGTGCTGATACCGCTGCGCTCCAGTGCCACTAAGAAGTGATAAAGCAGGTCAGCGGCCTCGTAGCGGGCGTGGTCGTGGTCGTTGTCTTTGATGGCGAAGGCCAGCTCGGCGGCTTCTTCCACCAGTTTCTTTAACAGCTGGTCGGCAGGACCTGTCAACAGCCTGGCGGTATAGCTGGCCTCGGGGTCGGCTTGCCAGCGGCCATGGATCACCTCCTGCAGTTGAGCCAACGCCTTTCCCAAGTCGGCCGGCTGGACGTTGCTGGTGCGCTCACCCATGCTGCTCTCCCTTCTGATCGGCAGCCGGCCTTCCGGCTGCCGCTGTGGTCGTTGCAGCTGCGGCTGTGGCTGTGGCTGTGGCTGCGGCTGCGGCTGCGGCTGCGGCTGTGGTCGCCGTGGCCGCCACTGTGGCTGCTGCTGCCGTACCGCAACCCCGACCGGAGGCATCTCCCCCATCAGCAGCCGCACCGTCGCATGCCACCTCGCGGTAAAAACAGCTGCGGTTGCCGGTATGGCAGGCCGGGCCGGGGCTGTCCACCCATACCAACAGGCAGTCCGAATCGCAATCTTGCATGATGCTGGCCACCTTCTGGGTGTTGCCACTGGTTGCGCCCTTATGCCAAAGCTCGGAGCGGGAGCGCGACCAAAACCAAGTTTCACCAGTTTGTTGGGTCAGGCGTAACGCCTCGGCATTCATCCAAGCCATCATCAGCACCTCTCCCGTGCCGACCTGTTGGACGATCGCCGGGATCAGGCCCTGCTCATCAAACCTCAGTACGCCCATTCAGATGTCCAACCGTACTGGGATGCCTTGGTCGGCCATATACTGTTTGACTTGGCGGATGGAGAAGGTGCCGAAGTGAAAGACGCTGGCCGCCAACACGGCATCGGCCTCACCTTCCAGCACACCTGCGGCGAAATGCTCCAACTTGCCCACGCCACCGGAGGCGATCACCGGGATGTCCACAGCCCGGGCAACTGCCCGGGTCAGCGCCAAGTCGTAGCCGTCTTGGGAACCGTCACAGTCCATCGAGGTCAAGAGAATCTCGCCAGCGCCACGACGGGCAGCCTCGTATGCCCACTGCACCACATCCTGGCCGGTATCGATACGACCACCGTTTAAGTAGGTCGTCCATTTGTCTTGGCCACTGCTAACCCGCTTGGCATCGATGGCCACGATGATGGCCTGGGTGCCAAAAACCTCTACAGCCGCACTGATCAGTTCCGGAGAGCGCACGGCCGCCGAATTCAAACTGATCTTATCTGCCCCGGCGGTGATCATCGTCCGGATGTCGGTAAGCGAGGCTAAGCCGCCGCCTACACAAAAGGCGATGTGTGCTTGGGCGTTGACCTTTCTGGCCATCTCGACCACCGTTGGCCGCCCCTCGTGGGTGGCGGTGATATCCAGAAACACCAACTCATCAGCACCTTCGGCATCATAGACCGTCGCCATCTCCACCGGATCACCGGCATCGACTAAGTTTACAAAGTTGACACCCTTTACTACCCGTCCTTTATCGACATCCAAGCAAGGGATAACACGTTTGGTTAGCACTAGCCTTTGTCCCTTCCGGTCAGTGCTGCCAGCGCCTGCTGAACGCTGAAGACCTTCTCATAGATCGCTCGCCCAACGATTACGCCCTCGATGACATCGGAACCCAAAGTTCGCAAGGCACAGAGGTCGTCGAGTGCGGCGATGCCACCGGAGGCGATAACTGGGCAGCCAACGACTTGGTGCAGTTGCTGGTAGGCATGAGCATCGATGCCGGTTTGGAGGCCGTCGCGGTTGACATCGGTGTAGAGAAAGTGGCGGATGCCTAGTTCAGCCAAGCGGGCAGCAAGGTCTAAGACATCCACCTCGCTGGTTTCCAGCCAGCCAGATATCGCCACCCGGCCGTCGCGGGCATCCACAGCGGCGCAGATCAAGTCGCCAAAACGGCTGATCGCCTCGGCCACCATCCCGGGGTCGGCCAAGAGGCTAGTACCCAGCACCACCCGAGCAGCACCAGCAGCGGCCATGGCCTCGATCACCGCCAGCGAACGAATGCCGCCGCCGACTTCGACTTTAAGGCCGCTGCCCGCTATGACCTGCTCGATCAGGGCGCGGTTATCGCCCGTGCCTCTCGCCCCGTCCAGATCAACCAAGTGCAGCCAACGGGCACCAGCACTGGCATATTCTTGAGCCGTGGCCACCGGATTGTCGGCATAGACCGTCACTGCATCGAAGTCGCCGCGACGCAGACGCACTACTTTGCCCTGTAACAGGTCGATCGCTGGGTACAGTTCCATCAGTCACACTCCTTTAGGAAGCACCAATTTGATGCACAAGACCCATCCCGCGCGAACCCGAACCGCAGTGCTTCACACCGAGGCATGAAAGGGAAAGATTGCAGGTCAAGCCGGCAATGACGGAATTGCGAGATGATCGGCGCGCCTTCAGGTAACGTCGTCAATGTGCTCAACTGCACCTTCAACTGCGCACATCCCCACAAAACCGCAGAAAGTTAGCCAAAATGCGCAACCCCTTGCTAGAGCTTTTCTCCGGATGGAACTGCACGCCCCAGGCGTTATAGCTGCGAATCACCGACGGGAAAACCTCGGAATGGGCAGTTTCAGCCAGCAGGCACGAGGTGTCCGCAAGCTCGGCACGATAGGCATGGGTGAAGTAGAAGTTGGAGCCGTCATCAATGCCCACCAGCAGCGGGTCTTGGTTGGCTTGGGCACCGGCACAAAAATTGAGCTGGTTCCAGCCAACGTGTGGTATCTTAAAGTACTGTCCACAGGCATCATGGTTGGCCAAACGCCGGCAGTGGCCGGATATGAGGCCGATACCTGCCGCCCAACGCCCGTCTGGCTGAAACTGGGCATCAACACCAGAGACACCCTCGATGCCACAGTCCATCAACAGCTGGGCTCCAAGGCAGATGCCTAGGAAGGGTACGCCCTGCTCCATAGCCTTGCGCAAAGCTTTTGCCTGCCCCGAAGCGGTCATGAAGGCGATCGCATCAGCAAAGGCGCCCACCCCAGGCAAGACGATGCCATGAACATGTTCAACAGCGGCGGCCTCTTGGCTGATCAGCACATCAGCACCACAAAACTCCAAACTCTTGACAACGCTGGCAATGTTGCCCTTGCCATAATCGACGACCAGTATCCGCATAGCTCAGAGGCTGCCTTTTGTGGAGGGAATGTCACCTTGGCGCCGAGGGTCGATGGCCAGCGCCCGAGCCAGCGCCCGAGCCACCGCCTTGGCAGCAGCCTCGATGATGTGATGGGAGTTCTCCCCAGCCAGCGAGCGAACATGCAGGGTCAACCCAGCATTACTGGCTAGGGCAATCAAGAACTCCTTGAACAACGAGGTGTCGAAATTGCCGATGAATTCGATGGGCAACACGACCTGCCAGTGCAGCTGGCCACGACCGCTGATGTCCACAGCGGCCAGCAACAGTGCCTCATCCATCGGCAGCAAGGCATCACCGAAACGCCGGATGCCCCGGCGATCAGCCAAAGCCTGATCGATGGCTTGGCCGAAAACGATGCCGACATCCTCCACGGTGTGGTGAGCATCCACAGCTAAGTCCCCCTCAGCCTTGACCGTGAGGTCGAAGAGGCCGTGACGGCCCATAGCATCCAGCATGTGGTCGAAGAACGGCACACCGGTACTGATATCAGTTGTCCCGCTACCGTCCAGTTTTAGGCTGAGACTAACATAGGTCTCGCGAGTCCGGCGCTCGATGCTGGCCTTTCGCGGCTTTGCTTGCAGCTCGTTTTGCGGCTCGCTCATAGCGCTATCCTGCCTTCCTTGTAAGCGTCCACTGCCCTAACATCTGTACCAGCGGCCAAGCCGGTTTGCTCGAATTCGGTCAAGGCCGCCAACAGGGTATCGTTTTCAGCCTCCGTGCCAATACTAACCCGCAAACAGCCCTGCAAGCCGGGTTCAGACGAGAAGTCGCGCAACAATATGCCGTGTTGGTCATAGAGCCATTGCCAAAGCCGGGCGGCGAGCTCCGGAGAGCGCCCCTCTTCCAAGCGCAACAGCAAGAAGTTGGCCTCGCTAGGAAAGACCTCCAGCCATGGCCTACGTCCGAAGGCCTGGCGCAACCGGGTTCGCTCACTGATGATCCGCCGCAGCTGCTCGTGGTAAAGGTCGCGGGCATCCAAGACGATATGGGCGGCCAACGGAGCAAAACGATCAACCGTGTAAGGTTGGCGTACCTTTAAAAGCTCGGCCACCAACTGCTCCGAGGCACAGAGGTAGCCCAGGCGCAGCCCGGCCAGTCCCCAGAACTTGGAAAAGGTCCTGAGTATCGCCAAGTTCGGGTACTCGGCCAACAGCCCCACCAAGTCATAGCCTACGTCGGCAAACTCCACATAGGCTTGGTCGATCAGCACTGGCGCATCGGTGGCAGCCAGCATGCGACGCACGAACTCGGCGCTCAGGCACTCCGCTGTCGGGTTGTTCGGCGAAGCCAGCATGACTATATCAATATCGCCGAGCGCCAAACTATCAAGCAACGCCGCCTCGTCAACCATCATGTCTAAGCCCCGGGGCAGGTTGACTACCTCCGTGCCGTTCAGCGCCGCCGAGAGGGTGTAGGTGGCAAAACAAGGCGGTGCAATCAAAAGCCGCCGCCCGGGGCCACCCCAAGAGAATATCAAGTCAGCGATCAGCTCATCGCCACCGTTGCCCAACAACAACTGCGATGGCTCTAGTCCGAGATCGGTCGCCAAGCGTTGCCGGAGGCTGTCGGCCAACGGCGACGGGTAACGGTTCAGGGAGAGACTGCCGGTTTGGGCAGCCAGCTCAGAACTCAGCCGAGCAGACACCGGCTGCGGCATCCCGAAGGGGTTCTCGTTGGCATTAAGGTAAATACGCGCCGGCAAATAACGCGGGTCATAAGGTTTGAGGCCGGCCATGAAAGGCGCCGGCGGCCGCAACTTAGCCGGCGGCCGCAGCTTGGCCGACGGGCACAATTTGGCGGACTTGGTAGGCAAAGGCGGCATAACTGAGAAATCCGCTCTATCAGCCTTCGTCGTCTTCGAAACGCAGCTCTACCGCCCGTCCATGTGCCCAAAGCCCTTCGGCATCAGCCAAAGCCTTGATGTGCGTGGCATCGTTTTCCAAGGCAGCATAGGAGTAGCTGATAACGCTGGAGTGCTTGACAAAGTCGGCCACGGAAAGCGGGCTGGCAAAACGGGCACTGCCGCCAGTGGGTAAAGTGTGGCTTGGGCCGGCCAGATAGTCGCCAACACTGACCGGTGACCAAGGGCCGCAGAAGATAGCACCGGCATTCTCCACCAGCCCCAACAGCTCCATCGCCGCTTCAACCTGAAGCTCCAGATGCTCAGGGGCAATACGGTTGATCGCAGTCAGGGCAGTGGAGAGGTCGGGGCAGACCAAGACCACGCAGTTGCGGTCAATGGACTCCTTGGATATCTCCTGCCGAGTGGAACGGCCGAGCTGCTTCTCCACCTGCTCTATCACATCGTCCACTAGATTCTCGTCAATGGTGACCAGATAGGTACGCGCCTCCGGGTCATGTTCAGCCTGTGCCAGCATGTCGATGGCCACCAGTGTGGCATCAGAGCTGTCATCGGCCAAAATGGCCACCTCGGATGGCCCAGCAATCATGTCGATGCCCACGTCGCCGGCCACCAGCCGCTTGGCTGCTGTGACGTAGGCGTTGCCGGGGCCGACGATCTTGTCCACTGCCGGTATCTGTTCAGTGCCATAGGCCAAGGCGGCAACGGCTTGAGCGCCGCCGACAGCATAGACCTCCGTGATGTTGGCCAGCCGGGCGGCGGCCAACACGGCTTGGCTGACATTGCCGTCGGGCTGCGGTGGTGTGACCACAACGATTCGCTCTACACCAGCTACCTGAGCGGGAATAACGTTCATCAGCAGGCTGGATGGGTAGGCCGCCCGACCACCGGGCACATAAACGCCGACCGAAGACAACGGTGCCACACGGCTACCAACTAAGGCACCGTCCGGCCGGGTGATGAACCAGCTCTGTTGCTTTTGCTGTTCATGGAAGTTGCGTATCGATTGGTAGGCGGCTTTCAGTGCCTCCTGCAGGCTGGGACTCAGCCGTTTCCAAGCATTGTCTAGATCCGCAAGCCCAATCATCAGGTTTTGCCGGTCGGCTTTATCCAGTTTGAGCATGTACTCTTTGACCGCCTCGTCGCCGCGTTCCCGAACCGCGGCCACAATCTCGGCAGCGGTCTGCACAGCAACGCTGCCCATTACCGCACCGCGTCCTAACATCTCATCGCTGGGGCTCTCCCCAGCTTCCAAATACTCGACACGCATCCTTATCCTTCCCTTCTGACACTTTTCGTCAGACGTTTTGCCAGCGCGTGGACTCGTGGATCGATCCGGACACTGGCTGGGTTACCGACAAAGCGCGCTGTGGAAGCCACAACCTCATCGACGATCACCAGATGGTTTTCTCGCAATGTGGAACCGGTCGCCGTGATATCCACAATGCGGTCGGCCATTCCCACCAAAGGTGCAAGTTCGATATTACCATGCATCTTGATAATCTCGATTTGCACACCTTGTTTTCTGTAATGTTCAGCAGTGATATTGGGGTATTTCGTTGCCACCCGCAACACCCCACGGTTACGATAGCGCTCATCTACCCGTTGGCCTGCGCCCTCCGGCTCGGCGACCACGAAACGACAGGCACCAAAAGCCAGATCGGCCAACTCCACCAAGCCCAAGTCGGCCTCCAACAACGAGTCCTTACCACAGATCGCGCAGTCCACACCGCCCCAAGCGCACATCACCGGCACATCGGTGGGGCGCAGGATATAAAACTCTACGCCTTGGTTGATAAACACCAACTGCCGCTTGGGGTCGTCCAGGCCGCTGGTATCCAAGCCGGAGTCAGCCAGCAAAGCCACGCTGTCGCGGTAAAGAGAGCCCTTGGGCACAGCGATACGCAGGGCACGACCGACCAGCCCCTGACCATCGTCGCCTGAGCTGCTACACTGTTCAGCGACTATGTTGTTCGCAGCCATCACCCGCCTCCTCCTGGTGCCGCTTGCTGCAAGCCGCTCGGACAAACAGCACCGCCCGGCACATCTTGGCTCAAGGTGTCGATGATCCTCTCCAAATGCAAGGCGAAGCCGGCGGCCGGAGCTGCCAGCCCGAACTGGGCGAGCGTGTGGTCGTAACGCCCCCCGCTGGCCAGGGGGATGCCCAAGCCGGGCGCATAGGCTGCCAGCACCAAGCCAGTGTAATAGTCAAAACTGCTCATCACACTAAAGTCGATGATGAAGCGGGTTTGCGGGCGCTTTTGGCTGACTTCGGCGAAGCTTCGCTCTAATAGGAGCAGGTCATGGTCGCCGCCGATGCCGCTCATAATTGCCCGTGCCTGCTCCACGGCCTCGGCACCGCCGTTTAGGCGCACCAAGGCGCGTAAAGCGTTACCGTAGGCTACCTCGACCCCCGGCGAGCGGGAAAGACCATCCACTGCCACCAAATCGTTGTCATGGCAAGCAGCCAGCACGGCATGTTCCCAATCGCCACCGACTTGCCCCTGCTCACAACAGCGGCCAAGCAAACAGCGCAGCGGCGAGACGCTGCAAAAGGCAATGGCGTAGTCGGCCAGCCCACTTTGCTGCAATGCCTCGTCCAACATCAGCAAAATCTCGATGTCGGCGCTGGCGGCATCGCTGCCGATATGCTCCACTCCGATCTGGGTGAAGGCGCGGGCCTGGCCGCGCCAGCCTCTGGCCTCCCGGAAAACAGTTTGGCGGTAACGCAGGCGCAAGGGCAACTGGTAATCAACCATCCGTGTACCCACTAGGCGAGCGATTGGCAAAGTGACATCAGGACGCAAAACCAAAAGCTCGCCGTCAGAGTCGAAAAGCTTGAAGCTGGAGTGATCCAACGGCCCTGCGGCCTCTAAGGCGCTTGCCAGCTCCAAGGTCGGTGTCTCAACCGGGACGTAGCCCCAAGATGAGAAGACCTCTTGAACGTGCGCACAAACACGCTCCCTCGACAACGCTTCGGTTGGCAATATATCGCGGAAGCCTCTGGCCGTCCTCGCTTCGCTCACTCGTTAAACTCCAGTCTCTGTAATCATCCGCAATACTCTATCACATTACCGTAACAGAGCGAACCAGAGAGGCACCAATTAATCAAAACTCGGTCATTGCGGCCCCCGAGCCGCAATCTTTCACCTTGCTGATCAGGGGAGAGATTGCGGCCCTAAAGCCCGCAATAACTGGGTTTAAGCATTGATCGGCGTTTCTCCTAGAAGCGCCGATCAATCGCACACCACGGCATCATCCCCGCAGATTACCGCCAAGCCGATGCGCAGCTCTTCACTGCGGGCATCCACAGTCAAAGGCAACTGAATACGGGTTTTGGCACCATCGACATGGCTGATCAAAAGCACCGAGGCGTCTCGTCCAGGATAACTCCGCATCAGACGGGCAAGCTCATCGGAAACCTTTTGGTTGAAGGCTTCGCTACGCAGGTGCAGCTCCAGCATCATGGGCGCATCACCGCCCCGCCCCAAGCTCAACGGCAAGGCTGAGTTAACCAGGAACTGTGCCCCCCTGTCCGTCGACTCATAGCGGCCACGCAAGCTGAGCACCCTCTCATCTTCTAAAAGCCCGCCGATTTCCCGGAAGTAGGTAGGGAAGACAATGGCATCTATCGAGCCATCCATGTCCTCTAAGGTGAACTTGGCCATCCGTTCGCCTTTGCGTGAAACCATTAGGCTGACCTTGGTCAGCATACCGGCCAAGGTGATCAATGTGCCTTGGGGTATCGACTTGTACTCAGTGCCTAGGGCAGCCGCTGCATCACCTTCAGCTACCCCTTCCTCGCCGGCCTCAGCATCCGCAACGCCAGCCGCCTGTTGGGAGAAGACGCTGAGCGGATAATCCCGGTTCTCCTCCAACAACTGCTGGTAGGGGTCCAAGGGGTGGCCGGAAACATACATCCCCAAAACCTCCTTCTCAAAGGCCAGCAACGTCCGCATGTCCCATTCGATATTATCCGGAGCTGGCAGCAAGTCGGCAAAGTCGGCGCTGCCACTGCTGTCGGCCTCGGCAAAAAGCGAGATCTGCCCCTCCGCCCGTTCGCGATGTATCCTAGCAGCGGTTTCCATGCACTTGTCTACCTCTATGAAGCGCATCATCTGCCGCCGGGTATAGTCTGTGGAGTCAAAAGCACCGGATTTGACCAAAGCATCCACAGTCTTCTTGTTGGCCAAAGTGTTGTTGATGCGACCGATAAAGTCATGCAGGGAGGTGAAAATGCCGCCACGCTGCCGCTCGGCGATAATCGCGTCGGCGGCGGCCTCGCCGACGCCTTTGATGCCGGCCAGCCCAAAACGGATGCCCTCCGGCAGGGCGGTGAACTCCCGCCCGGAAGAATTGACATCTGGCGACAAGATTGCGATATTGCCCTGCTTGCAGGCCGTGATGTACTGAGCCAAGCGCTCGGAGCGGCCGACGTAGCTGCTCAGCACCGCCGCCATGTACTCTTTGGGGTAGTAGGCTTTAAACCAAGCGGTGCGCACCACCAAAATGGCATAGGCGGCAGAATGCGACTTGTTGAAGGCGTATTCCGCGAACCTCTCCACATCATCCCATATCTTCTGGGCCAGTTTCCGGTCATAGCCGTTACGCTCGGCACCGTTTAGCCAATGCTGCTGCATGGTTTCGTGGGAGCCGTCGCTCCAGTCCGATTCTTTTTCCTTCATCAAGGCGATATTCTTCTTGCCAATCGCCTTACGCATCAGATCGCTCTCACCAGCAGTGAAACCGCTCATCAGCATGGATATACGCATTACTTGCTCTTGATATACTATTGTTCCGTAAGTGCTTTCTAATATTGGCTTTAGCCGCTGATCATAATAGGTTACTGGCTTTTTGCCCACCTTGCAGTCCACAAAGTCTCGCGTCATGCCAGCATTCAAAGGGCCAGGACGGTAGATGGCAATCGCCGCCACGATATCATCATAGCTGCTGACGTTCATGCTGCGGATCAGCGCTGTCATTCCCGGGCTCTCCACCTGAAAAACACCAGCAGTGTCCCCTTTGGCCAGCATGTCCATGACTTTCTTGTCACTGAGGGGCAGGGTTTCCGGATCGATGTCTTGGCCATGGTTGTCTTTGACGTATTGCCGCGCCTTCATCAGCACGTTCAAGGTCCTAAGCCCCAAGATGTCCATCTTCAGCAAGCCCAGCTCGGCGTTGCTGCTGCCGTCATACTGGGTGATCAACATGCCGCCTTTGGTGTCATACTTCATCGGCACATGGTTGTCCACATCATCCGGACAGATGATCACGGCACTGGCATGCACGCCCTCGCCCCGGATCGCGCCTTCCAAAGTCAGGGCGGCATCCAGAATGCGCTTGGTATCGGCTTCGTCGGCATAGGCGCGAACCAGATCAGGGTTGCGTTGCCGTTTGTTCTCATCCTCATTGCTGTGCCGCTCGAGCGCGGCGGCCAAAGAGGCTTTGGGGTCGAAGGGGATCATCTTGGAGATCCGGGCACCAAGGGCAATCGGGTAATCGAAGACCCGGGTGGCATCGACGATGGCCTGTTTGGCCTTCAGCGAGTTGAAGTTGATGACGTGGGCAATGGACCTCTCACCATACAGCTGCCGCAGGTGCTCGATGACCTCGAAGCGGCCTTCTTCGTCGAAATCGATGTCGATGTCTGGCATCTCAGGACGTTCGCGGGTCAAGAAGCGCTCGAAGATCAATTGGTTGGCGATCGGGTCAAGCCCGGTGATTCCCAAGCCGTAGGCAACAATCGAGCCGGCGGCACTGCCGCGCCCAGGCCCTACACCAATCCCATGCTCACGCGCCCATTTGGTGAACTCTTGGACAACCAGGAAGTACCCCGCAAAGCCGGTATCACAGATAATCGAGTACTCGTGTTCCATGAGGTCTTTGACCTCTTGGGGCAACGGATTGCCATACAGGCGCTCCAACCCGGCTTGGGCTTCCCGACGCAGTGCACTCTCGTTTGTCTCGCCTGGCGGCAAAGGCACACTGGGCAGCACAGGGGCATGGGAGATCAGGTTGTTGCCGCATTTCTCGGCAATCTCCAAGGTGTTGTCGCAAGCTTCTTCAAAACCCGCCATGGCCTGACGCATCTCGGCTTCGGTTTTCATGTAGAACTGGTCGTTGCAAAAGCGCATCCGATTGGGGTCATCAAAGCGGCTAGCCGTGCCGATGCAGAGCATGATATCTTGGGTCGGAGCGTCACTTCGCAACAGGTAGTGCAAATCATTGGCAGCGACGGTCTTCAGCCCCAGCTCCGAGGCCAGTTCGCTGAGCTGGCCGTTGAGCTGCACTTGGCTGACGCTACTGGTTAGCTTAACCTCGCTTTCTTTGAGGTCGATCGAGCGGTTCAGCTCGTCGGGGGTAAAGACAATGCCTTGGTTTTGCAGTTCGATGTAAAAGTCGCCGGGTGCGAATATCTCAGCAAAATCCGCTGCCCAACGCGCAGCTTCTGCCCGTTGTTGGGCGATCAGCTTCTGGGGGACAATCCCCATTACGCAGGCCGAGGAACATATCAGCCCGGCTGCATACTCGCGCAAGGAGTCAAAGGTAACCCGAGGCTTATAATAAAAACCATCGACGGCGGCACGGGAAACCAGCTTGACCAAGTTCTGATAGCCTTGCACGTCCTTGGCCAGCAATATCAGGTGGTAGATCTCGGGTTTGCGGTCGCGGCGCAGCTCGTTGTCCGGTGTGAAATAAACTTCACATCCGAGAATCGGCTTGACACCTGCCTTCCGGCAAGCTTCGTCAAAAACCGGTATTCCATACATATAGCCGTGGTCGGTGAGGGCTACAGCCGGCATCTCCAGCTCGTTGGCCCGCTTCGCCATTTTGCCAACGTCAGTGGCGCCGTCCAACAAAGAGTACTGGCTGTGGTTATGCAGATGGACAAAGGCCATGACTACTCGCTGGCCTCCCCCAGCACCAACCGATAGCCACCACTGCCTTGGACAAGGCAGCGTGAAACTCTGGCGATGGTGGTTGTGGAGACGCCGGTGACCCTTTGGATTTCCAAATAGGAGCCGCCCTCGGCCAACATGGCAGCAATCGACAGGCGCTGGGCCATTTCGTCGATTTCCCGGTCAGTACACAAATCGCCCATCAGCTGCGCCACATCTTCCGGTGTTTGCAGTTGGGCGAAAGCGGCATAGAGTTGCTCTAGGTGCTCGGCTACTCTTCTTGGTATATACGCCATAATGCTCCTCTCAACAAGACGACTGAGAAATTACGCCACGTATGGCCAAACTCAAGCATCGGGCATGTCAACCGGCACTGCCCTGCCCGCTGACCTACACCCAAGTTAGCCAGTTGCCGTACTCGGCAGACCTGCCCTTCGCGGCATCGAAGAGCTTGGCTTGCAAGGCCAAGGTAACAGGACCAGGCAGACCAATAGAGCGTCTGTCCACCGAGCTGATCGGTGTCAGCTCGGCCGCAGTGCCGGTAAAGAAGACCTCGTCAGCAATGTAGAGGTCAGTGCGCACCAAGGAACGCTCTAGCACCGTATACCCCAAGTCCCTAGCAATGGTGATCACCGAGTCACGGGTCAGGCCCTCCAAAATACCGTCAGACAGCGGCGGGGTGCTTATCAGGCCGTCACGGACGGTAAAGATATTCTCACCAGAGCCCTCGGCCACAAGGCCGCCCTCATTGAGCAGGATCGCCTCGCCGAAGCCGTTGCCGACGGCCTCGATGTTGGCCAAGCCGCTGTTCAAATAACCGGCAGACGACTTGACCGCGCCGGGTGTGGAATTAGCGCTGCGCTGCCGCCACGAGCTGATCTGGACGCTGATGCCCTCCTTCAGGGCAGTGTCGCCGAGGTAGTCGCCCCATGGCCAAACGGCAATAACCACGTCCACCGGGGCGGCCGAGGGGTTAACGCCCACCGCGCCATAGCCACGATAGGCTAGCGGCCGGATGTAGCACTCTTCCAGCTTGTTCACCCGAATAGTCTGCAAAGATGCCTCAACCAGCTCATCGACACTATAAGGGATGTCCATCATGATGATCTTCGCTGAGCGGTGGAAACGCTCCATATGCTCGCGCAGCCGGAACACCGCCGAGCCCCTATCGTTTTTATAGCAGCGAATGCCCTCAAAAACCGCCGTTCCATAGTGCAGCGCATGGGTGAGCACATGTGTTGTGGCCTCAGCCCAAGGGATCAGGGCACCGTTCTTCCAGATCTGGTCGACTTCAGCGATAGCAGCCATTCCGAGCTTCCTCTCCTTCGTTTGTCTTTTGACGTGTTCTGATGCCGAAAACCGGCACACGCCTACGGCTTCAAAAAGCCTTTAAAGGGTTTATGTTGAACAAACAATGTAACACTAATCGTCACCGCTGTGGGTGCTGACAGCAGAGGCGTCATCTGCCGCCGGTTTGCCAACAGTAGGCGCGTCACCTGCTGCCGGTTTGCCAACAGTAGGCGCGTCACCTGCTGCCGGTTTGCCAACAGTAGGTGCCGCCACTCCTGACGGCAAGCTGAATCCCAAGCCCAGCTGCGGGGCACGGCGCTTCAGGGCCACCAACAAGAAAACCGCACCAATAACGATCATCGGCAAGGTCAGCGTCATCCCCATCGTCACCCAATTGGTGCCAAAAAGGTAGCCAATCTGAACATCCGGCTGACGAACGAACTCCACCGCAATCCGACAAATGCCATAACCGATCATGAAGATGCCGAAATAGCTGCCACGGGGCAAAGGAGGACGGCGCCGGGAGAAGCAGAAGAGGACGATGAACAACAACACCCCTTCCAGCAACGCTTCGTAGAGCTGCGTAGGGTGACGCGGCTCCGGTCCGCCGTCGGCAAAGACGACCCCCCAAGGCAACGAGGTGGGGGCGCCCCACAGCTCGCCGTTGACGAAGTTGGCGCAGCGCACCATGAAAATGGCCAACGGCACGCTGATGGAGACTAGGTCGCCTAGGCTCATAATCGGCATTTTCAGTATCTTGGCAGTAATCATCAAACCTACTGCCAAGCCAATCAGGCCGCCATGAAAAGACATGCCGCCCTCAGAAAGGGCGAGTATCTTGTCTGGATGGGCAAAATAGAAGCCATTGCCGTAAATCAGAACGTATCCCAAGCGAGCACCGACAACCACCCCGATCATGCAGGCAATGGCCAGCGTCAGCAAGGCATCGACACTGAACTTCAGCTGCCAGTGCTTTGCTAAGCGCAGCAGCACAACTGCGGCCAAGATAAGGCCGATAATATAACTCAGCCCGTACCAATGCACTTGGACAGGGCCGATCGAAAAGGCTATCGGGCTCAAACTGTGGTAGATATCGTTAAGCATCGGCTTCTCCGGAGGTTAAAGGATGGTGACAGTACGCACAGGGTGGCTGATACTGCTGACACTGATACGGCTGATACGGCTGATACGGCTAACTCGACACCCTGCGCGGGCCGTGCTCGATGAAAAAGCCGCAGTACCAGCAACTCTCCTTGACTGCAACAGAGCGGTCCCGAGAAACATCCAACAAATCCAAGCCCCGCGCCTGACAATGCTCGGGGCGAGAACACTGCGCGTAATTACAGTCCAAAGGGCATAGCCCATCAGTAGAAGCGGTCGCATGCGGACAACGCGACCACATCTCCTCGTCACAGCCACGCTGGCTCCAGCAGGCAGACACTGCGTTTCTGGATGCTGAGCCAGCCGCCATCAGAGTCATTTTAGAGGCCCGGGACTACCCTGGTAACCCCCGGAACGCGCTCCTTGAGGATCCTCTCCACGCTATTTGCCAGTGTCAACTGGCTCATGGGGCAGCCTTTACAGGCACCCTGCAACTCGACCTCCACAGTTCCGTCCTCGCCGATTTGTATCAGCCTAACATCGCCACCGTCAGCCTGCAATTGCGGGCGGATCAAGTCCAAGACCTGTTGTACCTCGTTACTGTCGATCATCTCTCACCTCACACTCTGAGGGCACGCAGCTTACGTGCCCGACAATTTATTCGTGCTAGTATAGCGCAGTGGGCAACACCTCGCACTCACCGGCAATGTGGTACCATTGGTGCTTAGGGTTGCAAAGGGGGTACCGAGCGCTCGCGCTAAGCCGTCGGATACGCAGTGTTTGGCCTGCTAGCGTTCACCGGTGCCGCCTTGTAGTGACACGGAGAGACTCGATTAATCGGCATTCCCCTAGGGAGACGCCGATTTGCCTGAATGCGAGAACACTTTGGGAGAAGAACGCGCACCAGTTATCACCATTTTAGTGCCCGTCTATAATGTTCAGCAATATCTGCGGGAGTGCCTCGACTCCTTGCTGGCTCAGACCTTTGCTGACTTTGAGGTAATCTGTATCAATGACGGCTCGACTGACAGCTCGCGCCAGATTATCGGCGAATACCTGCTTAAAGACCCCCGCTTTCAAGTCATCGACAAGGAGAACTCCGGCTACGGAGCCTCGATGAACGTTGGCTTGGCGGCGGCAAGGGGTGAATACCTCGGCATTCTGGAGTCCGACGACTTCATTGACCCTGAAACCATAGAAACCCTCTACCAAGCCGCCCGCCACTACGATGCCCAAGTGGTCAAGGCCAACTGCTGGTTTTACTGGTCGCAGCCCAGCAAAAAGGACGAACTGTTCTGGCTGGTGCCTGAAGACCAAGTAAATCGACTGGTCAACACACAAAAGGAACATGATATCTTCTACCTCAAGCCCTCCATTTGGTCGGCGCTGTACAAGCGCGACTTCTTAGCGGAAAACGATGTTCGTTTCTTGGAAACACCAGGGGCTTCTTTCCAAGACTCCGGTTTCAACTTCCGGGTTTGGGCCTCATCTGAGCGTACGGTGTTCTTAAGGGAGGCCTTCCTGCATTACCGCCAAGACAACGAGGGCTCGTCGGTGAACTCTGCGACCAAAGCTTTCTGTGTCTGCGATGAATATGACGGCATGGAGCGCTACTTATCCCAGCGCCCAGCACTAGAACCCAAACTGCGTCCGGTAATGGCCAAAATGCGCTTCGACTCCTACATGTGGAACTACGAGCGCCTGTCTGCGGAGTTGCAGATGCCTTTCTTAGAACGCTTCCGGGCAGATTTCCTAGCTGAACAAACGACCGGCAACATCAATTTGGAGCTTTTTGAGCCTTGGAAGGTATCCGAGCTGAAAACCATCATCAAGTCTCCACAACGCTTCCACGCTGAGCGCTTAGCTGCCAACTACTCAACCCCGCTGGGCAAAGCCGCCCATTATTTCCGCCTCGGCGGCCTGCCGCTGCTCTGGCAGCTCACCAAGAGCAAGATCCTACGCCGCCACTAAGGAGCCTACGACCATGAGCGAACCACACGCAGTGCAAAGCTTTGGAGCCGCCGCAGACCCAGCCAGCACTAAGATGGACGGGGTTCCTGTGATCGGGACAGCTGCATACATACCCGAAACAGCCCGAACAACAATGCCGGAAGCTGACGCACTAACGGGGCACGTCCCAGCAATCTCTTTGATCGTTCCGGTTTATCAGACCGAAGACTACCTTGACGAGTGCCTCCAGTCCATCGCTTCTCAGAGTTTTACCGACCTGGAGATAGTCTGCGTCAACGACGGCTCGACTGACGGCTCGCGAGCGATCCTTGAGCGTTGGGCAGCCACTGAACCACGCCTCCGCATCATCGACAAAGCCAACGGCGGCCTCAGCAGCGCTCGCAATGCCGGCATCGCGGCGGCCCGGGGTCTGCTGCTGATGTTCGTAGACAGCGACGACCGCATTCTGGCCGATACCTGTGAAAAGGTACAGGCCGCCTTCGCGGCGCACCAAGCCGACATCGTCACTTTCGGGGCCTGGGCGTTGCCTCGCGAGGACAGCTATCCTTGGCTGGAACGGGTGCTCAGCCCAAACAACGCAGTCTACCACGGCTTTTCTCCTGATATCCTGTTCCGGGAAGCCTCTCGGCCGTTCTCTTGGCGCACTGCGGTGAGCAGTGCCTTTTTGCGCTGCAGCAGCCTGACCTTCGACGAGCAGGTGGCCTTCGGAGAAGACCAGGTTTTCCACTTCATGGCCTACCCGCAGTCTGAGTGTACGGTGTTTATTGCCGACCGGCTCTACGAGTACCGCGTCAGGCGGCCAGGATCGCTGATGAGCTGCCACCGTGAGGGCAATGCCCGCCGCTTCCACGAACACCAAAACATCGCCCGCATCATCCTGCACGGCTGGCAGCAACGTGGTTGGCTGGCATCCTGGCCGGGCCCGATGCTGAACTGGGTGTTGGATTTCATGATCTATGACATCCACAACCAACACGGCGAGCTGCGCGACGGGCTGTTGCGTGGTCTGCGCGATGTGCTGGCACCCTTCTTGGTCGGCATCGACCTAGAGAAGATCGGCCTCGGCCGTGCCAGCCTCTCCATCTACCGCAGCATCATGGGCATCCGCCGCAGCGGCCACGTCGAGGATGCCGACCCGGAACGGCCGCCCACATTAAGCAGCCTGCAGATGAACCTCTACTACGTAGAGCAGCATGGCTTCTGGGATGCGCTGAAGGGCTTTTGTGGTCGCTGGTGGCGACGAATCCGCGAACACTTACACCGTTGATCAGCGCCTCAGCGGTGTAAGTGCCGTCAGTGCCTAGGAAGATGCCGATTAATTCACAAACTACAGTCATTGCCGGCTCGGCCGGCAATCTTCCCAAACCACCCCGTGCTGACTCTGATTTAGCAAAGCAATGGGTAGTAAAAAGACAATAGGGAGTCACATAATTATATGTAACTTATGGAGGGGATGTATAAATTTTGAAAAGGCACTTGATGCCTCTCCCCAGCTGTAGGATAATTCACGTAACAAGACTTTCTATGCAAGCTGTCAGGGGGTTTTGCCAAAGTACCGCCTGTGTTCTTCCGAACACCTTGCGCGCGCACTGCCCCCCGACAGCTGGGCATGACCCGACCGCCCCGGAAAGGGAGATCAAGCCGTGCGTTGTGTGCAAGACAGGGGCAAAGCCAACAGGCCTCGCATCACGGACGTGATGAGGTTCCCGCAATAAAGCCCATGGCGGCGGGCGCCGACATGGGCCGAAGCATCCCCGGGCGGTCGGCACCGCTAGGCGCCGCCGTACCCGCCCGCTGTAATATGCCCAGTGTGCCAGCGCCGGCCTGCGGCCGGGCAGCGGTGCCGTCGGGCGGAGGGGCCGCTATTTTAAGGAGGAGCTATGGGGA
>JGI20171J29575_12612836_pt1 | contig 170154 bp, 147 predicted proteins | sample TergutNc150P4_FD_29575 | JGI IMG/M metagenome (IMG submission 29575)
CAGCCACCAGCCGATGCACTGGCTGGTGGCCACTGCCCCAGCGGAGCGTGTCGATAAGTGGCAGCAGCTGGGTGTGCTGCCGACCAACCCTGACCGTGAGATCCGCACCGCCATGCACCAGACCTCGATGGGCGTGGACGGCAGCCCGGTCAACACGCTTTTGTCCTGTTTAAAGCTGGGGCTGGTAGACGGCTACAGCGGCCTGCAGATGGGTACGGATATCCAAGACATCCTCTTCGGCATCCCGACGCCGGTGAAGTCGGCTGCCAACTTGGGTGTGCTGAAGGCCGACAACGTGAACATCATCGTCCACGGCCATATGCCCGAGGTTTCGGAGAAGATCGTGGAATGGGCGCACAAGCTGGAAGACGAGGCCCGTGCCGTGGGCGCCGCCGGCATCACGCTGGCCGGTGTCTGCTGTTCCGGCAATGAGGTGCTGATGCGCCAGGGCGTACCGCCAGCCGGCAACTACCTGAGCCAAGAGCTGGCTATCGTCACCGGTGCCGTGGAGCTGATGGTGGTGGATGTCCAATGCTTCATGCCATCGATCACCAAGGTGGCCTCCTGCTACCACACCAAGGTCGTCACCACCACGCCTATCGGCCAGTTGCCGGAGGCTGAGCACTTCCCCTTCACCCCAGACACCGCTGATGCCAAGGCCGCCGAAATCGTGCGGCTGGCCATTGCCAACTTCGCTCGCCGCGACCCGGCCAAGGTGCAGATACCGGACTACCGCTGTGAGGCCTGGGGTGGTTTCAGCGTCGAGAGCATCGTCGCTGCCCTTGCGGCCGTAGATGCCGAGCAGCCCTTAAAGCCGCTGGTTGACAATATTGTGGCCGGCAACGTTTTCGGTGCTGTCGGCGTGGTCGGCTGCAATAACGTCAAGGTGCGCCAAGACTTCCAGACCGTGGAGATGATCAAGCACCTCTTGGCCAATAACGTCTTGGTGGTGGCCACCGGCTGCACGGCTCAGGCCCTTGCCAAGTACGGCTTCTTGAACCCGGAAGGTGCCGAGATGTATGCCGGCGATGGCCTGAAGGCTGTGCTGACAGCCGTTGGCGAGGCCGCCGGGTTGGGTGGCCCGCTGCCGCCGGTGCTGCATATGGGCAGCTGCGTAGACAACTCCCGTATCGGTGATTTGCTCGGGGCATTGGCCGCTTATCTGGGCATCTCGATCGCCGAGCTGCCAGTGGCGGCCTCGGCACCAGAGCTGCAGCACGAGAAAGCCGTTTCCATCGGCACTTGGGCAGTAGCGCTCGGGCTGCTGACGCACGTTGGCGTGGTGCCACCGGTGCTCGGCAGCCCCTTGGTCACCAAGGTGCTCACCGAGGATCTGGAAAGCTTGGTAGGCGGCAAGTTCTTCGTCGAACTTGACCCGATCAAGGCTGCCGACACCATGATTCAACATATCGCCGCCAAGCGTCAGGCCCTAGGTATCTGACAATGGTGGAGAAGACCGAAGCGGAGCAGATCCAAGAGATCATCCAACACTACCCGGGTCAGCGCCGCCATGCCTTAGCGGCGATGCAGGACATGCAGCATTGTTTCAACTATTTGCCGCGGGCCGGCCTAGTGGCGTTGGCTGAGCATATGCACTGCCCGCTAGTCCAGCTTTACTCCATGGCTACCTTTTACAAGGCCTTGTCGCTGAAACCTAAGGGCCGCCACATCATCAAGGTCTGCGACGGTACCGCCTGCCATATCAAGGGTTCGATGAGCATGATCGACGGTGTCCAGCGGCATCTGAAGATCAGCCCCGGTGATGTTAGTGCCGACGGGCAGTTCTCGGTGGAGACTGTGAACTGCCTTGGTACCTGTGCCTTGGCACCAGTGCTGCTGGTCGACGAGAAGCACTTCGGCAAGGTGACCTTGGGGCAGCTGCCCCAGGTCATCGACTCCTATAAGCCGGGGGGTGGAAACGATGGCTGAGGTTGCACTGCGTCAGCTGCTGGTCTGCTGTGGTACCGGCTGTCTGGCCAACGATGCCAGAGCGGTGGCCGATGCCCTAGAGACAGCGCTGCAAGACGCCAACTTGGACATTTCGGTAGAGCGGGGCAGTGTAGAACTCAAGCGTACCGGCTGTAACGGCTTTTGTGAACGGGGGCCGATCGTCAAGATCCATCCGGACGATGTCTCCTATTACCGGGTAAAACCAGAGCATGCAGAGAGTATCGTGGCCTCCATCGGCGCTGAGCCTTACAAGCCGCTGCTTTTTAGGGGCGACGACAAGCAGCCGGTGACAAGGCAGGTTGACAACCCCTTCTATGCCCACCAGACCAAGATCGCCTTGCGGAACATCGGTCAGATCGACCCGCTGAACATCGATGACTACCTACAGGCGGGCGGTTATCTGGCCTTGCAAAAGGCCCTGCTGATGCCGACAGATGAGATCATTGCGGCGGTCGTGGCATCTGGCCTACGTGGCCGAGGCGGTGCTGGGTTTCCGACCGGCATCAAATGGCGTTCGGCCAACAGCTACCCGTCGCTGCCGCGTTATGTGGTTTGCAATGGCGACGAGGGCGACCCGGGTGCCTTCATGGATCGTTCGATCCTCGAAGGCGACCCGCATTCTGTGATCGAGGGGCTGGCTATTGCCGCTTTAGCGGTTGGTGCTGAACAGGGTTTTCTCTATATCCGCGACGAATACGGCTTAGCTGTGAAGAATGTAGCAGCAGCCCTTCAAGCCGCTGCCGACTGCGGCTATCTGGGCGACGATATCTGTGGCAGTGGCCGTAAGCTGAGTTTGGAGATTGTTCGGGGCGGTGGTGCTTTCGTTTGCGGCGAGTCGACGGCGTTGATGTCGTCGATCGAGGGCTATGTTGGCGAACCGCGTGCCAAGTACATCCGCTCGGTGGAACGTGGCCTCTGGGGCCAGCCGACGGTGCTGAACAACGTCGAGACCCTGGCCAACGTACCCTATATCATCACCTTTGGCGGTGCCGAGTACGCCAAGGTGGGTACAGCAGGCTCCAAGGGCACTAAGGTTTTCTCTTTAGTTGGCAAGGTCAAGCGCTCTGGGTTGGTGGAAGTGCCGATGGGGGTGACGTTGCGCAGCCTGATCTATGACGTTGGCGGCGGCATTGCCCAGGATCGGCCATTCAAGGCCATCCAAACTGGCGGCCCTTCCGGCGGCTGCTTGCCGGAAAGCCTGTTGGACTTGGAAGTAGACTTCGAGAGCCTGTTGGAGCACCATGCCATGGTCGGCTCCGGCGGCATGATCGTCATGGACGACCGCAGTTGCATGGTGGAGGTTGCCCACTACTATGTTGATTTCCTCTGCGGCGAGAGTTGTGGCAAGTGTACTCCCTGTCGCGAGGGGCTGCGCCACATGCGCGACATCCTGGCTGGCATCTGTGCCGGGCACGGCCAGCCCTCGGATATCGATGAGCTGGAGGAACTGGCCTTCTGTTTGCAGGAAGCTGCACTTTGTGCCTTGGGCAAGACAGCGGCCAACCCGGTGCTCTCTACCTTGCGCTACTTCCGTGAAGAGTTCGAGGCGCACTTAAACGAGCAGCGTTGCCCGGCCGGGGTCTGCCCGAGCCTGACGGTCATGCAGGTCGATAGCGAAGCTTGTACCGCCTGTGGCGCCTGCTTCAAGGCTTGCCCGGTGGGGGCGGTGCATCAGCTGGCGGCTGTTGGCGCTGCCGCCGCAGTGGACGAGCACCAGGCAGGCAATGACAAGAAAGCCGATAAGCCGCGCTACGAGGTGGACGTGATGGCTTGCACTGCCTGCGGCAGCTGCCGCGAGGCCTGTCGCTTCGAAGCTGTGAAGGCCGTCAAGAAGGAGGCAGTATGCGCTTGACCATCGATGGGGTTGCCTGTGAAGCCGAGGCCGGGGAGTTCGTGAAGGCCGTCGCCGAGCGGGCTGGCATTACCATACCATCCATCTGCCATCATTCGGCCCTGCCCGGTCTGGCAGCCTGCCGCCTCTGCCTAGTCGAGGCCACTCCGGCCGGCAAGAGAACGGAAGTAGTCACCTCCTGTGTCTATCCGGTTAGCGAGGGGCTGCAGGTGGTGACGATGAGCGAGCGCATCCAGCGGTTGCGCCGCACAGTTTTAAAGCTGCTGATCTGCCGGGCACCAGCAGCCGAAGGCCGCTTGGCCGAGTACTGCCAGGAGTATGGTGTCCAAAACAACTTCACACCGCCTGATCCAGACGAGAAGTGCATTCTCTGCGGCCTTTGTGTCAAAGCCTGTGAAGAGCTGGGGCCTGCGGCCATTGCCACTGTGATGCGCGGCGTGGACAAGCAGATCCAGTCGGCTTTCGCCGAGGCACCAACAGACTGCATTGGCTGTTCCAGCTGCGCCAAAGTCTGTCCGACCGGCAAAATCAGCTGCACAGACGACGGCGAATCCCGCGTCATCTGGGGCAAACGCTTCCATTTGGAGAAATGCCCGGTCTGCGGCCGTCCCTTCGCTACCAGCGAAGAGCTGGCCTGGTTGACCCACCGCCAAGTCGGCGAGAGCCTTGATTTGACCCTCTGCCCCAGCTGCCGGGCTCAGCAAGCTGCAAAACAGTCGGTCAGAGGCTAGGGGAGCGCCGACCAACGTGAAAAGCCGTCGCTGCGGGCTTGTCCAGCAGCGACGGTTTTGTGGCACCAAGCCGCCGAGTTGTTAGGCACGTCATTGCGGGTTCGACCCGCAATGATTTTTTTGTCCTGTGATCAAGGAATCGTCAAAAAAGCGACTTTGCATTTTCGCAAAATCATCGTAATGTTTCCTCATGACATCAGTGATAGATTTTTTGGTGTCTCGGGCGCAGGGTCGTTTGTAACAGGCCGGGTTTTGAACAGCGTGAGCAGCGTGGGTAGTACATGTGGGCACTAGGTGTGAGCAATCGCACCAGCCGTTAGTTACGGCTGCCTAACCACCAACTGACCTTGGTGGCCGGTGGTTTATACTGGGCTAATGACGATTATGGCCTTGGACATCGGCAAGGTGCGAACCGGTGTCGCAATCAGCGATCCCAGCGATCGTATCGCTCATCCGGTAACTGTGCTTCCCTCCCTAGAACTGAGGGCGGGTTCATCGGCCTTCTGTCGACTGCTTTCCGATTACCAAGTAAAAAGCCTGCTTGTCGGTTTGCCGCTGTCGCTTGACGGTGTTGAGCATGGGCAAGCCTCTTGGGTGCGAGACGTGGCCAACGAGCTTGGCAGCCGCTACGAGATGCCGGTCTCGTTTCACGATGAACGCCTGACCAGCCGTCAAGCACGGGAGATGATGCGTGGCTCTGGCTTAAGCGAGCGGCAGATGCGTGGCCGTTTGGATATGGTTGCAGCAAGTTTGATACTTCAAGACTACCTAGATGGGCAGGGGACTTCAGAGAGAGGTCACCAATGAGAAAGTCCATCTATGCAGGGAAAAGGTGGCAGTGACAGTGCGGCATCTGGCAGAAAAGCCATCTAAACGGCGGTCGAAAAAGCCTTGTGATCCTAGGCCCATGAACACCATGGAGCCTGCCGCTAAGTCTCGGAAGCCGCGTCGGGTCGGGCATTTTGCGCACGTCTCCACATCCGGGGCTACTCAGGAGCGGGAGCTGTACTCGGCCAAAGAACATCGCCGTCGAACCGGCAAGAGCACGCTGCTCAGGAACTTGATCGTCGTTGTCTGTGTGCTGGCCGTGGGCGTTGGCATCTGGGTCAATGTGCCGAGGATACAGGGCTTCTTGACACAGGCCTTTTTCAAGACCACGGAGATACCGGCTGGCCAGCTGCGTGAGATTCGGATTCCGGACGGTGCATCGGCCATGGGCATAGCTAAGATCCTTAAAGACAACGATCTAATAACCGATCAACTGGCCTTTATTGCGGCAGTTGAGGCCAAGGGGGCCACCAGCAGTTTGAAGCCGGGTAACTACCAACTAACCACTGGTCTAGCCAACGAGCGGCTGGTTGACCAACTGGTGGCCGGGCCAGCGGCGATGGGTATCAAGTTGACCATCCCGGAAGGATTAACCATCGAGCAAACGGCGGCAGTTGTCGAGAAGGCCTGTGGCATTCCGGCCGACCAGTTCATCAAAGAATGCCATTCGGCGAATAGTTACGCCGACCAGTTTCCGTTCCTCAAAGACTGTCCAGACAATTCGCTGGAGGGATATTTGTTCCCCAAGACCTATCAAATTCCTGAAGGGGCGGCTGCCAGTGACGTGGTACGCCTGATGCTCAAACAGTTCCAGACCGAGACAGCCAGTCTGGATTTGAGCTACACCGCGTCCCGTGATCTGAGCCTACGGGACGTGGTAATCATTGCATCCTTGGTTGAACGGGAGACTTACCAGCCTGACGAGAGGCCGTTGGTGGCATCGGTGATCATGAATCGCCTTCGGGATAAGATGAAGTTGCAGATCTGTTCCACGGTGGTCTATGCTTTGGGGCCGAACAGTCGTGACTGGGGGGTGAACCCACTGCTTTATGCCGATTTGGAAGTGGATAGCCCCTATAACACCTACCGTATCGATGGGCTGCCCCCTGGCCCCATCTGCTCACCGCAGTTAGCATCGCTTAAGGCGGCAGCCCAGCCTCAAGAAACCTCATACCTTTACTATGTGCTGACCTCCAAAGAGGGTCACCATACCTTTTGTAAGAACGCTGAGGAGTTCGAGGCGGCCAATGTTGTTTACCGTAAAGTCTTCGGATTGAATTGAGGTAGGTGATTTAGGGATGCCTACGCGTTTGACCTTGATGCCCGATATCTACTTAAGCTCAGTGTTGCGCATTGACCAGCAATTCCTTAGTGAGCGACGGATACGTGCCTTGCTGATGGACATCAACAATACCTTGGTGCCTAGGAGCACTAACGAACCCCCTCCAGATGTCTTGGCTTGGATTTCCGGATTGAAGCTTAGTGGTATTAGGATGTGCCTAGTCTCTAACAACTGGCATCGCAGTATAATGGCCTATGCCAAAGCCTTCGACTTGCCATTGGTCTACCGGGCAGTGAAGCCCTTGCCCTTTGCTTTGATGGCCGGCAAGCATATTGTTAGAACACCGGCACGGCAAATCGCGGTGGTCGGTGACCAGTTGTTCACCGACATGGCCGGTGCCCGCTTGCTGGGCATGCAAGCCATATTGGTGAAGCCGCAGTCGACAGTCGAGCCGCCGCACACCCTGCTGCTCAGGAACGTCGAGAAGCTGCTGTTGAGAGGTGTCAGGGCTGAGGACTGATAGCCGCAAGGCCGTCGTCGGCCTAGTCAGGGGGTTATCGAGCTGCTGGGGGGAGTTTGGCTTGAGATGCTGTTGCGCAGCTAAGCTAAACGGCGGCTGGGGATAGGAATTAGACAAGGAAGCTTGAGATGACTGTGCAGCGCTTGCGACTACAATTGCCGGGTGGTGGTGGTTACGATATCCGTATCGGCTCTGGAGTGCTTGGTGATCTGAGCGCTGACCTCGTTGCCCGAGGCAGTAGCCGCCGGGTAATGCTACTCACTGACGAGCACTTGGAAGAGCTGTATTTGCCCAGTGTGCAAAACTCCTTGGCAGATGCTGGTTTTGACTGCTTGAGCTTGGTGGTACCTGCTGGTGAGGCCAGTAAGGGTCTGGAAGTGGTGACCGAGCTTTGGCAGTCCTTAGCCGCAGCCAAAATCAGCGGCAGTGACCTGCTGCTGATTTTGGGGGGAGGGGTGCTGACCGACCTAGGAGGCTTTGTGGCCAGCGCTTGGCAGCGGGGTTTGCGATATGCCTGCCTGCCAACGACCTTGATGGCTATGGCCGATGCGGCCATCGGCGGTAAGACGGCATTGAACTTGCCAGGGGGGCGTAACCTGATAGGCACTGTCTGGCAACCTTGTTTTGTCGGAGCCGATTTGGAGACATTGGCCAGTTTGCCAGAAGAGCATTGGTCAAGTGGTTTGGCTGCTGTTGCGCGTGCTGCCCTCGTGACCGGTGCTGAGGACTGGGAGTGGCTTATTGGACATGCCAAAGCGCTATGCTGCCGCCAGCCGGATGCGGTGCAAAAGGCCGTGTTCAATGCAGCTAGCTCTAAGGCTCGAGCAGTGGCGGCCGATGAGCGGCAAGAAAGCCCGGCTTATGGTGCGCTGTTGGCATATGGCCAGGAGTTTGGCCATGCCTTGGAGCTGGAAAGCGGCTTTCAGATACCGCACGGCCAGGCAATTGCTGAGGGCATGCGCTTTATGGCCCAGTTGGCAGTAGAGGCAATAGGTGCCGCCCCGACCTTCGCCGATGCGCAAGTGGTTCTGCTGGACAGTTTGGGGCTGCCGGCCTTTGCTGGCCAATTCAGTGCCGATGCGCTATATGATCGGATTCTGCGCAGTAACAAGCGTTTTGGGGGAGGCCTCCGCCTTGTGCTGGCCACTGCCCCGGGGCAGCTGCATCTAGTGGAGGTTGACCCCGACCTGATAAAGGTATACTTGACCTACTGGGAAGAGTCCTGGAAATAAGATGATTGGAGAGGGACACATGACGAACGTGGATAAAAGGCTTTGCCGATTGAGCCAGCAACTGCAAGACCAGCAGCTTGACCTCTATCTGGCCACCCATACTGCAGACATCCGCTGGTTGACCGGGTTTCACCATATCTTCGACAGCGAACAGGCACACGCTATGCTGGTGAGCTGCGAGCGTCTTTCGCCTTCCGGGGCATTGCGGCTGCTGCATAGCGATGGCCGCTACTCTGGGGCGATGCGTAGGCAGTCAAACGGAGTGCTTGACTGCCTAGACGATGACAATAAAAGTACTGGGGAGTTTCTGGCCGAGCAGTTGAAGCGCTTGGTGCCGACAAAGTATGCTAACTGGCCGCTGCGTATCGGCATTGAAGCCGATCTGCCGTTGCGGGTTTGGCGGTCGCTTATTGCCAAGCTCGATGAGCTGGGATTGCCGGGATACGAGCTGGTGGAGCTGGACGACTTGATCTTCTCGCTACGGGCGCTGAAAGATGTCGAGGAGGTCGAGGTCATGCGCCAGGCACAAGGCATCACTGATGCCGCATTGCTGCATATGCTGGACTACCTGCGCCCTGGCCTTACGGAGCTTGAGGCTCAGGTGGAACTGGACTTTTTCATGAGGCAACAGGGCTCTGAAGGCCTGTCGTTTCAGAGCATCTTGGCCGCCGGCCCGAACTCCGCAATTCCCCATCATGTGTCCGGCGACCGTCGGCTGGCTTCAGGTGACTTTGTCTTGATGGATTTCGGTGCCCGACTCGATGATTACTGTTCCGACATGACCCGTACTGTGGTCTTGGGTCAAGCCGATGAGCGCCAACGGCAATTGTATGCCACTGTCTTGGCAGCGCAGACACAGGCCATTGCCATGCTGCGTCCGGGCATTCCGGCCGCCGAGCCTTGCCGCCGGGTTAACGAGATCTTCGCCGAGCAGGGCGGAGGGCAACTTATCCATGGTTTGGGGCACGGAGTCGGCTTGGACATCCATGAGTTGCCGGTATTGAACATGGCTGCCAAAGGCTGCCTGGTGGAGGGCCACGTTTTTACCGTGGAGCCGGGGATCTATGAAAGCGGCTTTGGTGGGGTGCGGATCGAGGACTATGGGGTTATGGGCGCTTCCGGTTTCGACAACTTCACTGCATCGCCTAAAGAGTTGATCGAGCTGTGAGTTAGGGAAGCTGTGAGTTAGAATGGGGGCGATGGTGGACAAAAAATGCAAAAAACGCCAAATTGCAACCATCTAGGAAATAATTTGGCGTTTTGGGCTATCGTCACGTTTCAGAATGTGAGATAATCACGAAGTGTTTTATAGCAAGGGGCTGTTATAAATGCAAAGGGTGGGTGTGCTAGTGCCTATTTTTAGAAGGGGCGGCCTCGTAAGGGTTGCCGCCATAGTTGCTTTGATAGTTGTTGCCGCCTTCTTGGCGGCCTGTGATTCCTTGCTGGGTGGTGGCTCGGCTGAGCCAGTTATCGGGGTGGACAACCCGGGTCACCCACGTGATAACACGCCGAGAATACTGGAAGCAAAGATGCCGGGGGTGGCAACGGCCTCCGATTACCGGGCTGTCTTGGACTACTCCAATTCCAGCAGCGGCTATGTTTGTGCAGAAACCAAGGTTGCCGGCAAGTTCAAAGTGCTGATCTTGGCACCGGACAACTCCCAGTACCAGTACACCATTACTTCTCCCAATAGCTATATCACCATGCCACTGTCCCGTGGCAACGGCGGTTACACGATTGACTTTTACCAAAATGTCTACGGCGACTCCTACGCTGCGCTGTTCCAGAAGCGGATCGAGGTCAATTTGAATGACAGCAACCTGCCATTCCTCTATCCCAACCAGTATGTCGAGTTCGGGTCAAAAGACAAGCTGGTGCAACTATCCGAAGACATTACTAAAGATGCCACTAGCGAAATAGAGGCGATCAATGCTATTTATATGTGGTGTGTTACGCACATCAGCTATGACTACGATAAAGCCGCCAATATTCAGCCCGGCTATCTGCCGAACAACAACGACACCATTAGCACATCTACCGGCATCTGCTTTGACTATGCGGTGCTCTGTGCCAGTATGTTGCGCGTCCAAGGCATACCTTGTCGGCTGGAGATCGGTTACTGCGGCCAAGCCTACCATGCGTGGATCTCGGTTTATAGCTCCGAGAATGGCGTGATCCGCAGGGAGATAAGCTTTTCACCGTCTGCTTGGACGCGCCTCGACCCGACCTTTGACTCGGCGGGCAAGGGTACTGGCGACATCACGCGGATCATCGGTGACGGCAGCAACTATCGGCCAATATACTATTACTGACAGCGGTTTGGGATGAAGGCGATGTTACGACAAGCAACAACGAATACGGGACGGGAGAGAGAACCTGATGACAACGAGTTATTCTATGCAAAGACAAGCTGTGAGAGGAGTTCGATAGATGTCTGATAAGCCAGAAAAAGCACAAACGGACCGCACCCTTTCGGCCTCGGTGCTAAGTCAACTCTTTGCCAACCTTCAGTTGGTCTATCATTCCGGGCTTTCATTGAACGAGGGCTTTGCGATCCTCCGCGACTCGGCCTCCACGGCTTTTGAGAAGCGGATTATGGCTGAGCTTTACGAAATGATCAGCTCCGGGGGCAAGCTCTCACAGGCTATGCGGCAGGTTGGCGGCATACCGCAGTATGCCCAGAGCTTGGTCGTGGTGGCCGAACAGACCGGCAAGATGGAGGATACCTGTGCCGGTTTGGCCACCTATTACGCCAAGCGTGACCGCTTGTCGGCCTTTATCCGCTCATCTTTGATCTACCCGCTGGTGATGATGGCGATGATCATCATCGTTGTTGTGATGCTGTTGACTGCGGCCATGCCGATATTCGACCAGGTCTTTGCCCAGCTGGGCTTTGAGATGAAGGGCGTGGCTGGGACGTTGCTGAGTGTTGGCAACTGGCTGCGGTCAGCATCGCTGTATTTCTGTGCCGCCTTGGTTCTGTTGGTTGCCGTGGTTATTGCGCTTCGGGCGACTACAAGGGGCAAGAAGTTCTTCTCTTGGATTTTTCAAAACTTCCCGCTTACCCGTGGCCTTTCGTTCCGCCTTTCTGTGCAGCGCTTCATGTTGGCACTTTCAGCCATGCTGCGAAGCGGCACTGACTCCAACTACGCTTTGGAACTGGCATCGGGACTAGTGGAGAACACCCGTGCCACCCGGGGGGTGGAGATCATGCGGCAATGTTCACAAGACGGTCAGAGCTTCCAGAGGGCGGTGATGAAGAGCGGCTTTCTGCCCACCGATGCCCGTACCCTGATCACGGTCGGTTTTCGCACCGGCTCAGATGCTGAGGCCTTCGAGCGCATTGGTGAGAGCATCAGCTTGTCCACGGAACGCCAAGTTGCCAATCTGGTGGCAATGATCGAGCCGACCCTAGTGGCCATAATGTGTGTGCTGGTTGGTGCGATCATGCTCTCGGTGATGCTGCCGCTGATCGGCACTCTGGCCAGTTTTTAGGGGAAGGATGGAAGAGGTCGGCTGATGCCAATGGACTTCGAGTACAGACCGGATAAATGGACACCTGATACCGATGGCCCTGAGCCATCGGTCTATGAGGACGATCCCGGACAGTGGCTGTCTGATGCGGAGGGGCAAGGTAATTCTTTCGGCCCAGCGGCATCCACGGCCATCGTGTTGCTGATCGTCTTGGTGGTGTTGATCATTGTGGGCTTGAACGCTTTTTCTAAAAGACTCGACAGCAGCCAAGCCAGTTTTCTGGAAATGAGCGTTCGCCGCGCAGCGGTGGCCTGCTATGCGCTTGAAGGCAGCTTTCCAACCAATGCCCAAGGCATAGGCTATCTGCAGGAGAATTACGGTTTGATGGTGGACAAGGAGCGCTATATAGTTTATTACGAGTACCTAGGGGCTAACCTCTTGCCTCAAATCAAGGTGTATCCCTATGACGGCGATGCGGATCAGAGTGTGCTGATTGGCGAGGCACTGGGATCACAGCAGTTCAACGGCTTGCCTAATCCTTTGCCGAATGCCTCGGCTCAGCCATAGGTGGTAGAGATGGTCCGAAGACGTAGCTTCAGCATCGTATTTATCCTAGCCTTGTTCGCGGTCTACACCTGCTGCTCGCTGATGCTGGTGAGCGTTGGTGCCAGTGTCTATCGCAAGACGACCGCTACGCTGGCCGATGACTATGACAGCCGCACTGGCATTCTGTACATTGCCGAGAGACTCCGCCAAAGTGACTCCCAAGGCTCGGTGCGTGTTGACAGCCTGGACGGCGCTACTGCTCTAGTGCTGACTCGGGAATATGGCGGCCAAGACTACGAGACTTGGTTTTATGTTAGCGACTCGATACTGCGGGAGTTCCTTTTGGCACCGGGATCAAAAGTCGACCCGAGTTTCGGGCAGCCCATTATGTCTATGCAGTCGATGGACGTGGACATCTCTAAGCTAGGTAATGGTCTAATTGTTGTGAACTTTACAACAATTGATGGAACGGAGAACTCTATCCAAATATTCATGGAGAGTCCGCAGGGCGGCATATGATGGCAGTTTATTCCAGTAACACAGATACTGAAGGGCAGATCAAGCAAGAGACAGACGACTTTATGAAGGTTGACGGGGGCAGTATTGGCGATACCGATTTCAGCTCACCGACACGCGGTTTTTTCTTGGAGATTGTGCTCAACATGGTGGTGTTCGTCATCTGCCTGATGGTCTGTTTGCAGATCATGGCTGCAGCGATGCTCACTTCGGAGAAAAGCGGGGTGATCTCGAGGCTTGGCTTGGAATCCCAAAGCATCGTCGAATGCTGGAAATCCGGCTATGGGCTTCAGGAGCTGGCAGACGAATTTAAAGGAACTGTTGTCTCTGGGCAGTTGCACCTCTACTTCGACCGTCAAAACAACCAAGTGGACAGGGCAGAAGACGCTTGGTACATGATCAGTTTTGTGCCTAGCGGCTGGGTGGGCAATTTTGAGAGTGGCGAGCTGAAGTTGATGCATCACGACGATGTGCTGATCCACTGGCAGGTTGGCCGCCACCAGCTTTTGGGGAAGGGGGCATGATGGCGGCAAAGAAAAGATCAAACCGTCCGGGAATCGGCGTCGGCCTGACAACGTTGGTGACGATATTTGTTGTGCTGTTGCTGACCGCCTTTTCGGTGCTGGCCTTGGCCTCTGCCCGAGCCGACATGAGTTTTTCCGTCAAGGCATCCCAAGCAGTCGGCAGCTATTACAGCGCGGAGCGTGAGGCCTCCCAATGGGTTGCTAGTGTGGAGGATCTGATAGGTGGCCGCGAGGCCACAGCATGGCAAAAAGACATCGTGGCGTTGAAAGACAATACAGAGGTGAGACGGGTTCAAAGCGGCTTGCAGCTTAGCCACAATTTTGAATATGACAAAACCCATGTATTGGAGGTTCACCTGCTTATTGCCCCTGACGGCAGTGTGAAGGTCACGGAATGGAGAAACAGCGTTCGCGACGCATCATGGCCTACCGGTGGATGATGTGCGCTCAAGCTGTTCCGAATCGTGCTTTGAGTGTGGGCGGCGGTGCTCTATAGTGTTCTATAATGATTGTGAACCAATAAGTTTTGAAGATGATGAGTGATTATAGAAGGCAAGGGATTGGCTATGAATGTTGAAAGTGTTTTGACTGACCTGGTGAAAGCCCGGGCTATTGATGTGTTTGTGATCGCAGGCCGACAGCTCAGTTATAAATTAGGCGGGAAAATCCTGAACTGGGATGATGAGAGGATGATGCCGGATGATACAGAGGACTTCATTCAGCAGATCTATCATTTATGCAATGACCGCCCTATGGACCGCTTAGACTCCATAGGTGATGACGATTTCAGCTTTGCCATCAAGGGGGCTTCACGTTTTCGTGTCAATGCCTACCGGCAACGTGGCACACTGGCTGCTGTGATCCGGGTGGTTCCATTTGATCTGCCTGACTCCAATGATCTGAACATCCCGGATGAGGTGGTTAAGCTCTCCCAGTTGAACCGGGGCATGGTTTTGGTCACTGGCCCTGCGGGTAGCGGCAAATCGACCACCTTGGCCACTATCATCGACCGTATCAACACTACCCGTAACGTCCATATCATAACTCTGGAGAACCCCATCGAGTTTCTCCATCGCCATCAGATGTCGCTGGTTTCGCAACGTGAGCTGCAAATCGACACCGAGAACTACGCGGTTGCCCTGCGGGCGGCGATGCGCCAAAGCCCCAATGTCATCCTGATTGGCGAGTTGCGTGACTCGGAGTCCATCGCCATTGCCTTGACAGCGGCCGAAACCGGCCATTTGGTGCTTTCCACCTTGCATACAGTGGGGGCGGCGAACACGGTTGACCGTTTGATTGATAGCTTCAACCCTTCCCAACAAGAGCAGGTGCGGATGCAGCTCTCAATGGTTTTAGAGTGCGTAGTGTCGCAGCAGTTGGTGCGTTTGGACGACGGCGGCCTGTTGCCGGCCTTTGAGATCATGCGCTGTAACAATGCTATTCGCAACCTGATTCGTGAGGGGCGAACACATCAGATTGCCCAAATCATCGCTACCAGTGCCGATGAGGGCATGATCGGCATGGATGCTGCGTTATTGAAGCTTTACCAAGAGGGAACAATCAACGCCTCTGAGATGCTGAACCATGCAATAGTGCCGGAGTTGCTGGCTAAACAGGCCGGTTTACCAGAAGATATGCTGTAAGGAAGGGCATCTGCCGGACAAGCCTCATGAAAAGTGATAATGACAGCACAATAATATTGAAGGCCGGAAATATATGACTGACCAAGAATTTGCGAAGGCCCTGCGGGAGTACGCCGCTTTGGTGATCCGCAGCGGCTGCAACATCCAAACAGGACAAGAACTGATGATTGCCGCTGATGTGGACAGCGTGGAGTTTGTCCGTCTGCTGACCGCTGAGGCTTACGAACTGGGTGCCAAGCGGGTGACAGTGCGCTTTGGCGACACCGTCATATCCCGCATGAATTATCAGTATGGCAGCCTAGAGCAGTTCGAGCAGTTTCCGGAATGGCTGGCCTTGCTGCATAACTCGATGGCCAATGCCGGTGCTGCCGTACTGATGGTCGATAGCTCCGACCCGCTGGCCATGGCCGGTGTTGACCCGATGAAAATGGTCGCCTATCAGCGTGCCGCCCACGTAGCTTGCAACGAGTATTATGCAGCGATGGATGCCGGGCGCTTGGTATGGTGCATCGTCGGCGCTGCTGCCAGCGGCTGGGCGTCGCGTGTTTTCCCCGACAAGAGCCAAGACGAGGCGCTGAGGTCGCTTTGGCAGGTGATTTTCAAGACGGTGCGCGTAGACGGCAGCGACAGCAGCCAAAAGACATGGCAAGAGCATCGCGCCAGCTTCATTCGCCGGGCTACTTGGCTCAACGACCAGTGTTTTGACTCCCTGCACTACAGCAACAGCTTAGGTACAGACCTTACCGTTGGGCTTAACCAGCACGGCATCTGGAAAGGCGGTGGCGACACGACGGTCAGCGGCTTGGAATTCTTCCCCAATATGCCGACCGAAGAGATATTCACCACACCTGATTTCCGACGGGTTGAAGGGGTCGTCTATTCGTCAATGCCCTTGGCACATAACGGCCAAGTCATCGAGGACTTCTCGATACGTTTTGTCAACGGTATAGCCAGCGAGTGCCAGGCCAAGCGCGGCTTGGAGTCTTTGCAGGCGATCATCGCCACTGACGATGGTGCCAAAAGTCTTGGCGAATGTGCGCTGGTGCCTTGGACGAGTCCGATTCGCGAGGCCGGGATACTTTTTTATAGCACGCTGTATGATGAGAACGCCTCCTGCCATCTAGCGTTGGGGACGGGATTTCCGGACTGTTTGCTGGGCGGTACGGAGATGGGGGAGGATGAGCTGAAGTCCAACGGGGTGAACAAAAGTGCCACGCACGTGGATTTTATGATTGGTACCCAGGACATGAGCATCGTTGGCATCAAGGCCGATGGCTCTAGGATCCCGATTTTTGTAAACGGCGAGTGGAGCGAGGCCGTCGGCTGAGGCGATTAGCGGCCGGGCAGCTGTTGCGGTCATGCCCACAATCTGGCGCAACAGCATTAACCGGTGCTTCCCTAGAGTCGGGGTTATTCCGGGTTCGGACTTTTGGCGTTAGGCGCAAACAGCTGTTGGCCATAGGCACTCATCCCGAACTGACCGATCAGCTTCTGGGTTTTGTCTGAGGTGATCCATTGCTGGAAAGCCTGTGCCCCGGCGTAGTTGATGTTGCTCCCCTTATTCGGGTTGACGCAGATCACGCTGTACTGGTTGTTCAGGATGCCGCTCGGATCTTTCTCACAAACTATCCGCAGGTCGGTTTTTTGGGATATGCTCAGCCACGTTTCGCGATAGGCGAGTGTGTACGCCTGCTGCTCATCAGCTAGGATGATCGATGCCCCGATGTCATCGCCGCCCACTACGTGCCATCTGCCTCTTGGGACTATATCGGCCTTCTCCCAAATTTGCATTTCCTTAGAACTGATTCCGGAATTATCTACATGAGATATAAAAGTAGTGTTATTGTTTGCTAGGTACTTAAAAGCAGCGGCTGCGTTGTTGTTATACTTCTCGGCAATACCAGCGGGGTCATTCTTCGGACCGATCAGTACGAAGTCGTTGTACATCACATCCATCCCGCCGTTGGGGTCAGCGTTGCCGGATTCGATGAATTCCTTCTCAGCTGCCGATGAATAGGTCAACAAGACATCGGCACCGCCGCTCTTGCCAAGTTGCATGGCCTCGCCTGACCCAACCGCAACTACACTGACCGAATAGCCGGTTTGCTGTTCGAAGTCTGGAATGATTGTGTTCAAAAGGCCGCTGTCTTTGGTAAAAGCTGAGGTGGCCAAGCGGATTGTGTCCGCAGACCGTGGCTGCTTGGACAAAGTGCTTGGGTCATCAACAGGGGAATTACCGCTGGCACAAGATGCTGTAACTAAAGTAATTGCTGCAACCAATAGGGCAGCCAGTACGAGCCTCAGGCCAGATGCTATACGAAGGCCTTCCATGGTTTCTCCTCTCGAATCATAAAACTCAGGAACTTCCGGAGCTTTCAGTTTGGGCAACTCCCGGTTTGGGGGCTGCGATCTTATCCCGATGCCGGTATACCAGCACCCCTGCGGCTGCCGTCAAGAAACTCACCGCGCAAATAATAGACATGGAGACAATCAGCCCCCAATGGTCACCAACCAAGCCGATGACCGGCGAGGTCAAGCCACCGACGCTGACCACTACCCCCAGCGATATGCCACTGGCCAGCCCCAGCCGTCCTGGCAGGTAGGACTGGCCAGTGACGATGACCGGGCTGTAGGCAGTGCTACAGCAAAGCGAAAAAACGATTAGGAAGGGGATGGACAGCCAGAAGCTGTTGCTCAAAACAAAGAACAGCAGCATTGGCGCGGCCACCGAAAAAGAAATCAGGATCATCTTCTTCGCGCCGACCCGGTCGGCGATGCGGCCGCCGAAGAAAGTGGCCACCGCACCAGCGGCCGAATAGGCTGTGAGCATCAGTACGCTGGCATGCTCGTTGATGCCGAAACGGAAAATAACGTAGAGGGCGAGGAAGGTGGTGATGCCGTTGCCGACAATAGAGCGCAAGAAGTTCACCAAGGTGACCTTGAGGAAGCCCGGCCAGTCCTCTTGGCCGACAAGCTCTGGGTGAGCGGCTTGCTCACGATTGGCCTCGGCGGTGAACTCCCGGTAGCGGTGGGTCTGGGTGAGCAATATGGCGGCGACCACCACAGCCGGCACGATGAAGACCGTGATGCCCCGTAAACCGAAGAGGCCGATGGCGCTGACCACGATTATCGGGCCGACGGCAAAGCCGATATTGCCGCCGATTGAGAAATTAGAGATACCTGCCCCTTTTGAGCTGCCGGCGACGATGTTGGCCAGTTTGCCGCCCTCCGGATGGAACAAGGCCACGCCGATGCCGCAAATCACGGCACCAACCAAAAGCATCCAATACTGGTTGGCGATGCCGAAGACACTGATTCCGGCGCCGGCCAACAATACCCCTAAGCTCATAAACCAAGGCCGGTCGATACGGTCGCCGAGATAACCAAACAGGGGTTGGACAATTGCCGAGACGATGCTGCAGGCAAAGACCAAGACGGCAGCCATCAAATAACTCAAATCATAGGCGGCAACCAAGAACGGGAGCAGAGCAGGAATCCCCCCTTGGGTGATGTCGGTTGTCAGATGCCCAAGAGTGATCAGGTAGCTGTGGGCGTGCGACCGCAAGTCCAGACCCCTTTCTTTGCTTGAAGCCTTTACTGATTAACATGCTTTGTTGTATGATATCAGTTCACGTGAAAGATACCAGTGAGGAGTAAGGCTTGAGTCCGCTTTTAGTTTTTGTGCTTATCGTTTGGCTGTTGTCCGGTATTGCGTTGATCCTTTTCGTGCTGTTGCATTCTGGCAAGGGCACGGGGCTTTCTGACATCATTGCTGGGCAGATTTATAACAACACCACTGGAACCAGTTTGGTGGAGAGGAACCTTGACCGCATCACCGTTGTCTGTGCAGTGATATTCTTTTTGACTCTGCTGACATTGATGATCATTTATCCGCAGGGTACCGTGTCGCCTCGGGGCTGATCCTAACCAACAGGGTTTGGCTGGCCGTAGTTTGGCGGCCGCCGAGGTCGGGATTGTGCGCAGCCCGAGAGAGTTTGTTGTGCTGGCAGTGCGCCAGCACCGGTTAATATGTGTCGGAGTGGTGGAATGGCAGACACGCTAGCTTGAGGTGCTAGTGCCCAAAACGGGTGTGCGGGTTCAAATCCCGCCTCCGACACCAAAATTAAGACAACGGAATTTAAGCATATTGCGATAGACGAAAATGCCGACTCAGACGTGGTTGCGGGTATGTTGCTGGGTTCGGGATGGGCGTTTTTTTAAGTTGTGACGGCCAGTTTCTGATCGAATCTGGCCGTCACTGTCAATTGGTCATCCCTTTATGAACTTAAGGGCAGTGGCGTGTGAACTCTGAGGCTTCTACTAGGGCTTTGGTATAGTCCAGTTCGGACTGTGTTACACCCGCTGCTACTATTTCTTCGTCCGAACACCCTAGCTCTAGTCCGGCTAGGGCAATGTCCAGCTGGGCGTATTTGATCCCTAGCACACCTTCATCTGTGATGCCGGGAATCAAGTCGCCAGTGGGCTTTTTCTCAACGATCTCGCTGGGTACACCCATATGGCGGGCGAGCTCGAAAACTTGGGTCTTGTATAGGTGGTCTATTGGCGCCAAGTCGCAGGCACCGTCGCCGTGTTTGACGAACAGGCCGGTCATCTTCTCGCTGCGATTACAGGTGCCTAGCACCAAGCTGTTGGTTAGTTCGGCATGTTTGTAGAGAACCGTCATCCTTACCCTGTTCTTAGCATTGCTGAAGGCCAAATGGCGCTGGCTGTCAATATCGCCGCCGTGCTGCATTTTCAGGTGGACGCTGCCGTCTTGGCCGCGCAATTCTTCCTGCATGGCCAGCACGTGTCGCTCTCTGACACTTCTGGGAATCAGGAATGCCGGTGGCTCTAGGCGGTAGACTCCCACCTTTCGCAGGATAGGCGTGATCTTGACCTCCTGCATCGGCATCCCCAGTTTTTCGGCTACCAACCGGGCATCCTCTTGGCTTTGCTTGTTTGTGTCCCGTTCTGGAAGGAAGAACAACCGAACACGCTCCTTGCCCAACGCCCGTATCGCAATCGCTGCCATCAAGGCGGAGTCGATACCGCCGCTGTTACCTAAAACACAGCCGCTCTTTTTCCCATTTTCCACGGCTTTGATGATTTCCCCGACCAACTCGTCGGCCAACAAACCGGGATTTGGCACAGCTAGTCGCTCAAAAATGGCACTCATATCCCATTCCTTTCAAATTCCCCGTCGATCAATATGCTATGTAGCATCTGCAATTTTGCCATTTGCGCATGGTAACGTCAAGCTTTGACACCATCTCTGTCAAACTACAGCGCACCTCCCCTAGGCGAGGACGGTCAATATACGGACGGTGACAAGCCCCGCTAAGTGCAGCCAAAGTTTTTTTCAGCATCAGCACTCCTCTCGTTATAAAAGTAGACTTTTCCCTCTTACGTTAAACTGAGTCTAACCGGCAATTATTAAAACGAAATGAGAATGCAACCTTTTTCGAAGTTGTCTGTTGATTGAGTGTTGTTTATGTTGGGGGCTATAATGGCTGAAGAGAGTGCCCGGAGCGATGCCCGGGCGGCTGCAGAATTACACGATCAGCATAAAGGAGAAGCCGTTGGCGGCCAGTGCAGAGCAGATACTTAAAGAATATTTCGGCTATGGTAGTTTTCGGCCGCATCAGGGGCGTTTGATCGAGGCAGTGCTGGCGGGCCAAGACGTGCTGGGGGTGATGCCTACTGGAGCTGGCAAGTCGCTGGTCTTCCAAGTGCCGGCCTTGGCTTGCAAGGGCACGACAATCGTCGTCTCGCCGCTGATCTCTCTGATGAAAGACCAAGTGGATGCGCTGAGGCAGTCTGGTGTCGAGGCAGAGTTGCTGAACAGCTCGCTTTTGCCGGATCAGAAAAAGCAGGTTATGGGGCGTGTCTCCGAAGGACGCAGCAAGCTGCTCTATGTGGCTCCGGAACGTCTGGAAGATGCCGGCTTTCTGGCGCTTTGCCAGAGCATCGATGTTCCTTTGGTAGCAGTGGATGAAGCGCACTGTGTATCGCAGTGGGGCAACGACTTCCGCCCCAGTTACAGCACCATTCCGGCCTTCATTGCCAAACTGGCCAAAAGGCCGGTTGTCTGTGCCCTGACGGCCACTGCCACAGGTGATGTTCGGGAAGATATCGTCAGGTCATTGGCGCTGAGGGAACCCTTGGTCAGTGTGGCGGGCTTCGACCGTGAGAATCTTTACCTGGGTGTGCTGCGGCCAGAGCCGGCCAAGAAGCGCCAAGCCTTGCTGGCGCAAGTCAAAAAGCACAAGGGGGAGAGCGGCATCATCTACTGCTCAACCCGGGCAGCCACCGAAGAGGTGCAGGCCATGCTGCAGGAACAGGGGCTAGCCGCCACCATCTACCATGCTGGCCTCCAAGATGTAGAGAGGAAGCGCAACCAAGACGATTTCCTCTATGACCGCAAGCCGGTGATGGTGGCCACCAATGCCTTTGGCATGGGCATCGACAAGTCCAATATCAGCTTTGTCATCCATTACAATATGCCATCCGACCTAGAAAGCTACTATCAGGAAGCAGGCAGGGCAGGCCGCGACGGCAGTCCGGCAGACTGTGTGCTGATCTATAACAGCAAAGATGTCCAGACGGTGAACTACTTTGCCGAGAAGGGACACGAGGAGCGTTTGGCGGCTGGCATGGACTCAGGGCTTTCGGCGGCGCTCTACTCCCGCGACTTAGGGCGAATTCGCAAGATGACCTCCTACTGCAAGACCAGTGACTGTTTGCGCTCCTTCATTCTGCGCTATTTCGGTGAGTCGGACACCCCCTACCGTTGTGAGCGTTGCTCTAGCTGTGAGGCCGAGAGCGAGGTGCTGGATGTGACCGTCGAGGCGCAGAAGATCATCTCTTGTGTACTGCGTCTAGAGCAGCGCGACCGGGCATTTGGCCGGGTGATGGTGGTGGACGTCCTGCGTGGCTCAGCCGCTCAGAACATCTTGCGCTTGGGGCTGGACAGCCTTTCTACCTACGGCATCATGAAGGATGTGCCGAAGGCCTTTGTACACGCCGTTCTCGATGCACTGCTGGAGGCAGGCTTGCTTGCAGTCTCGGACGGGAAGTACCCAGTTATCGGTTGCACGGCTGCCGGCCGGGGGTTTCTCAAGCAGGCAGAGCCGTTCTGCGTCAAAATGGCCACTGCGAAGACGCAGACCGAGGTGGAGGAGCCGGCTGCAGCGGGTAGATCCAGGTCGGCCGGTGTGACGGGGGGAGTAGCGCTAGAAGGCATCGACCAAGACCTGTTCGCCCGCCTGAAGGCCTTGCGCCTAGAAATAGCTCGCGCTCAGGAACTGCCAGCCTTCGTGATCTTTCATGACTCGACACTGGCCGAGATGTGCGTCAAGCGGCCAAAGACCACAGAAGAGTTCCTAACGGTTTCCGGAGTCGGCCAAAAGAAGACCGAGCTTTACGCAAAAGACTTCCTCGACTGCATAAATGCTGGCTGTTGAGGGCGCAGTACTTGGATGCCGCACAGAAAAGGGAGAGGCTGATCTGGCAAGGCGGCTGCCTATGCCGTTGTGTTGGATTTCGCTTGCCACGCAAGTGTGATAAAGCTCGTTATGTTCGATCTGATGTTGTCGCAGGAGGCCTTGTTAATACCCTTGCATAGGGCATTGGTTACCAGTAAAATGCACACAGGAGGTAATTATGACAGCAACAAGTGTGACAGCAACAATGCCAGCGCAGGCTTGCAAGATCTCGGATGCAGCGACTGCCCTTCAAGTATCGCCTGACACGATACGGAGATGGGAGAAAATGAGCCTGATAAAGGCTTCTCGCGACGAGCATAACCATCGCCTATTCGATATCGATGAGCTCAAACGTGTTCAACAAAAAATCAGCGGCAACCACCAAACGAACAACTATAGGATACTTGAGTCAAACCGGAGGTATCCGGTCACCTGCATCGATCTTTTTGCTGGGGCAGGGGGGACTGCCCTAGGCTTTCATAATGCCGGTATCGACCACGTGTTGTTGTCCGAAATCGACAGCAAGGCCTCTGCGACGCTGAGGCAAAACTCCGAAGCAAAGAACTTGAACTGGAATGTCATCGAGGGCGATGTCGCGGGAATTGACTTCACGGGAGTGCAGGCTGACATCATCCAAGCCGGATTCCCTTGCCAGGCATTCAGCTATGCCGGCAAGAGCATGGGCTTTGAGGACACACGTGGCACTTTGTTTTTCGAGTTTGCCCGGGCGATCAAAGATGTGCGGCCGAAGATCGCGATAGGGGAGAATGTCAGGGGGCTGTTGACCCATGATGGGGGCAAGACACTTCAAACAATGATTGCTGTGCTCGGGGAGCTTGGCTATAGGACAACTCACAGGCTGTTGAGGGCGCAGTACTTGGATGTCCCACAGAAAAGGGAGAGGCTGATCTTGTTCGCGGTGCGAAATGACTTGGACGTACCGGCGGTTTTCCCAAAAGAGAGGGACTATTTCATCTCCCTTCGTGAAGCCCTGGAAGGCTGCCCGCACTCTGATGGGCAGATATACGCAAAACCTAAACATCAGATTATGGAGCTGATACCCGAAGGCGGCTATTGGCGCGACCTGCCAGAGGGACTTCAGCGTGAGTACATGGGTGCCAGCTATTATCTGGGCGGCGGTAAGACGGGCATGGCCCGGCGGCTGTCGTGGGATCAACCGAGCTTAACGCTGACCTGTAATCCGGCACAAAAACAAACAGAGCGATGCCACCCCAGCGAGACGAGACCTCTGAGTGTAAGGGAATACGCCCGGATACAGACGTTTCCCGACGAGTGGACATTTACCGGCTCGCTAGGCAGTCAGTACAAGCAGATCGGCAATGCCGTCCCCGTGAACCTAGGCTACCATATCGGCAGGTGCGTGCTTGCAGCCTTGGGATACATCGCCGCTGATGACAATATGGATGTCTCGTCGTCCAGGTAATATCGTTGCTGAGAATGTGCGGGCTTAGTCCTTGAGGCAGGTAATGGGAACAACGGCAACGCCATCGTCTCTGATGTACGCCAGCCCGGTTGCGGTTATCACCATCAGTGCACAAGGCCTCGGTGCTCCCTGCGCCTGCATTTCCACAGCACTTTGAACCTTCTATAGAAATGGCACCAAAAGCCTGAAGATGCTCTGTGATAAGCCTATCTGCCAGTCGAACGCGATAGCCGTTTTTTTTTGTAAGGGGCAAAGGGGCCCCTTTCCCTGGACTGGAGCGTTACTATTTGTTTGCCTGTAGCAGAATGCTTCAAAATTTGGAAATGAGCAAATAGATTTACTGCAAAGCAGAAGTGTGAGTTACCTCATATGCTCGCTCTGGCCTAACGCTGAAAATAAAACAGGCCAGTCATTTTTATACAACCGACCTGCTGGTTTTTTGGTTGCGGGGAGGGGATTTGAACCCCTGACCTCCGGGTTATGAGCCCGACGAGCTACCAGACTGCTCTACCCCGCGATTTGCAGACTAACAATGGTACTATGCCGAGAGGCCATTTGTCAAATGCTCAGCAGCCGATGTGGTATCGATGGTCGGAGTGGCTGGTGACCACCTGCCCCGCCCGCCAGGGGCGGCTGGTGACGACTGCCCCGCCCGCCAGGGGCGGTTGGTGACGACTGCCCCGCCCGCCAAGGGCGGTTGGTGACGACTGCCCTGCCCGCCAGATGTGCCAAAAAATGAAACAAAAAGATTGCAGCCACCAAATTGGCCTGCCGATATGGTACACTGGTGCGCGCTGTTATTGATGCGGTTGACAACGGTAGTCGAGGCCGCTCCTTCGGTGGCAGCAGACAATGCGCGATTAGCTCAGGGGGAGAGCACTACCTTGACACGGTAGGGGCCACAAGTTCAAATCTTGTATCGCGCACCACACGGAACAGCAGGCCAGGGGCACATGACGAGCCTCTGGCCTGCTTCTTTTTGCGGGTAAGCAGGTGTACACGTACTCGTCTGAAATCAGGGCTAATCAGGGCTAATCGGGGCTAATCGGGGCTAATCGGGGCATGTTTACGTGATATAAGAGCTGTGCGTGGCGGAAGCGTCGCTGAACAATTTGGCGGCCGACAAGATATGCGGTCTGCTTTCGGATGTCGAGGGCATGTTGGGTGCCGATGCCCTGTATCTGAATGGGCCGATGACGTACCTTATTGAGGCACGGTTCCTACGTGTATCATAAATGTCGATAACAGATGACTGCAGGAACCTGAAGGACAAGGACAACGACACGATATCCAGGTACAAGAGAGCCTTGGAGCGGTTCGACTCCCTTGTCGAGCGCGGGCTTGTGTCGAGGAGGGAGCCGATCGAGACAGGAAGGGGTAGCCGGGCCTACGGCGGGAAATCCTGTGACGGCCTGTGCAGTGGCCAGATTGGCCGCACCTTCGACCTCAGCCCCCACATCGCCAAGGGCGCCAAGCGCCCTCGACCTGACGGCACCGGTGCAGACGACGGCCGGGCTGACGGCACCGGCGGCGGCAAGAAGGGCGGGCCGGACCCCGCCAAGGCCGCCGAGGGCCACATGGCCAACGGCTCGTGGGAGGCGTGGCACCGAACTGTGCCTAGGTATTGGGCGCTATAGATGGATTGTGTGGCCAGTTCTAATCATGCAAGCCTGTCGTGCAGGGCCCCGGTATTCGATGTTTTTTTTGCATGAGCTGCGCCCATGTATGGCGCTGTGTGTGCGGACGGTGCGTCTGGCCCCGGCCAGCCCAACTTACGAGCTGCGCTTAATAGCGTGTTTTGACGTCGTCGTCCACGCCCTCCTCTAGGTCCTCCATGCCCCTGAATGCCCAGACGGCCACGATGGCCGGAAAGGCGAGCTGGAACACGCCGTGCGCCGCCAGGAGCACCCGCTCGTCTGCTGTCATTCCGGAGTCTATGTCTATGGTCCCATCCTCAAAGTCGTAGGATGATATGTCGGTGCCGGTTGCGGCCTGCAATATCTTCGACATTGAGTCGAACGGGATCGACAGGGCGTTGCCCGGGATGTTCGCCAGCTTCTGTATGCCGGCCGCAACCGGGTCCGCATTTACACCATAGGACTTGAAGTCGGTGTGCGGCGGCTCGACGAAGGAGGCGGCGGCGACAAAGGCAATGACCGTCAACGCCCATCTGAGGATGCCCTTGCCCATTCTCAGCCAGCCGTGCCCTGTGGCCGTCGGCCGCCCTCCGGCCTACGCCTTGGCAAGGCGTTCCAGCCTGTCGATTATGATGCGCCCGTTGGACAGCACCGCGGCGTCGTTCACGAGTATCCTCCCCTGCCCGTCCTCCAGCCGCGCCAGCAGCGCCCGCGACTCGGCCATGTGCGTCTCGATGAGCGTGGAGAGCATCTTGCGGTCGTTCAGGAGCAGGGCCATGGTGGCGGTGTTGTTGTCGATGACGGAGGTGCAGTTGCGGATCAGCTCGTTGATCTCGCCGGTCTGGCGCATCTGGACCTTGCCGCGCTCGACCGTCTGCTCCAGCATCCGCTTGATGGTCGGGAACAGCATCAGGAAGACGGCCAGCCCGAAGGCGATCAGCGCGATCGGGACGCCGGTGCTCTCTATTACGTCCGCCAGTGACTGGTAGTCCTGCATGGTAGTCCGCCTCGTCTGAGTGGCCGCACGGTCCTTTCAACGGGGATGATACATTTAGTTTATAATGGCTCGAACAGAGTGACCACATTTTTATTCACGATGATACGGAAGGTCTATGGCTTCTGTTTTGGACAAAAGCAGTGTTCGTGCAAAGGCTTCGGCTGCCATGAGTGCTGTCGCCCTATGTACAACGACTGTTTTCGTGCTACTCGGCCTTTCCGGATGTGCAGAGCCTCTTGCAACCGGGCAGGGGAGTGGCAAAGCTGATGCCGATTGGGCAGCCGCCCAGTTCGACTCGGAGCAAGGCATCAGCGACCAGAAGGCAAACACAGGCGCTGAGGCCACCCAGGGCGGCGATGACAGTCAGAATAGCACTGCCGCCAAAAAGGAGGGCACCGACAGCTTGGACCCCAAGGCCGCAACGCAAGCCGACGATGCCCAAAGCCATGACACTGCCAAACAGCAAGACAGCGAAAATGCCGCCGCCCCAAGCACCTCCAAGCCCAGCACCGCCGCCCTATATGCCGCCTTGGGAATCACCGAAGACTACCGCAGCGAGTTCGTGCATGGTGAGAAGCCTGGCAAATACCAGAAGTACATCGTGCTCCATGACACTGAGGGCACCAGCTCGGCGGCATCGGTGATCAACTACTGGGACTCCAATAACAACTACGTGGCCACCCACTTTATCGTCAACACCGACGGTTCGGTGTATCAGGCCGTACCTCTGGACAAGATCGCCCACCATGTCGGCTTCGGCGACGTTGGCCATAATGCCCTTTATGGGGTCAGTGACGAGTCACGCGACGACAAGCGCGGCACCAAGCCCTACAGCAAGTCCTTTCCGGACTACGGTATGAACTCCTATTCGGTGGGCATTGAGATGGTGCATGTCGGCGGTGCTGGCCCTTATCCCGAGGCCCAGCTCAAGGCATTGGACAAGCTGATCGCCTATATCGATGCCTACTATGGTTTTCAGTCCAAGATAATCGCCCACAATGACTGGTGCTCACCGAACTCTGACACCTCCAAGGAGTTCGCCCATTACTTGGCAAACTACAAAAACCATCGCAGCTATCAAGAGAAGTGAAGGAGTCTTGTTGCGTCCTGCTACAATATGTAGAGGCTTAAACAGGGGCTGCTCCCTGACTATGCACATCATGCACCGTATCCTGTACTGAGGCAAGATGAAAGGAGGCCCGTGGAACAGGCGCATGTCTCCCTAACCATCCCCGATGGCTTGGATGTCACTGCCTTGGCCGGCATCAACGACCAACTGTTGCGCAGCATCGAAGATCGCTTTGATGCCCGCATCGTTCTTCGTGGCTCGATGCTGGATATCCAGGGCGACCCGCTGGAGACCCAAATGCTAACGGCCTTGCTCACTGGCATGATCCAAACACTGGAGGCGGGCAAGCCCATATCGGCAGATGCATTGCTTCAGTCCATCGACCTGCTGCGTCATGGCGAGACAAGCCCTTCCTTGCTGCGGGAGGATGTTCTGCTCAGCTATCACGGCAAGTCGATTCGAGCCAAGACGGGCGGCCAGAAACGCTATGTGGATGCCATCCGCACCCATACCGTGACCTTTGGAATTGGCCCGGCGGGTACTGGCAAGACCTACTTGGCAATGGCCGTGGCTGTGGCCGCGCTGAGCCGCAAGGAAGTCTCGCGGCTGATTCTGACTCGTCCGGTGGTCGAGGCCGGTGAGAGCCTGGGGTACCTGCCGGGCAGCTTGAGCGATAAGATCGATCCCTATATCCGGCCGCTTTATGACGCGCTCTTCGACATGATGGATGCGGAGAAGGGCAACCAGCTGATCGAGCAGGGAGTGATCGAGATCGCTCCTTTGGCCTTCATGCGCGGACGTACCCTAAACGACAGTTTTGTGATTCTTGATGAGGCGCAAAACACTACGGCCGAGCAGATGAAGATGTTCTTGACCCGTTTAGGATTCGGCTCCAAGATGGTCATCACCGGCGATATCACCCAGCTTGACTTGCCGCGGCGGCTCTCCGGCTTGCAGAGTGTCCGCCATATCCTCGAGGATTTGCCGGATGTCGCCTTTATCGAGCTGGCTGCCGCTGACGTTGTGCGCCACTCGCTAGTGCAGCGGATCGTCGCGGCTTATGACGTTGCCGAGAACAAGGCGCGGGAGCAGGTCGTAAGCGAGGCAAGTGGGGGAGGCGGCGGCCGATGAACGTGGCTTTCGATATGACCTATGCGCCCAGTGGAATACCCTTGACAGGGCTGCTGGATGACTTGGAGGGCCTCGCGCTTTATGTCTTGACCGCAGAGAATGCCCCGGAGACAGGCGAGCTTTCCGTCTCCTTCGTCGACACCCAGAAGATGCGGGAGCTGAACCGCCAGTATCGTAACGTCGACCGTCCGACTAACGTGCTCTCCTTTGCGATCGACCCCGATATGGAGGAAGGTCAAGACCTCCTGCTCTTAGGCGACGTGATTATTGCCCCCCAGGTAGCCGAGGCCGCTGCCCAGGAATACCAGTGCAGCCTACAAGAAGAGCTGCAGCTGCTGTTGGTGCATGGCATCCTGCATATCTTGGGCTACGATCACATTGATGATTCCGAGGCCGAGGTAATGGAGGCGCACGAGGACGAGCTGCTCTGTGCTTGGCGAAAGCTTGGTGCAGGGGAGGAGGACAGCAGCCATGGCTAAGAAGACCAATAAACCAGGGCAATCATCATTGCCTGCGGCCTTTAGCTTTGCCATCCAAGGCATCGCGTATACAGTAAGGTCGCAACGCAATATGCGCATTCACCTGGTTGTTGCCGTGTTGGCGGTGATAGCCGGGTTTGTACTTTGTCTGAGTGCCGTGGAGTGGTCGGTCATTGTCATCTGCATTGCCTTGGTCTTGGCCACCGAGATGTTGAACACCGCCATCGAGGCGGTCGTCGACTTGGCCTCACCCGAGCTGCACCCCAAGGCCAAGATAGCTAAAGACGTTGGTGCCGGCATCGTGCTGATCTTTGCTTTGCTCTCGGTTATCTCTGGTTTGATTGTCTTTGTCAATGCCCTGATACGGTTAGTGGGCTTTGGATGACAGATGCAGGCGAGTTGCGGGCGGCGGCTGCGACCAGCGGCCGGCTGGCCACTGCTGCCGACGGCCCCCCGCAGCCGGGTACTGGCTTTCGTAGCGGCTTTGTGACCTTGGTCGGCAGGCCGAACAGTGGCAAGTCCAGCTTGGTGAACGCGCTCTTGGGGCAGAAACTGGCGATAGTCAGCGATACTCCGCAGACCACCCGGCACCGTTTCCGGGCGATATTGGACTCCGCCGACTACCAGATGGTGATCGTCGACACCCCTGGCATCCATAAGCCACATGATGCTTTAGGCGAGGAGCTGAACAAGTCGGCCATCAAGGCCTTGGAGGCAGTGGATGTGGCAGTCTTCGTACTCGATGCTGCCAAGCCCTTCGGTCGTGGCGACGAATGGGTGTTGGAGCATTTGCGCAAGCTCTCCCAGCCCCGGCTGCTGGTTTTATCCAAGACCGACTTGGCAGACAACGCAGTTTGTGCTGAACAGGTTGCCGCTGCCCAGGCTTTCTTGGATTTTGACGGCATTTACCCGCTCAGTTCGCTTGCGGGTCGGGGCTTACAGGAATTCGTTGACGGCTGTGTGGCACGGCTGCCCGCAGGCCCGCGCTGGTTTCCCGAGGGCACACAGACCGACCAGGACCTCTCAGTGCTGGTGGCCGAGTTCATTCGGGAGAAGATACTCTTCGTGACTAGCCAGGAAGTGCCCCATGCCGTTGGTGTGGTTACTGAGAACTTAGAGTATGATCGCAAGCGCGGCCTGACCAGCATCCAGGCCTTCATCTATGTCGAGAGCAAGTCACAGATCGGCATTATCATCGGCAAGGGTGGCGAGCGTATCAAGACTATCGGCACCCAGGCCCGTCATGACCTGGAGCAGCTGCTGGGTACCAAAGTGTTTTTGGACCTGCGGGTCAAGCTGCGGAAGGGGTGGCGTCGCGATATCAACCAAATCAAGCGCTTCGGTTACCGGGTCGGGGACTGAGAATGCCCACTGAGCCTGTCGAGCTGCTGGTGCTGAAGAAGACCAAGCTGGGCGAGACCGACCTGATCATCACCGGTTATAGCAGCGACGGTCGGCAAATAAGGGCAGTGGTCAAGGGCGGCCGTAAGCCCGGCTCGCGAACCGGCAGCCACTTGGAGCTGTTCTGCCGCAGCAGTGTGCTCCTGTACAAAGGGCGGAAGCTGGACACGGTGACCGAGGCCAAGCTGCTGGAGGCCCATGTCGGCTGCCGTCAGGGAATCGAGCATCATGCCGCTGCCTCGGTTTTGGCCGAACTGTTAGAGCAGGTGTCCCGCGATGCCTTCCCGGAGCCACGGCTCTTTGCCTTGGTGGACACGACCTTCGCAGTTATCGCCAAGGTGCCGGTTGAGGGACTGTCATTGCTGGTCGCGGCAGGCCTACTGAAGATCACTGCCCAAGCCGGCTTTTTGCCTTGTTTGGACTGTTGCGCGGTTTGTGGCAGTCCGACCTGGGGGCAGGCGGGGTCAGCAGCAGCAGGAGAAGGTGCAGCGGCGGCCGCAGAGAACGCAGAAGGCGCGGAAAGTGGCTCAGCCAGCGGCAGCGCTAGGGGGACGGTGGCCTTCAGCTATCTCCAAGGCGGCGTGGTTTGCCCGGACTGCCAGACCGAGCTTAGCTCAGAAGGGCTGGCAGAGCTGCCAAGCCCACTTCTAAAGTGGGCCGACTTGGCCATTCACAGCCGCTTTGAGGAGCTTGTCCACTATGCTGACGATGCCCACCAAAAGTTAGGCAAACTGCTCTTGGGGTTCGCCCGGGAATGGATGCGCGCCCACGTCAGCCCGAAGAACCGCTCACTGGACTTCTACACTGAAAGATGCCTGTAGGACCATAAAAGGAATAGAGGCATGAACATGGCAGTAAGCTGCAAGGCACCACAGGCGACCATCTGCCATTCTATATCAAGGACAGCAACTTGGTCGTCCTCTGGCCCATGTGGGACAACCGGTACTACCCGGTCGCCATCCCGCTCCCGGAGCTGGCCGACGACATTATTGCAACGTCAGGCCGGCGACCGTGCGGCCGTCATATATCTCTTGTGTTTGAGGATACGTGACCGCAATGCCCTCAAGGTTCGCCTCCTTGTAAATCAAGTCCGCGATATCCCTTTTGGCCAAGCCTATATTCTCTTCCTGAGTCATTGCGTACTTCCGCTCGAACATACCTTTTGCTCCTTCGCTGCCAGAACGCCTCATGCCCGTCGTATCCTTGCCCTCCGCTGTGTTCGCTACGCCCCATTCTACTTTCCGGCCGTATCAGTATACGGTACCAAGGGGTTGCTAGTAGTAGCGCATGCTGCTTTTCTTGAACTCCTTGACACTGAACAGTAGCTGGTAGTCGAATACCCCCGTCAACTGGCTGAGTCCTTGGGCCAAGGCGATGCATTCCGCCTCAGAACGAGCGTGAATCATGGTGTAGACGGAGTAGGGGAATCCCGGCAGCGCTGACCGTTGGTAGCAGTGGGAGACGTAGGCCTCGGCGGCGAACAATTTGCCTACCCTCGCGGCATCTTCATCAGGCACGTTCCAAACCACCATGGCATTGGCAGTGAAGCCGATGTTCTGGTGTCTAGGAATGGCGGCCAAGCGCTTCAAGATGCCCTGGTCTTTGAACCAGGCCAGCCGCTCAAGCAGGTGTTCCAATGAGATGCCCAGGTCGTCGGCAATCAACTGATAAGGGTCTGGGGCTATGGGCACGTCGCCTTGGAGCCTGCTGATTATCAGCCTGTCCGTCGCCGACAACTCGATGTGACCGTTAACATTGCCGCTCATAGGGCGAACCTGGCATCGACTTTAAAAAGCTGGGCAGAGGGCAGCGTGTAGATGCTGACACCGATACGCTGCTCCATCTCTCGAATGGTGCCCTCTAAGGCTGCGGCGCTGGCGGCAATGACTGTGAACCAAAGGTTATAGGCATTGCTACGCAGGTAGTTGTGGGTAACGCAGTCGTAGCTACTGATGATGTCTGCTGCTTCATCCACGTTGGCAAGAGGCACTGCGGCGGCGCAGAGCGTGGTGGAGAAGCCCAGCGAACGGCTGTTGAAAACACCGCCGAAACGGCGGATGACACCGGCTTGGCGCATCGCCTGGGCGCGGTCTACGGCTTCCCGCTCGCTGATACCCAGCTGCTCGGCCAAGGCCAGAAACGGCCGCTCGCATAAAGGCAGCCCATCTTGCAGCAGGTTCAACAGCTCCCTGTCAGTGGCATCCATCTCTAGGGTGTCGCTGTACGCCCCATTTCCACCAGCGGCCATTTCCTGGCCTACCACGCTTGTCTCCATCCCGCTCACCCGCTGACCAAGGAGCAGTAGTCGTCTGCGGCCATGTAGTCACCGTCATGGTAGTACATCGCCCGTGCCCGACAGCCACCGCACTTGTCGATGAACGCGCAGCTGCCGCAGAGGCCGGAGTACTCTTGGCTGCGCAACCTACGGAACACCTCGTTTTCCTGCCAAAGCTGGTGGAAGGGCGTCTCCCGGACATTGCCGATCTCCATATCCATATAGGCGCAGGGCTGAACCTTGCCCATCGGGTTGATGATGCAGTAGGATATGCCGGCCAAACAGCCGCGCCCGAAGCGCGTCTGAACGCCTACCTCCTCGGCAACTCGGGTAAACTGGGGTGCACAGGTCGGTTTGATCTCAATCGGCACCGTCTTCTGCTTGCGCATTATCCGTTCCAGTAGTTGCTCGTACTGGATGACTGCAACAGACTTCTCGAACTTGCCACGGCCAACCGGGATCAAAAAGAAGATATGGTGGGCAGCCGCGCCGATCTGGACGCTGAAATCGGTCAATGCTTCGATCTCGTGCTGGTTCCAGTCCATGACAGTGGTATGTACCTGAAAGCCGACCTCGGCCGCCCGACAGTTCTTCATGCCAGTCACTGCCATCTCCCAAGCACCGGGCAAGCCGCGGAAGTCGTCGTGCGCCTGCTTGTCAACACTGTCGATGCTGATGCCAACGCCCATGACACCGATCTGCTTCAACTCACAGGCGATGTCGGCAGTGATCAATGAGCCGTTGCTGCCCATCACCGGGCGCAAGCCAGCCTGACGGGCATAAGCCATCAGCTCTATGATGTCGGAGCGCATAAAGGGCTCGCCACCGCTGAAGATCATGATCTTGAAGCCAGCCAACACCAGCTCGTCGATCAGCTTTTTAGCCTCGGTCGTCGATAGCTCATCGGCCAGCCGCGCCCCGGCATCACGGTAGCAGTGCTTGCAGGTCATGTTGCATTGGTTGGTGGTGTTCCAAGAAACTATCATGTGTCGTTCCCCATCCTGATCTCTTCGTCCGTTAAATAGCAGGCCGGGTCGGACTCCCAGAAATCGCCACTGACAGCCTCAGCCCGGGTGCGAAAATTGCCGTTGCAGACATCCAAAAAGGTACAACTGGCACATCTTCCCTTTAGCAGCGGCTTGCGGTCGCGTAGGCCAGCTAATATCGGATGCGCGGCCTCACGCCATATCTCGGAGAAGGGCTTGTTTTTGACGTTCCCAAAGCTGTACTGGCCGCTGAACTGGTCAGCATGGACGTTTCCCTCGTTGTCAACACAGCCGATAGCGATGCCCGAACGGTTGCCGCCGTTGCGGCGCAGCATCTGCAGGATGGCCGGATCCTTCATCTTCAGGTAGAGGTAAACACCGTCAGCATGGTTGTCGACGGTCAGGACCTCTTTGCTCAGGCCCTTCTCCCTCATTCTCATAGTTCGCTCGATTATTCTTTCCATCACAGCCCGGGACTGCTCCGCTGAGATGTCTTGCTGCCGCATCGAGTGGCCTCGTCCGGAGTAGACCAAATGGTAGAAACAGACCCGGTCGACTTGTTCTGCCTCTAAAAGGTCGAAGATACTATCGATTTCTGTGTAGTTGTGCTTGTTGATGGTGAAGCGCAGCCCCACCCGTTGCCCCACGGCCACACAGTTGCGGATCCCCGCCAATGCTTGCGCAAAGGCTCCGTCCTGGCCACGGAAGCGGTCGTTGGTCGGCTCTAGGCCATCTAGGCTGATGCCCACGTAGCCGACCCCCAGCTCTTTGAGTTTGGCGGCCATCTCTGGGTCGATCAAGGTACCGTTGGTCGATAGGGTAGCGCGAATGCCGCGCTGGACGGCATGGGCGATCAGCTCAAGGATGTCCTGACGCATCAGCGGCTCACCGCCCGAAAACAGCAGCACTGGGCTTTGAAACGCCGCTAAATCATCGATCAAGGCCCGAGCCTGGCCATTGTCCAACTCGTTTTGATAGGCTTTGTCCTGCGATGCACTGTAGCAATGCGCACAGCGCAGGTTGCATGTCCTAGTGCAGTTCCAGACGACCACCGGCCCTTTGCCTGTCGACACGCCATGGGTGCCACGAGCAGTTTCGGAGGTATACCGCAGGCTGTCTCCATAATGCTCGGCCCCGGTAAGTAGCTTGGTAATACTGATCATTTGGCTCCTATGGTTGCTTCCGATACGACACTTAAAGATATTATCACGTGATCCAGAGGATCAAAACGACTTTGTAGCCCGGCCATATGCATGTTGAAGCAACATTGTAATTTGGCTGCTGCTGTTTGATAGGCTGTTCGGGCTCTACAATATAAGGATGCCAGAGATACCAGAGAACACCTCGCTGAATTCGCCACCTTCGGAATTGACCGCTTGCCGGCTTTGCCCCCGTGCTTGTCAGACCAACCGCGCAGTCGGGAAACGGGGAGTTTGCGGTGCCGACGATACGCTGCAAGTAGCACGGGCTGCCCTGCACTTCTGGGAAGAGCCGCCGATCTCTGGAGAAAACGGGTCTGGAACTGTGTTCTTCGCCAACTGCCCTTTACATTGCTGCTATTGCCAAAACGCCGAGATCTCCGAGGGGCGGGTCGGCCGAGCCATCAGCATACAGCGGCTGGCGGATATTTTTCTGGAGCTACAAGAACAAGGCGCACTGAACATCAACTTGGTCACTGCCAGCCAGTACGCCCTGCAGGTCATCGAGGCCGCCGCTGCCGCCCGCCAGAGTGGGATGAGGTTGCCGATAGTCTGGAACAGCTCCGGCTATGAGGCCATCACCACCATCCGGGCGCTGCGGGGTACAGTCGATGCCTGGCTGATGGATTTCCGCTACGCCTCGCCCGAGCTGGCTCGCCGTTACTCACAGGCCCCTGATTACCCCCAAGTTGCCGAAATGGCCGTTGCGGCAGCCTTCGAGCAGTCCGGAAGCTACCGCCTGAATGCCGCCGGCCATTTGACCAGCGGTTTGGTGGTGCGCTTCTTACTGCTGCCCGGACAGCTAGACGATGCTGTCCGCTGCTTGAACACGGTGTTTGAGATCTGTGGAGATCAAGCTTGTTACTCTTTGATGAGCCAATACACACCGCCCGCTAAAGCGGTGCCGAACATGCCTGAGCTGTCCGAGCCGGTCAGTCAACGTGACTACAACTGGTTGATCGACCATGCCTTGGATCTCGGTATCAGCAACAGCTTCATGCAAGAGGGGACGTGCGCCGAAGCAAGCTTCATACCGCCCTTTGACCTGACAGGAGTACTACAGAGATGAAAGGGTCAAGAATTGAACCTGTCCGATTTTGACTATGAACTACCAGAAGCATCCATAGCCCAAAAGCCTTGCGAGCAGCGTGACGGCTCACGCCTGATGGTCATCGACCGTGCCAGCGGCCGAGTCGAGCATCGCCACTTCTACGATTTGCCTAGCTACCTGAGAGCCGGTGACGTGCTGGTGTTCAACGACTCCCGGGTCATTCCAGCCCGCCTCTTTGGAGAAAAGCAGGGCACCGGGGCAAAAATCGAGCTGCTCTTGATCCACCCCTTGTCTGGGCATGAGATCAGCGACTTGGAATGGCTGGTGTTGGCCAAGCCGGCACGCCGCCTGAAGGTCGGCGACCGGGTGGCAATCGCTCCGGGCTTCTCAGCTGTCATAACGGCCAAACACGACGATGGCAGTCTGGACGCGGTTTTCGAGACAGAGCTGGGCATGTTGGCAGACCTCCATAGCAACGGCACGATGCCCCTGCCGCCATACATCAAACGGACAGCCGAGGCCGCCGACAGCGAGCGTTACCAGACAGTCTACGCCAGCGACCCCGGTTCAGTTGCTGCTCCCACTGCCGGCCTACACTTCACACCGGACATCCTGCAACAGTGCAGCGCAAGGGGAGTGCAGTTGGCAAAACTGACGCTTCACGTTGGCCTCGGCACCTTCCGCGCCGTTCAAGAAAGCCAGATCGAGCAACACCAGATGCACGAGGAATGGTACCGGGTAGGCCAAGGGACAGCAGTGGCCATAAACGCAGCCAAACAGGAAGGCCGACGGGTGATCTGTGTCGGCACCACCTCGGTAAGAAGCCTAGAAAGCGCCGCCCAGGCTGCTAGCGGGACTGGGAGCAAGGGCAGAGCGACAGGCATAGTGCGCCCGGGCTGGCAGAAGACCGACATCTTCATCTACCCCGGCTACCAATTCAAGATAACTGACGCGATGATCACCAACTTCCACCTACCAAAGTCAACACTGCTGATGCTGGTGTCGGCTTTCTATGACCGAGAGAAGATACTGTCAGCCTACAGCCAAGCAGTAACCGAGGGTTACCGCTTCTTCAGCTACGGCGACGCAATGCTGATACTGTAGGGTTTCCTCAACACTTAACTTTACATAAGATATATTATCAGACTTTTTTTAGCAACCTAATCGGAGACTTTGCCTGATAGTTCTTTAATGAGGCACCGAAGTGCAGTCATTAATGCGGCATTAACCGAACCGGCATCTCCCTAGCTCACATAATCTAAGCTGCGCATGGCCTGGATCGTCTGCTCGATCAGCTCGTCAAGCGTCCAGCCGAGTTTATCGGCTCCGGCCTGGATCGTTTCTCTGGACACTCCGGCGGCAAAGCTCGGCTGCTTGAACTTTTTCTTTACCGATTTCACTTCCAAGTCTTGGACACTTCCCGAAGGGCGCATCACCGCCACCGCACCGATTAGGCCGGTCAGCTCGTCGGCGGCATAGAGGATCTTCTCCATCTCTGACTCCGGCTGGTAGGTGGTGTTCGTCATGCCCCAGCCGTGGCTCATTGCTGATCGGATCACGCCCTCGTCAACATCATGGGCACGCAGCAGCTCCACGCCTTTGACGCAGTGCTCATCGGCGAACTGCTCATAGTCGATGTCATGCAAGGCACCAACCGCATACCAGTAGTCCTCGTTGCCGGGGTCATGGCTTTGGGCATACCAAGCCAAAACGCCGCCGACTATGCGGGAGTGCTGGATATGGAAGTCCTCGCTGTTGTACTCCTTGACAAGCTGATCGGCCTGCTCTCTGCTGGGGATCATATGTTTCCTCTCGTTTGTCTGGACGCATTGCCCATATCTATCGGCACTGCGAAAACCACGAACCATAAAGTCGCAGCCTTTGCCCAACCTTTGCCCTCGCCAGTAGCCTAGGAGATAGCGACTCTGAGTCCGCAACGACTGTAGTATAGTAAAACATACTACTATACTGCCTGTAGAAATGAGAAGAGGGATAAGCCCCATGCCCCAGCAGCAACAGCCCAACAGCGGCACAGCCAGCGCCGCGAAAGTCTATTTCACATCAATGAAGCTCAAGGACGGTCAAAGCCTGCCCTCTAAGCTCGACTGCCTTTGCCGCAGCGCCGGCCTGGCCGACATCGACTTCGACCGTCAGTTCACGGCGATTAAAATACATTTCGGAGAGGCTGGCAACCTCGCCTACCTACGCCCCAATTACGCCAAAGTGCTTGTTGATCTGGTGCGCGAGTTGGGTGGTCGGCCATTCTTGACTGACTGCAACACCCTTTATCCCGGCCGTCGTAAGAACGCCTTGGAACACCTGGAGCTAGCCTACGAGCACGGCTTCTCGCCTTTCTCCACTGGCTGCCATATCATTATCGGTGACGGCTTAACCGGAAGCGACGAGGTGCTGGTGCCGGTAAACGGTGGCCAGTATTTAAAGGCAGCCAAGATCGGCCGGGCGATCATGGATGCCGATATCCTGATTTCCCTGAACCATTTCAAAGGCCATATCGAAACCGGCTTCGGCGGTGCCATCAAGAATATCGGCATGGGCGCTGGCTCACGGGCGGGTAAGATGGAAATGCACGCTTCGACCGGCCCCAAGATCAACAGCAAGGCCTGCATCGGCTGCCAAAAGTGCAGCCGCTACTGTGCGTCCGATGCCATCGGTTATCCTGAGCCGGATAAAAAGGCGGTCATCGACTCACAGAAGTGTGTGGAATGCGGCCACTGCATCAGCGCCTGCCCGACCGATGCCATATACTCCGGGTTCGATGAGGCATCCGAGCTTTTGGCAGCTAAGATCGCCGAGTACACCAAAGCCGTCTTGGACGGTCGCCCACACTTCCACATCAACTTGGTTATCGACGTTTCGCCGCTCTGCGACTGCTGGAGTGCTAACGATTTGCCAATTGTCCCAGACGTCGGTTTCTTCGCTTCCAAAGACCCGGTGGCCTTGGATATGGCCTCGGCCGATGCCGTCAATGCCCAGCCGGTGAACGCCAACTCTGATTTAGCAGCCGCCCTCGGCGGCCATGGCCACGGCTTCGAGGATCAAGACTACTTCATGGCCATCAACAGCCATTCCGATTGGCGTAAGACCTTGGAGCATGCTGAGAAGCTAGGTTTGGGCAGCTGCCGCTACGATCTGGTCGAGGTGGGCTGAGCGGCAGCTGCCCCTCGCCCGGCAAACTGCAACAGTGCCAACCTTGCGAGGCAGTATTGGCACTGGCACTGGCGTGGCAGCATTAATCGGCGTTTCCCTAGACGTCCATCAACAGCGGGATGACCATCGGCCGTCGGCGACTACGCTCCCAAAGCAAGCTAGAGACCCGCTCGCGCAGGGCACGCTGCAACTGGCGGGGGTTGGAGCGGTGCTCCTTGGCAAAGTCTGTGACGGTCCTGTCGACGATCGCCGTCAGGTCATCGATCAGCTTGCTGTCGTCAGAGCCGCTGACACCACGCATGATGATCTCTGGTTTGCCCACCAACTGGGAGTCTTTCTTGCGAATCACACAGACCACCGTGACCACACCATCGGAGGAAAGCGTCTGACGGTCTTTGAGCACCACTGCTGAGACATCTCCAACCGAGAGGCCGTCAACATAAACGATACCGCTCTCGACCGGCTCCCCCCTCTTCAGCTGGCCGTCCTCCATCAGCAAGGTGTCACCGCTGTCCAAAATGAATATCGATGACTCGGGGATGCCCACTGCCTTGGCCAAGTTGGCATGCGCCCGCAGGTGCTGTGCCTCGCCGTGAACGGGCATGAACGCCCGGGGCTGGGAGAGCACCATCATTAGCTTCAGCTCCTCGGCACTGCCATGGCCAGAAACATGCACCAAGGCGCGCTGTTTGTCGTAGATCTCAGCACCAGAGCGGGAGAGGGCATTGATCACCCGGGTCACCGCCGTCTCGTTGCCGGGCACCGGCGAGGCCGAGATGATCACTGTATCGCCTTCCTCAATGTTTACTGTGCGGTGCTCGCTGTTGGCCATCCGGGCAAGTGCCGATAGTGGCTCGCCTTGGCTGCCAGTACACATCACAACCAGCTGTTCGGGCGGTATGCCCTTGGCCTCGTAGGCATCGATCAGCCGACTGTCCTCGACCCGTAGGTAGCCAAGCTCACGGGCGATACGGGTGTTGGTGAGCATCGAACGTCCGGTCACCGCGATCTTCCGCCCGCTCTCCAAGGCCGCGTCACAGACCTGCTGGATACGGTGGATCTGACTGGAGAAGGAGGCCACAATCACCCTCTGGCTAGCCGAGCTGATGATCTGTTTCAGGACTTTGCCAACCTCGGCCTCCGAGGTGGTAAAGCCGGGTTTGACTGCGTTAGTCGAGTCGGACATCAAGAGGTCCACACCGACCTGTGAGAACTTGGTGATTGCCGCAAAGTCAGTGCGAACACCGTCGATCGGCGTTTGGTCGAGCTTAAAGTCACCAGTGTGCAACACGTTGCCTGCTGGTGTGCTGATGAACAGGCCAAAGGAGGCCGGTATGGAATGGTTGACGCTGAAGAAGTCGACAGCAAAGCTACCTAGCGAGACATGCTCACCGGCCACCACCTCACGGAAATGGCGGTTTTTGATACGGTGTTCATCCAGCTTGCCCTCGATCAGCCCCAACGTCAACTTAGAACCGATGATCTGGATACGCGAGTCATTCAGGTCCTTTAACAGAAACGGCAGGGCACCGGTATGGTCCTCGTGACCATGGGTGATGATCAGGGCACGCAGCCGTTTCTCGTTTTCCAAGATGTAGGTATAGTCCGGCAAGATCAAGTCGATGCCAGGATGGTTGTCGTCGGGGAACATCAGGCCGGCATCAACGACGATCATATCGTCACCGTACTCGAAGACCGTCATGTTCTTGCCGATACCGTCCAAGCCGCCGAGCGGGATGATTCTCAGGGTACCGTTCTTGGTGCCCCGCTGCTGGCTTGTGCTTTTCTGATTGCCGTGATCACGCCGACCATCGGTCAAAGCTTGATCATGCTGGGCGGCAGCCAAAGTCTGTCTGCCTTGGCGACCCTTGGCCTGTCGGTTGCTGTTCCGTCGCTCCGTACTATTTGCTTGCCCCCTGCTGCCTTGTAGTGCCTTACTGCTCTTAGCATCGATATTGCGACGCACAAGAGAACCCGGATCCTTGCTCTTAGCCAAGGACACCTCCGTTCATTATTACGCTCATGCCCGCATCCCGCAGGCCTGCTTGCTGCCGACAAGCATTTTTCTCACTATTGCTAATCAGGTTATCACCTGTTACTATTATCGCTCAAAGCCCTACTGCGTCCATCACGGCACGCAGCTTCTGCTTCTGGGGCTCAGTGGCATCGATCAACGGTAAGCGCACTCCGCCGACATCGAAGCCGGCCATACTCATAGCGGCTTTGACCAATATCGGGTTAGATGTAGCGAAAAGTGCCTTCATCAACGGTTGGAGCTTTGAGTGACAAGATAAAGCCTGCCCAAAATCGCCCGCCGCCATAGCGTAAACGATCTCCCGCATGCCCTCCGGCACCACGTTGCCGGCAGTGGCAATCAGGCCATAGCCGCCCATTGCCATCAGGGGTATTGTCGCTTGGTCATCTCCGGAGTAGACCGTGAAGCCCTCAGGTGCCCCACGGACGATCTCACCGATCTGCTCGAAATTGCCGCTGGCCTCTTTTACCGCCCGGATGTTGCCACAGTCGTTAGCCAGCCTCAAAGTGGTGGCAGCCTCCATGTTGATCACACAGCGACCGGGGATGTTATAAAGGATCACCGGTATCGAAATAGCCTCGGCTATTGCCTTGAAGTGCTGGTAGATGCCTTCTTGGGGCGGCTTGTTGTAGTAGGGAACCACGGCCATGATCCCGTCTGCGCCCAGCTGTTCGGCCTCCTTGGCAAAGGCCACGGAGCTGGCGGTGCAGTAGTCGCCGACATTGGCAATAACCGGGGCCGCACCAGCCACGGCATCCAGCACTGCTTGGAACAGTTTCAACTTCTCGTCATGGGTCAGAGTCGATGACTCGCCAGTGGAGCCGCTGAGGATCAGGGCATCATTGCCCCGTCGCACTAAGTCGCAGGCCAGCTCTTGGGCGCGTTTAAGGTCAAGGCTGCGGTCGGCGGCAAACGGTGTGACCATCGCTGTGATCAGCCTACCAAAGGCCGGGGCAGCATTCTGGGCGGTGTTGCGAGAAGTATCGGGGGCGGTGTTCATTTGGTTACCTCTTTCTTGGAAAACAGCAGTTGGCGTGGGGCAGTCTGCAAGGCGGGAAGGCCGAGTCCGGTATGGCTCCACTCCCCTACAGATCCAACAAATCCTCTAAACCAACAGTGAACCCGGGCAGGCTGGCAACCTTGCGGACAGCCAGCAACACTCCGGGAAGATAGGACAGGCGGTCAATGGAGTCATGGCGGATGGTCAGAGTCTGGCCAAGGGAGCTCAAAATAACTTCTTGGTGAGCCATGAAGCCGCCGCCACGAACGCTATGGACGGGGATGCCGCCAACATCAGCACCCCGAGCACCTTGGCAGCCATCGATCTCACTGTCCCGCCCAGGGGCGGCCGAGCTGACACCCGCCGCCTTGCGGGCGGTCGCCATCTCCCGGGCGGTATTCACGGCCGTGCCGCTGGGGGCGTCTTTTTTGCCATCATGGTGGAATTCGATAACCTCGACAGCTTCGAAGTAAACAGCTGCTTGTTTGGCAAAATACTGCATCAATACCGCTCCCAATGTAAAATTAGGGGCGAAAAAGAGGCCGCAACCCGGCTTAGCATTCTTATAAAGCTCTTGGAACTGTTCGATTCCCACCCCAGTTGTGCCAACCACGCAGTGAACACCGCGTGACAAGGCAGCTTTAAGTGTCGCTGGAACAGCAGCGGCAACTGTGAAATCCACCAGCACCTCTGCCCCCGAGACATCAATCGCCTGCTCTAAGTCGGCAAAAGCCGGGAGGCGTTGACCTTGGGGCAGCAGCCACTCAGTTTCCGTGCTTGTCACATCGCAGACCGCAACAACTTCGATGTCGGCTTGGGCAGCCAGCTCGGGAACCAATATGCTCCCCATTCGCCCCCGATAGCCGTTGAATAGCAGTCTCATAATAGCAAAACCTCCGTCCTTATCATCATGCCGTCATCATAGCGGCACACTCAATCCGCAGCCATTGCCCCAGCCAGCACCTCGCGGAGCTGCTCAGGGGCATTCGGAGAAATCACAGCCAAAGTCGGCTCAGCTGCCAAGACCCGTTCGGCCACCTGTCGGGTTTGCTCTAGGCTCACAGCCTGGTAACGCCCGATCAGCTCATCAAGCCCCAGCATCTCTTGGTCGGCAACGGCGCTACGGCCGATGCGCATCATCCGGTTGGCGGTGGACTCCATGCCTAACACCAAGGTGCCGATCAGATAATCCTTCATCCGCTGCAGCTCATCGGCACTCATGCCGGCCGCCAGCAGCCGCTGCAACTCAAGGCGCACCAAGCTGACTACCTCGGCAAGTTTCTCGGGGCGGGTGCCAGCATACACCAAAAAGCTGCCCGCATTGATGTATGAGATCGTGGTGGCATAGACGGCATAGACCAAGCCGCGTTTCTCACGAATCTCCTGGAACAGCCGCGATGACATGCCACCGCCCAGTGCCGCATCCAAGAGCTTGGCCGCAAAGCGGTCCGCATCGCCCAGTGCGACCCCTGGCATCCCGTAAACCAAGTGCGCCTGTTCAGTCTCCTTCTGGAGCAGTTTCAAGCTGCCCGGGGTCTTGGCCGGTGCCTCGCCGCGCTGGGCGGCCTCGCCTTGGGGCAGAGTGGCAAAATAGCGCTCAACCAGCTCGACTAGCTGCTCGTGGGCAACGTTGCCGCAGGCCACGATGATGCAGTTGCCGGTATGGTAATGTTGCTGACGGTAACGTTCACAGTCGGCATGCATGAAGGCGCTGACGCTCTGGCGGCTGCCGGCTATTTGCCGCCCTAAGGGGTGCCCGGGAAACAAAGCCTCAGAGAACAGTTCGAACACATAGTCGTCCGGGGTATCCTCAGAGCGGGCGATCTCCTCGATCACCACTTCCCGCTCGGAGTCGATCGACTTTTGCTCGAATAGCGAGCCGGTAAGCATGTCGCTTAACACCTCAAAGACGGCTGGCAACTTCTCGTCCACCATCCGGGCGTAATAACAGGTGTATTCCTTGGAGGTGAAGGCATTTTGCTCAGCCCCCAAGGACTCGAAATCCTGAGAGATGGTCAAGGCATCACGCTTGTTCGTTCCCTTGAAGAACATATGCTCCATGAAGTGCGAAAGACCGTACTGGCCGGGCAGCTCGTCGCGTGATCCGACTCTGAACCATGCTCCCAATGAGACAGAGCGCACGGTGTCCATGCGCTCAGAAATTACTTGAATGCCATTGTTAAGAAGCGTTGACTGATGCAATTTATCTCCTCTAGGCAGGCCGTGTGGCTCTGCTTGTCATTTTACCGCTTTTGCATGCCTTATTCGTGGTCGCGCCAAGGAATTGCCGTCTCAACGTCCGGATCAACGCCGCCGAGGGCGTCTCTCCCCGTCTTGACCGCCATGCCGACGGTCACGGTCGCCGCCGCCGCCACCACCACCGGACCTCGGCCCCCGCGGCGAATCTTCAGAGCCGGAGGACTTCGGGGCATCGGGCTTGTTCAGCCGGTCAAGCGAGATCTTCTCGTTGTCATCGATGTCGATGATCTTGACCTGTACGCCGTCACCGATCTGCAGCACGTCCTCGACCCGGCCGACCCGGCCATTGGCCATCCGGCTGATGTGCAGCAGACCGTCCTTGCCGGGCAATATCTCGATGAAGGCGCCGAAGCTCTGGATGTTCACCACCCGCCCTTCGTATTCCTCGCCCATTTCCGGCACTTTGACGATCATCTCGATGCGCCGCCTAGCCTCCTCGCCGCCCAAGTCCTTGGAGGCGATGTACACCGTACCGTCTTCGGTGACCTCGATGGTGGCACCGGTTTCTTCCTGTAGGCCACGGATCACTTTGCCGCCACTGCCGATGACATCGCGGATCTTGTCCACCGGAATCTGGATGGAGATGATGCGCGGCGCGAACTCCGATAGCTCTGCCCGCGGCGCAGCGATAGCCTCATGCATCTTCTCCAAGATGAACAGCCGCCCTTCGCGGGCCTGTGCCAGCGCGGCAGCCAGAATATCGACTGACAGCCCCTTGGCCTTGTTGTCCATCTGCATCGAGGTGATCCCCTGCTCGGTGCCGCAGACCTTGAAATCCATGTCACCGAGGAAGTCCTCCAGGCCTTGGATGTCGGAGAGGATAGCCACTTGGTCGCCTTCCTTGATCAGCCCCATGGCGATGCCGGAGACTGGCCTGGTAATGGGCACACCGGCATCCATCAGCGCCAGCGAGCTGCCACAAGCCGAGGCCATCGAGCTGGAGCCGTTGGACTCCAAGACCTCGGAAACCACACGGATGGTGTAGGGGAAGTCCTGTTCGTTGGGCAGCACCGGCTCTATCGCCCGCTCAGCCAAGCGACCGTGGCCGATCTCGCGGCGTTTCGGAGCGCCCAAGCGGCCGGTTTCACCGGTCGAATAGGGCGGGAAGTTATAGTGGTGGATATAGCGTTTGCCCGGAGCCGGGTCAATGGTGTCTAGGCGCTGCCATTCATTGAGCATTCCCAAAGTCGCCACGGAGAGCACTTGGGTCTGGCCACGGGTGAACAGCCCGGAGCCATGGACACGAGGCAGGTAGCCAGCAGTGATGGAGATCGGCCTGATCTCATCGACGGCCCGACCGTCAACTCGCTCGCCGCTGTCCAACACCATGGAGCGCATGGCCTTCTTCTCCAGCTGTTTCAGTTCAGCAGCGATCTCCTTGCCCCAAAGTTCCAGTTCTTCCCCACTGAAGCTGGCCTTGACTTCTTCTTTGAGGTCAGCTACTTTCTGCACCCGGCTGAGCTTGTCGGCATCCTTCAAAGCCGCGCTCATCGCGTCGTAGTGCACTGCAATGCGCTCAGGCAAGCCATCGACCGGCTCATCAACCGGGTATTCCTGCGGCTCGGGTCCAACAGCGTCCAAAAAGCGCTGTTGGGCGGCGCAAAACTCGCCGATCACCTGCTGCCCGAACTCCATGGCAGCCAGCATATCGGCCTCTGGCAGCTCGTTCGCGCCGGCCTCGACCATCGAAATATAGTCTGCCGTTCCGGCCATCACCAGTTCCAGGTCGGATTCGGCCTCCTCTTCGAAAGTCGGGTTGACGATAAACTCCCCCGTGGCCTTGTCACGGCCAATGCGCACCCCTGCTGCCGGCCCGGCAAACGGTGCCCCGCCGGCCAGCAAGGCCGCTGAGGCCGCCATGATGGTGATGATATCCGGCTGGTTTATCTGGTCGGAGACCAACGTGGTGGCAACAACATGCACCTCGTTGCGAAAGCCGTCCGGAAAGCCGGTGCGAATCGGCCGGTCGGTCATCCGGGCAGTCAGGGTGCCCTTGTCCGATGGCCGCGACTCACGTTTCAGATAGCCGCCGGGGATCCGCCCCACCGAATACATCCGCTCTACGAAATCAACGGTCAGCGGAAAGAAGTCATAGTCTTTGCGCTCATCCGAGATCACTGCGGTGACCAGTACTGTCGTGTCACCCTGAGTGACCATTACAGCGCCAGTGGCCTGCTTGGCCAGCTCGCCGGTGCTCAATGAATACTGCTTGCCGTAAAGCTCGAAACTCTCTGTAATTTTTGTCATGTACACTCTTTCCCTAAACCTCTGAACCCTCGTGGTTCAAAATTAACACACGGCGATCATTTTAGATTGTTGTTTGCGTTGCGGAGATGCTCGTACCAGCCCACCCTCAGATATTGTCACGGATGCCAAGCCTAGCTATCAGCTCACGGTAGCCGATAATGTTGCGTTTCTTGATATAGGTCAGCAGACGGCGGCGCTTACCGACCAGCATCAACAGGCCACGGCGGGTGTGATGGTCTTTAGGGTGCGTCTTCAAATGGTCAGTGAGGTCTTTGATGCGCTGGCTAAGCAGAGCCACCTGCACCTCTGCCGAACCAGAATCCTTGTTGTCTTGGCCGAACTCCTGAATGATCTCGGCCTTCTTCTCCTTGCTAAGCGGCATGTTAGCTACCACCTTTCTTTGCGCCGACCCCAAGCTGGGCACTCCGTCGGTGGTTGGCGAGAGGCTAAGCGAGGGGCGATTGACACGATTGATTTTATACAACCTGAACAGTCTAACTTAAACCAAGGTCAAAGTCGAGCACGGCGGCGGCCAAAGTGCCAGACACAGGCGACACAGGCGGCGGCCAATGCCCACCATGCCACCTATCAGCGATGTGTTGGAGCCGGTATACGATATGACTGGGGAGAAGAAGGACACCTCCAGAAAAGTCCGGGCCCTTGCCGGGCGAGCGCAGCCACCACCATTTGGCATCAAACAGGCTCATCGTTCTGATCGGCACTTTTGCTATCCGGCCCGTGCCTGAATGCCTTACTTCAGCACTCTCAGAGGCTACGGGGGGGGGTCACTGTCGGTTATCACCACTGCTTGCCGTTTAGTTGACAAGCGAAGCAGACGCTGCGTGATCACCAATAAAACCGACGCGATAAAGAGCTACGACCAGTACGGCAACCAGATACCGGGGAAATGACACCATCGAGAGGGTAAAGGAGACTATACCAATGACCAAGCCATTCAAAAAAGCAATCATCGCCGCAGCCGTCGCTTTGGCGGCAGCGGTGGATGGCGCCTCGCAGCTTTTCCATCGGCACGTCAGGGCGTTCTTGAAGACTACTACACTTGGGCGGCGGCGATGAAGGCGCAGAACTCGGCTAGCGGCTGACTGCCAGTGTCGCCTTTTTGGCGGTCGCGGACGCTGACGGTGTAGTTCTCGGCCTCCCTGTCCCCCACTACCAACATAAAGGGCAGCTTGTTTTGCTGTGCCTTGGCGATCTTGGCACGCATTGGCTCGTTGCTGCCGTAGACCTCCGCCCGGCCGCCGCTGGCCTCTAGGGCACAGCGCACCTGATGGGCGTATTCCAAGTGTCTGTCGGCAATGGGGATCACCGCCACCTGTACCGGTGCCAGCCAAAGCGGCAGTGCCCCAGCATAATGCTCCAACAAGATGCCCAGGAAGCGCTCGATGGATCCGAATATCGCCCGGTGCAGCATCCAGGGCTGGGCCTCTGTGTTCTCGGCGGTGCGGTAAGTGAGGTTGAAACGCTCCGGGAAGTTGAAGTCCACCTGGATGGTCGAGCACTGCCAAGTACGACCGATGGCATCTTTGACTTTGATGTCGATCTTCGGGCCGTAGAACGCTCCGTCACCGGCATTGATCTCGAAGTCCAGATCATGGTGCTTACAGGCCTGCATCAGGGCCTCGGTGGCGTACTCCCACTTGTCGTCATCGCCGATCGATTTATCCGGACGGGTGGATATCTCGGCTGTGTAGCTGAAGTTAAAGGTACCCATGATGTGATCGACCAAGTCTAGCATCGCCTCCACCTCGCCCACTACCTGCTCTTGGGTACAGAAGACGTGGGCATCGTCTTGGGTGAAACCACGTGCCCGTAGTAAACCGTGCACGACACCGCTCATCTCGTTGCGGTAGACCGTCCCGAACTCGAAGAAGCGCAGTGGTAGGTCGCGGTAACTGCGCAGCTCGTTGCCGTAGAGCAGCACGTGCCCCGGACAGTTCATCGGCTTTACGGCATACTCTGTGAGCTTGCTTTTGTCCTTGGCTTCGCTCTCGTCGATCTCAAAGAAATACATGTTCTCGCGGTAGAAGTAATAATGGCCGCTCTGCTTCCAGACATCGGCATTATAGATATGCGGTGTGATGACTTCTTGGTAGCCGCGTCGATAGAGGTCTTTACGCAGCCATTCCTGCAGCAGGCGAATAACCCGTGCCCCATGCGGCAGGTAGAGGGGCAGACCGGCACCGGCCCGCTCGTCCATCATGTAGATGCCGAGTTCGCGGCCAAGGCGGCGGTGGTCGCGTTTCTCAGCCTCGTCAATGCGCGTCAGGTAGTCTTCCAGCTCCTTTTTGGAGAACCAGGCCGTGCCATAGATCCGGGTGAGCATTGGCCGACTGTTGTCGCCACGCCAGTATGCCCCGGCCAGCTTGGTCAGCTTGAAGGCTCCCAATAGCGCCGCAGACGGCAGGTGCGGTCCACGGCAGAGGTCGAGGAAGCCCCCTAGCTGGTAGACGGTGATTACCTCGTCGGCAGGCAGCTCTTCGATCAGCTCCAGCTTCAGGGGCTGGTCGGCAAAGAGCGCCCGTGCCTCCTCGGCACTGACCTCGCGGCGGTTGAAAGGCTCGGCGGCGGCCACGATCTCGGCCATCCGCTGCTCGATACGCTCCAAGTCGTCCAGTGTCAGCGGCACCGGGGTTTGGATGTCGTAGTAGAAGGCATCCTCGATGGCCGGGCCGATGCCGAACAAGGTGCCCGGCCAGAGTTGCTGCACGGCTTCGGCCATGACATGGGCAGCCGAGTGGCGCAGCAGATCCAGCGCTTCTGCAGACTTGGCGGTGATGATGCTGACGGCGCCACCTTCGGGCAACGGTCGGGAGAGGTCCCAGAGGCTGCCATTGACATCGGCAGCCAACGCCGCCTTGGCCAAGCCAGCACCAACAGAGGCCGCCAAGTCGGCGGCGGACGCACCTTCCGGCAGCTGGCGCTGAGAGCCGTCTGGCAATGTGATATTCATAATCAGAACTTCCTTACTAAAGCGGTAACCGGAGCTATCGGGAGGTACCTGTTTAACGCCCAAAAACCTCGCCCCACACGCCCTCCGGACCGCAACCTCTCACCCTGTTGGCCATGGCAAAGATTGCGACCCTGAGCCTGCAATGACTGTGGCTTGGGCATTGATCGGCGTTTCCCTGACACCCCTTATCTGGTGGGTGTGCAGCAATAGGGGCATACCTTCCATTCCGGGTTCAAGGCATGCCCACAGCTCTTGCATTCATTTTTCAACTGGGTGCCGCATTGCGGACACATCAGGTACTCCCGTTCCACCGGATAGCCGCAGTTGGCACACTCACCGTACTTCATCAGCTCACGCTGCTTCAAGGTGAAGTCAAGGTCTTGCTCATCACGGTCGGCCAAGAGCATCGGTGGCCGCAGCATGGCATAGGCGAAGGCCCCCAGATAAGGGATCAATGATATCAAGCCCCAGACCACCGGGTTGGCACCCCGTAGATAGGAGTCCCTGATCACCCAGATAATCGAGATCAAGTAGAACAAGGCGATAATGACTATGATGGTGATAAAGAACGCCCGTATCTCAGGCGTAATCAACGAACCGATGGCCTCACTAACACTACTCATGGTAACCCCGTCTTTCCCGGTTGAATAAGCGTCCGAACAACTGCTCAATAATTCTAGCAAAATACCTAGACGCAAAAGCCCAACAACTCAAACTTGCTGCCATCATTACCCTCTATGTTACTATCTGCGCCCACTTGCTTTGAGCAATGGGCTATGGATCCAGTTCACAATGACGCGCCTGATTATGGCCGCCTGAACAGTGTTCGTCTTATTGCCCGGCCACATAAGCTTTTGCCTCGCCGGCCAAGGTGATCGAGCCGGTAGCCAAAGTCGACGTGGCCGTCCCTCGCAGGGTGGCCAACGCCTCCGGCACACTGGCGTAGACCTCTGGCTGCCGTCCGTCCAGCCGGGTGATCTTGGCCGCCAGCACCTCGGGTGGCAAGGCCCGGGCAGATGCACTGCGGGTCACTGCCAGCCGTTTGAACAACGGTGTCAGCGCGGTGATGATGCCGTCGGCATCCTTATCCGCCAGAATGCAGAGCAGCAGCGCATCTAGGCCGTCCAGCCGCTGGCAGCCTTGCTCGTCAGGTTGGAGGCGGAAGCGCTCCAGCAAGGCAGCATGGAGGTATTCGGCGGATTGCGGGTTATGGCTGGCATCGATCATCAGCAAAGGATCAGTGCGCAAAATCTCAAAGCGCCCCGGTATCACCAAGTCGCCCACTGCCTGCTGCACCAGTTGATGCGGCAGCTTCTGCCCCAACAGCTGCTCCACAGCCGAACGGGCAGAGGCAATGTTGGCTTGCTGGTAGCTGGGGCCGGCGAACTCAAAGTGCTCATAAGGCGGCTCGACCACCAGGTGGTCGGCACCGACCTCAGCTATACGTTCCAAAAACACTTGCCGGGTCTCGGCGGTTCCGGGGCCTAAGACGGCAAAGCTGCCGGGCTTGATGATCGCAGCCTTCTCGGCGGCGATCTGCTCCACTGTGTTGCCGAGGATGCCGATGTGGTCGAGGCCGATACCGGTAACCACGGCCACTTGCGGCCGCACCACGCTGGTGGCATCCCAACGGCCACCCATGCCTACCTCAAATACCGCGTAGTCCAGTTGCTCGACCGCGAAGAGGTGGAAGGCTGCCGCACAGAGCAGCTCGAACTCCGTGATGGCGGCAATACGACCGGCAGCAATGGCCTGCTCGGCAACGTCCCAAGCATAGAGCACCACTTCCGCGAAACGCTCATGGCTGATAACCTTGCCATCGATTTCCATTCGTTCTGGGTACTCGATCAGCTCCGGTGAGGTGAACAGCCCGGTGTGGTAGCCGGATGCCTTGAGCAGGGCTTGGCAAAAACGCGCTGTGGACGTCTTGCCGTTGGTGCCGGCCACTTGGATGCAGGGGTAGCGGTCCTGGGGGTCGCCCATGAAGTGCATCAAAGCAATGGTGCCCTCCAAAGATGCCTCGATGCCGAACTGCAGCGTCCCCTTCAGCACCGCCAAGGACTTCTGGTAGTTGTCCATAACGCTCGCCGCCCCCTAGCCTAGCTCTTCAAGCTCGGCAGTTATTCGCTTCAGCTCGACCTCTAACACCGCTAGGTCGTTTTTGGTCTTCTCGATCACATCGCTGGCGGCTTTGGCCATAAAGCCTTGGTTGGCGAGCTTCTTGCCTAGGCGGTCGGCATCGCCCCGGCGCGAAGCCATCTCCTTTTTCAGGCGTTGCCGCTCGGCCTCGAAGTCCAGCTGCCCTTCCAGCTTGATGAATATTTCCAGACCCTCGGCGATCACCGCCACAGACTGGGGCGGGCGGGCGCACTCCTGGCCGACGCTGAAGTCAGAACAGACGGCCATTGATACCACTTGTTCAGCCTGGGCTTTAAGTAGTGCGGCATCAACTGCAGCCGTATCGCCGTGCAAACGAATGCTCACAGCCAGCGGTGTGCGGGCGGCTAGGCGATAGCGAGCACGGGTGCTGCGTACCGCGCCAACCACCGTGCAGGTCAGCTCAATCGACCTCTCAGCCTCATCGTCAAGGTAACCAGCCAGTTCGGCGGCGTTCGGCCAGTGGGCGACAACCAGCGATGGACGTTCGTCACCATGCGGCAGCTGCAGCCAGATGGACTCGGTGAGGAAGGGCATCATCGGATGCAGCAGCCTAAGCGCGGTGTCCAAGACAAACACCAAATTGCGCTGGGAAGCTTGGCGTTCGTTGCCGCCGCCAGCCAGTTGGCCTTTGGCAAACTCGATATACCAGTCGCAGAACTCGTTCCAGAAGAAGGCATAGAGGGCATGCGCTTGGGCACCGAAGTTAAAGCTGCTCTGGTCTTGCTCCAGCTGAGCAGTCAAACGGGCGAGGCGGGCGAGTATCCAGCGATCGGCCAAGGTCGCTGGCAGCGGCTGCACCCGCCCGGGTAACGGCCGATAGTCGTCCAAGTTCATTTGCACGAAACGGGCAGCATTGAATATCTTGGTGGCGAAATTGCGGTAGACCGCGAGCTTGTCTTTGTCGAAACGCATGTCTTGTGAGCCAGTTACCTGTGCGGCCAAACCAAAGCGCATCACGTCGGCACCGAACTCGGCGATCAGCTCCATTGGGTCGATGCCGTTGCCCCGGGACTTGGACATAATGTTGCCGGACTTGTCCAGCACCGTCGGATGGATGATGACATCTGTGAAGGGCACTGCATCGTCCAAGAAGGAGAGCGAACTCATGATCATCCGTGCCACCCATAAAAAGATGATGTCCCGAGCAGTGGAAAGCACTTGGGTGGGGTAATAGGCATCCAGCTCGGCGGCCTGTTTTGGATCATAGGGCCAGCCATAGGTAGCGAACGGCCAGAGCTGGGAGGAGAACCAAGTGTCCAAGACATCATCGTCTTGGCGCACTGCCGCGCCGCATTTTGGACAGCGGTCAGGGTTGTCTTCCAAGGCATCGTGCCAGCCGCAACTCGCACAGTAAAACACCGGGATGCGGTGCCCCCACCAAAGCTGACGGGAGATGCACCAGTCACGGATATTCTCCATCCAGTGGAAGTAGACGTTCTCCCAGCGTTGGGGGTTGAAACGCACCCGTCCATCGCGAACAGCGGCAATCGCCGGTGCCGCTAGCTGCTGCATGCGTACAAACCACTGCTCCGATGCCCAAGGCTCGACAGTGGTGTTGCAACGGTAGCAGTGCCCCACGGCGTGCTCGTGCTCCTCAACATGGTCGAGCAGCCCCAGCTCTTCGAAGGCAGCCACCACAGCCTCGCGGGCGGCCTCACGGCTAAGGCCGGCAAAACGCCCACCCAGTTCGTTGACTTCGGCTTTATCGTTGAAGATGTTGATTTGCTCTAGGCTATGGCGCTGGCCGATCTCAAAGTCGTTGGGATCATGGGCGGGTGTCACCTTCACCGCACCAGTACCGAAGCTGGCATCCACATAGTTATCGCCAACCAGCGGGATCACCCTGTCCATAAGCGGCAGCCTGATCTTGGCCTCAGCGGCCAGCAAGGCAACATAACGCTCATCAGTCGGGTTGACGGCCACGCCGCTGTCACCGAGCATCGTCTCCGGACGGGTGGTGGCCACTACCAGGTAGCTGGTCTCCCCTACTGGCTCGACCAGCGGGTAACGCAAATACCAGAGGTGGCCGCACTCATCGATGTGCTCTACCTCGTCGTCAGCCAGGGCCGTGGTACAGCGCGGACACCAATTGATGATCCGCAGTCCGCGGTAGATCAGCCCTTGGTGGTACCACTGGACAAAGACCTTGCGGATCGCCAGAGCGTAACCTGGATCCATGGTGAACTTCTCGTCGTCAAAGTCACAGGAGCAGCCCATCCCCTTCAGCTGCCCGATGATCGTCGAGCCGTATTGCCGCCGCCAGTCCCAGCATTTTTGGACAAAGACCTCCCTGCCGATATCGAAACGGTCCAAGCCTTCAGAGGCCAGTTTTTGCTCCACCCGGTTCTGGGTGGCGATGCCGGCGTGGTCGGTGCCGACTATCCAGCGCGTTGGCCGCCCCTGCATCCGTGCCCGGCGGATCAGGATGTCTTGGAGGCTGTTATTTAAGGCATGGCCCATATGCAGCACACCGGTAACATTGGGAGGTGGGATAACGATAGTGTAGGGAGACAGGCTGTTCTCGGCGAAGCCGGCCGAGTCCCGCCGGAAATAACCGGCATCTGCCCAAGCGGCAAAAAGCGGCTCCTCGATATCAGCCGGCTCAAAGGTCTTTGGAAGATCGCTCACGTTTAAGAATTCTCCTCAGGTTTTGTTGGATAGAGGTGTCATACAGACTACCACATCAGCGCTGTCCCTTGTCGTAGACCTCGCCGAGTGCCTTGGGTGCCCGGGTGTTGCGGGAGAAGAAAACCAGTAACACCAACACCAAGGCATAGGGAACGATCATTGCTAAATCGGTAACCGATGAGTCCATCTTCAACAGCAACACCAGTTGGGAAGCAGCCGATCGAGCAAAGCCGAAGACTAGGCAGGCCAAAAGCGTGGGCACCAGCTTCCAGTTGCCGAAGATCATGGCGGCAATTGCCAGAAAGCCGCCGCCGAAATAGATAGATGGCGAAACATTGGCGCTGATGGAGTAGGCAAAGCAGATGCCGCCCAACCCGGCCAGCGCTCCGGAGGCCGCCACGGCGAACAGGCGGATACGTCCAACCGAGAGGCCGGCGGCATCCACCGCTTGGGGATTGCTGCCACATGCCCTAATGCGTAGGCCAATGCGGCTGCGGTAGAGCAGAAACCAGCAGATCACCGCCAACACCACGATCAGCGGCTGAAAGGGATAGAGCTTGGTGAAAAAGGCACCGAGCACCGGGATGTCGCAGAGGAAGGGTACCGAGAAACGTGGTGCAGTGGTTAACAAGAACTTGTTGGAAGCGCCAGCGAAGGCCAGCGTATTGATCTGCACCGTTAGAAAACCGGTGAGGGCAACAGCAGCTATGTTGATCACTACGCCGCTGATGACCTGATTGGCGCGTAGCTTGATACAGAGCAGGGCATGTATCAGAGAGAATGCGCAACCGCCAAGGGCTGCCGCCAAAAAGCTGAGATAGAAGGCCACTGCCGAGTCCATCGGCAGTATTTGGGTGATCAAGACGAAGCAGAGGCCGCCGGTAAAGGCACCAAAGCCCAGTAGGCCCTCCAAGGCCAAGTTGGTAACACCGGAGCGCTCTGAGAAGATGCCGCCGATAGCGATGATCAAAAGCGGCAAGGCGAAGGACAGGCCGTCAATGATTATCGGGTTCATGGTTGCCCTGCCGCCTTTGCATCTTGGTCGTACTCGCTGCCAGGGCTGTCGCCAGTGCCAGCGCCAGCACCGGGGTTGCTGGAGCCGCTGGAGCCGCCGGTGCCGATACCAGCGCCTCCAGTGGCTTCCTTATCCAGCTCCAAGGCCTTACGGCGGCGGCCTAGCAGATACTGGAAGAAGCCGCCACAGGCACTGAACAGCAACACCACGCCGATCATCAAAGAAGCGATGTACTCGCTGATGCCGGCAGTGGAGCTCATATAGTTGCTGCCATAAGTCAGGGTGGTTATCAAAAGCGATGAGAGAATCGATCCCAAAGGGTTGGAGTTGGCCAACAAGGCCACCGCAATAGAGTCAAAGCCGATGTTGGAAAGCTCAGCCGGCAAAATACTGTTGAAGCAGCCGAGATAGTAGGTAACACCAGCCAGCCCTGCTGAGCAGCCGGAAAGGGCCATGCTCAAGACGATTGTCCGACGGGCATTGATGCCGGAGTACTGGGCAGCCTTGCGGCTTTTGCCAACCGCTCGGATTTCAAAGCCCAGACGGGTGCGGGCAAGCAGTAAGTAGAAGAGCACGGCCAGTGCCACTGCCAGCAAAAAACAAAGCGGCAAGCGCGAGCTGAGACCGCCTAGATCGACGTTCATCAATGTCAGCCTGGCCTCGCTGCTGATCGCCCGGGACTGTCGGGACACTGGGTCGATATAGTAGCTTTTGATGAAGAAGCTGGTGATATAAAGCACGATGTAGTTGAGCATGATGGTCGAGACGACCTCGTGGATGTTGAAACGGGCTTTTAGGAAGCCGACAAACGCCCCCAGCGCCCCGCCAACGGCCAAGCCCACCAACAATACCAGCGGTTTGGCCAACACCGCTGTCAGCGGGCTATAGCCGACAATCACTGTGGCCAGAAAGCCAGCGGCCAGCATCTGACCAGCCACACCGATGTTGAACAGCCCGGCCCTAAAGGCAATGGCCACTGCGAGAGCTGCAAAGAGCATCGGTGTCATGGCGTCCAGCAGGCCCATGAAATCGGTCAGCACGCCCCGGCCACCAGCATATTTAGGCTTAGGCAGCCAACCCGCTCCTTGTAATAGGCTGGAAAAGACCAACAACGGGTTTTTTCCTACCGCCAAGATGATGACCGAGATCACTAGCAGGGCCAGCAGCACGGCTACCCCGGCCACCAACAGCCCTTCGAGGCGGCGGCTGGCCTTCATTTCCGTACCCCCAACATGTACTCCCCCAGCTCCTTCATGCCGACCTCGCTGGCTGGGGCAGTGTGGGCAATGCGGCCGTTGTAGATCACGCCAATGGTGTCGGCCAGTGCCTTCACCTCTTCCAGCTCCAGCGAGATCAGCAGCACCGCCCGTCCCTTGTCCCGCTCGGCGATGATCCGCTGGCGGATACCCAGCGTCGCGCCGATGTCCAAACCACGGGTGGGTTGGACGAAGATCACTAGATCGCCCTGAGCCTCGATCTCTCTGGCAACAATCAACTTCTGCTGGTTGCCGCCGGAAAGCGAGCGAACAAGGGTGGCAACGCCCTGGGCCGAACGGATGTCATAGCGCTGGCAGATATCCTCAGCCAGCCGGGCAGCGGCCTTGGTCTGCAGAAATGGCCCTTTGCAGTAGGGCGGTCGGAAATAACTTTTGGACATCAAGTTCTCAGAGACTGTGAAGTCCAATATCAGCCCCACCTGCTGGCGGTCTTCGGGTATATAGGCTATGCCGGCGCAAGCCCGCCGGCGAGCTGTTGTTTTGGTGATCTCTTCGCCCTTTAGGCGAATCGAGCCGCTATGGACATCCATCAGGCCGGCGATAGCATCCGCCAGTTCCATCTGCCCGTTTCCGGCCACGCCAGCCAAAGCGAAGACTTCACCAGCGTGCACCTTAAGGCTAACAGCATCGACCCGCTTGACTTTCAGGGCATCATAGACGGTGAGGTCTGAAACCTCAAGCACTGGCCTCCCGAAATTTGGCGGGGTTTTCTTGATATTCAGGTTCAGCTCATAGCCGACCATCCGGTTGGCCATCGTTTGGGTGGATGTGCTGGCCACGTCGAATACCTCGATCAGGCGGCCATGGTTTAAGATGGCACAGCGGTCAGCCACCAACTTGATCTCTTCCAGCTTGTGGGTAATGAGGATGATGGTCTTGCCGTTGTCGCGGAGGCGGCGGATGATCGCTAACAGGCGTTCGGTCTCCTGGGGTGTGAGCATGGCAGTGGGTTCATCGAAGATCAGTATCTCGGCTGAGCGGTAAAGCATCTTCAATATCTCCACCCGCTGCTGCGACGACACCCCGATGTCCTCGATTAGGGCATCGGGGGCGAGGTCAAACTGGTAGCAGTCGATCAGCTCTTGGATACGGGTGCCGGCGGCTTTGCGATCAAGCCCAGCGATGCCCGCCAGACGGCGTAGCGGCTCGTCGCCCAAGATGATGTTCTCAGTTACCGAGTACTCGCTGATCAACTTGAAATGCTGGTGTACCATGCCGATGTCCAGCTCCACCGCCCGGGCCGGGCTGGTGATGTTGGTTTTCTTGCCCCGCAGCCATATCTCGCCAGCATCCGGGCTGTACATGCCGAAGAGTATGCTGGCCAACGTTGACTTGCCAGCACCGTTTTCGCCTAGGATGGCGAATATCTCCCCCTGGTTGATGGTTAGGGAGATGTCGTCATTGGCCAAGATGCCGGGGAAACTCTTGCTGATATGGCGCAGCTCGATGATAGCTTGTGGCATGCTAGTGTCCTTGGGCCTCACTGCTGTGGTCGGCAAAGCATAGCGTCACGTCATTCAGCCGACCGGCCGGCCCAAAAGGCAAAGGGTTGGCCGGTCGGCTGAGTGTTACAGGCTTACAGGCCCTTGAAGTCCTCCGGAGTGCTCTTGTTGAAGTTGGAGGCCGGCACAACATCGCCGCTCTTGACCTTCTGGTAGGCATCGTCGAGGGCTGTCACAGTCGCACTTGCCAGCTGCATCTGGCCTGCGGTGGTAACAATCCCAGTGGCACCGGTGGCAGCCGTCAGGGTATAGTTGCCGCCTTTAAAACTGCCGTCATAGATTGCTTCCAGTTGTTTGTTGACATTGGGGGACATGATCTTCAAAGCACTGGTCAACACGATGTTTGAGCTGCCGTTGGCACCGTCGGCATACTGGTTGACATCACAGCCGATCACAAAGGCACTGCCATGCTCTTTGACAGCGGTGAAGACGCCGTTACCAGAAGCCCCGGCAGCGACAAAGATGATGTCAACGCCTTGGTCAAGCAGGGCTTCGCCGACTACCTTGCCGGTGGCCTCATCGGAGAAGTCACCGATGTAGTTGCCGCCGACATTGGCACCGTTGACATCCTTGCCGCTATAGCTCGGCAGTTCTATCAGCGTGGCCTTGGTGTCGAGGTGCTTGTTAGCATAGTTCACACCGCTCTCAAAGCCGAACTGGTAGTTGACATTGGAGGGATAGGCAATGCCGTTGACCACCGCTACCTTGCCGCTTTTGGTTTCCATGGCGGCAGCAATACCGGCGAAAAAGCCGCTTTCCTGCTCGGCGAACTGCATGGCATAGATGTTGTCGGCACTCTGCTCGTTGCCCTCGGCATCAGCAGGGAAGCTGTCTACCAAGATAAACTGTTTGCTCGGGTTGGCCTTGGCGATGTCGTAGATCCCTGCGAACTGAAATCCCGGGGTGACAATGACATCGTAGTCGGCCACCACCGAATCCACAGCTTGAATAGCGTTGGCCACATTGGTCTCACGCACCGTGTCCACCGTGCAGCTGGGATGGTTTTGGACAAAGCTCTGGACGCCTTGGTAGTTGTCTTGGTTGAAGGAGCCGTCATCCACGCCAGAGGGGCTGGTGACTACCACGATTTTCAGGCTCTTCTCCGATGTGTTGTTAGTTGTCCCGGAGCTATCGCTTGACCCTTGGTTGCCGTTGTCCGTACTGGTGGTAGTGCTACTCTGGCAGCCGACCAAGGACAAAGCAAAGACCATAGCCATAGCCAACGCCAAAAATGCCTTCTTCATTTCTTCCGATCCTTTCTCCTGTTGTTGGGCAGATGATGCCGAACGATCATCCCGCCCCGCACCCGTTTTGAACATCAATGCAGATAGGGTAAGTCTAGCAGAACCGGCAGTTCCAAGCGGTGCGGAAGATAGAGGCGGAAGGCCTAGCGTTTATCCCGGAAGATAAAAAAGAGCGTTCCTCAACTAGCCGGATGTTGTTGTCCTTGGCCAATAATGGCTACTCCAAAGCTAGTGCCCAAGCGGTTGGCTCCTGCTGCTAGCATGGCCAAGGCATCTTCTCGGGTTCGGATGCCTCCCGAGGCCTTGACTCCGATGTCTTGGCCGACAGAGCGGCGCAGCAGACAAACGTCTGCCAAAGTGGCCCCAGACGTTGAAAAGCCGGTGGAGGTCTTGACGAAGTCCACGTTGGCGGCCAGCGCGGCCGCACAGGCGCGGACTTTCTCGGCCTCGGAAAGCAGACAAGTCTCGATGATCAGCTTGACGATCAGTCCTGCCGGCTGCGCCTGCCCCACTACAGCCTGTATACCCTGATCTACGGCCTGCCAGTTGCCGTCTTTGGCAGCAGCGATGTTCATCACCATATCGATCTCGTCGACACCGGCGTTGATCAGCGCACAGGTTTCGGCAACCAAGGCCGCATCAGTGGAGGCACCGAGCGGGAAGTTGGCTACCGCTGCCACCCGCACCGGGCAGTTACAGAGCAGGCTGACAGCCAAGGCGGCATAGGACGGGTTGACGCAAACGGCGGCGAAGCCGAAGTCGGCGGCCTCCTGACAAAGCCGCTGGATGTCGGCCGTTTGGGCATCGGCGCGCAACAGGGTGTGGTCGATGCAGGCTGCCAGATGGCGGTTGTCAGCCGATTCGGTCACTCTCAGCCGCCGAATTCCTCGGGCGCCCGTGCCGCAGCCGCTTTGGCGCCCTCAAGGTCGGCAGTACGGATGGCCGCCCGGCGGATCTTGCCGTTGACGGTCTTTGGCAGCTCGTCCAGATAGTCGATGATCCGGGGGAACTTGTAGGGCGCGGTCTGCTCCTTGACCCACTCCTGCAGCTCCTGGGACAGTGCCTCGGAGGCCCGATAGCCCTCAGCCAAAACCACTGTGGCTTTAACGATGGCGTTGCGTTCCGGGTCGGGCACACCGGTGACCGCACATTCCCGCACGGCGGGGTGCTCGATCAGTACGCTTTCGATCTCGAAGGGGCCGATGCGGTAGCCACTGGACTTGATAATGTCGTCGTTGCGGCCAACGTACCAGAAGTAACCCTCTTCGTCGCGCCAAGCGGTATCGCCGCTATGATACCAGCCATTGCACACTGCCTCAGCGGTCTTGGCTGCGTCGCGGTAGTATTCCAGCAAGATGCCGGGCGGGTAAGGCTGCTCGGAGTTGCCAGTATTCACCCGGATGCAGATCTCGCCAGTTTGGCCGGTAGCGCACTCCTGGCCGTTTTCGTCTAGGATGCTCGTCTCGTAAAGCGGCAGTGGCCGGCCCATCGATCCGGGCTTGGGGCTCATGCCGTTGATGTTGCAGATCGTCACCGGGGTTTCGGTTTGACCAAAGCCTTCGAAGATGTTCAGCCCGGTATGGTCATGCCAGCTGGCAAAGAGGTCGGGATTTAGCGCCTCACCGGCAGTGGTGGAGTGTTCGAGGGAACTGAGGTCATAGTCACCAAGCTGCGGCGAACCCATGATCAAACGATACATGGTGGGTGGTGCGCAAAAGGTAGTAATACGGTATTTCTGGATCAAAGCGCAGATCTCATCTGGCACGAAACGGTCGAAATCGTAGGTGAACACGCATGCCTCCATGACGAACTGACCGTAGAGCTTGCCCCAGACGGCCTTGCCCCAGCCAGTGTCGGCAATGGTGAAGTGGATGCCGCCGTCGGAGCGCACCTGCTGCCAGTGCCGCGCTGTTCCCAGGTGGGCAAGCGAGTAGCTGCTGTCGTGCAGCACCATCTTGGGGTTGCCAGTGGTGCCGGACGAGAAGTACATGATCATCGGGTCGGCAGCTTTGGTTTGGCGGCGGTCGAAATTGCTGTTCGCCTGGCGCACTTCACTGTTGAAGTCCGCCCAGCCAGCACGGACGGCGGACATGGCGCAGATGCCATCGGAGCCGGAAAGCGAGCTATCGTCAGGGGCATTGCGGGCACCTTGGCCGCCGCCACCGCCGTTAACCAGAATGCAGGTCTTGAGGCTGGGGCAGTTGGGCAGGGCGCGGTCGATGACAGCGGCGATATCACCAACATCGGTGCAGATCAAGGTCTTGATCCCGGCGCTGTTGACGCGGTACTCCACATCGTGCTCTTTGAGCATGAAGGTAGCCGGCACGATCACCGCACCGATCTTGGCCAAGGCTAGCGCCACAAACCAGAACTGGTAGTGACGGCGTAGGATCACCAACACCATGTCGCCGGCCACCACGCCCTTGTCCACCAAGTAGTTGGCGGTCTTGTCGCTCCAATACTTGAGGTCACCGAAACTGAAGCGGTGCTCCTCTCCTTCTGGGTTGCACCAAACCATGGCCTGGCGTTCGGGCTCGGCAGCAGCGATGTCGTCAACTATGTCATAGGCGAAATTATAGTCTTCTGGCCAGTGCAGTTTAAAGGAAGTCAAGAGGCCGTTCTCGTCATAGACCTCATCGGTATAGCGTTCGTAGATTCTTCTCATGATCCTCCTCCGTATCAGGTGTGGGACGGGTACAGTTGATCGATGTCAGCGTGTCTTGTGGCGGGAAAGATTGCGAGTCAAGCCCGCAATACCAGTGCCTTGAACAATGCCCGTACTTCTTGCGATAACCGTACTGTGGGCATTGGTCGGCACTTCCCTAGGGGATGTCGATGCCCTCGTCCGGATCGTCATCGGCGGGTTTTAAGACGATGGCCAAGAACACGCAGGGCTCACCGCCAGTGGCGATCATACCGTGTCCGCGGCCGGAGTCGTAATACAGGGTGTCGCCGGCCTTTAGTTCCTCAATATGGCCCTCGAAGGCAAAACGCATCTGACCGCTGATCACGTAGTCCAGCTCTTGGCCACGGTGATAGGATAGGTGGATCGGACGGTCTTGCTCTTCCGGAACAAAGGGAGCGGTGACGATGAACGGCTCACAGAGCTTGTTTTTGAAGAAGGCCGCCTGGTGCAGGTACTCAAAGCCAGTACGGCGGCAGATGGAGAGGCCGGTGCCGCCCCGGGTCAGCTCGTAACCCGAGAGATGCGGCGGCTCACCAATCAACAGCTCGATGACATCGATGCCTAGGCGACGGGCACACTTATAGAGGAAGGTGAAGCTCAGCTCTCCCTTCCCGGACTCTTGGGTCAAGTATTCGTCGAGGCTGCGCCCGGTGGCCTTGGCCATGTCATCAGCGGAAAGCCCGAGATCTTCCCGAAGCGAACGAATGCGATTGCCGACCTCTGCCGGTGTTGGTTTCATATTCCTCCTCTGTAAATGCTATAGGCAACTGCACCAACGGGGGGCATCAACAAGTGTCCCCCGTTGGTTGTCGCATATCCTGCTTACTGAGCTGTCCTTGCCCTGCTTTGGTTATCAAGCGTGGGGCGTGGATAGCCTCATCAAAGAATCCGCTTGCTTGATGACCTCTTTTTCCGATATCTCGGGGGCATCATAAAGCCAATAGCGGACGATGCCGAGAAGTCCGGAAACCACATAGTGGAACAAGAATACGACATCTTTTGTTGACATATTGGGGTTGGCCTTCTCCCACTCCTCATGATAGGACTCATAGAGATAGTCCGTTACCTTGTCAACAAGGCTGCCGTCACGGGAATTGGCAAGTGATGCCCGCAGCAGCACCTTATGCTCAGCCGCAAAGCGAACCACGACCGGTATAATGGCGAAGATATCCGACGACAGCTCGTCCAACTTCTCTTTCAGTCCTACGAACAAGTCGTCTTGCATAGCCAAAAGCAAGTCGAACTGGTCAGCATAGTAGGTATAGAATGTCTTCCTGCTGACAGCGGCCTCCAAGCAGATCTCGCTCACCGTAATCCGTGATACGGGCTTAGTCTCCAACCCATGGAGAAACGCATCGAACAGGCATTGCTTGGTGTAGCGGAGACGTGAATCTCTGGGTGTAACATACATGGTAAACTCTCCTTTGGTCTAGATGCTTGATCCGGTCACTTTGATTTAAACAACAGAACGATTTTCAATGCACAAGCAACTTGTTTAAGAATACACCTAGAGTAAACATCCGTAAACAGCTTTTTCAGACTAGAGACCTAAAGTAGCTGATTTGTTGATTTCTCACAAGCTAACAAAACATTTCTCGTCTGTGTCTGTATAGGCAACGGCCATGGGACATCTATGGCAGCCTACAATGCAGGTATTCTCCTCTTCCGAGTGTGCCTACGAACTCTCCGTTTTGGGCTATTAGCTCGCCGCGGCTCACGGTGGCCGATGGCCAGCCACTCAGTACTTGCCCTTCATAGGGGGTGTAGTCGACGTTTTCGTGCAGCATGGCCTGGGTCACAGTGACTTGGCGCTGCGGATCGATCAGGCAAATGTCGGCATCAGAACCAACGGCGATGGCTCCTTTGCGCGGGTAGAGGCCGAAGGCTTGGGCCGCGCCAGTGCTAGTCAGTTGAACGTAGCGCTCTAAGCTGATGCGCCCTTTGGCCACTCCTTCGGAATAAAGCTGAGCCATCCGCAGTTCCACTCCGGGAATGCCGTTGGGACATTTTCTGAAGTCCTTGGCACCCTGCATCTTGTCACGCGCAAAGAAGAAAGGGCAGTGGTCAGTGCCGATGGTCGAGATGCGACCGTCGGCTAGAGCCTGCCAGAGGGCCTCATTGTCGGCTGGGGTGCGCAAAGGCGGGCTGAGGATGTACTTCAAAGCCTCATGCCCATCTAACAGGTAGCGTCCCTCGTCCAACAGCAGGTACTGGGGGCAGGTCTCCAAAATGACGTTGGCGCTGAAGGGCAGGGCGGCCACCGCCGCCAAGCTGGCTCGGGCGCTGGTATGGACGACATAGATTGGTGCGTCACCAGCGGCATGTGCCAAGCTCAGGAGGTGCGCCACCGCCGCTGACTCGCAGTAGTCGGGGCGGCTTTTGGCATGGTAGATAGGGTCGGTCAACCCTTGACTGGCATAAAGCTGCCGTAGATGCTGGAGGATGGCATCGGTCTCGCAGTGTGCGCAGACCAAAATCCCCAACTCACCGGTGCGTTCCAAGAGGCGAATAATGGCGCAGTCGTCCAAACAGCGGTCATAGGTCATGTAGATCTTCAGGCTGGTGACACCGATATCCAAAAGACCAGCCAAGTCTGCCAGTACGCCATCGTCAACCCGGTCGACCACTCCGTGGAAGGCGTAGTCCACTACCGCCTTGCCATCGGCTAACTGATGATAGGCATCGATCTGATAAAAGATGCTGGCACCTTCTGGGCCGAAGGCCAAGTGGTCGATGATCGTGGTGGTGCCGCCGCAGGCCGCCGCGATGGTGCCGGTGCGGAAGTCATCGACCGCCCGGAAGCTGCCGACATCCAAGTCCATATGGGTATGGGGGTCAACGCCGCCCGGCACCAGCAGTTGGCCTTGGGCATCGAGCACCTGCTCGCCGTCAGCGACCGACAGCTCAGGTGCGATTTGGCTGACTCGGCCATCCCGGCAGCGGACATCAGCCGCAAACACCGCATCGGCTGTGGCCACTGTGCCATTCTTTATCAACAGTCCGTTCATTCTCGACCCCGTCCGTTTCCCCTACTTTTTCTTATAGAAAGTACCACGTAATGGCAGGCTTTGGCGATGGATGCCGTCTAGGCGCTGGTAGGCTGAGGCCACTGCCGGGCTGGTGGGAATGAGGCAGAGCTCGCCCACGCCCTTGGCACCAAAGGCATATTGCAATTGGCGCTCTTTAGCTATCTTGGTGAATATCACCTCGATCGGCGGCACTTGGGTCGCCCGCATCAAGCCGAGCGTACCGTACCTGACTTTCGGATAACCGCCCTCAATCGGAAAATCCTCGGTCAGGGCAAAGCCCAGACCCATAACAATGCCCCCTTCTACCTGTCCTTCACAGGACTTGGGGTTTACCGGTTGGCCGACGTCATAGGCCGCCACCACACGTTGAAGCTTGCCTTGCTCATCGAGTATCACCACCTGGGTGGCATAGCTGTAGGAGACATGACTCACCGGATTGGCCACCATGGTGCCCATGGCATCGGTCTTGGCATAGAACTCGTCGTAGTACTCTTGGCCTTCTAGGTCGGCTAAGGTCTTGCCAGCCGCCAGTGCCTCGGCCAACTGCAGTGCGGCCCGTTTGGTGGCCTCGCCAGTAACCACCGTCTGGCGGGAGGCGGTGGAGGTGCCAGAGTCCGGTGTCCGTTGGGTGTCAGCAGCCTCTGGTACCATCAGATGCGGCGGCAGACCACAGGCCTCGCAGACCATTTGGACGCACATGGTGGCGATACCTTGCCCCATGCAGGCCGCCGAGGTGCGGATGTGCACCATACCGTCCTCGATGGAGATCAGGCAGCGACCGATGTCGTTGGTGCCAACACCTTTGCCGGAGTTCTTGAAACCGCAGGCGATACCAGCATAAGGGCTAGATTCGTAGACTTCACGGACGGCCTCCAAAGTCTCCACCAAAGCGGCGTTGGGGTCGGCGATCTGACCGTTAGGCAGCACCTGCCCGGGGCGGATGGCATTACGGTAGCGGATTTCCCAAGGCGAGATACCCACCATCTCGGCCAAGAGGTTTAAGTTGCTCTCCATGGCAAAACAGCTCTGAGTGACCCCAAAGCCGCGGTAGGCACCGCTGACCACATTGTTGGTGTACACCGCCATGCCGAGGATGTCGATATTTTGGAAGTTATAGGGGCCGGCGGCATGGGTGCAGGCGCGCTGTAGCACCGGACCGCCGAGTGAGGCATAAGCCCCGGTGTCGGCGATCAGCAGCGCCTTCATCGCCAGCAGACGGCCTTCGGCATCACAGGCCGAGGTCAGCTCGATGTCCATGGCGTGCCGCTTGACGTGGTAGTCGATGCTCTCTTGGCGGGAGAACTTGACCTTCACCGGCCTTTTGGTGTACCAAGCCATCAACGCCGCGTGCTGCTGGACGCTCATGTCCTCCTTGCCGCCGAAGCCACCGCCCACCAAGTTGGTGGTGACATGCACCTTCTCCAAGGGTATCTGAAGCATCAGGGCCACCTCCCGTTGGTCGTCGTAGACCGACTGGCCGCCAGTGTAGAGGTGCAGGCCGTCTTCACCTACCGGCACAGCCACAGCCACCTCGGGTTCCATGAAGGCATGGTCGTTGTGGGGGGTGTAATACTTGCGAGTCACCACATGGGCGGCGTTGGCGATCGCCGTGTCCGGGTCGCCACGGTGCAGGTACTCCTTGCTCATGATGTTGCCGCTGGAGTGAATTAAGGGAGCCGATGCCTTGAGGGCGTCTTGAGGCGATGTCACCGGCTCTAGCTCTTGGTAGTCCAAATGGATCAAGGCGATGATCTCATCAAGGCTCTCGGCCTTAGTGCTGCCGACCAAGGCCAAGGCATCGCCGATGTAGCGCGTCTCCCGGCCTTCGGCGATCATCACATCCCAGTCCTGCTTGACGTGGCCGATCTTGTTATGCGGCACATCTTTGGCAGTCAGGATGCGCACACAGTCCGGGTGCTTCTCGGCCTTGCTGGTATCGATCCTTTGGATCAGGGCACGCGGCGAGGGGGCACGCAGACACTTGGCAAAGATCATGTCCGGCAACTGGATATCGTCGCCGAAGATGCCGGTGCCTAGCACTTTTGCCTCGACGTCCGGACGGCAGATGTCCTCTCCTAGGCCGCCGGCCACGGGGACTGGCGACATCTGCCTCTCGCCCCGAAAGTATTCGGCGGCAATGAGGATGGCATCTTCGATCTTCTGATAGCCAGTGCAGCGGCAGATATTGCCGTTAATGGCCTTTTTGACATCCTCCCGGGTCGGTCTGGGATGCCCGTCAAGCAGCGCCTTGGCCGCCAACACCATGCCGGGGATGCAGTATCCGCACTGCACGGCACCGGCTTCGCCGAAAGCAGCAACATAGACCTCTCGCTCACGCCGGCTGAGGCCTTCCATAGTTATGACCTCTGCGCCCTCCAAAGCCTCGATCTTGCGGATACAGGACTTAGTGGCCTGGCCGTTGATAATCACCGTGCAGGTGCCACAGGCACCGATGCTGCAGCCGTCCTTGACCGATGTCAACCCAAGGTCGTCGCGCAAAAAGCGCATCAGCGACTTGCCGGCCGGCACCGTGTATTCTTTTGCATTGACTGTCAGTCTCATCTTCTCCAACCCCTTTAGATTCTTGCCCACAGTTGGGCGGCTTGTTGGCGTGAGTCGGCCATCAGTTTTTCCTCATCGATGCCGATCAGCTCACGTTCCCGCATTACCACCCGGCCATTGATGATCGTGGTGTCCACGCTACGACCGCTGACCCCGAACAGCAGGTGGCTGGCAACAGTGTCGGCAGTGATCGGTGTGGGTGCCTGATAGCCGACTATAATCACATCGGCATAGGCTCCGGGGCGCAGAATGCCGGTCTCCCCGCTTATCAGGCGGTTCATGATCTGCTTGTTGTTCTCGAAGAGCATCTGGTGCGGTTCGCCCCAAGCCACACAGGGTAGCTGATTGGCGAGTTTTTGGATAGCATGAACACCGCGCAATGACTCTGTCATATCCACGCAATAGCCGTCAGTGCCCAAGCCGACCAATACTCCGGCAGCCAGCATCCTCAATACCGGCGAGGTGCCGACGGCATTGCCCATGTTGGATTCCGGGTTGTTGACCACGGCCACACCGCTGGCGGCCAACAGCTCGATCTCGGAGTCCAGCACCTGTACACAATGCACGGCGATCGAGCGCTGGTTGAGAATGCCGCTGTCTGCCAGCCGTTCGACGGGACGGCGGTCGTACTTGGCAATAGCGTCCACTACGTCCTCGATGCCCTCGGCAACATGAATGTGGTAACCGGCACCGATCGACTCCGCCTCGCTCACCAACTTGTTCATGGTCTTGGCCGACACTGTCATCTGGGCATGCATGCCCACTAGGCCGCGCAGCATGTCGTCGTCGGCTTGCTGGCAGGCTTGGACGAACTCGATGTTCTCGGCAATGCCCTCGGCAGCGATCTGCTGGCCGTCGCGGTCGGAGACCTCGTAGCAAAGGTTAGAGCGTAGGCCAACTAGCTTGGCAGCCTCAGCAATACGCTGAAGCGAACCGCGCACCGCACCGGGGCTGGCATGGTGGTCAATAGCCGAGGTTACGCCCATCCGCACACAGTCAATCATCGGCCCGACGGCACTGTAGTAGACATCGTCTAAAGTGAGCATCTTGTCCAGCTTCCACCAAAGACCCGTAAGGATCTCGGCGAAGGTAGAAGGCGGCTTGGACTTCAGGTTGATGCCCCGGGCAAAGGTCGAATAATAGTGCATGTGGGCGTTAATGAAGCCGGGCATCACCAGTCGGCCATGGGCATCGAGGCGCTCAGCGTCGGGATAAGCTGTCTCTAAGTCGGCACTGGTGCCAACAGCAGTAATATGTGTGCCTTCGATCAGCACTGCACCGTCGTCGATGAAGGGACATTCAGCATTGCGGGTGACTACCGTGCCATGGGTAATGAGTATCGGCATCTCAGCTTCTCCTTTCAGTTGCAGCCGCGCTTCAAGTAGGCGTATCGACCATCAACAGCTGCCAGCAGCTTGCGTATATCGACCGGCAGCTCGGCGCTGTCGATGCCGCCTTCAACCAACCGCCCGTCCTCCAGGCGCAGACGGTAGCGACCGTCGCCCAATGGCAGCAGGCCTCGATTGTCTTGACTGTCTTGGAAGTCCTCAACCGTCGCAAAAAGCGTCAACTTGTTGATATATGGTTTTTCAGCAGAGGGACAAAAGACCGCGCAGTTGCCGCATTCGTTGCAAAGGCCGTCAAGGTGCAGTATCTGATGGCGCTTGGTCAGTGGCGCTGGGTCGGCGCCTAAGTCGATGCTGACATTAGCGCGGTTCGGGCAGACATCGACACATATCTCACAAACCGTATCGCATCCTAGACAGCGTTCGGCATCCAGACCAACTGCTTGGTCGCCGTGTTTGGCATCCAGCAGCACTGCCTTCTTGGCAATCAGCTGCTCACGGCTGGCCGCACTCTGATAGTCCACAAAGTCCGGGGTTAAATCAAGCTCATCCAAAATGTCACTGGCCGCTGCCTTGGCATCGGCCATGGCCTGGACAACGGTCTTTGGCCCCGCCTTGCAGTCGCCGATTACGTAGACGCCGGCCAGTGAGCTGAGGTTGTTAGCCGAAAGCTGCGGCAGGCCGCGATCACCCAAGGCCAAGCCGTTCTTCTCGAACAGGGCGGTATCGACGCTGGCACCAACTGCGCTGATCACAGTGTCGAAGCGCAGCTCCTCGCGGCTGCCGCTGGCGGCCACACTGGCGCGCCCAGAGCTGTCTGCCGCCCCCAGCTCCATGATGTCACAGGTCAACACGCCGTCGGCAAAGCTTACCGGGGCACGCAGCTCGACCACTTGCACACCATCGGCCAAGGCCAACCGCAGCTCTTCTGGCTGGGCCGGCATCTCCGCCATGGTGCGACGGTAAACTAGGCTCGCCTGGGCGACCCCCTGATTGCGGGCCGCCGCCCGAGCACAGTCCATAGCCACGTCGCCACCGCCGATGACAGCAACTGTGCTGCCCAGCTCAAGCGTCAGGCCGGAGGCCTTGGAGCGCTCCAGAAAGTCCAAGGCATCGATTACCCGCTGGCCGTCCACCGGGATGTCGCTTCTCCCCTGCTTCCAGGCACCGGTAGCAATGATCACGTAGTCGAACTCTTGTCGCAGCTTTCCGAGGTCATAGTCTGCATCCGAGTTGAACTCAAAACTCACCCCGTTGGCAACAGCAAGATCCAAGTCCAGATGCAAGTCGGCCTGCGATATCCTGAATTCCGGAATCACAGCAGCGACGATGCCCAAGGCCTGCGAGCGCTGCTCCCGAACGTATGCCGCCACACCGTTGCGGCGCAAGTAGCTGGCGGCCGCAATGCCGGCCGGGCCGGCGCCAATGACCAACACCTTCTTGTCTGTCCGTAGGGCTGGGGCGCTATGGCTGGCGCTCCAGTCAGCCTCAGCGGCCAACACGGCGGCCTTCTTGGCTTGGCGGATCTGCAAGGACTCGTCGTAGTCCAAACGAGTACAGTATGCTTGGCACTGATGGTCGCAGATCGTTCCGGTCACTGCCGGCAAGACGTTGTCGTTGACGATGACCTCGAAGGCCTGCTGCATCTGATGAGCAGCGACCTTCTCCATATAAGCTGGGATTTTCTGGTTGATGGGGCAACCGCTGGCCGAACAGGGCGCTGCACCGCAGTCAAACAGCTTCAGCGCACCAATGCCTTTGCGCGAGCCGGCGCTGCGGTACTCTTTGTGGTAGCGCCGCCAGCTACCAAGGCTGGCAGCCAATGACTCCAGGGCGGCCACATTGACCCGGGTGACCTGTGGATCGGTGTGTCCTTCGGCAATTGCTGCCAACTGGGATAAACGCTCATAGCCGCCAGGTTTCAGCAAGGTGGTGGCCATGGTCACCGGTCGGATACCGGTAACCAGCAGGTGCGCCAAATTGAAGGCATCGGCACCACCGGAATAGGATATCTGCAGTTTGCCGTCGGTGGCCTGAGCCAAGCGCTTGGCAACATTCAAGGAGAGGGAGAAGAGCGCCCGTCCGGACATATACATCTCCTCACCGGGCAGCTCACCGTGCTTGATATCCACTGGGAAGGTATTGGTCACCTTGACTCCGAAGTCCAGTCCCAACCGGTCGGCTTCGGCCTGCAGGCGTAGGATCATTGCTTGGGCATCGGCAAACTGCAAGTCCTCCAAGAAGTGATGCGCATCGAAGCTGACATACTTAAAACCCATCTCGTCCAATAGCCGCCGTGCCTCGGCGTAGCCCAAAAGGGTCGGGTTGCACTTGATCGAGGTGTGGAAGCCCTTGCCCACCAGCAGGTGGTGGGCGATACGCTCGATCTCGTCAGCCGGGCAGCCATGCAGGGTGGAGAGGGTGACGCTGTCCGAGATCTTGGCCGGGATAGTTTGAAGGTCAGCGGCGGTGAGATTCGTGAAACGTTGCAGGTTGGCAGATGCCCAGGCTAGGCATTCTCGCCAGATAGCGCTGCTGGCAGCGTTGCGCATATTGTTCAGGTAACCGTCGATTTTCTCCGACTGCACACCCTCTAAGCTATAGCCGACGCTCATATTGAAGACTAAGCCGCATCCCAGACCGTGTTCCATTCCTAGCAGGTGACAGGCCACCCAAGCCTTGACGTACTCCTCAAAGGCCTGCTGTACTGTCAGTTCCGTCGACCACTCCACGTTGTAGCACTCGTCAGTGGCGTTGATGCACGGCCTGGGCACACATGCCGCCAGTTCTGAGCCGTCCAAGGTCTGCACCGTCTTCAACTCGATGAAGCGGCTGCCGGCTAGATAGGCAGCGACAATGTTTTCGGCTAGCTGGGAGTTGGGGCCGGCCGCAGGCCCGATCGGAGAGTCGATGTCCACCCCGTAGCGGCTCATCCGGGCCTTGGAGTCGTTACGGTAAAACTTGTCTTTCCTGATACCGAATATCGATTGGCTTTGCCGGTATTCGCCGAGGATCATCTCCATCAGCTCAGCAAAAGCCAACGGGCGCATGGTTTCACTCATCTGTCAACACTCCTTCTAGGCATCTCAGGCATCTGCCTTGATGCGGGTGCCTGTTTTGCCAGCAATGCCGTCCCGGGCACGATCCAGCTCGGTGATCAAGGCCTCCCGTCCCGGGCCGGAACGGGCAAAATTGATGGCCGCTCGCACTTTCGGCTCCATCGACCCCTTGCCAAACTGCCCTTGGTCAGCAAATTCCGCTGCCTCGCTGACGCTCAGCACATCCAGCTGACGTTCGGCCGGCTTTCCGAAATCGATGCAGACTTTCTCTACAGCTGTCAGTATCACCAGCAGCTCGGCATCGACCAACTCGGCGATCTTCTCTGCCGTCAGGTCCTTGTCGACCACTGCCCGTTGGCCACGGTAACGGCTGTCAAGCATTGCCACCGGAATGCCGCCACCGCCGCCGGCGATCGGCACCTGTCCGGCGGCTAACAGCGCCTTGATCGTCTCAATCTCCACAATGTCCAAGGGCTGAGGCGATGAGACAACCTGGCGCCAGCCGCGCCCGGAGTCCTCCATCACTGAGAGGCCGAACTCTTTGAGTTTGGCGGCCTCGTTGGCACTCATGAAGTTGCCGATCGGCTTGCTGGGGCTTTCGAAAGCTGGATCCTCGGGGTCGACCACCACTTGGGTGACTACTGTTGCCACTTGGGTGCTGTTATTGCGTCTGTCCAGTTCAGCGCGGATCACATTTTGCAGGTCGTAGCCGATATAGCCTTGGCTCAGTGCCACACAAACCGACATCGGCAGAATCGGAAATGCCTTATCCGCACGAGCTGCCGTCTCAAAGGCGGCCAGTATCATCCCTACTTGGGGGCCATTGCCATGCACCAAGACTAGCTCGTGCCCCTCTTCGATCAGATCAACAATGGCAGATGCAGCGATCTTGGCCGCCCGCATCTGCTCGTCCAGGTTGTCGCCTAGGGCATTGCCGCCCAGCGCTACTACGATACGTTTCTTACCATCAGCCATCGAAAAGCCTCCTAGTCTCTTTGGCATTGTCTGATTAACCAGCGTTTAGACAAAAAAACGGGGCGTGTTGCGCTTGATTAACTCCTCGAACTTAGCAACCGGGTCCTTGATGCGGGAAAGCACGATCATCGCGGCGATGATATAGGGCTTGTGGCTGGCCTCCTTGTAGAGGGGCACCCGGTAGCGGTCGAAGACCGATCCGTCAACCTCGCCTTCCTGGCAGCTGACACCGCTGATGTCGGCAGGCAGACAGTGCATATAGAGCGCCTTGCCGCCTGCGGTCGTGGCCATCAACGCTTCAGTGGCTGCCCAGTCCTTGTAGTTGGCGTTCTCGGCCAAAAGCTCCTTTTCCAGGGCCTTGATGCCTTCGGAGTCGCCGGCGCTGTAAAGGTTGGTACGACGCTCCATAGACTTAAACGATGCCCAGCTCTTGGGGTAGACGAAGTCGGCATCGGCGAAGGCCTCGGCCATGTTATTGGTCTTGGAGAAGCTGCCGCCGCTGGCCTTGGCGTTTTGGACGGCGATTTCCTCCACATCCGGCATGATCTCGTAGCCTGTGGGATGGGCTAACACCACGTCCATGCCGAAGCGGGTCATCAGGCCGACGATGCCCTGGGGCACTGAAAGCGGCTTGCCGTAGGAGGGGGAATAGGCCCAAGTCATGGCCAGTTTCTTGCCCTTCAGCTGCTCCACACCACCCATGCTGGTGATGATGTGGTTCATGTCCGCCATGCTCTGGGTGGGATGGTCGATATCGCTTTGCAGGTTGACGAGGTTCGGGCGCTGCTCCAAGTTGCCGTCCTCAAAACCTTCCTTCAAGGCCAATGAAACCTCACGCATGTAGCTGTCGCCTTTGCCAATGAACATGTCGTCGCGGATGCCAACAACATCGGCCATAAATGAAACCATGTTCGCCGTCTCTCGCACTGTCTCGCCATGGGCGATCTGGCTTTTACCCTCGTCTAGGTCCTGTACGGTCAGCCCGAGCAAGTTGGCGGCCGAGGCGAAGCTGAAACGGGTGCGGGTGGAGTTGTCACGGAACAGTGACACCGCCAAGCCGCTGTCAAAGATGCGCGGCGAGATGTTCTGCTCACGCATTGCCCGCAGGATATCGGCGACCGTATAGGTGGCCATCAGCTCATCGTAGCTTTTCTCCCAAGTCAAGAAGAAGTCGTCTGCGAACATCGTCTTGAAATCAAGGCCGGACAGTCGGTCGATCAGGGTCTTCAGGTCTGTCATTTAGGTGCTCCTCTCGACTCCTGCCAAACAGGAGTCAATTCTCGGTAGTATTGCGGTGTTGCAGCTAGTCTTACTGGGACTCGGTATACAGTGTCGGAATGGCGGCATAGACTGCGGCACAGCGTACCAAGTCGTCTTTCCAAGTCTTCTCGTTGGGGGCATGGGCTTGATCCTCATGCCCGGGGCCAAAGCCGATGCAGGGGATACCGTTGCGGCCCATGATGGCCACACCGTTGGTAGAAAATGTCCACTTGTCGACTTTCGGCTCGCCGTACATGCCCCGATAGGCGGCAACTGCGGCCTTGGTGGCCGGGGCATCCTCTGGGATCACCCAAGTCGGGAAGAAGCACTCTATGGGATAAAGAACGCCGGTATAGCTGGGACGCTCATAGCTGTACATCGAAACCTTGGCATCATACTTGCCAATGCTCGGCAAGGCACGCAGCTCCTCTAAGGCCATCTCCCAAGTCTCGCCATCGGTCAGGCGGCGGTCGATGGAGATGGCGCAGCTGTCGGCCACGGCGCAACGCGACGGCGAGGTGAAGAAGATCTCGGAGACTGTGAGGGTGCCTTTGCCTAGGAACTCGTCATAGTGCAGCCGCTCGTTGAGTTCTTTGACCTCGCCGATGATCTCGGCCATCTTGTAAATGGCGTTGTCGCCGCGCTCCGGGGCACTGCCGTGGCAGGAGACACCCTTGACATCCACCCTGATCTCCATGCGACCACGATGGCCACGGTAGATATTGCCGTCGGTCGGCTCGGTGATCACCACGAACTCCGGACGGATATCCTCTTCGTTGATCATGTAGTGCCAGCAGAGGCCGTCACAGTCCTCCTCCTGCACGGTGCCGGTCACCATGACTTGGTATTTGTCATTGAGCAGGCCGAGATCTTTCATGATCTTCGCCCCGTAGACCGCCGAGATAACGCCGCCGAGCTGATCAGAAGTGCCGCGGCCGCCGATCTCGGTGTCGTTCTCGTAGCCCTCGAAGGGGTCGAAATCCCAATTCTCGATATTGCCGACACCCACTGTGTCGATGTGACCGTCGAAGGCGATCAGGGTCTTGCCTTTGCCCATCCGACCGACGACGTTGCCCATCTTATCCGTGCCGGCCTCGTCGAAGCCCAACTTCTTCATCTCCTCAACGATACGTTCAGCCGTTGCCTTTTCTTGTGTACTTTCGCCTGGAAGGCTTATCACATCCCGCAGAAAACGGGTCATGTCCGCACGATAGCCTTCTGCTGCTGCCTTGATTGCTTGGTAGTCCATAAAATCTCTCCTAATCATTGTCAGTTTACTGCTTGTTGTTGGTTGGTCGTTTATTGCTTCGACGATCATTGTTGGGCATTGTTCGTTCATTGCACTATTGCCGGGCGTAGCCGTTGGATGGGCAAGTCCGGCAAGTCTGCCTATTGGTACGACGGGCAATAGCCGTCCCAGACCACCTTGCGGTAACATTCTGGGTCGGTGTCACCCTCGGTGCTGAAGCAGAGTATCACCGAGCTCGGCCCCAAGCCCAAGGCTTGGCGGAATTCTGCGTAGTTGTCGTCGGTTAGTATTACTGAAACCAAGCCGACACCCACCGCCCCGGACTCGCCGGAAAGCACCGGGCTGTCGCCGGGAAGCGGGGCGGCCAAAAGGCGCATACCACGCCCCGACACCCAGTCCGGCGCTGAGACGAAGAAGCGCGTCCGGCGTTTCAATATCTCCCAGGAGATGGTACTGGCCTCGCCGCAGGCCAGGCCGGCCATAATGGTTGCCAAATCGCCACCGACACTTACCAGCGCACCGGCTTCGGCCGAGCGGAACAAGCAGTCTGCTGCTGCTGCCTCGATCACCGTGGTCAGTGGACAGGCATCCTGATAACTGGCAGCAAAGTAACCTTGGACAGCTCCGGCCAGCGACCCCACGCCAGCTTGAACGAAAATATGCGTCGGGCCGCCCGACTCTGCTGCCCACAGCTGCTCGTCGGCCTCACTGGCCATCGTCGCGTAGCCCTGCATAATCCAGCCGGGTATCTCCTCGTAGCCTTCCCAAGCGGTGTCCTGTACCATCACGCCGTGAGGATCGGCGGCAGCCAAGGCATTGGCTGCCCGCACCGCGTCATCATAGTTCATATCGGTTACCGAAGCCTGAGCACCTTCTTTGCGGATGTTCTCCAAGCGAGCCTGGGAACTGCCCTTGGGCATCAAGACAACCGACTTCTGCCCCAGCCGGTTGGCAGCCCAAGCCACGCCCCGGCCATGGTTGCCGTCGGTTGCTGTGTAGAAGGTGATATCGCCGATTGCGTCTCTGGTCTGCTTCGAGATGATCCGCTCAAAGGAGAGCTCCGAGATATCCTTGCCCAAGCGCTGGGCGATGTAATTGCCAACCGCAAAGCTACCGCCGAGAACCTTAAAAGCGTTCAATCCAAAGCGATAGGACTCATCCTTAACGTAAATCCCCTTGACACCGAGGTAGGCCGCAAGGCCGTCCAGCTTGGCCAGAGGCGTCGGAGCATAGCCCGGAATCGAGGCATGAAATGCCCTCACCTTGCCTACTTGGCCGGGTGCCAGCAGGTTGAGGTTGGGCACATCTTTGTCGGCAGGCATCCGGTTTGCAACCCATTTTACGGCTTCTGGCATCTGTAACCCTCTCTGAGCTGGTTTTCGGACATGGTCTTGGCCTCAATCGACATAGGCCACGGCCTCGATCTCCACCAATACACCCTTTGGCAGCGCCTTGACAGCGACTGCCGAGCGGGAAGGCAGTTGTTGGCCTGTGAAGTAGTCGGAGTAGACATCGTTGACGGCCGCGAAGTCCGCCATATCCTGCATAAAGACTGTGGTTTTGACGACATTCTGAAGGGAACTGCCGGCAGCCTGCAACACTTCCTTGAGGTTTTGCAGCACTTGGTGGCACTGGCTCTGGACATCTGTGCCTACCACCTCACCGCTTACTGGGTCGAGGGGGATCTGCCCGGAAGTAAATACCAGCTGGCAGATCTGGTTGGCTTGGGCATAAGGGCCAATGGCCGCCGGTGCCTTGTCTGTCGCAACAATAGCTCTTTCCATTCATTTCTCCTTTACTGATACCTGTACTGATAACCAGCCATACCGCCCGTTCAGTGGCACGGCTTTTCCCCTAGATAGTTGTATAACGTGAATTTCGACATACCGAAGTACTCAGCGATTCGCTCGGAGCTCTTCTTGATCAACAAGGCACCCTTGCTGTCCAGATACTGGACAGCCTCGACCTTGTCGTCTTTGGTCATTGCCGACACTGGCTTGCCGCTAATCTGCCTGGCTTCCTCGATCATCTGGTCGAGCAGGTCGCTGATATTGTCGGACATACTGTTAATGCTGCCGGCCTCTTGCTCAGCGAGACAGAGGTCGTTGATCGTGCGGCTGACCAAAACCAAGTCACTGATGTCGTAGTTGATGCAGAAGACGGCGATCACCTCGCCATCGGGGTTGCGGACGTTCACTGAGGAGCATTTCAGCATCTTGCCATTCGGAGCCTTAAGAACATAGGCGAACTTGTCTTGGATGTCCTTGTTGCGCATTGCTTCGACTACGATCTCGGTGGCCTCACCTCCGACCTTGCGCCCGCTGACCTGCCCATTCTCAATGATGGCGATAGTGTTCTCCACTCCTCTGGTGGTGTTGTGGACAACAACCTCACAATTTGGCCCAAATTGCCTAGCCATGGCTTTGGCAATGCTGGCAAGCACGGGCTGGATTCTTTCGAAATCATGGGGTTCTGACATGTTGGTCTCCTTTCGTACCAAGAATACCATCCCCACCCTGATAAGTCAACATTTTATGAGAATATCTAACAAAATGTTGAATCACTTCCTTCAAGATAAGCCAGGCGGCTGCGTTGATCAATGCTGCCGATCCGATCTTCTGTAGGCCAAGTGGCCAGCAACATATTTTTCGCACACTGTATAGTCATTGTCCAAATAAATAAAACGCTCCAAGCGGCTGGCCAAGTCCGGTCGGGCCGCATCGGCCACGCCGGCATAGGCCAGCACCACCGCGTCCAGCTCGTAGCCCGCATCGAAACTGCCCACTTGGCCAAAAAAGCTGCCACCACCGGCTGTTGCCAGATAAATTGCCTCCAAGGCGCTCAAGGGCTTATCGGCTCCGTCCACCAGCCGCCAGCGCAGTTTGGAGACTTGCACTGCCTCTCCGGCCACCCGTGCCAGCGAAAGGCTGAAACCGCCGGCCACGTCACTGCCTAAGCCGACCATCAGGCCACACTCCATAAAGCGCCGGACAGGGGCAATGCCGCTGGCCAAGCAGCTGTTGGAGGTCGGGCAATGGGCTACCCAAACTCCTTGGTCGGCTAAAAGTTCGATTTCCTGGGGGTCGGAATAAACACAATGCGCCATGATGGTTGGGCAGTCATCGCCGCCCAAAAGGCCGTCCTGGCGATAGGCATCGGCATAGTTTGCGGCTTCGGGCCGCAGCTGGTGCACCCATTTTACTTCGTCTAAGTTCTCGGACAGATGGCTTTGGACGGGCAACCCGAACTCTTTTTGCAGCTTTCCCAAGCCTGCCAGCAGCTGATTGGAGCAAGATGGGATAAACCGCGGGGTAAGTATTGGCAAACAGTTCTTGAACCCCCACCCATCCATCTGTTCCAGCCACTGCCTAGTAGCCAGAAGTGAGGCTGTAGCATCTGCTTCGATCAGGCATTCGGGGCCGTTACGGTCCATGTTAACCTTGCCGACCCGGGTGATCAGGCCGCTTTTCTCCAACATTTCGGCCAGCACTAAAGTTGCTGGAGTGTGCACGGTGGCAAAGATCACCGCCCGGGTGGTGGCGCTGGCCAGCAGGGCTTGGACAAAGGCACGGTAGGCCTGTTGGGCATACTCCAGACTGGCGTAGCGTGTCTCTTCGGGAAAGGTATAGCTGTTCAGCCAGTCCAAAAGCTCCAAGTCCATCCCTAGGCCACGGAAGCTGTACTGAGGGGCGTGGGTATGCAGGTCAATCAGGCCTGGGATAATTAAATGACCGCTGAAGTCGCGCAGCTCAATGCCCCGGTAAGCCTCTGGCAGCTCGCTGAAGACCCCCGCCGAACGGCCAGCAACACAAACTAGGTAGCCGTCTTCAGTGCAGGAAACCGCCGTGGGGCTGATGTTGTAGACGATGTCACCTTTCAGTGCGAAGTCAATCGGAGCCGTCGGCACAAGCCCTCAGCCCTTTCCGCATTCGCTGTTGCTTGAGTGTTGTTTGTCGGCTGGGCAAGCGGCAGGCATTGACGGTAACGGTACACACGGGTCGATATTGATGTGAGAGAAGGCCAAGACATCGAACAGGCCTCGGTCGGTAAGCTTCAGGGCCGGGATCACCGGCAGTGCCATGAAACCCAAGGTCATGAAGGGCTCAATGTCACGGCTGACACCCCGGGCATAGGCATCCTCCTTCATTGCCCGCAGCTCCTGCTCCACATCCGTGATAGACTGCTTGGACATCAGGCCGGCTATCGGCAGTGCCAATGCCCCGGTCAGCTGGCCTCCGGCCACCACGGCAATGCCGCCGCTCATGCGCCTAACTACCTCAATAGCTGTCAGCATGTCTTGGTCGTTGTCGCCGACAGCTATCAGGTTATGCGAGTCATGGGCGATGGTCGAGGCGATCGCCCCGCTTTTTAGGCCAAAACCCTTGATCAACCCGAGGCCGATGTTGCCACCACCCCGATGGCGCTCGATTACTGCCATCTTTAGCAGGTCATCGTCAGGGTTGTTGGCATAACAGCCGTTTTCGACCGTGACCGTCTGGCGTAGTTTGTCGGTTTCTACGCTGCGGGGACGCAAACCGATACACCAAGCCTGATTGCCGCTTAGGTGGATAGCCAAGTCGGCGGCAGCCAGCTCTCTGATGTGGACACTGTCCAATACCTTGGGGTCTTCAAAGTCCTTGGCGGCAAAGTCCGCCACACCGTCTTCGGCCACCAGAATGCCGTTTTTGTAGGCTTGGTGCACCTTGAAGCCTTCTAAGTCGTCCAGCACCAGCAAATTGGCCTGGTATCCCGGGGCAATAGCGCCGACCCCCTCTAAGCCGTAGCATTCCGCGACGTTTAGGCTGGCCATCCGCACTGCTAGCACCGGGTTTAGGCCAGCGGCCACGGCCATCCGGATGTTGTTATCGATATGGCCGTTCTCGGCGATGTCCTCCGGGTGCTTGTCGTCGGTGCAGAACAGCAAGCGGCGGCTCCAAGCCTCGCTCACCCCGCCGATCAGAGCCCGCAGGTTACGGCAGGCCGAACCTTCGCGGATCTGCACATACATTCCTAGACGCAGCCGCTCCATCATCTCATCTACCGTGCTGCATTCGTGGTCGGTGCGGATGCCGGCAGCAGCGTAAGCTGCTAAATCCAAACCGCTGACCCAAGGGCTATGGCCGTCGACCACCTGTCGGCGGCCATAGTCGATGCTGGTGATCTTGTCCAGTATAGCGCCGTCGCCAGCAATCACCCCGGGGTAAGCCATCATCTCGCCTAGGCCACGTACCCGTTCCTTGGCCATCAGCGGCTGGATGTCGATGGCATCCAGCCGGGCACCGGAAGTCTCGAAGTCTGTGGCCGGCACGCAAGAGGGTATCATTATCCAGACATCCATCGGTAGATCAGCGCTGTCGGCCAAGATGAACTCGATGCCGGCCACGCCACAGACGTTGGCAATCTCATGCGGGTCGGCTATCACCCCTAAAGTACCATGGGGTACGGCAGAGCGGGCGAACTGCGAGGGGCGCACCATGGTCGACTCCAAGTGCATGTGGCCGTCAATCAGGCCGGGTGAGACGTAGCGCCCGCTGACATCGACCTCGCAGTCGCCCTGGTAAGACCCAACAGCGGCGATCACGCCGTCCTGAATGGCGATGTCTGCGGATATGATCTCCTCAGTAAAGACATTCAGAACACGACAGTTCTTTATAACCAGCTCGGCCTGCTCCCGGCCGGCCGCAATCGCGATCCGCCGCTGCAAGGTCTCTTTAGTCGCTGCCATCTTAGATATGGTAGACCGCCTGCAGGATGTAGTTGCCTAGGAACAACGCAGTGACCACCCAAGCCACCACATGCACCTCTTTGACTTTGCCGGTAACCAACTTGATGAGCACGTAGGAAATGAAACCGAAAGCGATACCGGTGGTGATGCTGTAAGCCAAAGGCATCATGACGGCAGCCAAGAAACAAGGCACGGCGATCTCCAGCTTCTTCCAATCAATGTCCGCAAAGGCCGACATCATCATGGCACCGACGACCACCAAGGCCGGGGCGACAGCAGCGGAAGGCACCACGCCGACAACCGGTGCGAAGATAATGCAGATGGCAAAGAGTATGGCCACCACCACTGCGGTCAAGCCGCTGCGGCCGCCCTCGGCAATGCCCGCCGAGGATTCGACGTAAGTGGTGGTATTGGAGGTGCCGACAAAAGCACCAACTGTTGTTGCTGTCAGGTCGGCAACCAGGGCGCGGTCGAGGCGGGAGTTGAAGTTGCCACCTTCCTCGAAGCGCTTCCAGTCCTTCTCGTCGAAGATACCGCTCTTGCGGCCGGTGCCGATGAAGGTGCCGATACAATCGAAGATATCAGTGAGGACGAAGCCGACAGAAGCGGTGATGGCCAGCATCACCTTGGCCGGGTCCGACCAAAGCCCCAAGAAGTCGATCTTGAACGCGGTCTCTTGGATACTGGTGATGCTTTTGACAAAGCTGTCCCCGGATATCGAGACGCTACTGAGACCGGTAAGCGCGATAGCTTGGCCAGTGGCATCCTTTCCCAAAATCCCGCTGGCATCGATGACGATGCCGATGAATGTTGTGACTAGGATACCAATAAGAATAGCCCCTTTGACCTTCTTCACCAGCAAGACAATCATCAGAATCAGCCCGAACAGCCCGAGCAGCAAAGCCGGATTGGAGAAGTTGACCAGGGCTGGTACCGCCCCGGCACCAGCAACTACTGTGTCGCCCAGTGAGCCAGCAGGCCCGGCAATAGTTCCGGGACCGTCGAGTGCTGGCAGCACGGAGAGAAACGGGCCTTCAGCAGTGAACTTGAAGATGCCCATGTCCTTAAAGCCGATGTAGGCGATAAACATGCCAATACCACCAGAGACTGCGGCCTGCAGGATCCGTGGCATCACCCGGATAATTGCCTTGCGCAGGCCAGAAAAGGTGATAATGGTGTTGATGATGCCGCAGATCAGCACCAAGGCCAAGGCCTGCTGCCAAGTAAAGCCCATGGCGAAGCAAACCGTAAAGGTGAAGAAGGCATTCAAGCCCATACCCGGTGCCAAGGCATAGGGTACATTGGCCACAAAGGCCATGATCAACGTGCCGATTACCGAGGCGATGATCGTTGCCACAAAAACGGCATCATGGGGCATGCCGGTCTGTGAAAGGATCATCGGATTCACGACCAAGATATAAGCCATTGTGAAGAAGGTCGTTAAGCCGGCGACCACCTCAGTTCGAACATTGGTGCCTAGCTCTTTCAAATGAAACACTTTTTCCATACAAAAACCCCTTTCTCTGTAATCCGTGCCTTTTCTTACTACAAACTCCTTTGATTAAGCCAGCGTTGCGCTTTCCTATCAAAAAGCTTAAGCTCAGCCGTTGTGGGCTGAGCTTAAACGCTCCACCAAGAAATCCTCGATCAGGTTCAGACAAACAAGCTTGCGGTATTCGGCAGAAACTCGACCCCTGATCGGCTGAATGGCGGCTTGCCAAGCCTGAAGGTAGTCGGGCAAGGCAGCCTTAGCCTCACTGAAGGTCTTGCCGATCAGCATGGCATCGATCTTTGGCCTACGCACCACGGTATCAGCCACAGCACCTAATGCCACCGCCAAATGGGCAATCTGACCGCTCTCGGCCGCAAACAGACCGGCAAAGGAAACCCGGGAGATGGCTAGGGCCTTGCGCGCCCCGACTTTGCAGAAACTGGCGCCCGCAAGCCAGCGTTTCGGCAGCAAGATCTCCACCAGCAACTCGTCAGCTCGGCGAATGGTGGTGCCACGACCCTGGTAGAAGTCAGCGATATCCACTGTCCGCTGGCCGCTGGCCGCAGCTAACACTAACTGGGCATCAGCAGCCCAGCAGATCAAGGCACCGTCGCCCTTGGGGCTGGCATTGGCAATATTGCCGCCCAAGGTCGCCGTATTGCGGATCGCCGGGGCGGCTATCGAGGCCGCCGCCTCGCGCAGCAGCGCCGGTGTCAAATCGCTAGCCAAGATGTTACGGAAAGTCACAGCCGCCCCGATATGCAGGTACTGGTCGTCTTGGCTGATCTGCGTAAGCTCAGGGATGCGCTCTAGGAAAAGGAAGTCCCGCCCCGGTGCCTCGGAAACCATCAGGTCGGTGCCGCCGGCATAGGGAATAAGCTCCTCTTCGGCCATTAGCCCTAAGGCCTCAGGCAGACTGGTCGGCATGTAGTTGGCTTTCACCATAGCCCCTCACCTTCCTCCGATGCCTCGACGATGGCCTCGACGATGGCGTTATAGCCGGTACAACGGCAAAGGTTGCCAGAAATCGCGGCTCGCACCTCCGCATCTGTGGGTCGCGGGTTGGCCGCCAGCAGAGCCTCTGCCGCCAGCACCATGCCAGGAATACAGTAGCCGCATTGCACCGCCGACACGTCGGCGAAAGCCTTGTCCAAGGCTCGGAAGCGGTCAGTGTCACGGTAGCCTTCGATGGTCGTAACCTCGCGACCGTCCACCGCGCCGACAGCGAACATGCAGCTGTTCACCAGTAGGCCGTCGATCAGGACGCTGCAAGCGCCACACTCCCCTTCTCGGCAGCCACATTTCACATCGACTTGGCCAAGGTCATCGCGCAGCACGTCGAGCAGCTTGCGCGAGCTGTCGCCTTCCCAGTTAACTGTCTTGCCATTGAGTTTCAAGGTCAGCTGCGTCTTCATTTTGCCAGCTCCTTTTGCCCAGCGCTGAGGTAGGCCAGCGATTCTTCGGCGGTCAGCGGAATGTGGTTCAAGCCCCGGGTTGCCAAGGCCTGCTCGGCAGCGGCAATGAAGGCCGGAGCGATGCCCACTAAGGGCAACTCACCAGCACCCTTGGCACCATAAGGGCCGAAGGGGAACTCTTCTACATGCAGCTGGACATCGAGCTTCGGCACGTCAGCCGCACAGGGAATGATGTAATCGCTATAGCTGTGGTTGCGGATGCGCCCTGTGGAGTCGTAGGCCATCTGCTCCATCGCCGAGTAGCCCAAGCCCTGCAGCACACCGCCCTCCATTTGGCCAATGACGATCTGCTCATCGATCGGTGTGCCAACGTCAAAGCATGCCCAGCAACCGAGAATATCGTTTTGGCCAGTGAGGCTGTCAAAGCCCAGTTCCACCGCCGCCACACCCCAAGCAAAGGTCGGGTAGGAATCACCGTGAAAGGTCGGCAGGTCGAAGGGCAGCATGAAATCCGGTTCGTGGTAGTGCTCCTCGACGACCTGCTCCACACCATCCTGCCATTGTTCTTTAAGCTGCACGGCAGCCCGCCTGAACAGTTCGCCGACAGTCATCAACGAGCGGGAGGCAACAGTGGGGCCGGAGTCCGGCACCAAGGCAGTGTCCGGGTTATGGTAGTTGACCAACTCCAACGGCAGGTCAAGCTCGTTGGCCACGATCTTGGCGAAGGTGGTCTTGATCCCTTGGCCGATGTCAGTGTTAGACCCCAAAACCTCAACGCTGCCGTCCGCCAGTTTGCGCAGACGGACAACCGCCTTGATGTGGTCACGCTCACCGGCACCAGTAAAGCCAGCGCCGTGGAACCAAAGCGCGATGCCGATACCCTTGCGCACCCGGCCGCTCTGAGGCTGGGCCCAGGCCGTGCGCTTGCTACGGAAGTCACTGGCCGCCATGACCTTCGCCACCATTTGCGGCAGCGGTACCGGGAAATGGTAAAGGCCGCTGGTCGAGGTAGCATCGCCTTGTTTTACCAGATGTGCCAGCTTGAAGTCGATCGGTTCTTGGCCAAGGTCGGCAGCGATGTGGTCCAGCAAGCGCTCGATAGCAAAAAAGGTCTGCGGGGCCCCGAAGCCGCGGTAGGCGCCAGTAGGCACCGTGTGGGTGCGCAACGCCTGGCCATTGACCCGCAGGTTCGGCACATTGTAGACACCGGGGGCGGCGATGATGCCGCGTTGCAGCACAACCGGCGACAGGGTGGTGAATGCCCCGGAGTTGAACAGCACCTGAATATCCAAGGCAGTGACTTGGCCGTCCTTCACCGCCGCCTTATAGTGGCAACACGATGGGTGGCGCTTGCTGGTGAACTCCATATCCTCGCGACGGTCGAAGACCAAGCGAACACTTTTGCCAGGCATCTTCATTGCCGCCACTGCGGCTTGGGCGGCGATGAAGGAGGGGAAGGCCTCCTTACCGCCAAAGCCACCACCGGTATAGTCTTGCTGGATACGTACCTGCGCAGCAGACAGGCCGCAGGCCTTGATCACTGCCGCCTGAACATAGTAGGGGCATTGCAGCGAGCCGTGCACCGTCAACTGGCCGTCTTGGAAGCAGGCGATCACGCCTTGGGTTTCCAAATAGGCTTGTTCTTGGTAGGGTGTTTGGAAATCCTCTTCATAGATCTTGTCGGCGACGGCGAAGGCCGCATCGATGTCGCCTTTGTGGTAGTGATAGTCGAAGAAGACCTTGTCTGAGTCATGGATGTCAAGTATCGCTGGCAGCTCTCTGTAGTCGATTACCGTGGCCGCTACCAGCTGGTCGACAAGCGCCGGATCAGGGCCTATGATCATGGCCACTGGGTCGCCGATGAACATTACCTCATCGGCCTCAAACACCGGGGAATCATCCTCAACAACATGCACAATGTTCTCACCGGGAACATCGGCAGCATCAACTTTGTAATAACCTTCTGGAAAACGGGGGTAGTGAATCGCCTCGATACGGGCATGGGCGTGTGGTGATCTGACCAAACGAGCACATAATGCCCCTTGCTGAGTAAAGTCTCCTACGTAGAGCGCAGTTCCATCAATCTTTTCCCTGTGATCTTTCTTCATCACATGCTGGGAAATTTGGTGCATAGGCCACCTCTTTTCTGTCGCAATACCGTCCTCTTCATCTCCTTTGAGCATCTATTTCAATTTATCGTCAAAACACCTATTACAACAAATATACTTCATTGGCAACAGTAAAGCTACAGCAAATTGCTATTTGTTTGTGCCAACCACCTAAATGTTTGTCGTTAACACCCATTTACCCCCAGAAAAGCGCCAATCGATGCCGCCCGTCATTGCAAGGTCGTGGTTAGGTCGGTGCTTCCCTAGGGAGACACGGTTAGATCGGCGTTTTTTTGAAAGATGCCTTACAATAAAACAGGCTGCAGCGGGACATATGGCCGCGCAACTTGGCTTTGCGCCGGGTTGTGAGGAAAGTCCGGACTCCATAGGGCAGGATGCCAGCTAACGGCTGGGCGGGGCGACCCGACGGAAAGTGCCACAGAAAAGAAAACTCCCCCAAGGCACCAAAGCTGTGCTTTCGACGCTTTGGGAGAAAAGCTGAAACGGTGTGGTAAGAGCGCACCAGCGTCGTGGAGACATGGCGGCTTGGCAAACCCCATCCGGAGCAAGGGCAAATAGGAGCGTAGACGTTGGCCCGACGGGCGCTCGGGTTGCCTGCAAGAGTGCGGCGGTGACGCCGCTCCCAGATAAATGGCCGTACTAGACAGAATCCGGCTTACCGGCCCGCTGCAGTACCCCGGAAAACCTAGGAGTACAAGGGGACAGTCATTCTCTGCTTCCTGCAAAGGCCCACCTGCGTGATGCAGGTGGGCCTTTGAACTTATCCACAACTGACTTTGAGTCAGGCTTTGCTGACCTTGACTGCGCAGACCTTGAACTCCGGTATCCGGGCAATGTCGTCGATCACGGGGTTGGTCACCTTGTTGACGTTGCCGTCGGGGAAATGGAAAGTCATGAACACCTCGTGGGGGTTGACCTTCTCGGCAACGCGGGCGGTCGTCACCAGCTCGCCGCGGCGGGAGGCCACGCGCACTCGGTCGCCGTCCTTGACACCCAAGGCCTGGGCATCCACCACGTGCATCTCGATATAGGAGCTGGGGGCAATGGCGTTGATACCCTCTGTCCGGGCAGTCATCGCTCCGGCGTTATAGTGGTAGAGCATCCGTCCGGTGACCATGGCCAGCGGGTAATCGGCATCCGGAAGCTCGGCCGCCGGCTTGTAGACTGCCGGATAGAACAGGCCTAAGCCCCTGGTGAACTTGCCGATATGCAAAATCGGCGTCCCCGGGTGGCCAACTTCGGGGCATGGCCATTGCACAAGCTCGCCAGCATCGATGCGCTCGTGGCTGATGCCGGTGAAAGACGGCGTGAGCGAGGATATCTCCTTCATCACGTCGCTGGCGCTGTCATAGTGGCAGGGGTAGCCCATCCGGGTCATTACGTCGCAGAGGATATCGGTATCCGGACGCATCTCCCCTTCCAGCTCCACGGCCTTGCGCACTCGCAGCACCCGGCGCTCGGTGTTGGAGAAGGTGCCTTCCTTTTCGGTGTAGCTCACACCGGGCAGCACGACATCGGCGTATTTGGCAGTTTCCGTCAGGAACAGCTCCTGGATGACGAAGAACTCCAGGCTCTCCAAGCACTCTACGACATGCCTGGTGTCCGGGTCGGTGACCACCGGATCCTCACCCATGATGTAGAGGCCCTTGATCTTGCCTTCCTTGGCGGCCGGCAGGGCTTGGGTGGCCATCAGGCCGACACTGCGGCTGAGCTTGGTGTTCCAAGCCTTCTCGAACTTCTCCACTACCTCATCTTTGGCCACTGGCTGGTAGCCCGGGAAGTTGTTGGGCAAAGCCCCCATGTCACAGGCACCTTGAACATTGTTCTGGCCACGCAAGGGATTGATGCCGCAGCCGGACTTGCCAAGCTTGCCCACCGACATCGCCACGTTGGAGAGGCTCATCACGCCTTCGGTACCGGATGAGTGCTCGGTGACGCCGAGGCAGTAGATGATCGGCGCTTTGCCGGCTTTGGCGTACATCAGGGCCGCCGTGCGCAGGTCGTCGGGGTTGATGTTGCAGATCTCGCCGACCTTCTCGGGCGTGTACTCCTCAACGATCTTGGATATCTCATCAAAGCCCTCGGTACGCTCTTTGATGTAGTCCATGTCGGCCAAGCCTTCTTTGATGATGATATGCAGCATGCCGTTGGCGAAGGCGACGTTGGTGCCCGGGCGGAGCGGCAGGTGCAGTACGGCCTGCTCGCAGAGGTCGATCTTGCGCGGGTCGACCACCACCAGCTTGGTGCCGTGTTGCACGGCCTGGCGGATCTGCGCCCCAACCACCGGGTGTGCCTCGGTCGGGTTCGAGCCGACCAGCAAGATCATCTCGACATCTTGGGTGATGTCGGCAATCGGGTTGGTCATCGCCCCCGATCCCAAGGTCATGGCCAAGCCGTGAACCGAGGCCGAGTGGCAAACGCGAGCGCAGTTATCCACATTATTGGTGCCAAAGCCAGCACGCATCATCTTTTGGAACACGTAGTTGTCCTCGTTGGTGGCGCGGGCACAGCTGAAGCCGGCGATGGCATCCGGGCCGTTTTTCTCCCGAATCTCCTTGAACTTCTTTTCCACCAAGTCCAGGGCCTCATCCCAGCTGGCTTGGACGAACTCGCCGTTCTTCTTGATCAGCGGATGGGTCAGGCGATCCGGAGAATGCACGAACTTATAGGATCCGAACTTGCCCTTGACACAGAGCAGACCTTTGTTCATCGGGCCTTCGGCGGGGTCGACACCAACCACCCTGTTGTTCTTCACCAACAGGTCCATCTGGCAGCCGACACCGCAGTGGGGGCAAGTGGTGCGCACCTTGTTGACCTCGAACATCCGGTAACTCTTCTTGTTGTCTTTGGATGATAACGCCCCAGTTGGGCAGTTAGAAACACAGTTGCCGCAAGACTCACAGATCGACTTGTCCCAAGCCAACTCATAAGCCGGGGTCATCTTGCCCTCAAAGCCCCTGCCGGTCATGCTGATGACGTTGCGTCCCTGCATCTCGTCGCAGACCCGGCGGCACTTGCCGCACATAATGCAGAGCTCGGGGTTGTAATTGAACAGCGGGTTGGACTCGTCGGCCTGGCCGGCGCTTGAATGCCGACCGCGGACGAAGCTGGTGTTCTCCAAGCCGTACTCCAAGGAGTATTCCTGTAACTTACAGGCACCGTTGCGAGCACAGCTGAAACAGTTCACTACGTGGTTGGACAGCAAGAGGTCCAACACAAAGCGGCGGGACTGCTCGACGCGCGGCGAGCGGCTGAGAACCTTCATCCCCTCGGCACAATGCTCCGAGCAGGCTGGTATCAGACCGCCTTTGCGTCCGCCCTCGATCTCCACTACGCAGATCCGACAGGCACCGTAAGGTGTGAGGTCCTTCAGATGGCAAAGCGTCGGGATCTCGATGCCCAGGGTTGCGGCAGCTTCCAGAATGGTTGTTCCCTCCGTTACTTGAACGGGCTTACCATCGATTTCCAGGTTTATGGTCTTCACGGCACTTTCCTTTGCTTCTAAAACCGGCATTTGACTACCTCCGATATCTTTTGATAACAGCTAGCATCTGTTCAGCCAGCATCCATGTGACACAGGTCGTTTGTCCTTTAGCCACGAGCGGCCGAGCTGAACTCCTCTTTACGGTGCTTGATCGCTGTGCGTACGGCCACTCCGGCAGCCTGTCCCAAGCCGCAGGCCGAAAGGCCGTTGATGTTGGCTAACATGGTGTCCAAGTTGTCAATATCCTCCGCTTTGGCCTTATCGCTGGCAAAATCGTCGAGCAGCTCCAGCGCCCGGGTGGTGCCAATACGACAAGGAGTGCATTTGCCGCAAGACTCGTGTACGAAAAATTCCAGCACCTTCTTGGAGTACTCAACTAAGCTGACACTGTCGTCTAAGACCACAATGGCGCCGGAGCCGACCGCCAGGCCCTTGTCCGCCAGCCCTTGGTAGCTGTAAAGGCCATCCAGCTGCTCGGGGAAGGCCAAAGGCCCAGACTGCCCGCCGAGATGCAGGAACTTGACTGGCCTGCCGCTGGACGTGCCGCCGCCGTATTCCTCGGAATAGAGCAGGTCGGCAAGGGGTGTGCCCAGCGGCACCTCGTAAGTGCCACGGTTTTTGATGTGGCCGGAGAGGCAGACCAGCTTGGTGCCGCCACCGTCCTCCGTACCCATCTCCAAGAAGGCCTGGCCGCCGATGTTTAGAATCACCGGAATGCAGGCAAAGGTCTCAACGTTATTGACCAGGGTCGGCTGGGAGTACAAGCCGACTTCGGCTAGGTGCGGCGGTTTGACACGCGGCCGCCCGGCCTTGCCCTCTACCGAGTTGAGCAGGGCAGAGTTCTCGCCGCAGACGTAGGCACCGGCACCGGAAACCACCGCAATGGTGTAGTCAAAACCCTTGACCCCCAGGATATCGGTGCCGAGGAGGCCAGCGGCGCAGGCGTTGTCGATGGCCTCTTGGAAGACCTTCTGGATTGCCCGGTATTCGCCACGAATGTAGATGAAGCCCTCGGGCGAGTCGAAGAGGTAGCCAGCGACCAACATGCCCTCGATGACGCTCAGGGGGTCTTCGGCCAACAATACCTTGTCCTTGAAGGTGCCCGGCTCGCCCTCGTCGGCGTTGCAGACGATATATTTCGGGCCTTCTTCGATAGCGAACAGCTGCCGCCATTTGCGGCCTGCTGGGTAAGCAGCGCCGCCCCGTCCCCGCAAGTTGGCGGTATCCACTTCGTTCAATATTTGATCTTTGCCAATCTCGATGGCTTTCTGGATGGCAGAAAATCCGCCCAGCTGCCGATACTCCTCCACTGATGCCGGGTTTTTCATCTTCCCGACGCGCTTTAGCAAAACAGGCTCTTTCATGCTCATTTTGAAATCTCCATTCCGCTGCTAATTCAATTTTACTGTTAATTGAAATTGGGGACTCTACCCTGCCGCGCATTGCCTAGCATTACGCGACAGATGGTCGGCCTGATTTCAGGCCCTAGGCGGTTACTTGCTCTTTTTCAGATTCTGGATCAGTTCCTTGACTTTGTCGCGGCTCAGATCGCCGTAAACAGCATCTTTGACCTTGATCACCGGCCCTACATCGCAGGCGCCTACGCAGGGCGTGAAGCGGAAGCTGAACAGGCCGTCGGAGGTGGGCTCGCCCCTCTTGACCCCCAGCTCGGCTTCTAGCCATCCAGATACCTCATCGGACTTGGTGAAGTGGCAAGGAGCTGAATTGCAGACTTCCAAAACATAGGCAGCCTGGGGCTTAGTCTCGATCATCGAGTAGAACGAGGCGATTTCGAATACTTTGGTCTCAGTGGTTGACAGTTTTTTGGCAACGAGGGCAATTGTTTCTTGGTCGACATAGCCCCCAGCAGAGGCTTCTTGTAGTGCCAGCAGAATATTCAGGATGTTCTCCTGTCTGCTGCCGTTTTGGTCAATGATCGTGGTTTTCTCGGTCTCGGATAACAGTTTGCTCATACTCAGACTCTCCTTCTACCGGGTTCCGCATCAATTATGCCTGAGGACAAGGAAATGCCTCAGGCGGAATCGAACACGATTATTCAGTGCCACTATATTGTAGGCAGCAGCCACTGGTTAAAGAACATCATCTCATTAGTTGATAAAGTTTGTCCGGAAACTACACAAAAAATCTACAGCACCGCATCAGGCCGCAGCATTGGCGGAGCAGTGACAGGGGCAGGTGCCAGATCTGCATCAACCGCCAGTCATAACTACTTTTCTACAGTAACTGCTCAATTCGATCTACCGCTTCTTCTAAAGAGGCTTCTTGCCTCAGCATGCCTTGTATCTCAGCACTTCGCTGCCGTATCTGTGCATCGTTACAGACATCCATCACGGCCTCGAATGCCTGTTTGCCGCTGCTGGGAAATGAGCGCATCTGCTTTCCGATTCCCAGTTCTACTATTCGTTTGGCATTAGACAGTTGATCGCCAGCAAATGGCATAGCAACCATTGGAACGCCATAGGCCATCGCCTCATTAACACTGTTCATGCCACAGTGAGTCAGAAAAACATCGCAATGTTGCAAAACATCGATTTGGGGTACGAACTGATAGGCATATACATTCTTCGGTATCCTGCCCAACGTCTCGACCCTAGTTCTGGCGGTGTTCAGGATGACCGATACATTGCGGTCGCCAAAAGCACGGATGCATTCTTTGTAGAAACTGCGCTTATTGAACAGGCTGCCCAGCGATATATAGACAATAGGTGATGCCATCTCTTCATAGGGGATTACCTGATCATCCGGAGGGTCAAAGCCAAGAGTGCCGTTAGCCGGCATTGCGAACAGGTAGTCACCGCCGAACTCCTCGACGCGGGTTTGGAAGATGCGCGGGACATAAACAATGTTTAGCGCCGGTTTGTCGTGGACAATTGCCTCGGCCATGGTTTTGCCCCCTAGGTTCATATGAGCTTTGTCTCTAGGGCGCATCACCTGATAGTCAACCAAACAACAGGTCAACTTGAAATATGCTGATGCTTTGGCCATCGTATCTTTAGGCCAAGCCGGTTGCGCAAACTGACGAACCGCCGGAACGCCTAGCCTGTCTGCAATTTTTATACCGGGGTGGAAGAACATTTCATAAATCACCAAATCAAACTTCTGCCTCAAGCCGATTGCCGTATCATAGGCCGCCCGAAACATCATCCTGGCCTTCTGCGAATTAGTTGGCGAGTCCGGATAGTTGACGAAAGGGATAAATTCTGCACCTGTGTTCTCGATCTTGGTGCGGTACTCCTCGGCGTTAACGTACGACACACTGTGTCCGTTCCCGACCAGCGCCTCAGCGAGCGGCAGCGTCGGGTTAGTGTGCCCGGCCAACGGTATGTTGACCATCAATATCTTCACCATATTCAACTCCCCTTACCACATAGATAGCTTCCCAAGACTAACCCGCCCGGATAGTGCCCCCGCACCTGCCCGCGCCTTCCGTCAGGCCGCGCTTCAAAACCGCCCTAACAAACACCACTATATCGACATATGTAATTTTATCCCCATTCATTGATCACCCTTATTCTAAGCCAAGCCGACTGTGGTTTGGAAATGTGTCAATTTCGTGTTGAATATGCCGATTTACGGCAGGTTGCCGGCAGGTTGCCGGCCGCTTCAAACGACGATGATCTCCTTCTCGCCACCGGTGATGCACCTGCCACCGTCAGCGGTCACCACGTAGGTGTCTTCCACACCCACCATGCCTATGCCGCCAACACCTTTCTTCGGCTCTACGGCCAAGACCATGTTGGCCTCTAGCACCATGTCGCAGCCCTTGGCAATAACCGGAGGCTCGTCGATCTGCAGGCCGAGGCCGTGCCCCAGAAAACCGACCGTCCGGGCACCGTAGCCCATGAAGTTCTCCAAGAACGCCGGCTCAAGGCCATCCATCACTTGGCTGTAGATCGCTGCCGCCACGTTGCCTGGTCGCAGCAGCCCAACCACCTGCGCCGATACCTGCTGACACTGGCGATGGATGTCGAGCAGCCACTCCGGCGGCTGAGCCCCGAACATATACACCTGGGTGCGGTCGCTGTGATAGCCATAGACCCCGTAGCCGACATCGACGAACACCAGGTCGCCTGACTTCAGCCGTCGCTGCCTATCGCCAACGATCGGCACCGCTGGACACATCCCCTTCATGCCGCCGGGGCCGTCGAAACTGGTGGGGTAGAGGGAGTTCTCGCCAAAGCCGATCTGCCCGGCAACCATCTCGACCTGAAACATCGAGAAGCGACTGACACCTTGGAAGCCAAGCTTCAGCATCTCTGCATACATCTCGGCAACCATCTCCACCTCACTTTTGCCCTCGGCCATCAGGCTAGGGACGATGGTCTCCAGCAGATAACAATGCTGGCGGCCGGACTCTTCCATCAAAGCCAGCTCATAGGGACTTTTCACGGCGCGAAGGGCAGAGATGAGCGGTCCTGCCGGAATGATCTGGGTAATCTCAAAGTGCTTTTTCAGGCGCTGGAGCATGCCGTAGGTGAGAACTTCTGTCTCTAGGAAGATATTATGAATGCTATCGCCCAATTTAGCACGAATATCACGGTAGCTATTCATCGGCAAGACGTTGTCAATCAGAGCCTCTAAGTGTGCTCGTTCACTGCTGCGCCGCACGAAATAAGCATATGACCCATCGCGGAGCAGCACAAAAACACCGTCTTGGAGGGTACCGGTAAAGTAATACTGGTTAACCTTGTCGACAATGAATAGCGCGTCCCAGTCCGCAGACTGGGCGCATGCCCGCTCGTGCAGCGCCTGAATACGGGCTTGGATTTCTGAAGTTTCTGGCTGGCTGGATAAGTTCTCTGCCATTTGGAACATCTGAGTCATTTGGAACATCTGAGTCATTTGGGGCATCCTTTCTTCTTCGGCTCAGGGCTGCATGGGGCGGACTCCGGGCATTGATTCGGTACTCCCCCAGAGTCGAAACGTTTGACGAAGCGCTTGCCAGCATAACACGGAAAGAAATCGTCGGCGACCTCTAAATGGATTTGGATGCTATGAATGCGTCGATCGGGCAGAAACCCCGTCATTGCGGCTCGGGAGCTGCAATGACGGAATTGCACATTAGATGGTGCTCCCATGGCGGCAGCCGGGGCGGCAACGTCTGAGGAAAAAAGCGGTCGCAACGCCTGAGATAGGCTTTGCTCCCCTAGTGTGCTGCCCGGCAGGGCAATGACACGTAGTCTCAGGGCAGCATTGGCTGCATCAAAGGCCACCTCGAAGTCCAAGACCCCCGACAGTCCGAAGATGCATTCCTCCAGCTCAGGCAAGTTGATGTGAGCTCCTTGCAGCCCTGCGGTATCGCCCAAGCGGCCAGCAGGGCCATCGATGCGTTTCAGGATCGACCCACAACCGCATTTGCCTGGCAACAGGCGCACCCGATCACCGCTGCGATAGCGAACTAGCGGCATGGCCTGGCAGCCAAGCGTGGTGAAAACCAACTCGCCCCATTGGCCGTCCGGCAGCGTCCGGCCACTTTGCGGATCGACCACCTCCACCAGCAAGTCCGTCTCCCGAATATGCAGGCCGTGATGGCAGGGACACTCCACTGCGCCGCCGTAGCCCATCTCGGTCATGCCGTAGTGGACGAAGACCTCTGCGTCCCAGATGCGCCGCAGCTCCCGGCAAAGCGATCCAGCAGCATTGTCGGCAGAGAGCAGCAGGCGGCGCAAATCAAGCTCAATGCCATGGTGCTCGCACCACCGGGCAAAGGCCAGCAGGTGCTGTGGGAAACCGACGGCGGCGCTTACCCGGTGGCGCTGGAAGGCTGCCGCCAGTGCCGGGAAGCTCTCCGGTATCCCTTGCGCCAGCGCCTGTGCCCCAATGCGCGTAACCGCCTCGCAGATCAAAGCACCCAAAGAAGCGGGGGTTTGGCAGGGGTAGAGCACGGCGATCGTCTCCCCTGTCGGATCCGACGGGACTCCACACTGCCGCGACAGCATTGATTGCTGCCCCGTTAACATGCGCATCCCGGCTGCCAGGTAATCGACGATCTGCTGATGGTCAGCGGGAGAGAAGGCCACGCGCTTCGCTTTGCCAGTGGTGCCGCTGGTCGGCAAACTGACGATGCGGCCAACGGCCGCCGGACTGACGCAAAGCAGCCCGGCGAAGCACTCGCCCAAAACCGCAGGATCCGTCAGGGGCAGCTTGGCCAGCGCCTCCAGGCTGTCCAAGTGGTCGACCGGCAGGTGCTGGCGGTAAAAGCGGCTGTTGTTAAAGGCGTGCTGCAGTGTGGCGTTCAGCCGCTCGAGCTGCAACTGGCGCAGCCCCGCCGCATCCAGCGCACCAGGCAAGCCTACTTGGACGCGATAGCACCAAGCCAGCTCGTTTTCACCCATCAGGAATGCCCTTCGGTTGTCGGCCAACACGCTTTTTACTTCATTGTCGGTGCTGAAAGGGTATGCCCAGGTATTGCCAGATGCCACAAATATCCTATCTACTCGTTTAGCACCAGCTTCAGGCCCAGGCCCTCGTATTGCTGCATGGCCTTATCGGCACTTAGCAGCACGTGCCCTGTGCGCAAACATTGCCAGATGATCATCCGGTCAAAGGGGTCTTTGTGCCTTATGGTCAGCCGGTGGCTGGAGGCCAAGACATCGTTCTCAAGCCCTAAGCAGCGCATAAAGCTGCTGTCGAGAGCTGCGAGGAACTCTTCGGGGGAATGGCCGGCCAGATCGAGTTTTCCTAACCCGTATTTGATGGAGATCTCCCAGAGGCTCATCTGGCTATAGAAGATATCCTCGGCCTCGTTTTCTAGAATGTGGGTGATACTGCTGCTGAGCTTGCCCGGCTTGGCCAGCGCCCAGATCAGGATGTTTGTATCGACGAGAAACCTCATGGCCCTAGGAGCTCCGTGTCGCTCATCTTCCAGTCGTCAGCAAAGGTTATCTCGCCCCAGTGCTCGATTACCCCCAGCTTTCGCTTCGGTCGGTTTGCCAGTTTTTCCGGGGGCGCGATACAGGCAACGACCTCACGCTTCTTGCCGCGGGTGATCGCCACCGTCTCGCCGTTGGCGACCAGCTTCAAGACCTCTGAAAAATGTGCCTTAGCTTCTGCAATTCGATATGTGGGCATGGCGGCTCCTGGAGATGCGTCGAATATGGACAGTTTTCATTATGACCAATTTGGTCATAATGATCAAGGCTCCGACGTACATCACTTAAAATGCCCGCGAAATGTGCATATGGCTCGTACCGTGCCGCACCTACACCCAAGGTGGCAAAGCCGTGGGATGTTCATTGCAAGCTCATTGCACCGTGCGGATCAGGGATGGGTTTCCCTTGATCCGCGAAGTAAAAGATTGCGGCCCTGAGCCCGCAATGACAGGCATCAGGCATTAATCGGTGTCTTCCTGGGGAATTTTTTCTTGTACACTAGAGACTCTCGCTATATATGGCATTAGCAGCATTGACCGGCACTTCCTTAAAGTCCGGATGGAAGAAACAGAGGTTATCATTTGGTGTCTCGTGAAGCGGATATTGTCTTTGAGGAAGTCTCATACTGCTACCCCCATTCGGAGGGCGGCAACCTCCCGGAAAACCGATGTCAAGGCACAACAAACGCCGCTGCCAGCACCGGCGCAGGCACGGCTCTGTCTGAAGTTTCCCTGACGGTTGAGCGAGGCGAGTTCATTGCTGTCATCGGTGCCAACGGCTCCGGTAAATCCACTCTAGCCAGACACATCAACGCCTTGCTGCTGCCCAGCGGCGGCCGGGTACTCGTTGTCGGTTTTGACAGCAGCGATCCGAACACCGCTTTCACCATCCGCTCCCACGCCGGCATGATCTTTCAAAACCCCAATACCCAGATTATCGCCAGCATCGTGGCCGACGATGTGGCCTTCGGGCCGGAGAACTTAAACATTGAGCACTCCGAGCTGGTCGGGCGGGTCAGCGATGCCCTTGACCAAGTCGGCATGCTGCCCTTTGCCGAGGCCGACCCCAGCCAGCTCTCTGGCGGACAAAAGCAACGGGTCGCAATCGCCGGCATCCTGGCCATGCATCCAGATGTCTTGGTGCTCGACGAGCCCGGGGCGATGCTTGACGTGCGTGGCCGCCGTGGTATCCGCCGGGTGGTGCGGGAGCTGAATGCCAGCGGTATGACCGTTGTGCTGATCACCCATTTCATGGAAGAGGCAGTGCTGGCCAAACGGGTGGTAGTGATGGATGGCGGCCGTATCGCTTTGGACGGCCAGCCGGCCGAGGTCTTCAGCGATCCCGATACCCTGCGTCAGCTGGGCTTGGGCATCCCCTTCTCCATGCGCCTGGCCGAGGCCCTCATCGCCCGTGGCCTGCCGGTGCCTCAGCCGATCCGTCCCGAGGAGCTGAAGGAGCTGCTGTGCAGTTGGTATTAGACAGGCTGAGTTTCACCTACCACAGCCACTCCACTGATCGCTGGGCCTTGAGAGACTTGAGCCTAACGATCAAAAGTGGGGATTTTTGGGGCATCATCGGCCATAGCGGCTCCGGCAAATCGACATTGCTGCAACTGCTGGCTGGCCTGATCCAGCCGAGCAGCGGCACACTGTGCTTGGACGGCGAGAGCTTGCAAAGCCCGAAGCTGAGGTCGAAGTTGTTTGCCCGCATCGGCATCGCCTTCCAATACCCAGAGCAACAGCTCTTTGCTCCCACCGTTGGCGAAGACATCGGCTTTGCTGCCCGCAATGCCGGCCTCAGTGCTACAGACTGCGACCAGCGGGTGCGCCAGGCGATGGCCAAGCTGAACCTAGACTACCAACGTTACGCCACCCGCTCGCCCTTCGAGCTTTCCGGAGGTGAGCAGCGTCGCGTGGCCTTGGCCGGTATCTTGGTGCTGCAGCCCGAACTGCTGATCTTGGATGAGCCGACCGCCGGCCTTGACCCTGCTGGCCGGGAACACCTGATGGACGTAATCCACGATTTGCACTCTGGCGGCTGCAGCGTGGTGATGGCCTCGCACTCCATGGAAGACATCGCCAAGCTGGCCAACCGGGTACTGGTGTTGGTGGAAGGCCGACCGTTCCTCCAAGGCAGCCCGGCCGAGGTCTTTCGCCATGCCGATGAGCTTCGTACCCACAACCTCGGCGTACCGGATTCTGAAAGCTTTGCGGCCGAGTTGCGTGGCTTGGGACTGCCGCTGCCGCCCTCCCTGTTGACTCTGAATGCCTTGGCCGACGCGCTGGCCGAGCTGTTGTCCGAGCAGAAGCAGTCGGAGAAAAATATATGACTGAGAATACATTCAGCTACTATTGGCACGGTAGTTCCTTGATCCACCGGATTGACCCGCGAGCCAAGCTGATTGCGATGGCCTTGCTGATTGCCGCAATGTTCAGCTCCAACAGCTTTTGGGGCTTGGCGCTGTTGGCTGCCTTCGACCTAGCGCTCTGGCTGCTGTCTAGAATCCCAGCGGCGGTGGCTTGGCGTAACGTTTGGCCGTTGCTGATCTTGGCTCTGCTGCCGCTGCTTTTCAACCTCTTTTTTATTTCCGGGGGCAACGAGCTTTGGCATGCCGGCCCTCTGCTCATCACCGATGCTGGCGTTTACCAAGCCTGTTACATGTCACTGCGACTGTTTTTGATGTTCACGGTGGCCTTGTTGCTGCCTTTGACCAGCACACCGCTGGCACTGGCCCAAGCTATTGGCCGTTTCTTGCGGCCGCTGGAGCGCCTGCGTGTCCCAGCCTACGAGATATCACTGATGGTGGGGATCGCCCTGCGCTTCATCCCGGACATCGCTGCCTCCTTCAACCAAGTTCGCCGTGCCCAGGCTGCCCGGGGTGCCAATATCGGCCGTGGCCGCAGCATCGAGCGGCTGCGCGCCTTGGCCGCCTGCCTGATCCCTTTGTTCTCGCAGGTCTTCCGGCACGCTGAGGCGTTGGCGCTGGCCATGGAGAGCCGTTGTTACCATGGCGGCAGCCAGCGCAGCTACTATCGCCAAACGCGCATCGGCTCTAGCGATGTGCTGGCACTAGCCGTCTGCCTTTTGCTTTTGGGAGCTGTAGTGACAATCAGGGTCGTTTGCTAAGGAAGCCTGATGGACTCCACCCTAGGCCGTTGGGGAAGGAACCTGATCAACAAGCGCTACCCGGGGTGCCGCTTGAACAACCTCGATTATCTACTGGGAGTCAGTGATTTGACCCGGCAAGGCCACCGAGACCGTTCAGCGGTAAAGACGCTTCTTAGTCGGCTTGATGCCTAGGTCGGCCATCGTCTCACCAAGGAACTGACGTAGTTGCTGAGCCGACTGGTAATAGAGGGGCAAACGGGCGTCTTCTGCCAACAGGTCCAAATAACGGGGTGCCCAGGGCATCAGGTGCTCAGACAAAAACTCGCCCAGCAACTCCGACTGCTCTTCTGCCAGCCAAGCCATCAAAAGCAGCATCTTGCCGATCTGATCCTCCGGCTCTTTTTTACCGTCATGAACCGCTATGCCATGCTGGCGCAACCAAGCCCGTAGCTCAATGGTCGACGACCCGAAAACCACTTGGTCCTTATCCAGATAGACCGAGCCCCAAGGCGGGGCATGCAAACGTTCCGGGCCGATGAACAGGCGCTGGTACTCTTGGCGCAGGTTTCTGGGAGGGCCGGGGAAGCCGCCAGTTGGCGCTTCCCCGCCGTCTCCCAAAAACTCGATCATCTTGGCGCACAGCGGCTCATCAGGCGAGCTGGAGAGCAAGGTGCCGTAAAGTCGCCCGATGAAGGCGACCTCGGCCAGCAACTCTGAGCGTGCGTCTGCCAACGCCCTTACTGAACCTCAGTGGGGTTGGCCACAAAGCCTGTGCTGTCACCAGCCGGCTTGGCCGCCGGAGCCATCTTGACCACCAGGTTCGGCTTGGTCTTGGACGGGTCGGCCAGCGGCGCAATCGAAGCTGTATCGCCGTATTTGGCACGCAGGCTATCGATCGTGTCAAACTCCAACACCCTGAGCGGGCAGGCCTCAACACAGATCGGCTTCAAACCGGCCTCCACCCGCAAGCGGCAACCGTCACATTTCACGCCCTTTTTAGCCTCTTCGTCAAACTTAGGAGTGGAATAAGGGCAGGCGCTCACACAGTTACGGGCACCAATGCAGGTTTCGGGGTCGATGTAAACCAGCCCGTTATCGTCTTTGCTGATGGCACCAGAGGGGCAGCCCGCCGAACAGGCCGGCAGCTCGCAGTGGTTGCAGGCTTTGGAGACGTGGTAGGAGAAGACATTTTGGCTGTAGGCGCTGCCGCTGGCCTTAAACTCCCCGCCTTCATAGTCGTAGACCACCCTCAGGGCGATACCCGGGCCAAGGTCTTTGTAGTCTTTGCAAGCCAGCTCACAGGTCTTGCAACCAGTGCAACGGGAGCTGTCAAAATAGAATCCATACTGTGGCATGTTTACTCCTTATACCTTCGCGACTTCAACGATCATCGAGTGAGCTGGCCCGTTGCCCTTGGCCAACGGAGTCGGACGGTACGCAGTCAGCGTGTTCACACAGCCGCCCTTGTCCACTTTGTCGCCAGCCATATCGGCATTGTGCCAAGCACCTTGGGGGATGGCGATGGTACCGGGGATAACACGAGAGGTGACCCGGGCGGCCACATGGATCTCCCCATGCGGACTTTTCACCGAGCAGGCGTCGCCGGATTTTATACCCCGAGGGTCGGCATCGATCGGGTTTACCCAAATCTCGTGCCGGGCGGCTTGTTGTAAAAGATCAAGAAAGCCGAAGGATGAGTGCGTACGGGCTTTGTGGTGGTAGCCGCAAGCATACAGCGGGTACTTCTTAGTCGTCGATCCGTAGCCGTAGAAGCCGGGAGTGAACAACGGCAAGGGGTTGATGGCCTCGCCTTCTGCCAGCTGCCACTGCTCGGCCAGCTTGGCCAGTTGCTCGGAATAGATCTCGATCTTGCCCGAAGGCGTTTTTAACGGATTGGCCGCAGGGTCGTCACGGAAGTCCTTTAGGCCGCAGGCCGGCTCCAAGGTTTTTTTGTAGACGCCCTGCTCCTTCATCTTGTCGAAAGCAGGCAGGTCAACAGCATCCTTGGCACCCTCCTCATAGAGGTACTGCACCCAGTCGTCGTGGCTGCGGCCTTCGGTGAACTTCTCTTTGACACCCAGCTTGTCGGCGATGTCGGCCATAACGTCATAGCTCGAGCGGCACTCGAAAGGCGGCTCTTGGGCAGGGGTGCCGAGCAGCACTCCGGTGTAGTACTCGGAGTAACCTTGGTTGGTCAGGTTCATCTGCTCGGAGCGCATGGCATCGGGCAGCAGGATGTCGGCGTACTTCGCAGAATCGGTCATCACCGTGTCCCAGACCAAGATGAACTCGCACTTGCTCTCGTCGGCCAGAATATCATGGGTCTGGTTGATGTCGCCGTGCTGGTTGGTCAGACAGTTGCCAGCATAGCACCAGATGAACTTGATGTCCGAGTCCAGCTTGTCGCCGCCTTTGATGCCGGCGTTGGTGGCCGTCATCTGTTTGCCATGGTCTACCGCGTTCAACCACTGATAGACCGGAATGGTCACCTTGACGCCGTTGTCGCCGGCCGGCAAACTGCCAGTGAGATAGGTCGGCGGCTCGGCCTCGCGCTGGCCGGTGTTGGTGCCTGGCAGGCCGATCTTGCCGATCAGGCAGGGCAGAACACAGATCGCCCGTGCGGTGTCCTCGCCGTTGGTATGGCGCTGCGGGCCCCAGCCCTGACAGATAAAGGGGGCTTTGGCGGCGGCGATCTCACTTGCCAGCTTCTTGATACGGCTCTCCGGAATCTGCGTGATCTCAGATGCCCACTTCGCGGTCTTGGCCTGCTTGTCGTAGCCGCTGCCCATCACGTAATCGTGGTAGGACTTGTTGCTGCCTTTGGCCGAAGCCGGCAGAGTCTGTTCGTCATAGCCCACGCAGTATTTGTGGAGAAAATCCAAGTCAACTTGGTTGTTAGTAATCCACTCGTGGGCCAAGGCAGCAACCAGCGCCGCGTCAGTGCCAGGACGGATCGGCAGCCATTCGTCAGTGCTGCCCGAAGCCGACTCGTTTAGCCTAAAGTCGATGTTGATGATCTTGCCGCCCCGGCCAACAACCGCCTCGCGCACTCGGGCGAAGTCCCAAGTGGCGTTGGCACCGCCCATCCGGGTTTCCGCCGGGCTGTTCCCGAACATCACGATCAAGTCGGAATGGGCCGCCGCCTCAGAAAACGATGAGGCATAGACGTTGTCATAGGGTGAGAAATCATCGCCATAGAAATAGGGCATGGCGGCGCTGAGCATGTTGGTGGAATAGTCGTAATGGTAGGCCAGATAGCCGCCGAGGCAGTTCAGCAAACGTGCTGACGGGTTGCCAGTGGCCGAATACATGCCGGTAGCGTAAATTTTGTGGATGGCCTGGTTGCCATAGGTCTCGATTGTGTACTTAAGTTTGTCGGCAATGGTCTGGATGGCCTCATCCCAAGAGATCTGCTCGAATTTGCCCTCACCCCGCTTGCCAACCCGCTTCATCGGATATTTTAAGCGGTCAGGATGGTTGATCCAGCGCCGCATACTGCGACCGCGCAAGCAAGCACGAGCCTGTAGCGCTGTATCGCCGGTGTTATCGGCCTCCATGTAGGCGATGGCACCATCCTTGACCCGCCAGCGGTAGGCACAGTTGCCACCGCAGTTGACGTTACAGGCGCTCCAGACAACGGCCTCGACCGCTTCTTTGGCGTTTGAGTCGCCTTGTGACTTCGGGGAACAGCCGAACATCGTCCCCAAAGACACGCCTCCTGTCGTGGCCAGCAAGGCCAAGCCACTGGTCTTGCAAAAAGTCCGCCGCGACAGCTTGTTCGGAACTACACTCTCCACATTCCTCTCCTTTCTTCTGAATAACTAACGACGCATCTTTTGCCTTTCGGCATACATCAAACTGCGTCTCTGGCTTCCGCGATAAACGGCACGAGACCACGCCTGTAGCTAAAACCCCCGTAATACCCGAGTCGCTCGCATCGGCCGTCGATAAGAAGAAGCAGAGTTCAGTTGACTTCCCATTATTATAATATTAGATAATGCACTACGCCATTTGTAACAATTCTGTTCAGTCACTCACCGGTTCCGGCATTGTCGCCACGGGCTTTCCTCAAGAAGTTCGATTCTACATAATTCAAAAAATGGCAAAATAGCAAGAGCAGGTAGCGAGGGGAATAGGCAGGAGCACAAAGGGGCAGATGTCTTGTGTTCAAGCAGACCGTTGATTGAGCTGTTGGTCGAAGTAGACAAGGAAATCAGCGATGGAGACACCGACCAATTCAACTCCTGGAATCATTCAAGGCTTCAAAAGGAGACAGGTATTTGATTATAGGGTATCCAAGGAACGTACTATGATTCCAACTCTTCAAATTTTTCCATCATCGTTCGGTTGCCGCGAGTCAATCTTTTTATGGTTAAATCTTCGGCTTTATTATTGGCCAAACGCAAATTATTTTCAGAAGATAGCAATGCGTCTTTGGTTTTTTGCAGATGGTCGATAGTCTTGTCGATCTCGTCAATCGCTGTTTTGAACCTTCGGCTCGCAAGCTCATAATTTCGCGCAAAGCCCTCTTTGAACTGGTTGATCTTATCTTCAAAGTTCGTGATATCAATGTTTTGGTTTCTCGCTAACGCTAATTCCTTCCTGTACTCCAGTGAGTTGAAAGCGGCGTTGCGGAGCAGCCCTATAATGGGCAAGAAGAACTGCGGACGAATCACAAACATTTTGGGATATTCATAGGAAACATCTACAATTCCACCATTATAAAGTTCGTTATCAGCCTCAAGCAACGAAACGAGCACAGCATACTCACAATTCTTTTCTCGCCGGTCTTTGTCCAGCTCTTTAAAAAAATCCTCGTTCTTGTGTTTTGTGGCTGTAGTATCGTTCTCATTCTTCATCTCAAACATGATCGATATAATCTCACTGCCATCAGCATCATTTTCGCTATAGATGAAATCACCCTTACTTCCAGAGCTTGCATCGTTATCCTTCTTAAACTCGGCATTTGGAAAGCTCATGGCGCGAATACGGTTGAATTCAACTTGGCAGTGCTGCTCCAAAGTTTCACCGACCATTTTCGTCGACAGCTTAGACTTCATGTCCTTCAGACGCTCAATCGTATCGTCACGATCTTTGATTTGGATTTCGTATTTTTCTTTTAGCGAAGTTTCGATAAGCTTTTTTTCGGATTCTTCACTTGCCAATTTAACACGTAGTCCATCACGTTCTTTCTCGGCCTTGCTGATGGCTTCGCTCAAGGCTAGCTTTTTCTCAGTTTCTGCAGATTCGAGCTTGGATTTTAGTACGGCAACTTCCCTTTCCTTCTCCGCCTTGATTTTTAACTCGACCTGATCCTTCTCTGCTTTTAGCTCTAGTAGTTCGGAATCTTTTTTCGCCAGCTCACCTTGCAATGAATTCCTGACTTGCTCTTCCGCGAGCTTAATGGCTGTACGCTTATCGCTTTCCAGCGAACCCAATTTCGTCTTGAGTTCCGTGAGCTCGCTGTCTTTCTCTGCGATTTCTGCTTGCAACGCATTCTTCACGTTGGCCTCGGCCAGCTTGATAGCACTTTCTTTTTCAGACTTCAGCAGGTTTTCCTGTTTTTGCACATCACTGTGAAATTCGGCATCTCGTACTTGTCTCACGATATCCGCATAACCAGCCTCATCTATCTTGAATTTCTCGCCACATTTGGGACATTTGATCTCGTTCATAAGACTGCCTCCGGCCCAGTTTCCCTCTTATCGCAATCCGGTCGCGCCACTCTGGAGAATTATACATTAGTAATGTGAAAACACGTTGATTTACGTAGCAGCATCATGGTGGGCGTTACTGGGTTTGAACCAGTGACCTCTTCCGTGTGAAGGAAGCGCGCTCCCACTGCGCCAAACGCCCATCTAGCATTAGGCTATTGTAGCGGTGTGGCCAGTAAAGTGCAAACGGAAGTTGGATCTTTGGCAGCATTTGTATTCGGCTTGTGACTTGCACAAGTTTTGGGCCAGCGGGGTTCATCTTAGGGAAACACCGAATTAATCATGTCACGCTATCTTGCGAGCAGGGCCGCCCCAAGCCCGCCCAGCTCAGTACTTTCCCCGCTTCTTGGAGCGCACCCGCTTCGGAACCGCCTTGCGGGCGGTCTTGCGTAGCCGCTCTAGAGCCGCTTTCTCGTCTGAGCCCTCAATGCGGGCCCGCAGCCGCACGGCTTGGTCGCGCAGACGGGCAGCCTGCTCGAAGTCCATGTTCTCGGCTGCTGCTGCCATCTCGTCTTCCATGGAGGAGATGATTCGCATCACTTCCTCTCTGTCCAAGCCGGAAAGCTCGTCAATCAGCAGCTCGGAGGCATCTGCAACATCGCCCTCCGCCTCCACGTAACGCATGATGTCGTTGATGGCCTTGCGGATGGTTTGCGGCTCGATGCCGTGCTCCAAGTTGAAAGCCATCTGCAGGCTGCGCCGCCGTTGGGTCTCTTCCAGTGCCGCCCGCATCGATTCAGTCAGCTTGTCGGCATACATGATCACTTGCCCGGAGATGTTGCGAGCTGCCCGGCCGATGGTCTGGATCAACGACCGGCGGTTACGCAAAAAGCCCTCTTTGTCGGCATCCAGAATGGCCACCAGTGACACCTCGGGCAAATCAAGCCCTTCACGCAGCAAATTGATGCCCACCAAAACATCGAACTCCCCACAGCGCAAATCTCGCAGGATCTCCACCCGCTCCAAAGTGCCGATGTCGGAATGCATGTAGCGAGCCTTGATGCCTTGGTCGAGCAGATGCTCAGAAAGGTCCTCGGCCATCTTCTTGGTCAGTGTGGTGATCAGGACGCGCTCGTTTTTCTCCACTCGTCCCTGTGCCTCGATGATGATGTCGTCGATCTGCCCCCGGCTAGGCTTGACGATGACCTCTGGGTCGAGAAGCCCGGTCGGTCGGATGATCTGCTCCACTGTAGCTTGGCTGATGCGTTCCTCGTAGTCACCGGGAGTGGCACTGACGTAAACGAACTGCGGCACTTTCTGCTCGAACTCGTCGAAGCGCAGCGGTCGGTTGTCCAAGGCGCTGGGTAACCGGAAACCATGTTCGGTAAGCGTTACCTTGCGCGAGCGGTCACCCTCGTGCATCCCCCGAATCTGAGGTACGGTGACATGGCTCTCATCGATAATGCAGAGGAGGTCGTCGGGGAAATAGTCGATCAGCGTGAAGGGCGGCTCACCAGGTGCCCGCCCGTCGAGATGGCGCGAGTAATTTTCGATGCCGCTGACAAAGCCCACGGTAGACAACATCTCGATATCGAAGCTAGTGCGCATTTCCAGGCGCTGTGCTTCAAGCAGCTTACCTGCCGTCTTGAATTCCGTGAGCCGCCCGACCAGTTCTTCTTGGATGGTTTTGATGGCGTGGTCAACCTTGGGCTTGGCTGTCACGTAGTGCGAGGCCGGCCAAATCGGCAAGGCATCAAAACTGCGCAGCACCTCGCCGGTCAGTGCATCGACCTCGCAGATCGACTCCAGCTCGTCGCCGAAGAACTCAATACGCAGCGGGTAGTCGGCATAAGGCGGAAAAACGTCCAGAGAGTCGCCACGAACACGAAAAGTGCCGCGCAGCACTTCGAAGTCGTTACGGTCATACTGGATGTCGATCAGCCCCCGGATCACCGCATCCCGTTCGACTTCCTGCTGTTTGTCTAAGAACACTGCCAAGCCGGCATAGTCGGATGGCGAGCCGATACCATAGATACAGCTGACCGAAGCCACTACCACAACATCTCGGCGCGAGAGCAGGGCCGCTGTGGCAGCGTGACGCAGCTTCTCCACCTCTTCATTGATGTCGGCGTCCTTCTCGATAAAGGTGTCGGAGGCCGGCACATAGGCTTCCGGCTGATAATAGTCGTAATAAGAGACAAAGTAGGCAACGGCGTTATCGGGGAAGAACTCCTTCAGCTCTGCTGCCAGCTGGGCAGCCAGCGTCTTATTCGGAGCCATCACCAAGGTCGGCTTCTGCACCGCCTCAATCAGCTTGGCCATGGTGAAGGTCTTGCCAGAGCCGGTCACCCCCAGCAGGGTCTGGTAGCGCAGCTTGTCGTTGATGCCTTTAGCCAGCGCGGCAATGGCACTGGGCTGGTCGCCAGCGGCATCAAAAGGGGCAACTACTCTGAACTCGCCGGCGGCCAGTCTGCCGACCTCCGGCTTGCCGGCCATCAGGCGACCGCTGGGATGACCCAACGGTGGCGATTGCCAGTTTGTGCTGCCAGCAGCCACTGCCGGGTCGGGTTCCGTTGCCAATTGTTCGCCCGTGCGGCTAGCAGCCGCTAGGTCGGGTTTTGGCATCGGTTGCCCGTCTTCACCAGAGTGCGCCATCAGAGCAGCTTCTCTGCAGTCCGCTGCCGATACCAGTCATCGACCTGTGAGCGCAATTCGGCCAGGCTGCCGGAATTGTCAAGAACCGTGTTGGCTATTTGCTGGCGCTGCTCGTCAGTCGCCTGCAAGGCAATACGTGCCGAAGCATCTGCCGCAGACATGCCACGGGCCTGGGCGCGCTGTATCCGCAGCGCCTCGGGTGCTGTGACCGCAACTACCTCATCAGCCAGGCCCATCTGTACTCCGGACTCTACCAGCAGGGGTATCTGCACCACAACCATGCTGCCGGAAACTATCGGCTGACAGCTACCACCAACCAACAGTTCGCTTAAGCGCTCGAAAACCGGTGGCCAGCAGATGGTATTGAGGCGGGCAGCAGACTCTGGGGTGAAGAATGCCCGTTCGGCCAGAATATCCCGTCTCAGGCTACCGTCAGCCGCAACGATGTCGGAGCCAAAAGCCTGCTTCAACTCGGCCAGCACACTGTCGGTTTCCTGCGTCTCTTTGGCAATGGCATCCAAATCGACAAGGGTGGCACCCTTCTCGGCCAGCCATCCGGCAACTGTGCTTTTCCCTGAAGCCAAGCCGCCGGTCAAAAACACCACATACACTGTCGGTTCTCCTTTGCCGCCAAGGTTTCCGCATTCCTCACACTATGCTACAATACCGTCCGCGCTTTTTTCAGCAGCAAACGCTTTTGCGTGTGACACGGCGGTAACGCAAAGCGTATTGCGTAGGTTGCCCGGGTGGCGGAATGGCAGACGCGGAGGTCTCAAAAACCTTTGTCGAGAGACGTGTGGGTTCGACTCCCACCCCGGGCACCATAGTAAAACTACAGAATTGAGGTAATTCTGGTTGTGCGGTGCCCCATGTAGCGTGGGGCATTTGTGTTCGCCTAATTATCGGCTGGAGCAACCATAGCCTTCCTGCCGCCAACAAAAGCCACCTCGCCTGCTGGCGAGGTGGCTTTCTTTTTTTCTAGGCTATGTTAACGCTTTGCCTTTACACGGTTCCTGGATAATTCCGGCTTGGCTTGCCCTTGCTGGGATCGAAAGTAGAGCTGCCCAAGCCGATTATACCTAGCCAGACAATGGGCAAGAAAATATATAGCACTACCCAAACGTCCTCTTTGTGGAACTTCTGGCCGATATTATAGGCCGCGATAGCCATGAAGACATACGCAGCTACTGAGCATATCCAGCCGATAACGGGAATCCATGCCAGCAATATCGCCAAAATCAGCCATCCTGGTTGGCCACCAAGCTCCAAGAACTTCCATTGGGCAAAAAACGGCACCCAAGCCCACCAAGTGGGTAGCCCGGCTTTCTGAAAAATGCGGCTTAGGAAAAAAGCCGCAACACAGTACACCGCCAAGGCGACCACAACCCCGAAAATACCGGCCGTGAGCAAAATGGCTATTGCTTGTTGATCCACCATTGATACATCATCCTCCTTGAAATCCACACACCATCATCATTGTCACATACGATCACGAATACCTTACGGCATTATAACATTGGAAAGACCTTTGGTAGTAGACCGGGCAAGAAAATTGCAGATTTTTCATAACAGGCATTCGTAGCCAAGGATCGTAGCCAAGGAGGAAGATTGCAAACCAAGCCAGTAATGGCAAATATCTGAAAATAGCTATGGACAAGCTCTTGGTCTTAAAATATAATACATATATTCCTTATATGTTTTTGTGCTTCATGGATCATCTGTCTTAACAACGCTGCACGAAGGGCTTTAGGAGGTTTGCTATGCGAATGCGCTGAGGGAAGAACTCGGAGGGGCCACCGATGTTTCCCGAATGTTTGACCGTATGTTTTATCAGATTCACTAGAGACTGTACTGAAAGGAAAACACCGATATGAAATCCAGTATCAGGAGATTCTTGACCTTAGCACTCTGCACGATTACTGCGATAAGCTTGCTAGCCGGCTGCTCAAATGCCGGAAGCACGGACGCTGAGACAACTGCCAAGACCGTTTCAATTACCAATGTCTCCTATGACCCGACCCGTGAGCTTTTCGAGCAGTACAACAAGCTATTCGCCGACTATTGGCTGCAAAAGACCGGGCAGACCGTGGAGGTATCCCAATCCCATGGCGGCTCAGGCTCCCAAGCCCGCTCAGTTTTGGAGGGCAACGAGGCCGATGTGGTCACATTGGCACTGGCTGGCGATGTCAATATGTTGGCCAAGGCCGGCCTGATCGACGGCGGCTGGATAGACGAGTTCGACAAGAGCAGCTCCCCCTACACATCCACCATCGTCTTCTTAGTGCGCAAAGGCAACCCCAAGGGCATCAAAGACTGGGACGATCTCGTAAAGCCAGACATTCAGGTCATCACCCCCGACCCGAAGAGCTCCGGCGGTGCCCGCTGGAACTTCCTAGCGGCCTGGGCATATGCCGACAAGCTCTACAAGGGCGACGAGGTGAAGGACAAGGAGTTTTTGCGGCAGCTCTATGCCAATGTCACTGTCTTGGACTCCGGTGCCCGCGGTTCTACCACCACCTTTGTGGAGAACGGCCAAGGTGATGTTTTATTGGCTTGGGAGAACGAAGCATTCTTGTCGTTGAAGGAGCATCCGGACGATTTCGAGATCGTCATCCCCTCCATCAGTATCCTGGCGCAACCCTCTGTGGCCGTGGTCGACGCCAATGCCAGAAAGCATGGCACAGAGGATGTGTCCAAAGCCTATCTTGAGTACCTCTATTCCGACGATGCCCAGCGTTTGGAGGGCAAAAACTTCTACCGGCCATCAAACCCGGACATCCTCAAAGAGTTCAGCGATACCTTCGACTTGAGCATCGAGCTGGTGAACATCGACGATAGCTTCGACGGCTGGGATGCGGCAACTGCCAAGTTCTTCGCTGATGGGGCGATCTTCGACCAGATCTACAAGAAGTAGAATCCAGCCGACCAGAGGACGAGAGGGTGAGCAGATGCCCGGCCTGATGCGCATATTTAAACGGCGCAAGAATAACGTGATCCCCGGCTTCGGCCTGTCAATGGGAATTACGCTGACCATGCTCAGCCTGGTTGTGCTTATCCCTCTTGCCTCCGTGCTGCTGATTCTCAGTGACTACACTTTTGCACAGTTCTGGCAGGTGATAACAGATCCCAAGACTATATCCACTTATCGGGTTAGCCTTGGCTGTGCCGCAATAGCTGCCTTGATCAATGTAGTTTTCGGGGTACTGTTGGCTTGGGTTTTGACCCGCTACAAATTCCCAGGCAGACGCATTCTGGACAGTTTGATCGAGCTGCCTTTCGCCCTGCCCACTGCTGTGGCTGGCATCGCCCTGACCACGCTTTACTCCGATAAGGGCTGGATCGGCAGCCTGTTCGAGAAGATCGGCGTGAAGATCTCCTACACCACCGTCGGCATCACCATCGCCCTGATCTTCATTGGCATCCCCTTTGTGGTGCGCTCTATTCAGCCGGTGCTAGAGAGCCTTGACGCTGGTTATGAAGAGGCGGCATCCATCCTCGGAGCCAGCAAGGCCCGCATCTTCTTCCGCGTCGTCTTCCCAGAGATACTGCCGGCCGCCATGACTGGTTTTGCCCTAGCATTGGCCAGAGGCATCGGCGAGTACGGCAGCGTGGTGTTTATCGCCGGCAATATCCCTTATGAGACGCAGATCACACCGCTGATTATCATGAACTTCCTAGAACAGTTCAACTATCCGGCAGCCACTTCAATTGCCTTGGTGATGATCGTCTTCTCGTTCGTCGTGCTGTTCGGGATCAACATCCTGCAGAGCAAGGTGAACAAGGTCGCCCGGGGGAGCTGAGGCATGCGCACAAAAGTAACCAAAGTCATTTTGATCATCTTGGGCGGGCTGTTCATTGCCTCGATGCTGATCATGCCCTTGACCACTGTGTTGGTCTATGCCCTGCGTCAGGGACTAACCGTATTCACCTCGGCTATCACCGATGACTACGCCATCAAAGCCCTGCAGCTGACCTTGTTGACCTGCTGTATCACTTTGCTGATAAACACCTTCTTCGGCGTGTTTGCGGCCTGGACCATTACCAAGTTCCGCTTTCGGGGACGGCAGGTGCTGACCACGCTGATCGACATCCCCTTCTCCATCTCACCGGTAATAGCCGGCCTAGTTTTCATCTTGGTCTTCGGGCGCATTGGCTGGGCATACCCGTTGGTGGAGTCTTTGGACATCAATGTGGTGTTCGCCGTACCGGGAATTATACTTGCCACTACATTTGTCACCTTCCCTTTTGTCTCCCGCGAGCTTATCCCAGTGATGCAAGCCCAGGGCCGTGAGGAAGAAGAAGCAGCGGCTTTGATGGGTGCGAGAGGACTGCGGATCTTCCGCAAGGTCACTTTCCCGCACATCAAGTGGGGGCTGCTTTATGGGGTGATACTCTGCTCCGCCCGGGCGTTGGGCGAGTTCGGTGCAGTGTCGGTGGTTTCCGGCCATTTGCGGGGTAAGACCAACACTTTGCCGCTACATGTAGAGATACTCTTCAATGAGTTCAAAGTAACGGCCGCGTTTGCTGTGGCCTCGGTGCTGGTGGTTATCGCCGTCATCGTTTTGATCCTGCGCAATATCGTCGAATACCGGCTAAAGCGGGAGAAAGGCTAGTCATGTATGTCGAACTGAGAAATTTGAACAAGCAGTTCAATGGCTTTAAGGCCGCCGACAATGTCAGCTTCGGCATTGAGAGGGGCCATCTAGCCGGACTGCTTGGTCCATCCGGCAGTGGCAAGACTACCATCCTGCGGATGCTGGCTGGGCTGGAGACTCCTGATTCCGGGGACATCCTGATCGATGGGAAAAGGGTCAACGACATTCCGGCTGCCCGACGCGGCATCGGCTTTGTTTTTCAAGACTATGCCCTCTTCCGCTATATGACGGTGTTCGGCAACATTGCCTTCGGTTTGACAGTGCAGAAAAAAGAGAAACGCTTCATCCAAGCCCGGGTGACCGAACTGATCAAGTTGATCGGCTTAGAGGGGCTGGAGAGGCGCCGACCGCACCAGCTTTCCGGCGGCCAGAAACAGCGAGTGGCCTTTGCCCGGGCGCTGGCACCCAACCCCCAGCTGCTGCTGTTGGACGAGCCCTTTGCGGCCATCGATGCCAAAGTACGCAAGGACCTGCGCTCTTGGCTGCGAGAAACCATTAACAAGGTTGGCGTGACCAGTATCTTCGTCACCCATGACCAGGATGAGGCAGTAGAGGTGGCAGACGAGATCGTCATCACCAACAGCGGTCGGATAGAACAGGTCGGCACACCGACGGATATCTACAAAAACCCGCAGACCCCCTTTGCCGCCGGCTTTATCGGCGAGTCCATTGTTGTCTCGGACTATGGCCGTCTGCATGGTTTCCAAGCAACCGACGGCTTCGACCAAGCGGTGCTGCGCCCAGAATTCGTGCGAGCAGTGAAGCTTGAGAAAGAGGTCTTCCCCCATGCCTCCCAGCACGGGACAGTGCAGGAGGTCTACTTCCGGGGCAACGCCTTAGAGCTGCGCATCAACTTGGGCGGGCAGGTGGTCACCAGCCATCAGTCTTTGGAGGAAGAGGCCTTCAAAGTGGGAGAAGAAGTCAGCGTACTGATCTACCGGCTATACCTTTTGGGTCGCGACAGCGTTCGCCTGATGGAGAACGCCTCCATTAAAAGCGATGGGAGCTTCTTTATCTGATGGAACTCAAAGTCGAGCATATCGAAACCGATTTCTTGGTTTTAGGTGGCGGTACTGCCGGCTGCTATGCCGCACTGACCTTCAGCGCCCGCTCGGCGGCCAAGGTGCTGATAGCCGAGAAGGCCAATATCAAGCGCAGCGGCTGCTTGGCGGCAGGGGTCAACGCCCTCAACGCCTATATAACTACCGGCCACACGCCCCAGGACTATGTCGACTATGCCCGCACCGACGCTGCTGGCATCGTTCGTGGCGACTTGCTGATCAGCATGTCCCGTGGCCTGAACCGGGCAGCCCAGCGCTTGGAAGAGATCGGCCTGACCATCCAAAAGAACCCAGACGGCAGCTACATGGCTCGTGGCGAACGGAACATCAAGATCAACGGCGAGAACATCAAGCCCCTGTTGGCGGCAGCAGTTGCCAAGCCGCAGGTCACAGTGTTGGAACGGGTGGCCGCCTGCAGCTACATCATGGGGGCGGACAAGCGGGTGGCCGGTGCTTACCTGGTAGGAGTGGACGATCCAGTTCTCTATGTCATCAGCGCCCGCGCCGTGCTTTGTGCCACTGGCGGTGCTGCCGGGCTTTACCGTCCGAACAACCCGGGCTTCTCTGGCCATAAGATGTGGTACCCGCCCTTCAATACCGGGGCCGGCTTAGCCATGGGTATCCAGGCCGGTGCCGAGATGACCTCCCTGGAGATGCGCTTCGTCGCCTTGCGCTGCAAAGACACCATTGCCCCCACCGGCACACTGGCACAGGGGATGGGGGCTAGACAGATCAACTCACTTGGCCGAGTTTATGAGCAAGACTATGGCCTCTCGACCTCAGCACGCCTGTATGGGACGATAACCGAGAACTTGGAGGGACGCGGCCCTTGTTTTCTCCGCACAGTCGGAGCCACTTCGGAGCAGGATGCCGAGATCGAGAAGGCCTATCTGAACATGGCACCGTCGCAGACCCTGCGCTGGCTGGAGAGCGGATTGCCGCCCAGCCAGAAGAACGTGGAGATCGAGGGTACTGAACCCTATATTGTCGGCGGCCATACCGCGTCCGGCTATTGGGTGGACACCCATCGCGAAACCACGCTTAAATGCCTGTTTGCTGCTGGTGATGTGGCCGGCGGCTGTCCGCAAAAATATGTCACCGGTGCCTTGGCAGAAGCCGAGATAGCCACCGAAGCGGCAATCAGCTACATGTCAGATGAGCTGAAACAAACAGATATCGAGCAAACACAGAGGATCAAGGTTTGGCTGGAGTCGCATCTGATGCGCACGATGCCTGAAACTGGCGACACTGTTGACGGCTTGGAAGAAGAGATGCAGGCCCTAATGGATGAGCAGGCCGGAGGGATTACCAGCAATTATCAATATTCACAAGCATCGCTGGAACAGGCGGCAGCGGGTATCTACAGTTTGAGCAAACGTGCCAAGGCACTTTCGGTACCAGACATGCCGGAGCTGACCTATCTCTTGGAGCTGCGCGAGCGTTTGATCGTCTGTCGCTCTTTGCTTGCCCACCTTGCTGCCCGCAAAGAGAGCCGTTGGCCGGGCTTTGCAAAACATGCCGACTACCCCGAACAAGATGACAGTTTTCGGTGCTATGTCAATTCCAAACTGGAAGACGGTAAGGTCAAGGTGCTGTTTAGAGACTTAGTGGAGGAAGGTGAGGTTTATGAGCATCATGATCGATGATGCCGCATGCAGGGGCTGTGGCAGATGCACTGCAGTTTGCCCCGGCAGCCTAATAAGCCTGAACAAAAACGGGAAGGCCTGGATACGCCGTCCGCAACGTTGCTGGGGATGCGCTTCTTGTGCCAAGGAATGCCCAGTTGAGGCTATCGCCCTCTACCTTGGTGCAGACATCGGTGGTGCGGGCGGGCGGATGACCGTGGCACAGGAAGGCTCCCAGCTGACTTGGACGCTACGGATGCCTGACGGCTGCGAGCAAAGCATCGTGGTCAACCTTCAAGATGCCAACAGCTATTGAGCAGCTGCTGAGGAGACTAGCGAATGTCGATGACACATTTAGACCGGCTGGAGGCTGAGGCCATCTATATCTTCCGTGAGGTCGCCGCCGAATGCGAGCGGCCAGTGATGCTTTACTCCATCGGCAAAGACAGCTCGGTGATGCTGCATTTGGCATTAAAGGCCTTTTATCCCGAAAAACCGCCCTTCCCTTTCTTGCATATCGATACCAGCTGGAAGTTCAAAGAGATGATCGCCTTCCGCGACCGCCGCGCCCAAGAGCTGGGTATCCGGATGCTGGTATACCGCAACGAGAAGGCTTTGGCCGAAGGCATCAACCCCTTTGACCATGGAGCGGCCTACACCGATATCGTCAAAACCCAAGCCCTGAAGGATGCTCTCACCGAGTACGGCTTCACAGCGGCATTCGGCGGCGGTCGCCGGGACGAGGAGAAGTCCCGTGCCAAAGAGCGGATATTCTCTTTCCGCAGCGCCAGCCATGCTTGGGATCCCAAAAACCAGCGTCCCGAAATGTGGAAGCTCTACAACACGCGCATCAACAAGGGCGAGAGTATGCGGGTCTTCCCCATCTCCAACTGGACAGAGGCAGATATCTGGCAGTATATCCGGCGCGAAGACATCCCTATTGTGCCACTTTACTTTGCGGCCGTCCGCCCAGTAGTGGAGCGCGACGGCAACATTATCATGGTCGACGACGAGCGGTGCCGCCTTAGACCCGGAGAAACACCGCAGCTGGAGAAAGTGCGCTTCCGTACCTTGGGCTGTTATCCTTTGACTGGTGGGGTGAGGAGCGAGGCTGATACTTTGGACGCGGTGATCTCCGAAACCTTGGCCGCAGTGACCAGCGAGCGAACCAGCCGAGTGATCGATAACGAAGCATCAGGCAGCATGGAGCGCCGCAAACGGGAGGGCTACTTTTAATGGGTGAGCCAAGCAACGGACTTTTGAAACTAATAACCTGTGGCAGTGTCGATGATGGCAAGTCGACGCTGATTGGGCATATCCTCTATGATGCCAAGTTGTTGTATGCAGACCAAGAGCAGGCCTTGATGCTGGATAGCCAAGTCGGCAACAGGGGCGGTAGCATCGATTATTCTTTGCTGCTGGACGGCCTGATGGCCGAGCGCGAACAGGGCATCACCATTGACGTGGCCTACCGCTACTTCACCACCGCTGCTCGCAGCTTCATCGTTGCCGACACGCCAGGACACGAGGAATACACTCGCAATATGGCGGTAGGTGCATCTTTTGCCGATTTAGCAGTGATACTGATCGATGCCAGCCAGGGTGTTTTGGCACAGACTCGCCGCCATGCCCGCATCTGCGCACTGATGGGTATCCGCTTCTTTGCCTTCGCAGTGAACAAGATGGACTTGATCGGCTATCAGCAACGGGCATTTCAAAGCGTCAGCGACGAGGTCGAAGCATTAGCCGCCGAGCTTGAGCTGCAAAACGTGGCGATCTTCCCAGTTTCAGCCACCGAAGGCGACAACGTCACTGTTGCCTCCCCAAATATGCCATGGTACAACGGCCAAACTTTGCTTGGCCACCTAGAGAGCGTCGATATCTCCGGTGCTGCCCCGGAAGTCGGCTTCTATCTGCCAATACAGCGGGTCAGCCGCCCTAACCAGAGCTTTCGGGGTTTTCAAGGGCAAATCGAGTGCGGCCAAGTGAAAGTGGGTGACACGCTCACAGCGCTGCCTTCCGGGCAGATGGCACTGGTCAAGGCGGTCTTTATCGGTGAACGAGCAATGCAGGCCGCTGCGGCCGGGCAGGCTGTGACCGTCCAACTAGACCGCGAGGTCGATGTTTCCCGGGGCTGCGTGCTGGAAAGAAACTCCGGTCTGAGAATCGCCAAGGAATTCCTAGCCACGCTGCTTTGGATGGACGACCAAGACTTGGTCAGCGGCAAGGATTACTGGGTCAAAGTTGGCACTAAGCTACTGCCAGCCATTGTTACCGGCATCCGCCACAAAGTGGACATCAACAACGGCAAGCTGCTTCCGGTCGACTCCGTGGCCAAAAACGAGATCGTGCTTTGCGAAGTCGTGCTTTCGGAGCCGGTCGTTCTCGATGCGTTCAGGCTACATAAAACACTGGGCGAGCTGATCCTGATCGACAGGGTGAGCCACGCCACTTCGGCCTGTGGCGTGATCGAGAGCGTCGGGGAAGACGACGATGGTGGCGTATTGTTGCAAGATGGTGGCCTAAAGCTGCATATTCAGCTATTTGACAGCTTTTACTATCATCCAGATATCCATACTGTATTGCGTCATAGTCCACCGCCAGTCACTTATTTCAAGGGCGATACCCTCCCCTTGCAGTCAGTCGGCTATTGTTACCCGTCAGACTTCGACTTGGTGGGCAACAATTTGACCGCCAACATCCGCCAGTCCAAGTTTATCGGCTTCGCTGCTCCAAGCTTAGACCTACCGCTGTTGGACGCGAACGGCTTAGAGCTGGGGGCTGGTCAACCCCGTGACTTTGGTAAATATCGGCGTGTATCGGTTTGGGAGACGGACTATGAGATTTAACACCAAGCTCTTGCATGGGAAATTCCCGTCTGACTGGAGCGGCTCAACGTTGCCGCCTATCTATCAGGTGTCGGCCTTTGCCCATGAATCAGCAGAGAGGCTGGAAAAGGTATTTTTGAACAAGGAGCCGGGGTTTGCCTACACTCGCATTGCCAACCCCACAGTCGCTGCCTTTGAGCGGCGAATGGCACTGCTGGAGGGCGGCATGGATGCCGTCAGCTGCTCTTCCGGTATGGCAGCGGTGTCTATGGCCTTGTTGAATATCTTGTCTACCGGCGACGAGATCATCTCCAGCAGCAGCCTTTTTGGCGGTACGTTCGGGCTGCTTGCCAATTTCGAGCAATTCGGCCTCCACACCAACTATCTCAGCGAGCTCAATGCCGAGACAGTGGAGGCAGCGTTGACACCGCATACCAAGGTTATCTTCGCCGAGCTTATCGGCAACCCCAAGCTGGATGTAGTCGATATCCGTGAGCTGGCATACGTCGCTGAAAGGCATGGTCTGCCCTTGGTGATCGATGCCACTACTGCCACCCCGGCGCTGGTCCGCCCCTTGGAGCAAGGCGCCCACATCGTTGTACACTCCTCATCCAAGTACATCAACGGCAGTGGCGATGCCATTTCCGGCGTTATCGTCGACGGCGGCCGCTTCGATTGGGACTTTGAGAAATACCCGGCCTTGGCCGGCTACCAGCAGATGGGTAAGTTCGCCTTCACCGCTCGCCTACGCCAAGATATTTGGCGGAACTTCGGTGCCTGCCTAGCTCCCCAAAACGCTTGGCTGAACTGCGTTGGCTTGGAGACCTTGGGGCTGCGGATGGAAAGACTCTGCAAAAACTCACTGGCACTGGCCGAGCATATCGAGCAAAACCTAGGCATGGCAGTCAACTACCCGGGCTTAAAAAGCAACTCATACCATGCTCTGATCGCCAAGCAAATGGACGATGGCTTGGGCGGAGCCATCCTAACGCTGCGTACCGGCTCCAAAAAACGGGCATTCAGCCTGATTGATAACCTCAGATATGCCAAGATCGCCACCAATATCGGTGATGTGCGCACTTTGGTACTTCATCCTGCCTCGACCATTTATGCCCATTCCGACGAGCAGACCATGCAACTATCAGGAGTTTATGACGATCTTGTGCGTATCAGCGTCGGGCTGGAGGACATCGAGGACCTGATCGAAGATTTCACTTTGGCTTCTATTGTAATGAACGGAGACAGATAGCATGGAAACCGACTATAAATCCCTGAAAGAGGGCGGCTTTATGCGCCAAGTGCAGAAGAATAACTTTTCTGCACGCATCAAGGTAGTAGGCGGCAGGCTGACGGCCGAGCAGCTCGTTGCCATTTCGGCGATAGCGCGCAAATATGGAGCCGGTCATGTGCACCTGACCTCGCGGCAAAGCGTGGAGATCCCCTTTGTCAAACTGAAGGACGTGCCGGCAGTGAGGGCCGATCTAGAGGCCGGCGGCCTGAAGTCCAGCGTTTGTGGCCCGCGGGTGCGCACCGTCACCGCTTGCCAAGGCAGCGAGATCTGCCCGTCCGGATGCATTGACACCTACCCGTTAGCACTGGCTATCTCTGAGCGTTACTTCGGGCGGCAGCTGGTCCACAAGTTCAAGTTCGGGGTGACCGGTTGCATGAACAACTGCCTGAAGGCCGAGGAGAACGATATGGGCATCAAAGGCGGCTATATTGTGGAATGGCTGCCCGAGCAATGCAATCTCTGCGGTGTCTGCATCAAGGCCTGTCGTGAGGGGGCGCTCGCTCAAACCGATAGCGAGGTTCTGATCGATCAGGAGAAATGCAACAACTGCGGCCGCTGCGTCAAAGCCTGCCCCTTCGATGCCTGGCACGGCGAGGCGGGCTACATACTATCCTTTGGCGGTATTTTCGGCAACCGGATTGCTGTTGGCCAGCAGCTTTTGCCCATCATCAGTGACGAGCAGACCTTGTTTCGGGTGGCCGATGCCGTGCTGGCCTTTTTCGATGAACACGCCGAGGCTTGTGAACGCTTCCGCTCGGCAATCGACCGGGTGGGCTGGGATGTTTTCCAAGCCGCAGTGGAGGGAGCTTACCATGGCCGATAGGGTTGAGTTTGCGATAGACGAGACGGTAGACATCACCGACGTGGTTTGCCCAGTGACCTTCGTCAAGGCCAAGGTAGCCTTGGAAGAGCTGGATGCCGGGCAGATCCTGGCCATCCGCTTAAGCGATGGCGAGCCGGTGGTCAATGTACCCCGAAGCCTCAAAGACGAGGGGCATCAGGTGTTGAAGCTAGCTGACAACTGTGACGGTACTTATACATTGCTAGTAAGAAGAATGGAGGAAGATTAGATGAAACTAACTGTAGCGGGTAATTTAAAAGAATTTGCGGACGGTCTGACCGTGGCCAAGCTGATCGAACTGGAACAGGTGGAGACTCCGGAGTACATCACCGTTTCGGTAAACGATGAGTTTATTGCCAGCGACTCCTTTGAGTCCCATGTTTTGGCCGATGGTGATGCTGTGGAGTTCTTGTATTTCATGGGCGGCGGCCGCTGATGGCCTTCAGCAACGAGCAGCTGGAGCGCTACTCCCGCCACATTATCTTAAAAGAGGTCGGTGCCAAGGGGCAAAAGAAGCTGCAAGCAGCCAAGGTACTGATCATCGGAGCAGGCGGCCTCGGGGCACCGGCAGCACTCTACCTAGCTGCTGCCGGTGTGGGCACGATCGGCATTGCCGATGCTGACGCGGTAGACCTCTCCAACCTGCAACGCCAAGTGATCCACGCCACGCCGGACATCGGCAAGGCCAAGGTGTGCTCGGCCAAGCAAAGCATGCAGGCCATCAACCCCGAGGTGCAGGTCAACACCTACCAATGCTTCGTGACGGCCGCCAACGTCATGGAGCTTGTCGCCGACTACGACTTCGTATTGGACGGTACCGACAACTTTCCGGCCAAGTTCCTGATCAACGATGCCTGTGTGCTATCTGCCAAGCCCTTCAGCCACGCCGGCATTATCCGCTTCCAAGGTCAGCTGATGACTTACGTGCCCGGCCAGGGGCCCTGCTATCGCTGTGCCTTTCAAAACCCACCGCCAGCTGATGCCGTACCCACTTGCCGCCAGGCCGGGGTTATCGGTGCCATGGGCGGGGTAATAGGCTCGTTGCAGGCCATGGAAGCAGTGAAGTACATCATCGGCCAAGGCGATCTGCTCTGCGGCTCCCTGCTGACCTTTGATGCTCTGAAGATGGAGTTCCGCAAAATCAAGCTGCCGCGCCGCGACACCTGTGCCGTCTGCGGCAGCCAACCCACCATCTTGGCAGCGTTTGACTACAAGCAGGCAGCTTGCGACCTGAAGCCTGCGACCTGAGAGGCGGCCATTGAAGTCAGTGTGGCCAGCAACCTGCGCTTCAGAAGCCCATAACCCGAGAGGCGGTTTGTAAGGTGAAACTGCAGATCAAGCAATGTGATATCGATACTATCATCGCCCACGCCCAAGCTGAACTGCCCAATGAAGCCTGCGGCTTGGTGGCTGGCCGGGTGGATGCTGGTGGTAAGGCCAGGGGCGGTAATGTGAGTGTCAAGGGTGGATATGCGGAGGCCAAGGGCAGGGGCGCCGAGGCCGACACAGACGGGTTTTTTGTGGTGGAGAAAGTCTATCTGCTCTCCAACATTGACCAAAGCCACGAGCACTTCTCCATCGACCCCAAAGAGCAGTTGGCGGCCATCAAAGACATGCGATCCTTGGGGCTTGCCCCCTTGGGCAACTTCCATTCCCACCCGGAAACACCAGCCCGCCCCTCCGAAGAGGACATCCGCCTCGCCCATGACCGCAACGCCGTCTATCTGATAGTGTCTCTAGCAGCAGAGCAGCCAGTCTTGAAAGCCTTCCGCGTGATCGACGGAGTAGCCTCAGCAGTGGCGGTGGAGGTTTTGGGCTGAAACTGGGTGAGCGCTGAACTAAGGTAAAAACCCGGTCGATCCTTTCAATTTCCCTATTTCGATGCCCATGCTTTCTCCTCCGATCAGAGCCTATTCAGCAGTTTCGTTATTTGCCGCCGCTCCCGAGCGACCTATTCATCAATCTCGGTACTACGTAGTTCAGCTTCCTATAATCAAGTGCGGCGATTTCCCAATAGCAGGTGCAATAAAATTTGTTAATTTTGTGCTTCTTTGTATATTGGAATAGATTGATTATTTGTTTCTTGAGCGGTTCAATGGTTTTTACCTCCCGGTACTGCTTCGCAACAAGCGACTATAGCTACAGCCGCTTTCTGCTTATCCTAGTCTTTTTGACCAGCAGCAGCTCTTGGCCTTTTTGCCGCTGCCGCAGGGACAGGGGTCGTTGCGACCTACTCCTTGCCATCTTGCCGCCATTTGGGTGCGGCAGTTGGCCATTATCGCTGCTAGCGACCGGCCACGTCTGGCCTCTGTGCTGATCGCTTGGAGCAGTGGCTGGACGTGAGAGAAGAAACGCCGCAAGCCGCCACAGAGGTAGTTCAGGCCGGGCCGGCCGTCGTCTGCTAGGCTGAAGCGGTCTTTAGGACAGGCACCGTTGCAAACCTTAAGCCATGGACAAACGCGGCATTGCTTAGGCAGCGAGTCATGCTTGTTCTTGCCGAAGCCGACTTGCTGGGCTGAGTCCACCAGTTCCACCAGCTCCGAGCTTTGGATATCGCCCAGCCGATGCTCAGGGTTCACGTAGTGGTCGCAGGAGTAGATGCCGCCGTCGGCCTCTAAGACCAAGGCACGGCCACATCGTGGTGCCATCCAGCAGAGGCCGGCACTGCCGCCCGACCAAACACGTGCCGTCTCGGCAAACAGCTGGATGTCCAACTTGCCTAGATCGTGGCATGCCCATTCATCGAACACGGTGCATAGGAACTCGCCGTAGCCCTCGCTGCTGACACTTTCCTCAGCTAGGCTGCCATCGCTTTCCCTGCGGACAATCGGGATGAACTGGATCCAGCCGGTATCCAAGTTGCGTAGTGCCCGATAAACACCCAAAGGATCGTTGACCGAAGCCGAGCTCACCGTGCAGAGCAGGTCGGGGTGAACACCATGTGTCCGCAGACGTTTGGCAGCATCGACGACTTGCTGATAGCTGCCCTTGCCATTGCGGTCCAGCCGGTTACGGTCATGCACCAGTTGGCTGCCGTCGATGCTCAGCCCAACGTCAAAATGAGCATCGGCCAAAAAGCCGCACCACTCGTCATCAAGAAGCAAGCCGTTGGTCTGGAGGTTGTTCCAGCACGTCCAACCTTCGGGAAGGTATTGCTGTTGCAGCCCAACTGCCCGCCGGTAGAAGTCCAGCCCGGCCAAAGTCGGCTCACCGCCATGCCAGACAAAGTTCAGCTCGGGGCCCGGACTGGCCTGGACGTACTGGCAGACAAAGCGCTCCAACAGCTCATCGCTGATCCGTGGCTGCGAAGCAGCATCTGGCTCCCCAACATCCTTCAAATAGTAACAATAGCTACAGCAAAGGTTACAGCGCGCTCCCACCGGCTTGGCCATTATCGAGAAGGGTTCGACCGATTTCTTGGACAACAGCAACGGCGACGACACAGGCGACGGCGCAACCGACGACGATGCGGGTGGCTGGACAGACAGCACGGCTCAGCTCTTTAAGTGCTCGTCAAAGAAGGCCAGCGCCTTGTTCCAAGAATCCATCGCTGCCGCTGGACGGTAATTCTCGCTGGAATAGTCCCATATCGCATGCCCGGCACCGTCGTAGCGGTGAAAGCTGTATTGTTTATTCTGCCGTTTCAGGGCCTCTTCGTGCACATCGACCTGCTCCGGCGAAGGATGCTGGTCGTCGTTGCCGAAAATCCCCAGTAGCGGGCAGCTCAGCTTCTCGGTCAGGTCGATCGGAGCAACTGGCTGAGCTTCTGTAAGCTCATCTCTGGCGGCCACTACCCTACCGCCCCAACACTCTACCACTGCCGAGAAGCCGTCAAGCTGACAACCGGCAAGGAAAGCATGACGGCCACCAGAGCACATACCGATAACCCCGGCCTTACCGCTAGAGCAAGGCAGTGCATCCAAGTAGCTCAAGGCACCAGCCACATCCCCCATCACGCTGATGTCGGCCACCCCACCGGCCTGATAAGACTTCATCGCCACCTCGTAGGGCTGCCCCTGCCCGACACGCTGGTAGATGTTCGGGCAGATGGTGATGTAGCCGTGTTGGCTAAAGCGCCGGGCAACCTCACGGTTCAGCTCGTCCCAGCCCGGTAAATGGGGGATCAAAACGATCCCCGGCCAGGGGCCTGGCCCCAAGGGTCGGGACAGGTAGGCGCGTATCCGCACACCTTGATAGCCAGGCACCACGACTGTCTCCGCCAGCATTCCCTCATAGTCATCAGTTTGCAGTTCGTTCCACAACGTCATTTCTCTCTCCTTATCTCCTACCGTTACGGCCTACGGCAGCCATGGCCGCAGCCCTAGGAAACGTCGATCAACACTACTGCACCCTCCCGCCAGCCTGCTCACGCAAAGTCAGGATATGCGCCGAATACTCCAAGCAAGAAACCAGCCGCAGGGCGTTTTGCAGGCTGTCGGCCATGGCAAACGGCCCATGGCCACGGATGACAGCCAGTGAGCCGCCGCCACTGACCAGCTCGGCCATCATGGTGGCTACCTCATCGGCGGCCACTGTCTGCTGTGGACTAAGTACTGGCACCGCTGCTCCTAAGACCAGCTTGCCCTCGGAATCCAAAGGTGTCAATGCGTCCCGCGACAGCGACTGGAAAACAGTGTACAGGCTATGGGAGTGCAGCACTGCCCGAACTCCAAAGTCTTCCCCTTGCTTAGTCAAGCGCTCGGTTAAGGCATGGTACATGGCACGATGCACCTTCAGCTCCATGGAGGCAGCGGCGGCCACATCGGCATCAGAGGCTTGCCACGGTACTTGAACCACGTCGCTCGGATGGATATGGGCGAGCTGGGCGGCAGTGCGGGTAATCCAAATCCGTGAGCCGTCGCTGACTGAAAGGTTGCCGCCGTGGCTGGTGACCGCACCGGAGACGAAGAGGTCGCGGCCAACCTCGCGGAAGTCTTTTATCCGCATTACTGAGTCGGCAGCGCCTTTGGCGGCATCAGCCGCTTCCCTAGCGGCTGTGGAGACCCCACTGGCGGCGGCGCTCACCCCGTCCAGAAGATCCCTCTTGAACTGCTCGAAGCCGTATTCTGGCATGATTGAACGGCACCTCCCTTGGCTGCGTCGATCCTTGATATGCGATAATCATATAGCCTTAGTTGCCGGAGCACAAACCGGATATCCAAATCTTCATCAAGCGGAAACAGAAACGACAAGAGGACTGAAGAGCTAGCTACCATGCAGACACCTGAGAATCAAAGCCAGAACAGCAGTGCTTGCTGCGAAAAGCCGGTCGGCGACCGTCAAAACGGTGCGAAGGCCGGGAACTTGTTGGATCATTCAGCGGGAAAAGAACCTGTCCCCTGCCCTACGACAGCAGCAACACCCCAGCCCCGACCGGAGTGGCCGTCCCGAGCGGTGGTTACTGCCGGCATGCCCTATGGCAACAAGGGTCTGCATTTCGGGCACGTCGGTGGAGTGTTCGTGCCAGCCGACGTCTATGCCCGCTTCTTACGCGACCGCATCGGGCCGGCCAATGTGCTGTTCGTCAGCGGCACCGACTGCTATGGCTCACCGATCGACGAAGGCTATCGCAAACTGGTGGAAAACGAGGGTTTTACAGGCAGTATCGCCGACTACGTAAAGGCCAATCAGTGTGCTCAGGCAGCCAGCCTGGCGGCTTTCGACATCTCGCTGGACATCTACCAGGGCAGCGGCATGGACGAATCCGGGGAGTGCCATCGCACCCTTTCCGATGAACTGCTACGGCGGCTCTACGATTGTGGCCACCTGCAACTGTTGGGCACCGACCAGTTCTACGACGATGCGGCCATGAGCTTCTTGAACGGTCGTCAAGTTGTCGGTCATTGCCCCGTTCAGGGCTGCCGTTCGGAGCATGCTTGGGCGGATGAATGCGACCTCGGCCACCAGTACCAGCCCTCAGAGCTGATCAACCCGGTAAGTACGCTCACCGGCAGCCGTCCATCGATGCGCCGGGTAGAGAACTGGTATTTCGACCTGCCGGAGTTCAAAGGCCTACTCGACAACTACATCGAGCAGTTGATGTGCGACAACGTCACCCGCAAGCTGGTTCCGGAGACTATGGCGGAGTTCTTAGTGCCGCCGATCATCTACCTGAAAGATGAGCTGCTTGACGACTACCAAGCACTGAGCTCGACACTGCCACAGCACCGCTACCGTCCAACACCACAGGGCAAGGCCAGCTTCGAGCTGGAGTTTGACTGTATTGCCGACCGCGACCAAGCACGTTCTTTGTTGGACGCTGCCGGGCTGCGCTACCGCAGCGGCAAAGCGTTGACCCCCTTCCGCATCACCGGCAACATCGACTGGGGCGTTCCTGCTCCGGACCTCGACCACAGCGGCAGGGCGCTGACCATTTGGTGCTGGCCAGAATCGCTATGGGCGCCGATCAGCTTCACCCAGGCGGCGCTGAGGCGGGCGGCAGCAGCCGGCATAGCCGGGAGCACGACAGCGGTTGATGCTGGTAATGACGCAGCTGATGCTGAAGCGGCGGCGGCCGAGGCAGTCGGGGCCGGAAGCCAAGCTACTGCGACGGCCCGGGCGACCGCAGCGCCGCTTGAATGGCCGGATTTCTGGTGCGACGACACAGCCCGGGTCTACCAGTTCATCGGCCAAGACAACATCTACTTCTATGGGGTGGTGCAGACTGCGCTCTGGGAGGCGTTGGCCGCGCTGGACGACTTCGATCTGGCCAACCCCTTGGGAACGCTCAAGCAGACACATTTGATAGCCAACCACCACCTGCTCTTCTTGGACAAGAAGGCCTCGTCTTCTGGCACACTGAAGCCACCACTGGCCGAAGAGCTGCTCGAATACTACCGTGCCGAACAGCTGCGTGCCCATTTTGTTTCCCTGGGCTTGGGGATGAAGGCCGTTAACTTCCGTCCAAAGCCCTTGAACCCGAAGGCCGCTGCCAAGGATTCTGACCCAGTGCTGAAAGACGGACAGGTGCTGACAGGGATCTTGAACCGTTTGGCCCGCTCCTGTTTTTATGCCGTCCAAAACGAGTTCGGCGGGCAGATGCCCCTAGGCGAGATCAGCCCCGAAGTCGGCAACTGGGCACAAGAGGCAGTGCGGCTCTACGAGCAGGCCATGTTCCTAACTGAGCTGCACTTGGCCAGCTCAGCAGCCGCTGATTTGATCCGTAGAGCCAACAAGCATTGGTCGGAGCACAGCCGCAGCTGCGAGACTGGCAGTGCCGAGCGGCGACAGTTGCTCATCGATTGCTTTTACCTGCTGCGAGTCTGCTTACTGCTGGAGCACCCCATCGCCCCTAGGGGCTCGGCCAAAGCCTTCGAGTACTTCGCTTTGTCCTGCACGGAGGCTGAGTTCTTCAGTTGGGAGCATGTCGATGCCAGCTGCCGTCCTGCCGGCTTTGAGGCTTTTGTTGATGCCGATGCAAAAGCCCGCGCCAGCCATAGCCTACGCGAGCTTTTGCCACGTACCGATTTCTTCGAGTGCCATCCCAGCCAGTTCGCCAAGTCGTGAGCTGGCGGGGTTCATGCTACAACGTAAAGTCTTCCTCACCGGCAAATACCTTGCAAGCCCGATCCACATCATAGTCGGCCAGTGTGATGGCGCTGATGGCCTTGGTCAGGCGCACAGCCTCTGCCAGCGACCTCTGATGGATGTTACGGCCAGTGGCATTACCGGCTGCACCACCGATGTGGATCTGCTCATGTAGCTGCGACAAGAACTTCTCCGCCTCCACGGTCGAGCCACCGGCGCAGACCAAGCCAGTGCGCCCCGCTGCCTCCGAGGCTTGTGCCAAAAGTGCAGCTGAGCTTTCATCAGCGCTGGCCTTGGGCGGGTTGACCTTCACGAAGTCAGCACCCAAGCAGACTGCCACACCGGCTGCCCCGGCAATCAGGGCGGCATCCTTCTCATTGGCGATGGCCTTGCCACGCGGGTAGATCCACAGCACCACCGGCAAGCCGGCAGCATGGGCCTCGCTGATCAGCTCGCCAGCCTCGCTCATCATCGTCGATTCATACTCGCTGCCCAAATAGATGGTGTAGCCGATGCCCACTATGTTCACGCCGGCATCGCGCATGGCCAGCACGTGTTCCATGGAGTAGAGCAACGCCGAATAGGGGTCGTCTTGGGCAGTCTCCACCAAGTTGGTCTTGGAGTTCATCTTTACCAGATAGTTTATGTTCGGATAGTCTGCGGCGTAGCGGGCAATCAGCCCCTTCTGGGCGGCAAGCACACCGACCACACCCTGATCACCGATCTTGAAAAGGTGCTCCGGGTTGTTGTCCTCTGGCGAGATGCCCTCCCCAAAAAAATCCGCGTTCAAGTGCTCAATCTTCTGGTCGCAAGCATAGAGCATCAGCCGCCCGGTATTTTGGGTGGCGGCCAGGTAATTCCGAACATAGGTCTCCCGAAACTCCGGGGAAACATCAATGGGCACCCGCACATCGTCAGCAGTGATCTTCGGCATGTGAACCTCCTTCTCGTGAGGAAATGCATGAGTAATTACATCTGCCAATAGATTAGCATAGAGTGATGCTTAGGAGCGTTGCAGGAAAGGAGCGACCAGCTGAAGGAGCACCGGTCGGTACCTCTCTAGGCAGAGGCAAGCTCAATTAGCCGTCTACGCTTGCAAAATACCAAGTAACCACCATCAATGGTATACATAGAAGTATTCCCGGCACGGTGCCATTACCTGGGGTGTGGAAAAGCCCTCCAGTTCCTCGGGGCTGAACGAGTCGTTGACGCTCTGGTCGAGGTCTTGAAAATAGTCGAATAACACACAGTCGAAGTATGGGGAGTAGCTGTAAACACGGAACTGGAAGCTGATCGACTCCTTCCCCACGAGAATGGTCACCCACTTGGGACAGTCTATGAGCAGAGGCGAAGTTGACCAGCCTCACCTTGACCGTGGCGGTCCGGCCGTTGTGGGAGCGGACGGTGACGCTGGCCGTGCCGGGCATGGCGCCAGCCGCCTCGCCCGATGCGGACACCTTTAGCACTGCGGCAGACTAAGAGCAGCCTTGCACATCTGCCTTCTGCTGCTAGCCGTCATCGCCCCGGTATTGCCCACCGGTCCTGGCCTGGGGGTCGCTGATTACTTGGCCGCCCGGCAGCTGGGCCAGCAGGATCGCGGCGAACATCAGGATGCAGCCGACCACCTCGCGCAGCGTCAGCAGCTCGCCCAGCAACACCAGACCGCCCAAGGCACTGAACACTGCCTCGGTGCTCATGATGATCGCCGCCGGGGCCGGCCGCAGCCCCTGTTGGCCGATACCTTGGAGGGTGAAGGCCACACCGGTAGAGAGCACACCGGCATAAAGCACCATCACCGCCACATTGGCCAAGGCCGCCGGGTCGAAGACCTGCTCCACAAAAAAGCCATCGAACAGCGGCACACATACCAGGGCTAGAACCCCCGCCGTCAGGAACTGGACAACGCAGAGCTTGAGTATCTCCCGGGCATTGATACCAGCCACGAAGTGGTCGACTGCCAAGATATGCCCCGCCCAGAACAGGGCACCGAGGATCACTATCAGGTCGCCCTCCTGAATGTCGAAGCCGTCGGTGATCGACAGGAAGTACAGCCCCACCCCTGCTATCAGGACACTGACCCAAGCGTTCCAACGTAGACGCTGCCTCATGAACACGCCGAGTAGCGGCACCAACACGATATACAGGGCGGTCAGAAACCCGGCTTTGGAGGCCGGGGTGTAGACCATGCCGACTTGTTGCAGGGTGCCGGCGGCGAAGAGGATAAAGCCGCAGAACATGCCGCCGAGGATCAACCGCCTCGCCGGTATAGCCCAACTGACTGGCATTTTGCCGATACGGGAGATAAAGCCACTGACCACTAAGACCGCCACTAGGGTCAAAGCGCCGATGACGAAACGCAGTCCAGCGAACAAAAACGGCCCGATATAGTCCATGCCTGAGCGCTGGGCGACAAAGGCCATACCCCAGATAAAGGCAGTGAGCAGAAGTATCAAACTAGAGCGGATCGGACGCTGCCGCGCATCAGATGCCATGTGTCGAGAAGCCCCTTTCTTTCAGAAAAATGTTGGTTGGCCAAGCCTCCCACCCTATAGGCTGCACCGGCAGCCCAACAGTCATCAGTTCTCCAAAAATGTCCAGCCGTCCATGCCCCGTTGGCTGAAGGACAGACCAAGATAGCCCTGAATATCCTTATGCTCCTTGCATGGGCGTTGATGGTCGCAAAAGCCGTTAACCAATGGCCAGTCAAGCTGCGAGCCGATATCCATGCCATCCAAGCAGGGTGCGGGTGGCAGAGAGCGGCGCTTGAACTCCGAGCACCTGACGCGGTCCAGTACCTCGCACACAGTAGCCGACATCGCACTGTCCACCTTGGAGTCTTGGCTCAGCACTGCAAGTATCTGATCGACCCCCAAGCCGTCCTCGATGTGCAGGTGGAGGATGCGGTCGAGCAGCTCATAAGGCGGCAGCAGGTCTTGGTCGGTCTGACCGCTGTAAAGCTCAGCCGATGGCGGCTTGGCGATGATCGCCTCGGGGATGGGTGCCGTGATGGCACCAACAGCAGCTGCGCCATGCCACTGGTTGCGCCAGTGCGCCAGCCCATAGACATTTGTTTTATAGACATTTCCCAGCGGTGAGAAGGCACCGGCTGTATCGCCATAAATCGTGGAGTAACCCTGTGCCGCCTCAGACTTGTTGCCGGTGTTCAAGAGCATCCAGCCAAAGCAATTGGAGAGGTACATCAGGCAAGTCATGCGGATACGGGGCTGTAGGTTCTGGGCAGCGAGGCTTGGTTGCGCCGAGGTATCAGAGGGGGCAACAGCATTTGCAGGTACAGCGGGTGCAGCGGGTGCAGCGGGTGCAGTGTCCCTAGCATTCGCAGCATCTGTTCCCGATGTTGAATGATCGGGCATTGCGGCGCTGTCAAGCGGTAGATCATCGGAGCAGAAGGGCATCAGCCTCTGAAACCCCTCCAGCGGCTCGGTGATCGGGATAGTCATAGTGGCAATGCCCAACCGGTCAGCCAAGGCTTGAGCATCGCTGATACTGCCGGCCGAGGAGTAGGGAGAAGGCATCAACACACCATGCACATGCCCTGCTCCCAAGGCATCCACCGCAATTGCCGCCACCACCGCCGAATCGAGGCCGCCGGAGAGCCCCAACACCACATCTCTGAAACCGTTCTTCACCACATAATCGTGGGTGGCCAAACAAAGTGCCCGCCAGTCGGCCTCATAGGGCAACAACGGGCGGACTATCGGCTTGGCCGCCGTTGACCCAGCAACCGCAAGGCTGGCACCAGCGGCCATGGCCGTTGTATCCCTCTGGCTGCTTTCCACCAGTGTTGTTGCCACTGAAGCGTTAAAGGTGATGTTAGCCCGCAGGACAGCATCCTCGAACACCGGAGCCTGTGCTTGCACCTGTCCGTAGGCATCCATCACCAAGCTGCCGCCGTCAAACACCATCTCGCCCGCGCCGCCAACCAAGTTGGCTACCACCAGCCAAGCATTGGCCTCCCTAGCAACCTCCTGCAAGAACTCTAGTTGCTCAGAAGCCGTGAACAGGGAATCTGTGCCGTGATAGTCTTTGGCCAGCAGCATGATGACTAGGTCGCAGTCCGAAAGGTCATCGCCATCCGGATACTCATCGAGCAGCATCCCGACCTGTACCCCATCGATACGCGCCCGAATCACCGATGGACAGATCGGCATCTCGTCATCTTTCTCCAAGTTGGAGAAGCCCAACCTGCCGCCCTCACCATCCTTCATGTACAACGCCTCTGATTCGCAGGGACTGTCCAATCCGTCGTCTAAGTGCAGCGGCAAGACTGTACCCATAACAGTGGCCAGTGGCGCCTCCTTGATAACTTGGCGGGCGTAGTCCACACATTCCAAGCCAAAGGCCTCAGAGAACTGCAGGCCGTCCAAGGGCATACCACAGAGGGCAAAGGCGGGGAAGACCACCAGATCGGGAGGATAAGCAGTGCTCGCAAGCTCATGGATAGTCTGCAGCGCCGCCTCGCTGTTCTCCTTCAGTGCCCCGGCAGTCGGGTTGTTCTGGACAATGGCAACGTACATTAAGGGGTCTCCTTGCTGTGTCTTTTAGAGTGTCTTTTTACAGTGTCTCTCTCGTTTACAGTATCTCCATCATATACATGGCCGGAGCCGTTTGTGCCCATGAAGAACATCACAGCTTTGGTTTTTCAAGCTTTGACCTCCATGAACTGACACTTTCCCCATTGTACCAGCATTCTCAAACAGAATCAGAAGCAATACCGGATTGGCTTTTTACTTATGGTATGGCTCACCACGGTTGATGCGGCAGGCCCGGTATAGTTGTTCCAGCAAGACGATGCGGGCCAAGTTGTGCGGCAGGGTTATTTGGCCGAAGGAGAGGCGCTCGTTGGCCACCTTGCGGATCTCGGCGGCTACGCCGTGGGAGCCGCCGATGATGAACGTCAGGCGGGGGTTGCCGGAGGCTTCTTGGGCGCTCAGGCGGGTGGCCAGGTGCTCACTGGAGGTGGCCACTCCGCCGATGTCCAGCAGTATCAGGGGCGCAGCCGTGCGTTGCCGCTTCAGGCAGTCGATGATCAAGACGGCCTCGGCCTTGAGTAAGGCCTCGGGGCCGTCACCGTGTTCGGAGCGGTCTGGAAGCTCGAAGACCCGCAACTGCGCATAGGCCGACAAGCGTTTCTCGTACTCGGCTGCCGCCTCCCGCCAGTAGCGCTCCTTCAGCTTGCCAACAGCAATCAGGTCGATGGCCAGCATCAGCCAACCCGTTCGACAGGCAGGCGAGACAGAGAAGTGCCGACCGATGCTGTTGCACCAAGTCGCGAAACGGTATAACTCGCAGCCGCCCTTGTCAGCGGCGCGAAAGATTGCGGATCAAGGCCGCAACAATGTACTCCACACACTAATCGGCACTCCCCCAAAGCGGCGCTCACGACCCTTCACCGTCACGGCTGACACTGAGCCGCTGCACTTCCAACACGCTCCCCTGCTCGCCTAGGATCAGATCGGCCAGCGACTCGGGACGGGCTGCTCCCTGCTCTGAGCTTCTGAGCGTCAAGGACAGGCGCAAGCTGCCATCTGTTGCATCGACCTTGAGCAGCGGAGTGGTGGCAATGAGCATGGCTGTCTGGTAGTCTTTGGACTTCTCCCTCCGCACTAGGGTCAGGGTCTCGCGATCTAACAGCTCGTCCAGTGCGGCTTGCAGGGCTGCTAGGTCACGATCTGGGGACAGCAACCGAAGCTCATAGCTCTCCAGATTATGGGTGGACTGCAGGCCACGCAGTTGGGTAGGCACATAGCAGACCTCATGTATCGGTATCTGGTCAGCAGCTGCCAGCCCAAGGCAGGCCAGCGCCTTGGCTGGCGGCAGGTACTCGGTCAGCCAAACGTCGAAAAGCTCCCGGGCACCGGAGGTGCCCACTGGCAAGGCCGGCCCGGGGGCAAACCGCATATGGGCGTTAAAGCCATGAGTAGTGGCATAGGGCAGGCCGGAGCGGCGGATCAGGCGCTCCATCGCCCGCAGCAGCTCAAGGTGCGACAGCCAACGCAAACGCCCCTGCTTGGCAAAGCAGATGCGCAACCTGAAGAAAACCTCATTCATGGCGCTCCCCTTCCAAGACGATTCTCGGCCGCTGGCCACCGGAATCCGCAGTCAGGCAAACACCGCATTCTGTGCAGCGTGCAAAGCTACAGTCCTCGGTAACCTGGCCTTCTAAAGCACACTGCCATTCCTGCTCCAGGTAGCGCTGGGAGATGCCTGTCTCGATGTGCTGCCAAGGCAAAGGCTCGTCCATCCGGTAGTCATCGGCAGCCGCCGCGTCCAAGTCGATGCCACAGCGCTCGGCGGCAACAAGCCACTGCTGGTAATCGAAGCGCTCAGTCCAAGCAGCGAAGCTGGCACCCTCCTGCCAAGCCGCCTCGATCAGCTCGGCGACCTCGCGGCCAGAGCGTGCCAGCACCGCCTCGACTTGGGAGACTTGCGGGTCGTGCCATTTCAGGCTGATCGCCTTCGCTAGGCCGGCTTGGCGCAAAAGCCCGATCCGCCGGCTGACCTCGGCCAATGGCAGTTGTCCGGACCATTGAAAGGGCGTGCCCGGTTTGGGCACGAACACTGCCACTGAAAGTGAGATGCGGATCTTGCCGCGCTCGCACTGGGGCACAGCGTCCTTGGCGGCGATGTAGGCCGCATTGGCCAGATCGGCTATCGCTACCACGTCCTCGTCCGTCTCGGTGGGCAGGCCGATCATGAAATACAGCTTGCAGCGCCGCCAGCCACCCTCACAGGCCCGTTGGATGGCTAAGAGCAAATCGTCGGTGCTAACGTTTTTGTTGATCACATCGCGTAGGCGCTGGCTGCCAGCCTCTGGGGCAAAGGTCAGGCCGCTCTTCCGCTCCCCGGCCACCAGGCCGGCCATATCCACGCCAAAGGCATCCAACCGCTGTGAGGGCAAGGAAACCGACACCCCGGTGCCCGCGAAACACTGTTGTAGGCGGCGCAGGATATCCTCAATGTGGGAATGGTCGGTGCTGGAGAGGGAGACCAGCGACACCTCATCAAAGCCAGTACAGGCAATACCCTGCATGGCGGCTTGGACGATCATGTCGCTTGGCCGCTCACGCACTGGCCGGTAGGTCATGCCGGCTTGGCAGAAGCGGCAGCCCCGGCTGCAGCCACGCTGGATCTCAATTGCCAAGCGGTCGTGGATGGTTTCACAAAACGGCACGATGTTGGTTTTCGGCAGCAGCTCCTCGGCAAAGCCGCCAAACACCCGCCGCCTGACCCGGCGTTGGCTGCCAAAACTGGGCACATAGATCCCTTCGACCTCGGCCAGAGAGCAAAGCAGGTCGTTGAGCCGGCCTCCAGGTGTTGCCAGCCAAGCGCGGTGCTTGGCAACAAGCTCGCAGATCAGTTCTTCGGACTCACCAATGGCGATAACATCGAAGAACGGCGCTAACGGCTCTGGGTTGAAGGCTGCTGGCCCACCGCCGACCACCAGCGGCCAGCGGCCGGAAGCATTATCAACGGTGCCGGCCACGTCGTCCAGCCGCTCACAGCTACGGTGCGGCAGTCCGGCTAAATCCAACAATTCAATGATGTTGGTGGCCGCCAGCTCATGGGGAATGGTTACACCGAGCATCTCGAAGCCCGTCAAAGGCCACATGCCCTCCAAAGAGAACAGCGGTAGGCCACGCTCGCGCATCAGCGCAGCCATGTCCACCCATGGCAGGAAGGCGCGCTCGGCAGCACAACCCGGCAAGCGGTTGACGATGTCGTAGAGCAGGTTAACAGCCTGGTTGGACTGGCCGATCTCATAGACGTCAGGGTAAGCGAAGACCGCCCGGTACTCGGCATCCTTGCAGTGGACGCTCTGATACTCATGATTGATATAACGGCTGGGGCGAGTTGCTTGACCCAAAAGCCCTTCAATACGGGGCCAGAGGTTTTCCATATACTGGCTCTTTCTTCTCAGTTCTTATCTTCGTCGGTTTCTTTGGCAGCCAACGACTCCAAGTAAAGCACCGTCAGCTTGCCTATAGCCAAAGTGCCGACATAACCCACCGTGCCTCGCACCGCCCAGCTGACCGGTGGCATCGCGGCCACCAAGCGGCGGGCCACGCCGCGCATCCCCAAGCTGCTGGCTAATATCACTGCCAGTTCTTTAAGATGTTTCATCTTGGGATCCAACCCATAGGCTACTGCCAGCTTCAAAAACATCTGCATCTGGCTGATCATCAGCACGGGCAGATCGGCTCCAGGCAAAAAGGGCACTATGGCGATCAGGCCATTGGTGATCGCGGTGGACTGGACAAGCTCATCACGCAAGGCTTCCCGCGCTATCAGCAAACAGCGTGCCCAGGACAGGGCTTTCTTGCGCTGGTTGCGCACGATCCAGCGCCCCAAGGCATCAAAGTCGCTGCGTTCAGAGATCAGCACCACATCTTGGCCGAGGGCGTCCAGAATGTGGAACAACGTCAGGGTCTTGGGGCTTGCAGCCATCAGTATCACATGCAGGTCGGCTTGGCCTAAGCCGTGTGGCAGTGTTTGATAATAGCGGCCAACCAGCAATTCCAACTGGGGGCCTTGCGGCATGAAGACCTGCTTGGCCAGCTCCTCCAGCTCTGGCGGGAAGGTCTCATCCATCCAGATTTGCAGCTTCAGGGGCTGAGTGCCCTCCTTGACCACCCCTTTGAACAGCTTATTCATCTTTTTCAGGTCAATTGGCAAATCGAAAAGCCCCTTTATTCCCTTTGCTCCCTTGACCTGAACCTTTTTGCGACTTTTCACCATCTTCTCCTGTCATGCAACTTGCTGACATCGTTTATCGCCTCCATGCCCAGGCTGCCCGACTGCTGGTCGCGCCCATGTGCCCAAACCGAGCCGATGAGGCCAATAGCAATATAGTTCACCAGCATAAAAGACGACCCATAGCTCAAAAAAGGCAACGGGATGCCGGTGATCGGCATCAGACCCGAGGTCATGCCGATGTTCTCGAGGATCTGGAACACCCACATCCCTACACAGCCGCAAACAATCAGCCGTCCGAAGACGTCAGCTTTGAGGGCAATCCGGATCGCCACGACTATCAGAAACACATACAGCCCCAACAGCCCTAACGCCCCCAAAAAGCCCCATTCCTCAGCCAAGACACAGAAGATGAAGTCCGTGGCGGCTTCTGGCAAGAATCCGAGTGCCGACTGGGTACCTTGGAGGTATCCCTTGCCCATAAAACCGCCAGAACCAATAGCTATCTTGGCCTGATTCAGATTATAGCCGAGTCCGCTGGGGTCGATGCTGTTGTCCATGAACACCAACAGGCGGTTTTTCTGGTAATTTTTCAGCAATACGTCATGCCCCGCCCAGCCGTCCAACACCGGGTCGATCAGCAATACTGCTGTGATCAAGGCCACGATCGCCAAAACAGTGATAATCAGCCATTTGCGGTCGGCACCGCCGTTGAACAGGATGGTGAAGCCGATGACGAACAACACCATGCCGGTGCCCAAGTCCGGCTGGGTCATGATTGTCAGCAGGGGCACCACCAACAAGGCCAAGCACTTCAGGTAATCCCGTCCATGCACGAGCTTGCCTCTGAACCGGCTGACCATTGCCGCCATCATCAATATCGTTGCTATCTTGGCAAACTCACCAGGTTGAATTTGCTGCCCGAAAATATTGATCCAGCAACGGGCACCATTGACTTCCACGCCGAGTCCCGGCAACAGTGGCAAAAGGTTCAACACGGCGGCCACAATCAGCAGCGGCAGCAGCATGTTCAAGAGGCGACGATAATCGAATGCCCAGACCAATACCATGAACACCGCGCCCAAGACGACTCCGCTGAGTTGACGGGAGAAATTATAGTCCGCCCGGTTGAACACCGCACTATACACCACCACCAAGCCGAAGGCTGTGATCATGGCCAGTGCGATGAGCAAAGGCCAGTTGATGCCCGCCAAAAAGCGGCGCAACAGCGATGGTCGCTGCTCGCCGATACGAGCGTGGACACCCCTTTTGGACGGGCTAACCGTGTCCATCAGTCACCGTGAATTGCCGGGCCGGCACGCACCGGGCCGAGGTCGACGCCATAGATAGCGGCCAGAGTATGCTGAACAGCAGGCAAGGCTACACTGTCGCCGGTGCCGGCCTGTTCGACACAGCAGGCCACACAGTACTTCGGTTTGCCTGCCGGAGCAAAGGCTGCCAGCCAAGAGCAGGTTTCTTTGGGGGGAACCTCGCCGGTGCCGGTCTTGCAGGCCACCTGTACTGGCAGCTTGGTGAAGTCCTCGGCTAAACGGTTGGCAACCCGCTCCAAGCCATCGTGAAGGCGCGCTAGGTGCTTTTTAGTGACGTGGGGCTGTACATCACTTTCCTGCACTTGATACTCCTTTATCACCCCGCCCGTATCGTCCAGCGTTTGGCGGTAGAGATGCGTTTTGAGCATCCTGCCACCCCGGGCAATGCCGGCATAGCCGTTGCATATCTGCAACGGTGTAACTAGGATATCACCTTGGCCGATTGACATGTTCGTCATGTCACCGCCCTGCCATAGCGACTGTTCCGGGGTTTCCCGGTAAAAATTGCGCTTCCAAGCAGCATCCGGAACCCGGCCGGTGGACTCACCGGGAATGTCCAAGCCGGTCTTCGAGCCGAAGCCCCAAGTGCGGAGGTACTCTTGAAAGGTGTCCTGTTTGGCATCGGCGGCCTGATTTGCCCAAATCCTGAAGAAGTTAGCCCCAACATCATAGAAGAAGGGGTCGCAGCTATGGTTGATTGCCTCTTCAAAGCCAAGGGTGCCATGCCCGGGAGGCTTCAGCCAACATTTCTGCGGCCAGTCCTTGCTGAAGCCTGTCCAGACACCCGTGCAGTAACTGGTAGTATCGTCTTTGATAATGCCGTTCTCCATACCGGCCATCGAGACAAAGGCTTTGAATGTCGAGGCCGCCGGATAGAGTCCGGAGATTGCCCGATTGGTCATCGGGTAGTCCGAGGCCTTGTTGGTCAGCGATGTCCAGAGGTCTTGGGAAATGCCGTTGACAAAGCTAGATGGGTCGTAGGTCGGCCAACTGGAACAGGCGAGGATGCCGCCGTCTTCGATGTCGATACAAACCAACGCACCAGCATTGCAGTGGGTCCGGCCGATGGAGACAGCGGAGGCGATCACTGCCGGCAGAATGCGGTCAGTAGCCTTTTGCAGGTCAAGGTCAATGGTCAGACTGACATCGTGGCCGTTGGCCGAGGGTACTTCGTCCACCAAGGCCACCGGGTTGCCGCCTGCATCTACCTGATAGGTACGCTTGCCCTTGACGCCTACCAGATCGTCCTCGAAAGCCTCTTCTGCACCTCCCCGCCCCACCAAGTCGCCGTTCTCATAACCGGAGTTGGTGGGTGCCTTCAGCTCTTCCTCAGTGATTGGCGCGGTGTAGCCCAACAAATGCGCTGCCAAGCTGCCATGGGGGTAATGGCGGATCACCTTTTGGTCTATTGTCACCCCAACAAAAAGCTGTGGATGAGCCTTGATGTAGGCGGCAGCACGCAGCGGCACTTCGGTGGCCAGCACCCGGTCGGACTGGGCGGCCACCATCTCGTCGAGAAGCTTCAGGCGCAAGATACCCTTGGGGATGCCGAGTACCAAGGAGAGCCGGTAGACTAAGTTGCGGTCATCGGCAACTTTTCTCGGTGCAATGACACTCAGAGATGCCCGGTTGCCCACCAGCTCTTTGCCATTGCGATCGAGTATCCGGCCACGAACGGCCGGAGTGGGAACATCTCTGTGCATCAATTGCTCGGCCTCTTGGGTATAACGGTCGCCAGAGAGCAGCTGTAGGCTCCAGAGCTTGACCATCAAGGTGCCGATGATCGCCGCAATTGCCAAGCTAAAGAGATAGATACGTCCCTTGCCCTGTTCCCGCTGGCTCTCAGAGACGCTCTCCATATCCTTGGGGATGTCGATGCCCACCCCCTCACGGGTGCTATGCCGCCCAAAACTTTGCTTGACCACGATCTTCTTTTCCTTTTGCCCATGGTGCCGCAAGAAGAGCACGGTAGCTGCCACCACCAAGGCAAAGACCAAGATACCGACGATCAACGCTATGACCACACCTAGTATGCCCGTCATATCGGCGGCAACCTGTCTTTTAGCGATCCGGAACCGGCAAGGCCAGTGCCGCCCTTGGGAGCTTTGCGGCGTTTACTGATCAGCAGGATCAAGACGGCGATCACTGAGTCGAAAACAGTGGCTGGCAGAACAATGGTCAACAGGGAGTACAGGAAATCAAGCTCGTAGCCAATCACCGACATCACGATGGCATATATCAGCTCGCCAACCAAAAGCGAGACAACGACGGCCAGCACCTGCATCGGCAAGAATTGCAAGCCGGGCATTTCACGGATATTGCTAACTAAAAAAGCAACAATGCATAAGGTCAAGGCCCCCGGGCCGATCGGCGCGACACTTACCAAGTCGTAGAGCAAGCCGGCAAAAAATCCGTAAAGGGTGGCTGGCAGACGCTCCGAGCTGAGAGAGTTGAGAACGACGAAGCAGAGCATCAGGCTGGGCACCACACCACCAATGGCAACGTTCGGAGCCAAGGCGACCTGTGCCACCAGTGCCACCAAGAGCATAATCAAGGGGAAGGCTGGCAGACGGGAACGCCCGTTCATTGGGCGCTGCCTTCGCTGCCAGTGATCACCAAGACCTCTTCAAAGCTTTGTGCCCGGCTCAGTTGCTGAACCACGATGGTCTTATAGACATCGGACGGTTTGAAATCGACACTTAACACCGTGCCGACGGGGATCCCCTTGGGGTAAACCCCACCAGCCCCGGAAGTGATCAGTGTCTCTCCCGGACTGACATCCACATTCATGGCAATATAACGCAGGTAAAGGGTACCGTCGGGAGAACCCTCCAGAATACCTTCAGCCCGTGTGCTCTGGATGAACACCGCCAAGCCGCTACGCTCATCAGCAATCAGGCGCACCACCGAACTGGTGGGCCCGGAAGCCTCGATTTGGCCGATCAGGCCGTTGGCGCTAATCACCGGTAGACCGGCATGGAGGCCGTCGTTGGTGCCCTTGTTGATGGTGATGCTGCGATCCCAAGAGTCCGTGCCTTGGCTGATCACCCGGGCACCTACCGACTGCAGGTGATAGGCATCGCTGATGTCCAGCAGTGCCGAGAGCTTCTCGTTTTCCAGCTCGTATTCTTGCAGACGGATATTGTCCGAACGCAGCCGCTCGTTTTCTGCCCGCATCGCCGAGATGTCGTCGGTAGAGAGGCTCATGTTGTCAAAGCTGCTGCCCATACCGCGCAGGGGTGCAGCGATAAACGAACCGGCCGTCTGCAAGGGGGCGGTAAGTACGGAGGCACCAGATCGGATCTTGTGCAACACCCCCCCATCACCTTCTCGCACCCAGACAGTAATAGCCACTAATGACAACAAGCAACAAACAACAAGCACCGGCAAGCTGCGGTCCTTGCCGACCTGCTTATGCTGTTCCAAAGGCATGCGCTACGCCTGCCAGATTAACGCTGCGTATAGGAGCGTTGGAGGGCGATCGGGTTCTCCAACGCCCGGACGCAGCCGACTACGACATTGGTGAAAGCAGTGTCAGATGCATAAACTGGCACTTCAAGCTCGTTGGTAAGGTAGATGTCGAGCATTTTCATCATCCCGCCGCCGCCGGTGAGCAACACACCGTTGCGGATGATATCGCCAGCCAAGTCAGGATCCGTCTCCAAGAAGGTTTCCTTGATGGCAATCAGGATCTCTTGCAGGGGGGCACGGATGCCTTCGCGGACATCCTCGGACTGGATAATCTCGCTGCGAGGCAAGTTGGTGGCCAAGTCGCGCCCGGATATCTCCATGTCCAGCTCGCCTGTGGAGATAGGCATGGCCGAGCCAATCGCGATCTTGATGTCCTCGGCGGTACGCACGCCGATGTTCAACCCGTAGACCTCGCGGATGTGGCGGGCAACTGCCTCATCGAACTCATTGCCAGCAATGCGCAAGGAGTTCGAGGTGACGATACCGCCCAGCGATATCACGGCTATCTCGGTAGTGCCGCCACCGATGTCCACCACCATGGAACCAGTAGGCTCCTCGACTGGGAGTCCGGCCCCAATGGCCGCTGCCATCGGCTCCTCAATCAAGAAGGCCTGCCGTGCCCCGGCTTGGATGGTTGCCTCAAATACGGCACGCTTTTCTACAGATGTTACTCCACAGGGGATGCAGATCACGATACGCGGCTTAGGCTGGTAAAAACGGGTGCGGCGGTTGGCCTTCTGGATAAAATAAGAAAGCATCGCCTCAGTAACATCATAGTCGGCTATCACCCCGTCGGCCAAGGGCTTCTCCACGGAGATGTTGCCGGGATTACGACCGATCATCTCCCGGGCCTCAGTACCCACGGACAGCACCCGGTTGGCATCAGAGTCAATAGCCACCACCGATGGCTCGTTCAAGACGATGCCCTCGCCGGGGATGGCCACCAAGGTGTTTGCCGTACCCAAGTCAATGGCCATATCACAGCTCCATTGATTGAACAGGTTATCGAGAAAGGACATGGGTTTCCTTATCCATAGCTCAGCGTATTCAAAGTCGCACTGCTCTTCTGCGCAACTTTGTATTTTACCACATGCCCAAGATTTTCCCCAGAGCGCCGTGGCTTATGTGGTCGATGCGAAGACTAGATCAATGCCGTTGATCTTCCAGCCGATCATGTCCCGCACCAAATTGATCTGGTAATGGACGATGCCCCCCTCGGGTAGCTGGACATCGACCAATGCCGTGGTCTCGTTCATTGATGCGCTCATGCCGATCACTTTAACCTTGCTGGAATCCACTTGCACCACCGAGTTGACGATACGCTGAAAATCGGCCTGCCTGTCGTCGGCCACGTTCACCCAGCTGTCGGTGACCGACCCCGAACCAGCATGCGCGTCGAAGAAACGATTTATCACCGCCTGTTGGCTAGGGTAACCGACGCCTTGGACGTAGCAGACGATTGCAGCAGCCAATGCCAAAACGACAACGACGATAACCGCCAAAAAGACCTTCAAGCCGGTGTGGCGCAATTTCTTCTCTTTTTTGACGCTCTGCTTGCCGGCCTCTATCAACTCGGCATCAGTGGCAGTAAAAAAGCCGGTGTTCTCGGCCGAGGGGATGTTGGCGCCAACGACCATCGGCCCAGAGACCTCAGCATCCAAGGGCTTCAATCCCGTCGGGTCGTCAAAGAGGCTGTCCGGCTCTTGGTAGCCATCCGTAAGGCCATCCTCGCCGCCGCCGAGCGCCATGTCTTGGCCGCTATGGGATGAGTCGTCAGTATCAGCATCAGTATCAGCATCGGCTCTTGGGTTGGAACTGTCGGTTTCGGCTAGATGGGCCTTGGCCTCCCGCAGCTGTTGCCGGGAACGGTCGGAGATCTGGTAATCTGCGCCCATCTGGGCATCGTTGAAGGCTTGGATGGCCTTGTCGTACTGGGCATCAAGAAAATATGCAGCACCGAGGCGCTCATAGGTCTTATGCAGGGTGGCACCAGTGACCCGAAAGTCCAAAATGGCCAAATAAGCCTTGATGGCATCAGCTGGGCGGTCGAGGGTGCAAAAAGACGCCCCCAAGTTCATCAAGGCCTTCACCGGGTTGGGATTATTCTCGTCTAAGGCTGCAGTGCGGTAGGCAGTACCCGCCTCGACGATGCGCTTCAGCTTGCTCAAGGCATTGCCCATACCCATCCAAGCCCGGTAAGGGGTCGGATAGTAGCGATCGTCCAAAGCCGCATGATACTCCTCGATCGCCTCATCGTAGCGTCCGAGCGCTGAGAAGGCAGTGCCCATGTTGACATGGATGCTGCCGCGCTCGGAATAGTCGCTGTCTTCCAACGACTTGTGATAGGCGGCTACAGCCTCCTCATAACGCTTCACCTTGATCAGGCAGTTTCCCAAGCGGTGGTAGACGAGCCCCTTATCACCGCTCTCAAACTCCGACTGGTCTTCTTTCAAGCAGCGGAAATAACCCTCCAGTGCCCTGGCGTATTCACCTGAGTTGTAAGCGATGGTCGCTTGTTCGTAACTATAGCTTTGCACGTCTGCTCTCCGCAATCAGTTGCTGGCATTCTCAATGCTCACCGACTCAATGATATCGCCCACCCCCAGTGCATGGATCACCGCTAAAGACTCCTGGTCTGCGGGATCTCCAAACACCGTGTAATTGTCGTCCAAGAAGGGCTGTGGCCCTAGGCAGAAATAGAACTGCGACCCAGCAGAGTCCGGATCCTGGGAGCGAGCCTGAGCCAAGGTGCCGTCTTGATGCTTGTTGTTCGGGTTCTGTTTCCACTCGCCCTTGATGCTATAGCCGGGGCCACCAGTGCCCGGAGGCGGATAGGCATTGCCCGATTTGACCTGCTCCGAGGTCAAGTCCCGGGTATGGGGGCAGCCGCCTTGGACAACAAAGCCAGGCTCATAGCGATGGAACTTAAGGCCATCATAAAACCCCTTCTGTGCCAACTCGACGAAGTTAGCAACATGGATAGGAGCATCCTTTCCGGCCAATTTCACTCTAATAACACCTTTTGAAGTGTTGATCCTAGCAATCTCGTCGCCGCTCGGCAGATACTGCGGTGTATACAAAGACATTCAAAGCCTCCTTATGGTTCCCTTTTTGGAAAAGAAATCGCGGTTCCCATTGGTGCCCTCTATAGGATTCGAACCTACGACCTTCTGCTCCGGAGGCAGACGCTCTATCCCCTGAGCTAAGAGGGCTGATGGGGAATATGGAAACCATGACGGTACATGATTTTACAACACATCCCAAATCCATGCTGCCGCAACGATAGATATCACAACAATTTAACATGGAAATGCCGATCACGACGCTCGACCGGCGTTTCCATATAATAGAGGTCGTTATGATCTTTGCGGAGAAAGGCAGAGTGGAAAGCTTTTGCGCCAGACGGTTCGGATAGAGTCTTTGGCCTACCAAGGCCACGGAGTTGCTCACCTTGCAGACGGCAAGGCGGTGTTCGTCGCCGATACCGTGCCTGGCGACCGGCTGCTGGTGGAGGTGGCAGACGAGCACAAATGTTTTGCCCGTGGAACAACAGTGGAGCTGCTCGAGGCATCAGAACAGCGTGTTCAAGCAGCTTGTCCGCATGCCGGGGCCTGCGGTGGCTGCCCTTGGCAGATCGTCGGATATGCCAGCCAGCTGTTCTGGAAGCGCCGCTTCGTAGTGGACTCCCTGAGCCGTATTGCCCATATTGCCGATGCCGACGGGCTGGTGGCCGAGACTATCGCCGCCCCAAAACTTTGGGGCATGCGCAACAAAGTCGAGTTCAAGCTGTACCGGGAGGCGGCCGGCGGCCGTTTGCAGGCTGGCATGTATACCGCTCGCAGCAACAGCTGCGCCCCAGTTGAGAGCTGCATGGCACTTGGCGGCCAGCCGGGCAAACTGCCTGGTCGGCTGGCCGGCCTGTTGAATTTTGTGTTCGTCGACGGCAGGGCAAAAACAGGCAGCTTGGCAACAGCTGATCTCACCCCCTATCGCCTCGGCATCCGCACATCACAACGGACAGGCGACTGCGAGGTTGCGCTCTGGAGCCGCCCTGCGCCCCTGCGCCGCTCTTTCTTGGCCGGGACCATCGGCCAGCAGGCCAAGTGCGTGAACTCCGTAGTACGGGTGTTGACCAAGGAGCAAGACGGACGGCACAAGACAGTGCGCACCGAGGTATTAGCTGGCCGGGGGTTTTGGTCGGAGGCCTTTGGCGGCCATGTCCTGAAGGTCTCGGCACCGTCATTCTTCCAAGTAAACACAAAAATGGCCGAGCTTTTGGCCAAGAGGCTGAAAGAACAGCTGCTGCAAGGGTCAGGCAGATGCGGCTTGCAGGTATTTGACCTTTACGCCGGCATCGGTAGCTTTACTTTGCCTCTGGCTGCCGCTGGAGCCTGCGTGGTAGCAGTGGAGATCAACGGCAGCAGCCTTTGCGACCTGCGCCGCAACCTCTCAGCCGCCGGGCTTCAGGCCGAGGTGGTGGCCGGTGATGTAGCTCGTGAGCTGCCGTGGCTTCTTCGAAGGGCGACTGGCGGCCAAGCAGCGAGAGGCGGCTTGGCGGCAATCGTCGACCCGCCGCGCTCTGGCCTCAGCAGCACTGTGGCCAAGGCCTTGGCTGACTCCCCCCTGTCCCGGCTGGCCTACGTCTCTTGTGACCCGGCAAGCCTTGCCCGTGATGCCCGGATATTGATCGACGGCGGCTTCCGTCTACAACAAGCCGTACCCTTCGACTTCTTCCCTCAGACCTACCATATCGAAACCTTGGCATTGTTCGAAAAGGATACGTAATGGATCGACCCCCCGGGGAGATGCCGAAACGGCTTCAACGGGAAGTACACAAACACCACCGCTGGCAATCTCGGACTCATAAGCTCCGAGCGGTCGGTGCCCCGAAGCCCTATAATTGATGGATAAGGGAGTTAACTATGACATTGAACGAGCAATTAGGAATACGTCTGGCCACAGCGGACGACTCACAGCGAATACTCGACATCTACCGCCCTTACGTGGTAGACACCGCTATTACCTTCGTGTCCTCCATTCCATCGGCTGCAGACATCGCACTGAAGATGCAGCAGGTCCAGAAACGCTACCCCTATTTGGTGTGTACCTTGGAGGACAGGGTGGTCGGCTTTGCCTACGCCGACGAGGTGCGGCCCCATGATGCCTACCGCTGGAACGCCGAGCTGGCCATCTACCTCGACGGGGAATACCACCGCCGGGGGATTGCCACTGCTCTGTACAGCGCACTGTTACAGATACTGCGGGCACAGGGCTTCGTGAACCTCTATGCGGTGATTGGCCTGCCCAACGATCCAAGCATCGCCTTGCATCGGCACTTCGGCTTCACAGAGGTTGGGGTACATGAAAAAACCGGTTTCAAGCTAGGTGAATGGCGCGATGTGGTCTGGCTTTGGCATCGCATCGAGGGTGCCACCGACCCAGCATTGCACGGCCCACCGCTACTGATGGCTGAGCTTCGGAAAAACGATATCGATACTGCCCTGAACATGGCCGGGGCACTGCTCAAGGGGGCAATGGTATGAGTATGGACGAAAGCTACGGACTGGCATCGGGCAGCGGCTGTCGTCTGCCCAAAGGCATCCTAGTCGGACACTGCGACGATCAGGCGGGGGGCAGCGGCTGTACCGTGTTGCTGGCCCCGGATGGCTGCACAGGGGCTGTGGCGGTGCGCGGCGGGGCCCCGGCCACCCGCGAAACCGACCTGCTGGATCCGGCGAACACCGTCGAGGGGCTGCATGCAGTAGTACTCAGCGGTGGCAGTGCCTTCGGGCTGGATGCCGCCAGCGGCGTCATGCGCTGGCTGTCTGAGCAGGGCTTCGGTTTGGAGTTCGGCGGTCAACAGATCCCGATAGTGGCCGGTGCTTGCCTTTTTGACCTGCCGCTTGGCAACCCACAGGTACGCCCGGATGCCGAATGGGGCTATACGGCATCGGCCAACGCCAGCCACCGGCTACGCACTGGCAATGTTGGCGCCGGCACCGGAGCATCGGTAGGCAAGCTCTTGGGGATGGAGCAGGCTATGAAGTGCGGCCTCGGAGCCGCCAGCCTACAGCTGGGCGAGATGGTGGTCAGCGCTGTCACCGTGGTCAACGCCGTCGGCAATGTCTATGCCAACAGTCGCTCGACTATGCTGGCCGGTGTGCGCGACCCCAAGCGGCCACGCTCCATCCTCGACCCCTACCAAGCGCTTTTCGGACAGGTCGTCGAAACCACAAGCAAGCCAAGCCCGAGGCTGCCTAGTCTCGGCAACACCAGCCCGATAGGCAGACTGACAGACCCAGCGGCCAGCGCCGGAATGCCCGGCACCAACACCACCATCAGTTGCGTGCTGACTAATGCCAGCATGAGCAAGGCCGAGGCCACCCGGGTGGCCGGCATGGCGCACGACGGCTACGCCCGAGCCATCGACCCAGTACACACCGCCAACGACGGCGATGTAGTGTTTGTGATGGCCACCGGGCAAATGGCAGCCAGCCACGATTTGATCGGCATTCTGGCAGCACGGACAGTCGAGGCAGCGATCATCAATGCCGCCATAGATGCCGAGGGGGCCTACGGCCTACCCGCCCATCGGGATCTAGTGGGCTGATCTTGGTACATGACATGATTGACCGGCATCTCCCTAGCCTGAGCCTGCCGGAGTTTGGCGACTGACGGCATGGACGGCACAGACCCAACCAAAAAGTCCTTGCCGCCGCATATTGTCGGCCTACTGATCGTCTTTTGGCCGGTCGGCCTATTCCTGCTCTACCGCCACAACACGTCCGACCGCACTAACCTGTTAAAGAACGCCAACATCTCCTTGTATTTTGGCATTGGTTTTCTCATCGCTGGTCTTTTTGAAACCGGAGCCGGACTGAGCGGGCTGTCAAATATCGCCTACCGGCCATACGACCCCTTCTCACTGATAATGGGAGTGATGTTCTTAGCCGGCGGCGTGGCAATGGTCTGGCTCTCCGTGAACCAGCGCAGTTTGGCCAAACGCTATAAGCGCTACATCGCCCTGATCGTCAATAATGGCATTTGCTCCCTAGAGAGGATTGTCCAAGCCACGGGCTTTCAATACCCAAAAGCAGCTGCCGACTTACAAAAGATGATCGATCTGGGGTTTTTCGATGGAGCCTACCTAGACGAGGCACGTGGCCTAGTAGTGCTGCCAGAGAAACTGGCCGACACGTTGGTGGTCCGCTCACTACACTGTGACCGCTGCGGCGCCAACAACAAGCTCACCGCCAGCCAGGCGCCGATCTGCGCCTACTGCGGCTCGCCGCTGGAATAGGGCGGCTCAGCTCACAATCTGGCGCAACAGCATTAAATCGGCGCTTCCCCAACGGCTACGCCCATTCTTGGCTTCTTCGGAATTCTCCGCTTGCAATTTTGGTTCTTTGTGTTACATTTATATCGGCAGCGGGAATCGGTACCTGTGCTGAAACCAGTCACGGAGGACAGGGTATGCTTTTTGTAACCCTATTGTTGATAGTAGCCTTCTTTTCTTGGCTTAGCTTGAGCCAAGGCTTTTTTGGTTTTAGCTATTGCTATTACGCGCAGGCACTGAGGCCTAGTACTGGATCCCCGAGCTGACCGGACGGACACAACAGCATCCCAAGAGGGAGGGTTCCACGTATATGGACCCTCCCCTTTTAGTTGTTAAGGAGGAAATGTGGGCTTAAGAATCGGAATCATCGGACTAGGATTGATGGGCGGATCGCTGGCCTATGCCCTGCGCGGCTTCCGCGATGCTACCATCGTCGGCACTAACCGCCATGCCGAGGTCTGTCAAGCCGCTTTGGCCAGCGGTGCTGTGGACGAGGCCACAACAGACACTGCAGCAGCTATCCGCGGCTCTGATCTGGTGATATTCTGCATCTATGCCCGTCAGATCCCCGAAATACTGAAACAGCACCAACACGACTTCAAACTTGGGGCAGTGGTGGCCGATATCTATGGTGCCAAATGTGATCTAAACTCACGTATTTTATCCGTATTGCCCCCAGATGTGGATTACATCGGCATTCACCCGATGGCCGGCAAGGAGCGCGACGGCTTTGCCAACGCCGATGCTGCCATCTTCAAGGATTCCGGCTTTGTGATCTGCCCTTTGCCTAGCACTTCGCCGGAGTCGGTGGAGCTGATGCGGGAACTGGCGGCCTTCGTCGGCGCTACCCGGGTAGCCGTGGCCACGCCGGAGAAGCATGATGAGATCATCGCCTATACCAGTGACTTGACACATATCGCTGCTGCCGCCCTCTGCTTGGACTACCACCCCGACATGAGCTCGGCCTACACGGCAGGAGCCTTCCGGGACTGCACCCGGATAGCCGATATCAATGCCCCAGTTTGGGCGGAACTGCTGTTGGACAACAGCAGCAACACTGTCGACTACCTCGACCGCTACCTCTGCCAGCTGCAAAAAGTGCGCCGCTGCCTAGTCGAGGGCGATGAGGCCGGCCTCTGCCAGCTGTTGGAGCAGGCCGGGGAAAACAAAAGGGAGATGCTCAAACGGTGACCAAGCTTACAGTCGGGTTAGGCGGCCAGCAATACGACATCTTGATTGAACCGGGACTGCTAGGACAGGTGGCCTCGGCCATCCGTCCCTATACAACAGCGGGCAGCCCCGTAGCCGTAGTCACTGATGAGAACGTTTGGGGCTACTATGGTCAAGCATTCATTGCCTCCCTGCAGTCCGCAGGCATCACTGCCCGGCCGCAGGTCTTGCCGCCTGGCGAGCAAAACAAGTCTTTGGCCGGTTTGGCCGGTTTGTATGATGCCTTTACCGAGATGAAACTGAGGCGCAACGGCTTGGTTGTGGCCTTAGGCGGCGGTGTGATTGGCGACTTGGCCGGCTTCGCAGCGGCCACCTACCTACGCGGCATCCCCTACGTCCAAGTGCCGACCAGCCTACTGGCACAGGTCGACTCCAGTGTCGGCGGCAAGACGGCCATTGACCTTGCGCAGGGCAAGAACTTGGTCGGTTCCTACTACCAGCCAAAACTAGTGCTGATTGACCCCGATGCCCTGCTGACCCTGCCTGTTCGGGAATTGCGCTGCGGCATGGCGGAGATCATCAAGTACGGTGCCATCCGCTCGCGCAAACTGTTCGATGAGCTGGATGTGCCCGCCGCCGGTATCTCGGCAGATAATATCCAAGGCAACGCCCCGGGCACACCCAGCCAAGCATGCACCAGTACAAACAGCGATGCCATATTGGCCCTAGGCACGGAGGTTTCGACGGTGCCAAGATCACTGAATGTGGCCGCTCTAAGCACAGTGATAGCCGACTGTTGTTCCATCAAAGCTGGCATCGTCTCTAGGGACGAGCGCGACGAAGGCGAGCGGATGCTCCTGAATTTTGGCCACACTTTCGGCCATGCCATTGAGAAGGCCTATGACTTTGAGCGCTTCAACCACGGCGAGGCAGTGGCCATCGGCATGGTGCTGGCTGCTCGCATCGGCCAAGAGCTGGGCATTACCCCGGCAGCGGCCACAGAAGAGCTCTGCCGTCTGCTTGGGGCGCACGGTTTAGACACCAGCTGTCCCTGTCGGCCCAGCAGTCTATTAGAGATTTTGGAGACGGACAAGAAAAGCAGCACCAGCTGGATCCAGATGGTGCTGCTAAGAAAGATCGGCGATGCCCTTATTCAACCTTTGAGCTTTGATGAGCTGGGCGACATCGTTCGCAGTGTGGAGGGGAAATGGACGAGATAAAGCGCATTGAACGCTTCCCGAGCGGCATCGTCAAGCTGCCGCCTTCCAAAAGCCTCAGCCATCGGGCGCTGATCTCGGCCGCTTTGGCTGCTGCTGGCGACATCGTGTTGGGCAGTGCAGGCGGCAACAGTGCAGGCGGCAGCACGGCTGCCGGCGAGGCGGCCTGGGACGGCGGCGGCACGGCTGGCGATGGCAAAGAGAGCCTGATCCTGAACCTCGGCAGCTCCGAGGACATCAGCGCCACCTTAGATGGCATTCGTGCTCTGGGTGCCGACTGGCAGCAGACATCACAAGGTTTGCGGGTTTTCCCCGGCATCGCCCCGTCGGCTGTGCCTGTCGACTGCGCGGAGTCCGGCTCAACGCTGCGCTTCTTGATCCCGATCCTTGCCCTCAGCGGCAACGAGCGCTGCCTCGTCGGCCGCGGCCGGCTGCTGCAGCGGCCGATGGAGGCCTATGAGCAGCTGTTTGCCGCTGCCGGTGCCACTTTACAGCGCACTCAGCATGGCATCAGCGTTAAGGGTCCTTTGCGAAGCGGCACTTACCACCTTCCGGGCAACATCAGCTCACAGTTCGTCTCCGGCCTGCTCTTCGCCCTGCCCTTACTGCCGGGTGAAAGCGAGATCCGTTTGAGCTCGCCACTGGAGTCCGCTGGCTACGTGCAACTGACCCTGAGTGCCCTAGCGGCCTTCGGCGTGCAGATCGAACAGCCGGATGCCGAAAGCTACCTGATTCCGGGCGGCCAGCACTATCGGCCGACGCAATACACAGTGGAAGCGGACTACTCCCAGTCGGCTTACTTTCTCGGAGCGGCGGCACTGGGGCGGCCAGTGCGCTGCCTGGGCCTGAGCCTCCATAGTGACCAGGGCGACCGCGCCATTCTCCGTATCCTGCAGGAGATGGGTGCCCGCATAAGCGTCGCTGACGGGCTGATCTCCGTCCAAGCTGAGACGCTGCGAGCCGTGGAGGTGGATGCCCGGGAGATCCCCGACTTGGTGCCACCGATCGCCGTGCTCTGCAGCTTTTGTGTAGGCACCTCCAAGATAGTCAATGCCGGCCGTCTGCGTTTTAAAGAGAGCGATCGCCTACATGCCATGGCCTCCGAGCTCGCCCGCTTAGGGGCAAAGGTCGTGGAGAAGGAAGACTCGCTCATCATTGAGGGGTCAGAGCGTCTGCGCGGCGGTCGGGCAGATGCTTGGGGAGATCATCGCATCGCCATGTCGATGGCCTTGGCAGCCATTCGTTGCGAGCGCCCGGTGGAGCTTTCCGGTTGGCAGAGTGTGCGGAAGTCCTACCCGGGCTTCTGGGAGGATTTTGAGGTGGAGGCACTATGAACACATGGGGGCAAGCCTTGCGGCTCTCGATCTTCGGTGAGTCACATGGACCGGCCATCGGCATTGTCGTCGACGGGCTGCCGGCCGGCGAGGCTATCGACTTGACGGCAGTCGAACAGGAGATGGCACGACGGGCGCCCGGGCAGTCTGCCTTCAGCACAGCTAGGCGTGAAGCCGACCAAGTGGAGGTGCTCAGCGGCCTGCTGCAAGGAAGGACAACGGGGGCACCGATCTTGGGCCTGATCCGCAACACTGACGCCCATTCCAGTGACTATGACAGCCGCCTGCGACCCGGCCATGCTGATTGGACCGCCCTGCTGAAATACCATGGTCTGGCCGACATGCGTGGCGGCGGCCATTTCTCCGGTCGCCTGACTGCGCCGCTGGTATTCGCCGGCAGCCTGGCCAAACAGTTACTTGGTCGCCAAGGCATCACGGTATATGCCCGTATTGCCCGCATCGGCCAAGTCGTCGACCAAGCACTGCCCTATGAGGCGGTGGCTTGGGCAGAGGTCTCCCAGAAGGGCTTTCCGGCCGCCGCCGAGGCGGCTATGGCAGCGGAGGTCAAGCAGGCTAAATCAGACGGCGACTCGGTCGGCGGTGAGGTGGAGGCGGTGGCCTTCGGGCTTCCCGGCGGCTTGGGAGAGCCCTTTTTCGGATCGATGGAAAGCTGTATTGCCTCCATGCTCTTCTCCATCCCAGCAGTCAAAGGGGTGGAGTTTGGCGACGGCTTCAGGCTGGCCCAGATGCGCGGCAGCCTGGCTAACGATCAACTGACATTGGCGGCTGGGCAAACCGTACTGATAAAACGGCCTAGCGCTGAGCCGGCCAGCGAACCACAGGTTGATGAAGCTGCCAGCCGCGCTACCCCCCAAGACATCCGGGCGCTGAGCAACCATAACGGTGGTATCTTGGGCGGCATCAGTAATGGCATGCCCTTGGTGGTGAGAGTGGCCATCAAGCCGACACCCTCCATTGCCAGCGAGCAGCAGACAGTAGACGGTGCTGAGTTGCGACCGGTAAAACTATGCATCCATGGCCGCCATGACCCTTGCATCGTGGTGCGGGCGGTACCGGTAGTCGAGGCGGCGCTGGCCTTGGCGGTGCTGGATCGCTGGCTGGTGGCCCAACCCCAGCTGCTGCCACAGACTGGGGAAGCAGGAAATGATGAGGCAAGAAGATGACCAAACTCAGCAACGTCGTCTTAATCGGGCTGGCCGGCAGTGGCAAGAGCAGCCTAGGTGCAGCCCTCGCCAAACGGCTGGGGATGTCCTTTATCGACACCGACCTGGATGTCGAACAACAGGCGAATATGACCATCGTTGAGTTGTTCCAACTGCATGGTGAGTCTCATTTCCGAGATCTGGAAACTGCAGCGGTCAAACGGGCTTCTGGTTGTCGAAATACCGTTATCGCCACTGGCGGTGGCAGTGTGCTGCGTGATGAGAATATACAGGCACTGCGGGAGCATGGGTTGATAGTCTTCATAGACCGACCGGTGAGCATTATCGCTACGAGCATAGAACCTGATGGCCGCCCTCTGTTGGCCAAAGGCACTGCGTCCCTCTTGCAGCAGAGCAACACCCGGCGGCCACTTTACCAAGCAGCAGCTGATGTCACTTTGATAAATGAGGGCAACTGGTGGGATGCCTTGGAGGCGTTGGTGGGGGCAGTAGGCGATACGAACGTTGCGGCGACCGAGGACGAGAGCGCGACCGTCGATAAACGCGGAGTTATTGCCAACGGGCAGACTGTAGCGAACAGGGCCACAGCCGTCACTAGACGGCAAAACACGGCCAAATCCCAAGATGTCAAGCGGATCTTCGCGGTCATCGGCGACCCCATCGCCCACAGCCTGTCGCCCGTGATCCATAACACCGTGTTCACAGCGCTCGGATTGCCCTACAGCTATCAGGCACTACATGTGCCCAAGGGCAGCGTCGGCCAGTTCCTAGAGCAGGTCCGGGACGGCGCTATGCCCGGCCAAGCCGCGCAGGGCGAGCTGGCCGCTGCCACCGGCCCCGGCTTTCCCGACGGCGCTGGCCTATCGGGACTCAACGTCACCATCCCCCACAAAAAGGCGATCCTGCCGTTTTTGGACGCAGTGGCCGAAGAGGCCAAGCTGGCCGGTGCCGTGAACACGGTGGTCATCCGCAACGGTCGGCTTTATGGCCACAACACCGACATGCTGGGGCTGGCAGCGGCGCTGGCCGACCAGGGGTTCAGCTTCTCAGGGTCACGGGTGGTACTCATCGGTACTGGTGGCGCAGCTGCGGCAATCGCCCTCAAGGCAGCGCAAGACCAAGCCATCTCGGTCACCGTTTTAGGCCGCAATGCCACCAGCACCCGCAATCTTGTGGCTGCCCTGCAACAAGTAACATCTGCAACTGTCACCAGCGGCGGACTAACCCCGGCCGGCATGGCTCAGGCGGCATCCACAGCCGACATCCTGATCAACGCCACGCCTTTGGGCATGAGCGGATTCCAAGACGATTTTGTCTCCCTGCAGTTCCTGAAGGCCATCCCACCGGGCGGTCTGGTGTGCGACATCGTCTATCAGCCTCCCCTAACCAAGCTGCTTTCTGAGGCAGCGGCGCTGGGTCTGAAGACCCAGAACGGCTTGGCTATGCTCATCTATCAGGCTTTGTTGGCCGATGAGTTGTTTATCGGTCGCGAGTTAGATAAGAAGACTCTGTACGGAACGGTGAATGAAGCTTTGTTACATCATATGAAAGGGGAAAAGAAAAATGATCATCATCTTTAAAGCCGAGGCCACGGAAGGCCAAGTCAACGCAGTGAGGCAAGCCCTGTCACACAAGGACCTGATGCTGCAAGACATCAAGGGTGAGAGCACCTACATGCTCGGCCTGGCCGGGGACACCTCCCAGCTTCACCCAGAAGAGTTCATGCGTTTCGAGGGTGTGGAGCAGGTAGTGCGGGTCTCTGAGCCTTACAAGCTCTCCGGGCGGCGCTTCCACCCTCAAGACACCGTAATCGATGTCAACGGTCGCAAGATCGGCGGCGGCCACTTCGCAGTAATCGCTGGCCCTTGTTCGGTGGAGGGCGAGGACCAAGTACTGTCCATCGCCCGCGATGTGGAGCGCTCCGGTGCCAAGTTCCTACGTGGTGGAGCGTTCAAGCCACGCAGCTCGCCCTACTCCTTCCAAGGGCTTGGCCTCGATGGCTTGGAACTGTTGAAGATCGCCCGCGAGAAGACCGGCCTACCGATCGTCACTGAGATAATGTCATCGGAGTTTATCGAGGTCTTCGCCCGCGATGTCGATATCATTCAGGTCGGTGCCCGCAACATGCAAAACTTCCCACTGTTGCGTGAGGTGGGCTATACCGGCAAGCCGATACTGCTGAAGCGCGGCATGTCGGCCAGTATTGAGGAGATGCTGATGGCTGCGGAGTATGCGCTGCTAGGCGGCAAGAGCCAAGTTATACTCTGTGAGCGCGGCATCCGCACTTTTGAAACGGCGACCCGTAACACGCTCGACCTATCAGCGGTGGCAGTGCTGAAGGAGAAATCGCACCTGCCAGTGATCGTTGACCCATCCCACGCCACAGGGTATTGGAACCTCGTGCCGCCGATGGCTCTAGCGGCCACTGCTGCCGGGGCCGACGGCCTGATCATCGAGGTGCACAATCAACCGGAGAAGGCACTGTGTGACGGCCAGCAGTCCCTGACACCGATGAGCTTTGATAATTTGATGATAAAGATACAAAAGATACGCAATGTACTCTACGACGACGGAAGCGAGAGCTGATGGATATCAAACAGGAACTGGATGAGCTACGGAGCCAAGTGGACGAAATTGACCGCGAGATCGTCCCCCTCTTTGTCCAAAGAATGGCTTTGTCGCTGGCGATTGGCAAGGCAAAGGGACGTGGCAATATGTCCGTCCTCAATCAACAACGTGAACAGCAGATTATTGACCAAGCCCTAGAGGCGACCGATCAGTCTATAGTGGGCGAAACCGCCCTGCTAATGCGCACCATCATCGCCTTGTCCCGAGAGCATCAATACGCTCAGCTGATGGATCGGGACAGGCACCTTTTGCCAAAGCCCCGGAAGCTGGCACGCGACAGTATCAGTTGTGCCTATCAGGGTGTGCCCGGAAGCTGGAGTGAACAGGCCTTGCTGCAGGTGTTCCCAGATGCCCACAAAGAGGCAGTGGATTTCTTCGAGGATGTTTTCTTGGCAGTACGCGACGGAAATGTGGACTATGGCGTAGTACCCATTGAGAACTCCACCACTGGAGCGATCGGCGAAACTTATGACTTGCTGCGCAAGTACGGTTGTTTTATTGTTGGCCGCACATCAGTACGTGCCCGCCAATGTCTATTGGCCGCTCCGGGTACCCGCTTAAACGATATCCGCGAGGTGCTCTCACACCCAGAGGGCTTTAAGCAGTGCTCTGGATTTTTGCACAACCGGGCTTGGGACTTGACCGCTACCCGCAATACCGCAGTGGCCGCCGAGACTGTGGCCAAGAAGAAGAGCAGCCGCTTTGCGGCCATTGGCTCGCGCCGGGCGGCCGAGCTGAACGAGCTGGCTGTGATTGCCACCGACATCATGGATTCCGATAAGAACACGACATCTTTTGTGGTTATTGCTGCCAATCCAGAATATGACGAATCCAGCGACATAATTACCATCACCTTCTCCACTGCCCACCGCGCCGGGGCGCTCTGTGAGGCATTGCTGCCATACCTGGCACATGAGGTCAACATGCTGCGCATCGAATCCCGCCCGTCTGAACCCGGCAAATACCGCTTCTTTGCCGACTTGGCCGGTAATATTAACGACGATGTCCTGATAGACTGTCTGCTGCAAGCTAAATCTCTCTGTGAGTACATCGAAGTGCTGGGCTGCTACAGCAACAAGGATGCCGAGGAGTAAGATGGGGCATATTGTGGTGATAAACGGCCCGAACCTTAACCTGTTAGGCCAGCGACAGCCAGACACCTATGGCACGGATAACCTGGAGAGCATCAACCAGCGGGTTGCGGCAGCTGCAGCGGCAGCCGGAGCAACCTGTGAGTTCTTCCAAAGCAACATCGAAGGCGAGTTAGTTGATGCGATCCAGGCCGCTGCTAGCGCCAACGGCGTGATTCTCAATGCCGGGGCCTACAGCCATTACAGCATCGCCATCCGCGATGCCATCGCCGCCATCAACACCCCAGTAGTGGAGGCGCACATCTCCAATATCTATGCCCGTGAGGAATTCCGTCACCGCTCCGCGATAGCCGCAGTCTGCCTAGGCAGTATCGCTGGCTTTGGTGCTGGAAGTTATCTGCTGGCCTTGCAGGCATTATTGGCCTTGGAGGAAAACGACTAGGGGGAACGCCAAACTACGGTCATCGTGGCTTTGAGCCGCAGTCTTTTACGCTGCTGCTGGAATAAGGACTGCACGCCTGAGCCCACAATGCTTGGGCAGCAAATCGGCGTCTCTCTAGTTGAACTTGAATATCTTCTGGACTATCCGGTAGCCGGCAATGGCCATCGACCTGCCAAACTTGCCTGGCAAATTGACACTGACACCCAATCCGCTGCCACGTAGACGGTTGTAAGTGTCTGGGTCGGCCTGCCGTAGGTACTCCCATAGCATCTTGCGTTCTTGCTCGCGGTTCGGAAGGTCAGAGAGCCGCAGGAACACAGAGCTGATGGTCATCATCATCAACATGTAATGGGTCATATACAGGCGCAACCGCCGTGGCTCGACAGTTTGCAGCTTATAGGCATCGATCATGATGTGCGTCACCCGCAACTGCTGGTCGATACGCTTGATCATCGTCTTTTCCTGTACCGACTGGCCTTCACGGCCGATATAGTAGCGGTAAAGGTCAATATCGAGGTAATAGAGGGTCTTGACCGCCGGCAATGGCACGAAGACAAAAATATTGTCCACATAAAAAGTATGCGCCGGCAGGTTCAGGCCGATGCTGCGCAAAAGCTCTGTACGGTAGATGGCAGTGTGCATCAAGAGGTTTTGGTGCTTCTGGAAATGCCCGACATCATTCCAACCGAACAACCGTCCCTCTGGGAAGACGCCGACAAAGCTGATACGCCGGTGGGTACCCTCCTCCAGCTTCTCATAAACATAGTTGGCGATCAACAGGTCAGGACCGGCGGACATCTCACGCAGTTCATACAGTTTGCGCATCACCTTGGCCAAGGCATCGCTGTCGAACCAGTCATCGGCATCTAACACCTTGAAGTAATCGCCTTTGGCGGCGGCCAAGCCGGTGTTCACGGCCTCGCCGTGACCACCGTTGGCTTGATGGATGGCTCGGATCAGCTGGGGGTAACGGGCGGCCCATGCATCGACCAGCTCCGGGGTTTCATCGCCAGTTGAGCCGTCGTCGATCAGGATGATCTCCACTTGGTCGAGGTGTTTCTCCGCCCCCTCTAGGATGCTGGTTATCGCCCGTTCCAAATAGAGGGCGACGTTATAGCAGGGTATGGCAATCGATATCAAGGGCATGGCTCAGCTCAGCAATTCGTCAGCCATGCCCAGCGCCCGCTGGACAATGGCATCCATGTTGTAGTAACGGTACTCAGCCAGTCTGCCCAGCGCCCGGAAGTTCGTCAGCGGTGCAAAGAAGTCCACGTAACGCTGGTAAGCTTGCTTGTTGGCATCTGTCAGTATCGGGTAGTAGGGAATCTGGGCTTGCGTATCTTCAAAGGCCCGCGGGTACTCTTCAGCCACGGTGGTGACATCGAGCTGCTGGCCAGTCAACCAAGTGTACTCCGTGGTGCGGGTATAGCTCTCGCTGACAGTGAAGTTCACCGTACCGCAGGGCTGGACATGCTTTTGCTGGTAGTAGCGGTAAACGAAATCCAAGCTACGGTAGGGCAGTATGCCATAGCGCCAGCCGGCCAGCTCGTCCAAGGCTCCCGTATAGACCACGGTGCCAAAGTAGGGCAAGCTGCCAAAGTCGAGTGCCTTGGCTTGCCCCTCTTGCACATCGAAATGCAAGCGGCTTATAGCGTCTAGGCCGAGGTAAACTGTGATGTTCGGATGATCCAACAGCCGCTCGAAGAGCGGCGTGTAGCCGTTTTGCGGCATGCCCTGATAACGGTCTTGGAAATAACGGTTGTCAGTGTCCACCAACACTGGCACCCGCGCCGTCACCTCCGGGTCGATCTCGTCGGGTGCAAGTCCCCACTGCTTCATCGTGTAATGCAAAAAAACATGCTCGTAAACGTATTCGGCCAGCTCGCGCAGCAACTCCTGGTCGGAGCGCCGCAGCTGGAGGATGCCGACTTTGCTGCCGAGCGCATAGCTGCCCAACAGGGCATCGCGGTAGGCCGCCGCCTTATCCGCCGGAAAGCTGGCAGCTATGGAGTTCAGGTTGAAAGGCACTGGGATATATTTGCCATGGACGCTGGCTAGCACCTCATGTTGATAGTCGTACCACTCCGTAAACCGCGAAAGGAAGGTATGAACCCGTTCAGAGTTGGTGTGATAGATGTGTGGGCCGTACTTGTGGATCAATACCCCTTGCCTGTCGCTGTGGTCATAGGCGTTGCCGGCGATATGCGGCCGCCGTTCGATCACCGCGACTTTTCGGCCACCGCGCTCGGCAATCTCCCGTGCGATGACCGCCCCTGCAAAGCCTGCCCCCACCACAATAGCATCACATCCGGCTAGCTCATCATCAGATGGCGGCTGGAGCATAGCGTCGATTGGCGTTACTGGCATGGTCCTCCTCAAGGTCGGGAGATACCATTGTAGCGCACATGGCCACACCTTCGCACCCCTGCGACACTATATGCCAGTTGACACCTTGTGATCGTTGGCTGGAAAGGCGGTCGGCTCAATGCCCAAACTCAGTCATCGCAGCCCCAGACTACAGTCATTGCGGCTGCCGAGCCACAATCTTTTATGCTTGTTTGTCCTCCGGGTATCCTTGCGAGGCCGCACACGAGGAGTGTCGGGGGGCATACTGTCGGCTCCGGCACACTGTCCGCCCATTGCTCCGGCACACTGTCCGCCCATTGCTCCGGCACACTGTCCGCCCATTGCTCCGGTACACTGTCCGCCCATTGTATCTCAAAACTAGGGCATCGTCATATCCCTCAAGTCATTTGGCAACGCTTTCAATGGATAACCGATTTGCGTAGCACGATCTGAATGAACCTAAAAGCGCGGTAGCGTGAGTAGGGGTCACCGGCAAGCGCCCTTAGTGGGCGCTTTACTTATTTTGCAGCATGCAGCTCGTCGCCTTGGCTATAGCCATACTATCCTCCAAACCGACGGCAACAGGGTCGGCATTGGATGTACGTCCCCCCGGCACGCCGAGAGCAGCTCCCTGCTCCCGGCGTGCATTGTCCTATGTTTTGCCTACCGCCCGGCAATTTTGGCTGACCAGAAGAGGATACGGAATATCTGCACGATTACAGAGGCCATCTGGCCCAGCAGACCGCCGATGTTGATGCTGATGGCCGCACCGCCGCCGCTGGACTTCAGTTCGTGTGGTCTATCATCATGCGAAGATTGCAAAACTAGCCTACAATAACAGTCTCCTGATCTGTCAAGAACAAGATTTTGTCGTATCATGTCATAGGTATTCATTCAGAAGAGGAGTTGCCCTATGAGTAGTTTTCTTGACCGTACCATTGCTCGTGCATCTGCTGATAAGCAGACCATCGTCTTGCCTGAAGGCAACGACCCCCGTACCTTGGAGGCCGCTGCCAAAGCCCGCGACCTTGGCATTGCCAACCTTGTTGTCTTGGCTGACAAGGCCGCAGTGGCGGCATCCAGCCTCGACCTCTCCGGCATCAAGTTCATTGACCCGGCCACTTCCCCGGACAAGCAGCGTTACGCCGAGACTCTCTTTGAGCTGCGTAAGTCCAAGGGCCTGACCATGGACGAAGCCTTGAAGCTGGCCGAAGACGTGCTCTACTACGGCGTGATCATGGTTTACTTGGACGAGGCCGACGGCATGGTGGCCGGAGCCGCCCATGCCACTGCCGACGTGCTGCGCCCCTGCCTGCAAATCCTAAAGACCAAGGCCGGGGCCAAGCTGGTGTCGGCTTTCTTCGTGATCGTCGTGCCGGACTGCGAGTACGGCAAGCAAGGTGCCTTCATCTTTGCCGACAGCGGCCTTGTGCAGTACCCCAATGCCGAAGAGCTGGCCAACATCGCCATCAGCTCTGCCGACAGCTTCCAAAACCTGTTGGAGGCCGAGCCGGTGGTTGCGATGCTTTGCCACTCCACCAAGGGCAGCGCCAAAGGTCCGTCCATCGACAAGGTAGTGGAAGCTGTGCAGATCGCCCAGAAAACCGCCCCAGAGTTGAAGATCGACGGCGAGTTCCAGCTAGATGCGGCGATCATCCCCGCCATCGGCGCCTCCAAGGCACCGGGCTCAGAGACCGCTGGCAAAGCCAACGTGCTGGTCTTCCCGGACTTGGACTCCGGCAACATCGCCTACAAGCTCGCCCAGCGGCTGGCCAAGGCCGAGGCCTACGGCCCTGTGACCCAAGGCATTGCCAAGCCGGTCAACGACCTTTCTCGCGGTGCTTCTGCCGACGACATCGTCGGTGTTATCGGCATCACGGCTGTCCAGTCGATCGGCCGCAAGGCTGCCTTGAAGTAAGGATCAAAAAAACCACCAGTGGTTGACGACACGCCGTCCTTCGGGGCGGCGTGTTCTTTTCGGCGACGCCTAAGGAAGTGTCGGATCAAATGTAAGGCCTCGTCATTGTGGCTCGGGGCAGCGGTGTGTACAACTCCAGCAACGGCTTCGCTCCGAAAGGTGGCAAGATCACCGCCAACACAGCCACCGAAAACGGCGGCAGAACCTATAGCTCCGGTTCTTTGAGCATTGAGGATGGCAGGATTTCTGACAATCTGGCCGGGCAGTCCGGTGACGGGATGTTTGTCAGCGCCTATAGCACGCAATGGAGCCCATGGCCGCGGATAGTTTGGCTCTGCCCTACTCGACGTTCTCCTTCTTCCGTGACCTTCCTTGAGTGTGGCGGAAGCAGAATAGGCCGATGACAAAAGGCAGCCAGAAGACAATGCCCCTGAAGCTTAAGGTCACAGCAGTGGCCATACCGGTGTTGATGCCGTAAGTTCCCAACAACAACACAACAGCAGTCTCCACTACGCCTAAGCCCATTGGTGTAACGGCGATCATGGTGAAGAGGATGGCTATCACGTAGCCACCGAACAGTGCGGCAACATTATGGACACCGAAGGCCATTCCACAAAGGCAAAAACAGGCCAGCTCAAAGAAGGAGGCCAGAACAGAGAAGATGAACACCCGTGCCGCCATGCGCGGGTTCTTGGCTATTTGGGCAGAGGCCTCCCCCAGTACCTCGCCGGCCTGTGTGGACCAGGAGTTGACCGGTTTTTTGCGGAAACGCTGGGAGATGCCGTTAGTGATCTTCTCCAAGGGCAGGAGGATGCGCGAAAGGTGGTCAGGGCGATAATGGGCAAGTATCAACGACCCGCCCATCAGACCAACCAAGATCACCACCCAAGCCCCGGCGATCAACATCAGAGGGGTAATGCCGCCATTGATGTTGATGATCACAAAGCCGATGGCCATCACCACCAAAAAGCCGCTCTCGATGCTGGTCTGCATCAAGAGGCAAGCCGCTGTGGAGCGGCCAGGGCCGATGTCCCGTTGGCGGGCGGAATCGATGAATACCAAGTTCCCGGAAGTGTTCAACGATGGGGCGATGGTATTCATGAAGAAAGCGCTGAAGACCAGCGGGAAACAGACTTTGGCACTCAGCCTCTCCTCCACAGTGCGAAAGGCCGTCGAATAAGCCACAGACTGGAAGATGTACTTCCCCATCTGCACCACGACCGCCGCAAGCAGGGGCAGAGGTGCCCCTGTTTGCAGCGTGTCAACAAATTGAAAAAACGATTCCCCGCGTAAGGCGATGATCACCAAAGCGGCTACGAACACCACCCCGACCAAGATGCCACGTATGCTGCCTTGTTTCACGTCAGCTCTAAGTAGTCTTTAGCTGTGGCGCTTGGCTAGTTGGACGGGGCGCGTCTGCTAGGAAAACGCCTAGAGCAAGGAGATGACGTCTTTGACGATCATCAGTTCCTCGTTGGTCGGGATAACGAGCAGCTTGACCGGTGAGTCGTCAGTGGAGATGTAACGCTCGCCACCGCGTTTCAAGTTCAACTCGGCATCCAGCTTAAGGCCCAAGGGTGCTAGTCCATCGAAGATCATCCCCCGCAGCTCATGGCTGTTCTCACCGACACCGGCAGTCATCACTACCGCATCAGCACCGTCAAGCTCAAAGAAGTACTGGCCGATGATCCGCTTCGCCGAAAGCGCATACATCTCCATAGCCAGTTGGGAACGTTCATTGCCGTCGTCAGCGGCGGCGATGACATCGCGCAAGTCATTGGAGATGCCAGAGATGCCCAAAAGGCCGCTCTTCTTGTTCATCAGGTTGTCAACCTCATCTGAGGATATCGACAGTGAGCGCATCAGGAAGTTGATGATTGCCGGGTCGATGGAACCGCAGCGGGTACCCATCATCATGCCCTCCAAGGGGGTCAGGCCCATGGAGGTATCCACCGATTTGCCACCCTTCACCGCAGCCACCGAGCAGCCGTTGCCGATGTGGCAGGTGATCAGCTTGAGGTCAGCGGCCGGCTTGCCCAGAAACTCAGCAGCACGCTGGGAGACGTAGCGGTGCGAGGTGCCATGGAAACCGTAGCGGCGCAGCTTCAAAGTCGAGTACAGCTCATAGGGCAGTGGATAGAGATAGGAAACCGGAGCCATGCTCTGGTGGAAGGAGGTGTCAAACACTGCCACCTGCACAGTGTTCGGAATCAGCTGGGAGCAGGCATGGATACCTGTCAGCGCCGGCGGGTTGTGCAGGGGGGCAAGTGGAATACACTCCTCGATACATCTGATCACCTCGTCGTTGATGACCGCCGAAGCCGAGAAATACTCGCCGCCGTGAACCACACGGTGGCCGATAGCCGCAATATCATCCAAAGACGAGATCAGGCCATTGGCCGGATCCAGCAGGTTGTCCAAAACGGCCTGGATAGCGGCAAAGTGGTCGGGCAACGGCAATTTCAGCTCACGCTCATTGTCGCCAATGCCACGCTTCAGGAAAGAGTCGGCCAAGCCGATTTTCTCCACTAGGCCTTTATCTACCACTTCTAGGCTGTCCTGATCGAACAACTGGTACTTCAAAGAAGAGCTTCCGGAGTTGATGACTAAGATTTTCAAGATGACCTCTTTCAGGTTGGGACGGACACCGTGTTCCGGTTGGAACAAAAGTTGTACTTGCACGAGAACGAACACCGTATTTGCAGTAGATAGGGTGCTGTTTTCAAAATGTGATTATACCCTAGGCAAGTGCCGATTAACGCTATTACAGCTAATTGTTTAATATAATTAATAAGTTTGCAGCAAATTGCCGACCGGCACGAATGTGAAGCGACCCTGATCACAAGACAGCGTGGCATGGGCAAATCGGTGCTTCCCTAGTCTGCCGGCCCCATGCGAATAGGCAGACGCGCACCGCCCACAACATGAATGTGCAGGTGGATAACAGTCTGGCGGCCATCCTCACCAATGTTGGTAACTAACCGGTAGCCGCTGGTGTCAACCCCCTTTATCTGGGCGACCTTGGCTGCCGTCGTAAAAATGTGTCCGAGCAGCTCTTCGGGCACGTCGTCGCCGATATGGTCGTAGTGCTGCTTGGGGATAACCAAGGTGTGCACAGGGGTCTGGGGGTTGATGTCCTCAAAGGCCATCACCAAGTCGTCCTCATAGACAACCTTGGCATCGATCTCATGGTTGGCGATCTTGCAGAACAAACAATTGCTCATCTTAACAGCACTCCTAACTCAACAATCTATCGATATCGTCACCGGCATCCGTGTCCACTTCGCCCATCAGCACAGTGACCTTTTGTTGGGCGTCGTTTAGCCGACCCCGCAGCATCCGCAGCAAAGCCACACCACGCTCGTAGGCTGCAAGGCTCTCTTCCAGCTCCAGCTGATTGGACTCCAACTGGCGCAAAACACCCTCCAGCTGCTCTGTGGCCTGACGGTATGAAAGCTCCTCGATGCCCATTGGCTTTTCTCCTTTTTCTTATTCTGGCATATGGCTGATCGAGCCAACCACGCAGTCCAAAATGCCGTCGTTCAGGCGCACCAACACACCGTCTTGGGGCTGGATTCGGGCGGCTGACCTGATCAGCTTGTTGTCTTTGTCAAAAGCTAACGCATAGCCCCTGGCCAACACACCTAACGGTGAGAGGGCATCCAAGCGGCCGGCCACCTCGCCGATCTTGGCTTCCATGGCGGCGGTCAACGTGCTGCCAGCTGTCAGCAAACGGCGGCCGGCATGCTCCAGTTGCAGCCAGCGCTCGGCACACAAACACTGCGGATCACAGAACAAACGGTGCGCCGCCAAGATATCCAAGGCTTGGCGGCGGCTGTTGAAGAAGTTCAGGAGGCTGAAATCCAAAGACTCCATCTTGTCAACAAGGCCACTGCGCAGATCATCGATATCCGGGCTGACTCGCTCGGCAGCCGCAGTCGGAGTTGATGCGCGGAAATCAGCCACCATATCGGCGATGCTGTTGTCCGGCTCATGGCCGATACCAGTGACCACCGGGATAGGGCTGGCGGCGATGCAGCGTGCCAAAGACTCATCGTTGAAAGGCATCAGGTCCTCATAGGAACCGCCACCTCGAACAAGCAAGATAACGTCACAGTCGGCCTGCTGCACACAGTCTAGGCCGACAAGCATTTGGGCAACAGCACCGTCGCCTTCCACCTGTACTCCGGCCAACAGAACCTCGGACAACGGCCAGCGGCGGCGCAGGGTGCGCAGCACGTCATAAACGGCCTTGCCATGCGGTGAGGTCACCAGGCCGATACGCAACGGCATTTCCGGCAGCGACCGCTTGCGCTCCGGTGCCATCAGGCCTTCGGCCGCCAGCTTTCTAGCCAAAGCGGCCACACGCACCCGCAGATCGCCCTCACCAGCAGCACGGATGCTGCGAACATCAAAGTTCATACGCCCTTTGGCAGCATAGAGACTGAAGCGCCCGTACACCTCCACCAGCATCCCCTGGCGCAGGGGTATCGGGTCACGCTCATAGACGTTGCGCCACATCACACAGGGCAGTGCCGCCGATTTATCACTTAGGGTGAAGTACAGCGCTTTGTAGCCGGGCTTGTCGGTGAACTCCGATATCTCGCCGACGATAACGGCACTCAAGCCCTCCAAGGCACTCTTGGCCAGCTGCAGTGCGGCGCTGACGGACAAGGGCTTGGGTGTCTCGTTATCCAAGTCAAGGCCTGTGCTTGCATCACCTGCCAGCCAAGAACCAAGACCACCCGTCAGGGCATCAGTGGGGCTATTTCCCATCATCGCGTTATTGACTGTCGTCGGTGGCACACTAGGCTGCTAGGGGCGACATGATTAGATCGGCGCTTCCCTAACGCCTAGCGGCGCCCAGCAGATACAGCAGCTGCAACACCGACACCAAGGCTGCGGCTACGTAGGTCAAGGCGGCGGCGGTCAGCACCTTGCGGGCACCCTTGGTCTCGGCTGCTGGCAAATAGCTGCCGATCGAGACATGGGCCATCGCTCGCCGGGAGGCATTCAGCTCCACCGGCAAGGTAACCAGCTGGAAGGCAAGAACAGCGGCGAACAAGATCACCGCCAACCAGATAAAGCCGGTAATGCCCAGAAAAATACCGATAATGAAGACGATGAACCAGAGGTTGGAGGCAATGTTCACCACTGGGAAAATACTGTTGCGCAGCACCTCTGGAACGTACTTGCGGGCGTGTTGAACAGCATGGCCACACTCGTGGCAGGCGATAGCCGTGGCAGCAACACTACGACCATTAAAGACATCCTCAGAGAGTGATACGACGTTGGTGCGCGGGTCGAAATGGTCGCTCAGAGTGCCAGGCACTGCCTGAATGGCAACATTGGACAGACCGTTGGCATCCAACATCTTACGAGCGGCCTGAGCCCCGGTCAGGCCGGTGGAGATGTCCACCTTGCTGAACTTCTTGTATTGACTGCGAATATAGGCTTGGGTTGCCAAACCAAGCACGACCGAAACCGCAATCAGCAACAGGTACATCGGGTCTAAAGCTAAAGGCATGGTCATTTCCCCTTTTCTGGCTCTCTGACACTCCTTGGATACCACTGCTGACAACAAGCTGCGCCAGCGTGGGCCAAGCTAAAAAATAAAGCTGCCATCAATGGTAACGTAGGCCAGCACGTCTGCGCCAGTACTCAGGAAAAGATGTGCGCCGACTGTTACCGCCCTCCCCCGTTCGTTACTTCACCCTAATGGTTTTCTCATTGCTATTTAACCTTGGTGCCCTAGGGAAGCACCGTCTAACTCACACCTCCTTGGCACACGGCCCCCGAGCCGCAATCTTCTGCCTGCTGGTCAGGGGAAAGATTGCCGCCCTGAGCCGACAATGACTGCAGCTTGGGATCAATCGATGCCTCCCTAGCCTTTGATATCGGTGATATAGATACTGTCTGCTGTTGTTTTTACGGTGAACACAAGCTGTTTTGTCTGGTTTGTGTATTCTGGTTGTTCGGATGTCTTAACCTGTAGCTTCTCGGTGACGTAGACTTTGAAGGTGCCGCCTTCTGACCCGGCTTCAGAGCTGATGGCGACATCCACTTCCTGCTCATTGGTTTTATTGGCTACAGCATCTGCCAGCCAAGCCGCTTCGGACTGATAGACTACGCTGTTCGGCTGGATCAGGCTGAGCATGCTCATCTTATCGAACTCATCGCCAGAATTGACAGCACTGCGGCGTAGCGACAGGTAATTGCTGACAATGGCCTCAGCGCTGAAGCCATCTGCATGGTCGCCCTCAGAGCCGGGCGCTGGCTGCTGTGTATGGCTGCCATCAGATGCCGTACCGTCGTTTGCCCCTGTAGTTGTCCCGGTGGCCGCCGCTGTGTCCTGACTGTCGTCTGCGTCAGCAGACGTGTTGGAAGCATCGTCCGAACCGTCATGCTGGGCATCGGACAAACTGTTCGCGTCAAACTGGTTCGCCGTGCCTTTGAAACTGTCACTTGCGCCGCCGGATGGACTGCATCCAACTAGGCAAATGCCACAAATCAAACAGACCGACCCTGCGATAACCCATTTCTTCCCCATGATCCCGCTCCTTGCTTACTTTATGGTTCTTAGCTCTCACCACACTGCTATAGCATAGCCAATGCAGCCTGCCTTTCAGCCTTGAATCGGTTCAATACGCTGTTTTGGACGCTGACCGAGCAACGGGGAAAGTAGATCGAGACCTTTGATCGCTCGTTGTACACCCGGTTGATGATATCTCTGTCCGAGCCGTTCAAGCCGGCTCTGGAGAATATCAGCGGTGCGCCATATGGCCCATGCTGGACCGCAGTCGACCACAAGACGTTGCGTAAGGCAAAGGAGCGGCTGTTGACATTAAAGCCGTATTGGCTGAGCAAGAGCCTTGATGCTTTGTCGTAGTACTCGGTTTTGATGTAGCTTCGCTGGAGCGACAAGAACCCCGAGCTGTCATTGGCGGCCAGGCGCCTCCAAGCCGCGTCGAAATTGCTGCCGTACCGATAGCCGTCGGCGGCGAAGGCTTGGCTCAAAGTGCTCGCATAGCTGGGGTTGGCACTTTTCAACCAGCTGATGAAGGCGGCCACCGATCCCTCGTTGGAGGCCAGCTGCCAAGCACCGTAGGACTTGCCGCCCGGGTCACCGGCCGTGTTGCCGATAACCCCTGGGTTGCCGTTGGACTCGTAGAGGGCAGAGAGGGCACCGAGATTGCTGTCACCGGAATAGATGGTGAAATACCATGTCTGCAAGGTCTTGGAGGTGCCACTGGCATCCTTGGCGCTTATCGTGTAGCTATAGCTGCCCTGCGGCAGACGACTGAAGTAGAGGTCTTTGTCAAAGGTGCCCAAGTTGAAACTGCTGGAGTTAGGCGTGGCAACACCGGAGTACATCATCTTGCCGCTCGTGTTCTTCAGCTGCGCCGAGACGTATGTCATGTTATAGGTCGAAGTGACCTGGCCTTTGACCACCACCACCGTGCCCTGCTTCATGGTGGCCTGGAAGGTGTTCGCGCCCGTGACGCTGAAGGTCGAGTCCTTCTGCACCGTGAAGGACACACTCTGCAAGTTTACTATTGCACCGCTGGCATCCTTGGCGCTGACCACGAAGCTGTACTTGCCTTCAGGCAGCCGGCTGAAGAAGAGCGCGCTGTCCATCCGGTTGAGGTTGAAGCTCTTGGCGTTGGG